>CXWL01090347.1_pt4 | contig 46592 bp, 36 predicted proteins | sample 590931 | NCBI WGS metagenome assembly CXWL01 (sample SAMEA3498368, study PRJEB10139) | groundwater metagenome | biome: water well; material: biofilm material | place: Germany | collected 2015-04-27 | reverse complement strand
CGAAGGCGGGAATCCATAACCCGTTTGCGTTCACTCTGAACGCCGGATCCGCCGAATACGCGCCTTCACCAGGGATCCCCGCCTGCGCGGGAATGACGCGCTATCTCACGCGGTGAGCTTCTCTTTGCGCCGGCTGCGCGGAAAGCGCAGCTGATAGCGCAGCCCCTGCCCCGGCGCGCTCTCCACCTTCACCGTCCCGCCCAGCGCGCCCGTCACCAGGTTGTACAGGATATGCGCGCCCAGCCCGCTGCCGCCGCTGCCGCGCCGCGTCGTGAAGAACGGGTCGAACAGCTTGGCCAGCGTGTCGGCATCCATGCCGGCGCCATCGTCGCTGTAATCGAGCACCACGGTCTGCTCGTCGAGCGCCGCCTTCAGCACGATATGGCCGGCCTGCTCGTGCTCGAAGCCGTGCACCAGCGAATTCATCACCATGTTGGTGACGATCTGCGACAGCGCGCCGGGAAAGCTGTCGAGCGTGATATCGCCCTCGCATTCCACTGCCACCTTGACCGGCCGGCCCTTCAGCTTCGGCTGCAGCGACAGCAGCACTTCGTGCAGGTACGCCTTCAGGTTGAAGCTGCGGATATCGTCCGACGACTGGTCCACCGCCACCTGCTTGAAGCTGCGCACCAGCGCCGCGGCGCGCTGGGTGTTGGTGGTCATGATGCGCAGCGACTGGTCGACGATGTCGAGGAACTGCACCAGGCTGTCCTCGGTCATCGCGCCGCCGTCGAGTTCTTCGCGCGTCAGCTTGAGTTCCTGCACCAGGTGGCTGGTGGCGGTCACGCAGATCCCCAGCGGCGTGTTGATCTCGTGCGCGACGCCGGCCACCAGGCGCCCCAGCGAAGCGAGCTTTTCCTGCCGCACCAGCTCCGACTGCGCTTCCTGCAGCGCCGACATGGCCGTGTTCAGCGCGGCGTTCTGCTGCTCCAGCATGGCGGTGCGCTCGTGCACCGCGCGCTCGAGCCGGTCCATGCTCTGCAGCCCTTGCAGCGCGTTCGAGACGTGGTTGGCGATCAGCGCGAACAGCTGCTGGTCCTCGTCGCTGAAGGTGTATTCGGCACTGTAGCTCTGGATCACGATCGCGCCCAGCGCCTGGTGCTGCTGGTCGAGCAGCGGACAGCCCATCCAGTGTTCGGCGGTGCTGCCGTTGCCCCAGCCGTTGCCGTCGGGGCCGCGCGCATTGTGCTCAGCGGCGGTCATCACCAGCTTGCGGCAGTTCAGCATCACCCACGCGGTGGGCGACTGGTCCGGCGAAGCGAGCGTGATTTTTTCTTCCGGATCGGGGGTGGCGTCGAGTTCGTCGACGAAATACACGAAGCGCACGGTGCCGTCCTCGCGGTCGCCCAGCGCGACGTAGAAGTTGGCAGCGTACATGATGCGGCCGAGCGAACGGTGCACGGCGCGGATGAATTCGGTGATATCGCCACCGGCGGTCGACATCTGCCCGATTTCGAGCAGCATGGCCTGGACCGTTTCGAGGCGGTTGAGACGGCTTTCCATCTTGTTCCTGTTGTTAATGCATTGGGGAAATATTATCAGTTCCCCGGCAGGAAAGCCCGATCAGTTCACAAAAGCGGCCAAACTGTGTCGCATTTCAGCGCGGCGCGCGGAAATCCTTTTCGACCCACTCGGCCGCGCTGGCCGGCGACAGCTTGAAATTGGCCGCCACCCGCACCTGGGCGATGCGCTCGCCGACCTCGTCGAACGCGCTCAGCAGCGCATACGGATGCTCGTCGTCGGGCACGATATCGAGCGTGACCTTCAGCTCGGCGCCTTCGCTGGCCACCACCGTGCTCTTGTGCAGCAGCGCGTGCAGCTGCTGCTCGTGGCGGCGCAGCACCTCGGCCGCCGTCTTGACCAGCGTGTGGAAGGCATTGACGTCGAGCGGCTTCGGGTTCTTCTTGTCGCGCCCCATCGTCCAGGGACCGACCAGCGCCGGCTCCGGCTCGCCGTCCTTGATCATCGCCACCGCCCAGCCTTCGTCATCTTCGTTCTTGATCACCCGCGCGGTCCAGCCGTTGCCCTTCCACAGCCGCGGCTCCTGCACCGGCGCGTCGTCATCGGGCTCGTGTTCTGCTGCGTCGTCTATCATTGCTTTTTACTTTCGGAAACTTCGGTGGCGCGCCGGCACACCAGTCCGGCTCAATGTTGAATTTTACCTAATCGGCGCGGCCGGCGCGCGCACGCGTCGCTTTTCGCCGGCGCAAAAAAACCCGCACGGGGCGGGTTGTCGGTCAGAGCCGCTGGCGCGGGCCGGGCGGCGGCGTGATGGGCGGTCCCATCGGCGCCCTGCGCGGATCGATCGCCGGCGAAGGTGCATGGTAATTGAACGGGTTGATGATAATCGGCGGTATCGCCGGCGGCGCCGATGGCGGCCCTTTCGGACCATCCCAGCCGAAGATGACGAACCCCGGCATCTCCACCATAAAACAGTCGGCTTGCATACGCTCTCCCTCGATAAAGCAGGGGTTCAGTATAGGCAGTGAGCTGATTTTTTCAAGGCAAAAAACCGCCGCCGGCCGTTGCCGGCGCGATTCGTCGGCGCTTTCGCCGCCCCGCCCCGTCGAAATTGCAGTCTGTCGCAATCCGCTCGCTGGCGCCCGCGCCCGCCGCTACAGTGCATGCATACCCAATCAGCAATTTCAACTGCCAAGAGGCCCCGCCATGAAAAAGATCGCCCCCATCGTCATCCTGTTTTTGTTCTGCCTGCTGGCCTGGAACATCTTCGCGCAGCCGCACGGCATGACGTTCGACATCGACGGCGACGAAATCGACGGTCCGCTCGGCGCCGCGCTCGGCCTGCTGTTCGCCGGCGGCGGCATCATCATCGCCGCGCTGGTGGTGCTGTTCGTCGGCTCGGTGCTGGCGGTGGTGTTCGCCGGTATCGGCGTGCTGCTGGCGCTCGGCCTCGGCCTGGCCGCGCTGGTGCTGGCGGCGGCCATCTCGCCGCTACTGCTGCCGATCCTGATCCCGGCCGCCATCATCTGGTTCTTCATGGACCGCAATCGCCGCAACCGCCTGAAGGCGCAAACGGTCTGATTCTTCCTCAGATGCCTTCGATCAGCCGCATTGCGAACACGATCGGCAGGCCGGAGGCGATCACCCGGCGCGCGGCGGCGCCATGGTCGTACGGCACCCGGAAATACGTCAGCTCGCGCGTGACGTCGTCATAAATGGCATAGCACGCCTCGCAGTTGCCATCGCGCGGCTGGCCCACCGCTCCCGGGATCACCAGGTACTGGTGCTGCGGCTTGATGGCGATGCGCGTGCCCGGCACCGGCGTGTGGCTGCCCATGCGGCCATCGTCGGCGCGCCGATACAGCGCCGGCGTGTGCACGTGGCCGCAGAACACCATCCGGCTGTGCGTGGCGCGCAGGCTGCGCTCGGCCTCTTCCAGCCCGGTCACATACTCCCACTTGATCGGGTCGAACGCGCTGGCGTGTACGAACAGCATGTTGCCGCGCTCTTCGGTCAGCGGCAGCCCCGCCAGGAACGACAGGTGCGCCGCATTCAGCTGGCCGCGCGTCCACTCGATCACTTCGCGCGCTTCGGCATGCATCTGCGGGCGCGTCGCGTGGACGGCCGAAAAATCGTGGTTGCCCTGCACCGCCGCGGCGCCCTGCAGCACGTAGTCCATCACCGTGTCGACCACCCAGGCCGGATCGGCGCCATAGCCGACCAAGTCGCCCGTGAACGCGTACTGGTCGGCCTTCTGCTGTTCGGCGTGCGCCAGGCAGGCGGTCAGCGCTTCGCGGTTGGCGTGCAAATCGGTAAGGAGGGCAAGGCGCATGGAAGGGTTCGTTGTACGCGGGACGTACGATGATGGCGCCGCGGCGAGGATTCGCCGGCAGCTTGGGGGGAACATCATATCACGCCGCGATGGCCGTCGCGGCTGGCCCGGCCGCCGCGCTAGGCGGACCCGGCCGGCTCCACTTTGATCTACCTCAAGGCTCAGCCGTGTTGGCAAACGTGCGCGCCGTTCGGCGCCGCGCGCGCAGGCATAGTCGAAGGTATCAGCCGTGCGTGTGCGATTCACCCCGAACCTGACTTGGGAGCCACCATGCGTCATACCAATCTCTTGCTGTCCCTGTTCCTCGCCGCCACGCTGACAGCCTGCGGAGGCGGCGGCAGCAGCGGCGGCGATCAATCGCCCAAACAGCAATTTAGCGCCCAGGTCAGTTTCGGCGACAGCCTGGCCGACGTCGGCACCGACGCGGTCGGCGCGGTGGCCGCGGNNACCGGCAAGATCTGGGTCGAGCTGATCGCCGCGCAGTTGCGCCTGCCGGCCCCGTGCGCGGCGCAAACCGGCCTCGACGGCGATGCCGCGCTGGGCTTCTTGGTGTCGACGGTCAGCCATGCCGGCTGCTTCAGCTACGCGCAGGGCGGCGCGCGCGTGACCGAATCGGTCGGCCCCCGCAACAAGCAGACCGGCTCGCCGCTGGGCCAACTGACGGTGCCGGTCAAGGCGCAGGTCGCCAACCATCTGGCGCTCTCCGGCGGCAAGTTCACGGGCAACGAGATTGTCTTCGTGACGGCGGGCGGCAACGACGCCATTTTCCTGCTGGCGCAACTCGCCACCGGCGCCACTGCGGCCGGCCAGGCGGCCGGCGCGGCCGCGTTTGCCAATACCCTGGTCAGCCTGCTCGCGGCAGGCGCCACCGATCCCGCGGCGGCGGCCGTGGCGATCGGCACGGCGCTGCAGGCCGAAGCGGCAAGCCCCGGCCACACCGATGCCAGCGTGGTACAGGCGGCGGTCCGCGCCGCCGCCGCGCAGCCGGGCAACGCCGGCGTCGCCGATCCGGCAGTGTATGGGCCGATGGTCGCCAAGGCACAGGCGGACGGCGCTGCCGCCGGTGCGACGGCCGGCGCGCAGTATATTGCTGACCATGGCCCGGCCGCCGTCACCGCGATGGCAAGCGCCGGCGCCGAACTCGCCGTGCTGGTCAACACGCAGCTCGTCGCCAATGGCGCGCGCTTCGTGGTCGTCAACAACTTACCCGACATCACCGTGACGCCCGACGCGCTGGCGCAGCCCGCCCCGGTCCGCGCGCTGATCGGGCAAATGGTCGCCGCCTTCAACACCGCGCTAAACGCGGGGATCGGCGCCACGCCCGGGGTGCTGCAGGTCGACCTGTTCAAGCTGGTCCACGACCAGGCCGCCAATCCGGCGCCGTACGGGCTGACCAACGTGACGACACCGGCGTGCGGCCCGAACCTGCTCGACTCGTCGCTGCTGTGCAACACCAGCAACCTGATTGCCGGCGACGTCAGCCACTACATGTTTGCCGACGATGCCCATCCGACGCCGTTCGAACACTCCTTGGTGGCCCGGTACATTTCGCTGCAAATGATGACCAAAGGCTGGCTATAGCGACGCCGCTCGGGCCGGCGTGTCCGGCTGCACCCGGAACGGCTCGCCGCGGCGCTTGCCGCGCCAGCCGAAGATCGCCAGGCCGGCCAGCAGCATCGCGGCGCCGGCCGGTTCCGGCACCGCGCAGATCGGGTCGAGCCGCAGCGCGAAGCAGGCGCCATCGCGGCAGCCGGTGGCGGCAATCTGCTGCCGGTCGTTGATCGCATTCGCCTGCGTCAGCGTCCAGCCCGATGCGGAATCGATCAGCGCATTCAGGTCGAGCCAGTCGGCGCCGTCGGCGCCGGCGAGCGGCGTGGCATGGTGGTTGAAAAATCAAAGCTGCGCGAGCCGACCGATTGGCCCAGCTTGTTGATATCGAACGCCGCAGTGGAGTACTTCGACAGCGTGCCCAGGCGCTCCAGCCCGTCGGCCGAGAACATGAACGGCAGCGCATTCCCCAAGTGTGCGTGGGCGTGCCCGACGGCCTGTCCGTGGTGGATAGCGCCGTGCTCTCGAACGCCATGCCGATGTGCCCCATCGGCGTGAAGACACCATCCGCCAGCAGGAATCCGGACGACGGCCATTCCGGCGCAGTCACTGGCCCGGCGGTATAGGTGCCGACGATAGGATGGATCGGCGTGCGCGGCGAACAGCACTGCCAGCGCGGCGAACACAATGAGCTGAGGGCGCGGTCGGCAGATTCTCATGATGGTTTCCGGATTGCGGGTTGTGCGAACCCGTCGCCCGCGCAGCAGGGCCCGCCCAGGCCGTGGGCCATATCATCAACTGCACAAGCGAAGGATAAAGAGAAGCGGCCGCGGCGGCATGCGCAAGATCACGGCGCCGCTGGCTTGCCGGAGGGCAGCGACGGGTTGACGTGGAGGGGGCGCGGCTGACGACTTTCAGCGGCAACGCAAGGCGCGGCGATGCCGGCTACTGCGGTCCTGCAGGTTCCAGGCCGCGGGCGTTCATTGCCGCGCGCGCCGCGTCGAGCACCACCACCTCGAACTGCTCGCCGTAGGCGATGCGGCGCGCGAGGACGCCGGCCGTGTCGTTGTCGATCACCAGCCCGTGGCCGGTCCGGCGCTCGAAGTCAGGCGCCAGCGGTCTAAGTGAGCGCTTCACTCGCCGCGAATTGCGCGTATCCACGCGCGCGCAGTTCGCACGCCGGACAGGTGCCGCAGCCGTAGCCCCAAGGATGCAACGCGCCGCGCTCGCCCAGGTAGCAGGTATGCGTCTGCTCGCGGATCAGGTCGACCAGCGCGGTGCCGCCGGCCGCCTTCGCCAGCTCCCAGGTCTGCTTCTTGTCGATCCACATCAGCGGCGTCTCGAGCTTCATGCGCGTCGCCATGCCCAGGTTCAGCGTCACCTGCAGCGCCTTCATGGTGTCGTCGCGGCAGTCCGGGTAGCCGGAAAAATCGGTCTCGCACATGCCGCCGACCAGCACGTTCAGGCCGCGCCGGTAGGCCAGCGTGGCCGCCACCGTCATGAACAGCAGGTTGCGGCCCGGCACGAACGTGTTCGGCAGGCCGTTTTCCTGCATCGCAATCTCGACGTTGCTGGTCAGCGCGGTGTCGGAGATCCGGCCGATGACCGACAGGTCGACCATGTGGTCCTCGCCCAGCCGGGCGTCCCAATCGGGCGAGATGGCGCGCACCCCGGCCAGCACGGCCGGGCGCACCGTCAGCTCGATCGCATGGCGCTGGCCATAGTCGAAACCGATGGTTTCGACGCGCGCGTAGCGCTGCAGCGCCCAGGCCAGGCAAGTGGTGGAATCCTGGCCTCCGCTGAACAGGACCAGGGCAGTATCGGTATGCAACATGTGTAGGTTTTCCGCGATGTTAGACGTTCGCCATCAATTTTGCCGATCCGGTAAGATGCGCTCAGCATTTTCCCGAATGGAGCGACATGGTTTACGCAAGACCCGACGACAGATCCGCACAAGCGCCACGACGACCACGAATTTTGGCACAGATCGGGGTGACCGTGTTCACCATGCTGGCGACAGCGGCGGCCTATGCGCAGGGCGTCAGCTACACGGTGCGCATCGATGCCCCGCGCCCGCTCGAGGAACTGCTGCAGAATAATCTCGACCTGGTGCGCTGGCGCGGCAATCCGCGCCTCGACCGCGACCAGTTGCAGCGGCTGGTGAAGAACACGCCGGACCAGGTCCGCACCCTGGTCGCCACCGAAGGCTACTACTCGCCCAACGTCAGCGCGGCGCTCGACACCGGCGGCGCCGAACTGCAGGCGCGCGTGATGGTCGACCCGGGCGAGCCGGTGCTGGTCGGCGACGTCGACCTGGTGCTGCAAGGCTTCGAGCCGATGACGCCGGACGCCGTGCGCTTCGACGCCGACACGCTGCGCAGCAAATGGAGCCTGCCGGTCGGCCAGCGCTTCCGCCAGGCCGATTGGGAACTGGCCAAGCGCAACCTGCTGCGCCAGGTGATGCAGGTGCGCTATCCGCGCGCCCAGCTGCTCGACTCGCGCGCCACCGTCGACCCGGACGTCCGCCGCGCGCTGCTCAAGGTAGTGCTCGACAGCGGCCCCGAGGTGCACTTCGACGGCCTGCGCATCGAAGGTCTGAAACGCTACCCTGCCACCATCATCAATAACCTGAACCAGATCAAGCCGGGCGACGAGTACAACGAGGTGGCACTGCAGGCATTCCAGGCGCGCCTGCAGGACACCGGCTACTTCAGCGGGGTCGACGTCAGCGCCGACATGAGCGCGCTGCTCGACGAGTCGATCGAGGCCATGACCGACGAGCAGAAGGCCGCCGCGCCGAAGCCGCCGACCGGCCCGGTGACGGCGCCGGTGCTGGTGCGCGTGACGGAAAACAAGCAGAAGAACGTCTCNNCCGTGTTCGGCCTGCGCATGAAAAGCAACATCATTCTCGAGACGCTGCGCCAGACCGCGCGCACCGACTTCTACTTCCCGACCACGCCGCAAGGCTACAACGACAGCTTCGGCGCCGGCTTCGAGCGCAACGACCTGCGCGGGGTGCGCACCAGCGTCGCCACCGTCGCGGCACGCCGCGCGTGGGGCTCGCCGCTGCTCGAACGCAGCCTGACGCTCGAGTTCCTCAGCGAGAAACGCCAGGTCGACGGCGAGGCGGAAGTGACCAGCAGCAAGAGCATCCCGCTCACCTACAGCATCACCAAGCGCGCGCTCGACAACCTGCTCTCGCCGACCGTCGGCTACGTCATCAACGGCCAGATCGGCGGCGCCGTGCTGCCGGTGCTGACCGACGAGCGCTTCATCCGCGCCACCACCCGCTTCGTCACCTACCGGCCGATGAGCGCTGCCGGCACGCTGATCCTGCGCGCCGAAGCGGGCGCGGTCGCATCGAAGCGCAAGACCGGCGTACCGAGTACCTTCCTGTTCCGTGCCGGCGGCGACCAGTCGGTGCGCGGCTACGCCTACCAGGAACTGGGTGTGATGGAGGGCAGCGCGATCGTCCCCGGCCGCTACCTGCTGACCGGCAGCGCCGAGTACCAGTACTGGTTCAAGCCGCCATGGGGCGTGGCCGTGTTCTACGACGCCGGCAACGCCGCCGACACGCTGCGCGACCTGCATCCGAAATCCGGCTACGGCGTCGGTGCGCGCTGGCGCAGCCCGGTCGGCCCGATCAACGTCGACGTCGCCTACGGCCACGCGGTCAAGAAATTCCGCCTGCACTTCTCACTTGGATTCACGTTCTGATGGCCGATACCGATACTCCCGTTCCGCGCCACGCCGGCAAGGCCCTGCCACCCGTGCAGCGGCGCCGCTGGCCGCGCCGCCTGGCCATCGCGGCGGCGGTGACCGCCGCGCTGCTGGCCGGCGCCTACTGGTACGGCGGGCGCGAATCGACGCTGCAGAATCTGGCGCAACGGGTCGCCGCCTCGAGCGGCGGCAGCATCGTCATCACCGGCGTCACCGGTTCGCTGTACGGCTCGATGCACATCGGCCACCTGGTGTTCCGCAGCCCGGACCAGCAGATCACGGCCGATAACATCATCATCGACTGGTCGCCCTTCCAGTACCTGTCGAAGGGCGTGGCGATCAACCGCCTGCACGTCGCCAGCCTGGTCACGCAGGCGCTGCGCGACACCGGGCCGGCCAAGATGCCGGTCAGCCTCGCGCCGCCGTTCCAGCTGGCGATCGACGATGCCCAACTGGCGGCGGTGACCATGGTCGGCCTTGGCGCCACCTCGAGCACCCTGCTCACCGACGTGCGCTTCAAGCTGCACGGCGACGGCCACCAGTGGGTACTGCGCAACGCCAGCGCGATCACGCCGCTCGGCAAGGCCAAGGCCGACGCCAGCATCGGCGCGGTCAAGCCATTCCTGCTCGACGCCACCGCCAGCCTGACCCAGTTGCAGCCCAAGGCGGGGCAGAAGCCGGCGCAGCTGAACCTGCGCGCCAGCGGCGACCTGACCGCCACCCAGCTCGACGCCACCGGCCAGGCCGGCGCCGCGGTGGGCGACGCCCGCTTTTCGTTCGCGCCCTTCGAGGCCGTGCCGCTGCGCGCGATGACCATCAACGGCCATGGCATCGATCCCGGCTTCTTCAACCCGGCGCTGCCGACCGCCGACCTGTCGATCGCGGTGGCCGCGAAAATCGCGGCCAACCGCGACATTACGGGCGGCGTCAGCGTCGACAACCAGGGCCCGGCCGGCACCATCGACAAACAGCGCCTGCCGCTGCGGGCGATGCGCGGCAAGTTGGGCGGCAACCTGAATGCGCTGCAGGTGAGCGACGTGCTGGTCGATTTCGGCGTCGCCGGCAAGTTCACCGGCAGCGGCGCGGTCGCCCGCACCAAAGCCGATACCGGGCTCGGGACCGCGGAATTCGTGCTGCACACCGACCGCCTCGACCTGAAGTCGCTGCACAGCCGGATGAAGGCCACCAAGATCGCCGGCGACATCAAGCTGGCCAACGCCGGCAATACCCAGACCCTGATCGCGCGGCTCGCCGAAAGCCGCATGCGCCTCGACGCGCGCGCCACCCTGGCCGACAACTTGCTCACTATCGAGCAGGCGCGCGTGGCGGCCGGCAGCGGCCGCGTCGACCTGGCCGGCACCGCCAGCCTCACCGGCGAGCAGCCGTTCAAGCTGACCGCCAACGCCGCCAATTTCAATCCGGCCTCGTTCGGCGACTACCCGGCGGCCGACATCAACGCCGACGTACACGCCGCCGGCCACATCGCGCCGGCATGGAAAGTGGCCGCCGACTTCGCGCTGCGCCCGAGCCGCCTGTTCAACCAGCCGCTGTCGGGCAAGGGCAAGCTCGATGCCGACGCCGCCCACATCAGCAATGTCGCCGCCACCCTCGCGCTCGGCCAGAACACGGTCGACCTGCGCGGCAGCTTCGGCGCGCCCGGCGAGCGGCTGCTGTGGAACGTCGACGGCAAGCAGCTGTCGGCGGCGCGCAGCGACCTGTACGGCGCCCTCAGCGCCAGCGGCGCCGTCACCGGTACCATGGCCGCGCCGCGCACCACCTTCGTCGTCGATGCCAATGGACTGGGCTGGATCCCGGCCGCGCGCAAGGCCGACAACGGCACGCTGCACGCCAGCGGCGAAGCGTGGCTCACCGGCACCCCGCGCGTGGTCGAGGTCAAGGCCAGCGGCAGCGCGCTACGTTTCAATCCCGCCGCCTTCGGCTCCTTCCTTCCGGGCAGTATCAATGGCGCCTTCGACGCCAGCGGCCGGCTCGGCACCGACTGGCGCGGCGCGCTGAACCTGACGCTGCAGCCGTCGACGCTGTCGAACGCGCCGCTGTGGGGCTACGCCAAACTGACGGCCGACGCCCAACACGTCTCGAACGCCGACATCGACCTGCACGTCGGCCCGAACGTCCTGAACGCGCGCGGCGGCTTCGGCGCCGCGCGCGACCAGCTCGACTGGCGCATCGACGCCACCCAACTGGCGGTGCTCGGCCCCGACTTCGGCGGCGCCCTGAAAGGCTCCGGCACCCTGTCGGGCAGCATGCAGGCACCCGCGTTGAAGCTCGCGCTGGAAGGCCAGAACCTGCGCCTGCTCGGCAAGCACCAGCTCAAGTCGCTGCGCGCCAGCGCCAGCGTCGGCAGCGGCCAGGGCGCGGCAGACCCGCTGGTGAGCGACATCGAGATCGCCAATTACGCCAGCGGCACCACCCGCATCGCCAGCGCGCGCCTGCAAACGAGCGGCACGCGCGGCTCGCACGGCCTGCGCCTGGCCGCCCGCGGCGAGAATTTCGACGCACTCGCCGAAGCGCAAGGCGGCTGGAACGCCGGCGTGTGGACCGGCGCAGTCAACAAACTGCAAAACACCGGCCGCTACGCGCTCGCGCTGCAGGCGCCGGCGCCGCTGCGGCTGGCCGGCGCGCCGGGCGCCGGCGTGATCGGCCTGGCGCGGCCCGAACAGATCGCACTGTCGAACGCGGTCATCAAGCTGCCCGAGGGCAGCGTCACATTGCAGTCACTCGACAAGAACGGCGCGCGCTGGGCCAGCAAGGGCGCCGCCACCGGCGTGCCGCTGAACTATGTCGCGCAGTTCTCGCAAGGGATGCGCGACAACCTCGCCGGCGACCTGACCCTGGGCGCGCAATGGGCGCTCGACATGCAGGCGGCGGCAGGCCGTGCGCCGGACCTGAACGGCATGCTGCACGTATTCCGCGAAAAGGGCGACCTGACCGCCGGCGCCGAAGTGCCGGTGGTGCTCGGCCTGCGCCAGCTCGATGCGCGCGCCGACATCGCCGGAGGCGCGCTGCGCATGCAGCTCGAGCTCGAAGGCGTGCGCGCCGGCCACGCGCGCGTCGACGCCACCGCGCGCATGGTCGACGGCCGCCTCGGCAACGACAGCCCGCTGACCGTGAAGGCGGTCGCGGACATGGGATCGATCGCCTGGCTGGCGCCGCTGACCGGCCAGCCCGCGCTCGAACTCGATGGCACGCTCAAGCTCGACCTGGCAGGCGCCGGCACCGTCGGCGCGCCGACCCTCAACGGCAGCGTCAACGGCGACAACCTCGCGTTGCGCTGGGCCGACCAGGGCGTCAAGCTGCGCAACGGCCAGCTGCGTGCGCAACTGGCGGGCGACCAGCTGCTGCTGCAGCGCCTCAGCTTCGACGGCGTGCAGGGCCGCGCGATTGCCGACGGCGCGGTGCGCTTCTCCGGCGGCGAGGCGACGATGAACCTGAAACTGGTGGCCGACAAGCTCGAAGTGCTGTCGCGTCCCGACCGCACACTGGTCGTCACCGGCCAGAGCACGCTCACGCGCGACGCCAAGCGCTTTGCGCTCGACGGCAAGTTCAAGGCCGACCGCGCGCTGATCGAGCTGGCGCCGCAAGGCCGCCCTACCCTGTCCGACGACGTCATCGTACTGGGGCGCGACAAGGCCGGTATCGCGGTCAAGGAAGCGCACCCGCTGCCGCTGACGGTCGACATCGAGGCAGACCTGGGCGACTCGTTCCACCTGCGCGGCATGGGCGCCGACGCCGACCTGGCCGGCACCGTGCGCATCCGCGCCGCGGGCGGGCGCGCGCCGCGCGCCAACGGCACCATCCGCGTCGTCAACGGCACCTACGCCGCGTATGGCCAGAAGCTGTCGATCGAACGCGGCGTGCTCAGTTTCAGCGGCCCGTACGACAACCCGGCGCTCAACATCCTCGCGGTGCGCAAGCGTCCCGAAGGCGAGCAGCTGACCGAGACGAACGTCGAGGCGGGTGTCCAGATTCGCGGCACCGCGCTGGCGCCCGACGCCAAGCTGGTGTCGACCCCGACAGTGCCGGACAGCGAGAAGTTGTCATGGCTGGTGCTCGGGCATGGCATGGAAGGCACCTCCGGCAACGAAGCCGGGGTGCTGAGCGCGGCGGCGGGCGCGCTGTTGGGCGGCAAGGGCGGCGGCTTCCAGTCACGCCTGGCCAACTCGCTCGGCGTCGACGAACTCGGCCTGTCGCAGGCCAAAGGGCTCGAGAGCACCGTGGTCACAGTCGGCAAGCGGATTTCGGCGAAAGCCTACCTCAGCTTCGAGCAGGGCGCCACCACCGCGTCGAGCCTGGTGAAGCTGCGCTACAAGCTCAATCCGCGCATCACCCTGCAGTTCCAGACCGGCACCAACACCGCGCTCGACGTGCTGTACTCGTGGGCCTTCGACTAAACGAGGGAGATGGACGGATTCGGATCCGGCACCTGATCGTCGTTCTGCGGCGTGTGCACCGGCGGATGGTGCGGATGGGGATTGTCGAACGGCTCTTGTGTCGGTTCGTCTGCCGGCACCGGATCCGGTGCGCGGTGCGCCTCGATAACTGCTGGATTCATGGTCTCGCTCCTGCGGATGGAGTGTTGACGTTACCACAATCAGCTCCCCGATTGCGTTCAATACGAATGCGGGTCTGACCTATGGTCAGACCCCAAATAAACGCTAAGGTTTCGCGTTTTTGACGTATTTATCGAGCCAGAGATTGGTCTCGTACAGCATGTGCATGATCGATTCGCGCGCGCGGTAGGCGTGGCTTTCGTTCGGCAGCATCACCAGGCGCGCGGTGCCGCCCAGCCCCTTGATGGCCTGAAACATGCGCTCGCTCTGGATCGGGAAGGTGCCCGGATTGTTATCCTGCTCGCCGTGGATCATCAGCAGCGCATCCTTGATCTTGTCGGCGTTATTAAATGGCGACATGACGTTGTAGACCTCCTGCGCTTTCCAGAACGGCCGTTCTTCGGCCTGAAAGCCGAATGGCGTCAGGGTGCGGTTGTAGGCGCCGCTGCGCGCGATCCCGGCACGGAACAGGCGCGTGTGCGCCAGCAGGTTGCCGGTCATGAAAGCGCCGTACGAATGGCCGCCGATCGCGATGCGGTGGCGCTCCGCCACGCCGCGCCGCACCACTTCGTTGACCGCCGCTTCGGCGTCGGCGATCAGCTGCGGCAGGTAGGTGTCGTTCGGTTCGGCGTCGCCGGCGCCGACGATCGGCATCGACGGATTGTCCAGCACCGCGTAGCCCATCGCCAGGAAGGCGGCCGGGCCCCAGAAACTGATGGCGTTGAAGCGGTAAGGCGAACCGGTGGTCTGGCTGGCCGCGCTGGCGCTCTTGAATTCGGCGGGATAGGCCCACATCAGCAGCGGCAGCGGGCCATCGCGCTTCGGATCGTAGTTTGGCGGCAGCAGCAAGGTCGCGGTCAGGTCGACGCCGTCGGCGCGCTTGTAGCGGATCTGCTCCTTCTGCACGCCCTTCAGCTGCGGCGTCGGATGGGCGAAGCGGGTCAGCGCGGTCAGTTGCGCATCGCCGCTCAGGGTCAGGTCGCGGATGAAGTAGTTCGGCCGTTCGGTGGGCGATTCGCGCGTCGACAGCAGGCGCGTGCCGTCGTCGTTGAGCACCGCCGCCACATTCTCGTAGTACGGCGCGGCACTCTGAAACAGGCGTTCCTTCTTCTTGCTGACAAGGCTGAAACGGTCGATGAACGGGCGGTCGCCCTCGTTCGATGCGCCGGCGCCGTCGAGCAGGATGGTGGAGTCCGGCCCGATCAGCAGGCGCGGCAAGCCGGCGCCGTCGGGCTGCACGACGGGGCGGCCCGGATTGTTGTAGCGGTCCTCCGCGGAGTAGGCGAACACCAGCTCAGGGGCGGCCGCCGGCGTGTCCGGCGCGATGCGCCAGGTTTTCACCGCGCGCGTCTTGTACCAGCCCTCCGACAGCAGCGCCAAGTCGCCGCGGCCCCACTGGATGCCGTTATAGCGCGAGCCGAGGCGGGCCAGCACGGCCGGCTTGTCGGCGAACGGCGCCGCCTGCATGTAGACGACGTCGCGCACCTCTGCCGGCTTGGCCGGATCGCCGCCGTCCTGCGCTTCGGCCCACACCAGCGTGGCCGGCGCATCGACGCGCCAGCTGACGTTGCGCACGCCGGCCGAGACCGCGTCGTTCCCCGGCGGCAGACCCTCTTCGAGCGGCTTGTTGGCCACCACGTGCAGCGCCTTGCCGGACAGGTCGCGCACGTCGACGCGATTGGCGAAGGCGGATGCCGGCACCACGTACGAGAACGGCCGCTGCAGCGCCTGGGTCAGGATGTACTTGCCGTTCGGCGCCACGCGCGCGCCGACGAACAGGTCGGGCGTGCCGACCAGCCGGATCTTGCCGGCCAGGTCGACCAGCGCCAGTTGGATCGTCGCGTAGTGTTCGAACAGCTTGGCGTCTTCCTCGTTCTTGAGCAGGTCGGGATAGGTGCGCAGCTGGCGCGCGCCGTTATTGCTCTGGCTGTCCTGCGTACTCGGGCCGCTCGGGATGCCGGTCGCCAGCGGCGCCGTGCCGAGGGCGGCGGGCCGCAGGTTGACCAGCAGGCCGCTGGCGTCGGGCAGCCAGCTGAAGCCGGCGCCGGCGACATACGACATCGGCTGCGTCGTCAGCTTGCGGGCGGCGCGCGTCGCCACGTCGACCAGCCACAGTTCGACCTTCGATTCGCCGCCTTTGTCGGCGTACGCCACGTGGGTGAACGCGAGATAGCGCTGGTCGGGCGACCAGGCGGTGTCGGCCAGCCGCAATGGCTTCGGCAGGCCCGTCACTTTCATCTCGGCCTGGGTGGGAATGTCGAGCAGCGTGAGGCCGGTGCCGAAGCTGAAACGGCTCGGCGAATAGGTGCGCGGATTGAGGCGCAGGCCGGCCAGCTTCAGTTCGGGTTGCGCCACTTCGACGATCGACGGCAGCTCCGGCGTGGCGATCATCGCGGCCAGGTTGCGCTTCGGCGACAGGCTCAGTGCCGGCGCGCGCGGTGCATCGACGATGGCCTGCAGCGGCGCCGGTGGCAGCTGGTATTGGGCGTGAGTCGGCGGCGCAGCGGTGATGATCGACAGGGCGAGCGGCACGATCGGAAGGCTTTTGCGCATAGGATGGTCTCGATATCTGGATGAGGCATGGTGCGCATTCCAACGCCGAATGTCAATTGGCTGGATTACAATGGCGGCTCGATTGCTTCCCACGCCAAGGATTACCGCTGATGACACCATCCCCGATCGTCGCCGCCATTCTCGTCCCGTTCGTCATGTGGCGCGTGTACATGCGCATCAGGCGCCTGATGGTGCGCCAGCGATCGCAGCCTTGGCGCCACTGGATCGCGGTGATCCTGTTCCCGCTGATTATCGTGCTGCTCGGCGTGAGCGCGCTGGCCCATCCGCTCGCGCTGGCCGGCATGGCGGTCGGAATTTCGGCCGGTGCGATGCTCGGCGTGCTCGGTTTGCGCAAGACGAACTACCAGCGCATCGGCGGCGCTTTCTTCTATACGCCGAACGCACACATCGGCATCCTGGTGTCGATGCTGTTCCTCGGCCGCCTGCTCTACCGCGGCTATGAATACTACATGCTGGGCGCCGCCCATCCATCGGACTTCGCCAGCAGCCCGCTGACGCTGATGGTGTTCGGCGTGCTCGCCGGCTATTACACGATGTATGCGGCCGGCCTGCTGCGCTGGCGCAAAACCGAATCTACTGAAAAATAATCAATGAACCTGACTACCCTCGCCCTGCTTGTCCTGACGCCGTTCCTCGTNNTGGACCGGACTGGGGGTATTCCTGGCGATGGTGCTGGTGCCGGCGTCCGAACTGGTGACGAAGCCGGCGATGCTGGGATGGCTGGTGCTCGGCACGGCGGCCGGCATCGGCTACGGGGTGTGGGGGCTGCGCCTGACGCGCTTCGAGGATACCGACGAGGGATACTACTTCACGCCGAATGCGCGCCTGGGCATCCTGATTGCGATGCTGTTTTTCGCGCGCGTGCTGTATGTCGGCTTCGAGATCTTTGCCAACCAAGGCAGTAACATGCCGACGCCGCGCTTTACCGATAGCCTGGTGTCGATGCTCGCCGTCGGCGTGACCGGCGGTTACTTCGGAACGTACTCGGCCGGCCTGCTGCGCTGGCGCATGAAGCTGAAGAAAGCCGCGGCGCAGCAGTGAACGGTTAGTTCACTGCTGCTCACGCTGAACGTCCTTAAGCGGCGGTTTTGGCTTCGACGCGCCGCTGCAGCACGAAGATCGGTTGCGCCCACGGCATGTCCTTCTTCTTCTTGCTGGTGATGAGCGTGAGCTCGGACGGGTCGTAGACGTCGGTGTTGTGCGTCAGCGGCGTCGTCATCAGGTACTGCGCCTCGGTGTTCTTGAGGAATTCGCCGACCAGCTGGATGTTGCGGATGTCGAGGTGGGCGAACGGTTCGTCGATGAACACGAAGCCGCCGGAACCGTCTTCCGATTTCAGCAATCCGATCAGCAGCACCAGCGACTTCATCACCTGCTGGCCGCCNNTCCAGCTTGACCGGATCGGCATGCACGTCGATGCCCGCCAGTTCACCCAGCTCCTTGATGTTCTTGCTGTAGGTCTTGACGGTGTAGCGCAGCCGCTCGATGTAGGCGCCGCGCGCATTGCCGGTCGCTTCGATCGCGCGGTTGTTCTGGTAGCGGCGCTCGTCGGTCTCGCTCTGGCGCCCCTGCAACTGCTCGTTGAGGCGGTGGTGCTGGTCGATGACGGTGGCGTCGAGCTCCCAGTCGTCACGCGCCAGGCTGTGCTGCAGCGACGACACGCGCAGGTCGACCTGGTGGCTGTTCTGGTGTTCGGCGACGAGCGAGGCGCGGCGCGCCGGCCGGCGCCAGCCGTGCGGCAGGTGGCGCCAGCTGCGGCGCAGTTCGAACAGCGCCTTGGCGTGTTCGGCGCGCTGTTCGATCTGGCGCTTGTGGCCGAGGCGCAGGCCGGCTTCGGCCTCCGACAAGGCCATGCGCGCGTTCTGCCACACCGTGTCGGCACGCGTGCGCGCCACGGTAGCGGCCTTGGTCAGCGCCTGCAGGTCGCCCAGGCGTGAGCCGACTTCGAGGCGTTCGGCCTTCAACGGCACGCTGTTGCGCACCGCCTCTTCGAATTCGGCCTGGCGCGCGGTCAGTTCCTTCGCCGCGTCGACGCCGGCGATGCGCGCCTTGAGCGCGCCGACTTCGGCGGCCAGCTTGCTGATCGCCAGCGTCAGCGTATCTTCCTGTGCTTCGAGTGCCGGCAGCGAGCGTTGCAGCGCTTCGAGGCGGCCGGTGCGGCCGGCCTGGCCGAAGCGGTAGCGCGACGCTTCGACAAACAGCGAGCGGCCGCCGCGCCGTTCGCGGTGATAGGCGTCCGGCGTGATCCATTCGTCCGAGGACAGCTTGAAGCCGGCTTCGACCGAGTCGACGCGATCGATGCGCGCCAGCTGGTCGATCAGCCACGACGGCGCCGGCGCCGAAAAGCGCACCACCGACAGCAGGCTGTCGTCCTTCGACACCGGCGCTGTGATGCATTCCGGGACGATGAAGTGGCGATAGCGCTCCTTCTCCGCCAGCTTGTAGGCCGCGGTGGCGTCTTTCGAACGCTCGAGCAGCACCACCGATGCGTAGCCACCGAGGACACCTTCGACGGCGCCCTGCCACTTCGCATCGGTCACCTCGACGATATCGGAGAGCATCGCGTGCGGGATGTTAGCGTCGCGCAGCGCACGGCGCATGCCGCGCACCGCTTCCGGCTCCGGCATCGCGCTCTTGCCCTGCAACGCCGAGATCGTGGTCTGGTCGCCGGCGATGCGCGCGGCGAGCGTGTCGCGCGCCTGCTTCTGCTTCGCTAACTCCGCTTCTTTCGTCTCGAGCTGCGCCGACACTTCGGCGATGTCGGCGCCGGAATCGGCGGCCAGCTTCTGCAGGCGCTCCTTCTGTTCGAGCAGGCTGTCGAGCGGTTTCAGTTTGCCGTTCACCTGCGACAGGCGCGAGGCGAGCACGGTCGCTTCCTGTTCGAGCAGCGTCTCCTGCTGCTGCGCTTCGGTCAGCGCGCGCACCTGGTTGGCCAGCGCATTGCGTTTCTCGATCAGCTGCGAATCGGCCTGCGCCATTGGTTTGCGCGCATCGCGCAGCTGCCGGCTGACGGCGCCCGCTTTCTCGCGCGCCTCGTGGTATTCGAGGCTCGGCAGGACTTCTTCGAGCAGGTTGCGGCGCTCCTTGTGCAGGTCTTCCCACTGGTGGTAATTGGCCACACGCAGGCGCAGGCCTTCGAGGTTGGTGCGCGAGGCTTCCAACTCGGTTTCGAAGCGCTTCAGTTCCGTCTCGGTGTCACGCTGGTGGCGTTTCGCTTCGTCGTAGGCATCCAGCACTTCCTTGTCACCGAATACCTGGAACACCAGGTCGAGCAACTGGCGCGGCGCGTATTCGCACAGCTTGTCCGTTTCGCCCTGCTCGAGCGCCAGTACCTTCGCCATCGCCGGCGACAGGCCGGCATTGGCGAGGCGCTTGCGGTAGTTCTCGACGCCGAGCCAGTCGGTCGCCTCGGTCACTTCCTCGATCTGGATATTCCCCGGCCGCATCAGGTACTGGCGCTTCCAGTCGCCGCCGTTCTTCTGGATCTGGCAGAACAGCGTGACTTCGTCGTCGCTGAAAAACCCGGAGCTGCGGAACGGCCGGTTCGACAGCTGGCGCCCGACCGTCTTGTTGTCGACCACCGCGCGGATCCAGGCGGTCTGCTGGCCGGAGTGGCGCGCGTAGTGCTTGTAGGTGCGGCCCATCGAGCAATCGAGGCCGAACAGGGTGCGCAGCGCGTCGAGCAAGGTGGTCTTGCCGGAGCCGTTCTGGCCGGCGATGGTGATGATCTTGGCGTCCAGCGGGATGTTCTTGATCCGCTGCCAGTAATCCCAATGGACCAGTTCTAGTGATTTGATGTGGAACATGGAGACTCTCAGGTTGGGGTGTCGGTGTCGGCGGCGGGCGCGGGCGCGGCATCGGGTTCGGCTTCGGGTTCGGCGTCGATATACTCTTCGACAGCGTCGACGACGGGATCGTTCGCGCTCTTGCGCGGCACCGCGACAGTGATCGGCGAGCGCTTAAAGACGTCGGCCAACGCGCCGTTGATGATGCGCTCCTTGAGCATGTCGGTGTCCATCATCAGGTCGAGCAGCGGGCCTTCCAGGATCAGGTCGCCGCGGCGCTCGATGAAGCCGAGCTTGGAGAGCGAACCGAGGTTCATGTCCATGCGCGTCTTCTTGCCAAGCTTGTCGCCGAAGTCCGACAGCAGCGCGGTGTACGAGATACCGATCGAGCTGTCCTCGGCGCGCGGCATCGGGCGGTCCTTGTCGAACATGTCGTCCTGGTCGTCGTTGGCGTTCTGGTGGGTCTCCTGGCGCTCGCGCTTGGGCAGGATGATCTGCGCCCACAACACCACCAGCAGCGCCACGCCGTCGCGCGTGAGGCCGAAGTTATTGTTCTGCCAGATGTCCTTGGCGCCGAAGATCTTCGGCTCGACGGCGCGGTGCAGCGCCAGCGTGACGTGGTCGGCGTAGACGTTATCTAACAGTTTCAGGCCCGACTCGAGCAGGCGCTTGTCGACTTCGGCGCGGAACAGTTCATCGGACAGCACGCGCTTGACCATCTTGTCGTCGCGGCGCAGGGTCTGGTGCGTGAGCAGGCGGGCAATCAGGATTTGGGAATCGTCATTCATCATCGGCCGGGCCGCTTTCGAGGTCAAGTGAGAGGGTGGCGATCGACATGGCGGCGACGTGCGGGTCGTCGAGCTGGACCATGTCGTCGGTCGGGACGAAGCTGATCGGCAGGCGCGCCAGTTGCGCGGTCGCGCCTTGCAGGCTGGCCTCGGCGGCGTCGCCGAGCAGCGGCAGCATCGAGGCGCGGTACGAGGCGATGGCGAAGGTCGCCGGCAGCAGCGAATCCTGGATCGGCACCGTGGTCGGGCCGTCTTCGGAGAAGCTGGGGAAGTTGCCGAGGTTGGCGAAGTCGGACAGGCGCGCCAGCCAGTCATCGAGTTCGGCCTGGATCGCCGGCGCGTCGTTGATGGTGAGCGGCGCATCCTGGCCTTCGGGCAGGCCGGCCGGGCCGGCAACCGCATTGCGCTCGGCCAGCAGTTCGGTTTCGGCGACGTCGATCATCTCGGCCGGCGTGCCGAACAGCGGCACCACCGGGCGGTCGATGGCGCCGCGGGCGAGGCTCGACAGGTCGTCGTGCGCCAGCAGCCAGCTCTTGACGTCAGTGGTCGACAAGCCGGACTGGCCGAGGTGGACGCGCTGGCGTTCGATCTGGTTGAGCGCGCGCGAGAACATGCCTTGCATGTTCAGCAGCGCGCTCTGGGCGCGGCCGATCGCCTGCGCCGCCTTGTGGGTGGCGCCGTCGGCGGCGTCGTCGGCGAGGATCGCGCGCAGGATCTGCGAGCCCTTCTCGACCCAGTCGCAGGCCATGTGCCACTTGGCCTGCGAGGTGCGCAGGCGGAATTCGGAACCGGAGGCGATGGCGTCGCGGAACTCCTCGGTCAGGTCGACCAGGCGTCCGAGCAGGTGCTTGAGCTGTTCGACGGTGACGCCGCCGACGGCCTGGGCGCCGGCCACTTGCGACAGCAGGAAGCCCATCTCGGCTTCGTCGTCGGCGGCGCCCAGCGACAGCAGCGTGTCGAGCGCGGAGAGGACGTTGCGCGCCATCGGCGTGACGCGGTAGACGGCGGCCTGCGCGTCCCATGCCAAGAGGCCGTGCGAGCGCAGGCGCGTCAGCACGGTTTCGAGACTTTCGGGGATCAGGTAGGCCAGCTTCTGGTTGATGTCGGCGCGCGAGAAGGCCGAGGTGGTGCTGTCGGCGGCCAGTTCGCGCAGCACCAGCAGGCGGATCAGCACGCCGTCGGCGCCGCCGTGGAACAGCGCGGTGAAGGCCTGCAAGGTCGGCGCCGCGCGTTTCAGGTGGAATACCTGCTCGATCTCGTCGGCTGAAATGCCGGCGTGGAAGTGCGACTGCAGCGAATCGGCGTCGTCGTCCTGCGCTAGTGTCAGTGAATCTGCGGCCAACGCCGCACCTGCCGTTAATTCGATCATTGTGTTCCGGGTACCAGTGTCATTCGCGCGGTGAACCGTCGCCTTGGGGGGACGAACACCAGCTCGCTCGCGGGGCGTCAGTATATCAGCTACGGCTGCCCCGGCCGTCAAAAAGACGTTGTCAAAATGGAATGAAACCCGGGTGTCAGGTCTGACAATCGGACATTGTGCTGGTGTCAGGTCTGACAATCGGACATTTCGCGCTGTCAGGTACCGAGTTCCCCACCGTTTGGGCCGCGCCGGATGCTAATTAGCGCCCTGACCGACAAGATGGCATCCGCTGTGGAATTTTCGTCCCGATTTTTGAGGACATTTGTCCGAATGTCAGACCTGACACCCGCAAAATGTCCGAATGTCAGACCTGACACCAGCGATTCCTTACTTCTTGACGATCTTTTCCAGCGTCTGCTCGACGAATTCGTCGTCGCTGTCGGTGAAGCGCACCCGCACCGGATACCACTCGTACGCCGGGGCGAGCCAGATATCGAGCTTCTGATCCTTCGAGTCGGGCGGCGGCAGCCTGACCAGGTGCAACGCGTCGACCGCGCCGAGCCCGGTGCGCACGCTGTCGTGCTTGACGACCTTGAACGTCCATTGCTCGGCATCGCGGCGGCCGGCGACGAAGAACGTCCATTCCGACCCCGGGATGAATTTGTCGGGGGCGGCGCGCGCCACTGCCGCCAGTTGCCACGACACGCTGCTGCGGTCCTGCTCGCCACCTTTGAGCGGATACACCTCTTTGCTCTCGGTGAAGCTGATGGCCTTGCCGGCGCGGTCGAACGTGGTGGTGTACGGATCGTGGCGGATGCGCTTCTCGTAGAACTGGACGGGGGCGACGCCGAAGCCGTCAATCAGCCCCTCGCTGCGGTTTTCCAGGATATTTCCCAGGAACATGGCACGGGTGTCGGCGCGCAGGGTGTATTTGCCGGCGCTCGCGCGCCAGCTGACGACGGCGTCGCCGCTGATCGAAAAGCCCTTTTGGCGCGCCTTGATCGAATAGTTCAGGTCGGCGGACGGCGGGATGTCCACCGGCCGCTTGACCGCGACCCGTTCGGCCGCGGCGGCGCTTGCCAGCGCCGCCGCCAGCACGGCGCCGCAGGCCAGTTGTTTCAGCAATTCACTACGCATCTCAAGTTCCCGCATCGGTTATGTCTATCTGGTTGACTGTCTGGGTTGTTACCGCCCCGCTCGCTTCGATGTTCCTGATCTTGACCGGATACCAGCCATGCCCGGGCGCCAGCCAGATGTCGAGGCGCGAGCCGTACGAGCCGGCCCGCGGCGGGCGCGACAGGTGCCATGCGGCCATCCTGCCGAGCCCGGTGTCGATCTCTTCCTCACCCAGCACGACGAAGCGGAACACGCTGGCATCGCGCTCCTCGCCGACCAGCATCTCGATGTCGCCGCCGAGCTGGCTGCTGTCGCCACGCGCGATCGCCGCCAATTGCAGCGGCAGCGTCGCCTTGTCCTGCGTGCCCGGCAGCAACGCGACCGCCGCCGCCGAAGCGGAAAAAGTGATGCGGCCGTCGCCGAAATGGGTCGCCGTCATGGCGCGCCCGCGGCGCTTCTCCGTCATCGTCAGCGGCGCGAAGCCCGCCTCGCCGACCCTGCCCTCGCTCTCNNCATGCGGTAACTGCCGCCGTCGAGCGTCCATGCCATCGCCGCCTCGCCATGCCAGAGCGTGCCGTCGGCATCGGTACGCTCGACATCGAGCAAAATGCGCGCCGATGGCGGCAAATCGACACGATAGCGGCGCGCCGCAGGCCCGGTCGGCGCGACGGCTGCTGGCGGCGCCAAAGTTGCTACCTGAACAGATTGTAGGTCGGATAACTTTTGGACGTCGCCAGCTTGCCCATCTGTTGCCAAATCGCCCACATCGGCCACCGGCGCCGCGCTTGCGGCCACTTTCAAGCGCCGGCGCGGAGTCGCTTGCGGCGCTGCGGCGAGGACCGCGGCAGCCGGCAGCGGCGGCGCCGCCAGCAAGCGCGCCGTGATCGTTCGCGGCGCCGGCCCGCCGCGCGGCGCCTCCGCCAGCCCCAGTTGCGGCACCACCCATGACAGCGCCATCACGTGCAGCGCTACCGACGCCGCGCACAGCGCCAACTCACGGCGGCGTCGAGACAGAAACGAGGCGATCGTCATATGGCTAGTGTAACGTGTTCGCCGCCCTTCCCGCTGACACCGCTTGCCGATGCGGCGCCGCCCGCACAACATCCTTTGAACCGATGTTAGTTATCTGCTACGCTGAAGGCTCACCTCCACCGAAAGACGCACCATGAACCCACAAATGCCCCACATCCCCGGAGTCGGCGCGATGACGGACACGCTCGACTTCGTCAAGAACCTCTGGGGCAGCATGAGCGTGCCGGGCATGAGCATGCCGGGGCTGGGCGCGCCGGCGCTGTCGCTGGACGAACTGGACAAGAAAATTGCCGACCTGAAGGCGGTCGAGGCGTGGCTGAACGTGAACGTGGCGATGCTGCGCGGCACAGTGCAGGCGCTGGAAGTGCAGCGCGGCACCATCGCCACCCTGAAGACGATGGGCGCCACCCTGGCCGAGGCGATGAAGCAGCCTGGCGCCGACGAAAAATCGGTGCTGGCGGCGGCGCCCTACGCGTCGGCCTTCTTCGGCCAGCCCGCGGCCGAGCCGGCCAAGGCGGAGCCGGCCGCGGGCGCGGCGGCCGCGACGGCGCCGTTCATGCCCGATCCGACACTGTGGTGGAACGTGCTGCAGGACCAGTTCACGCAAGCGGTGTCGGGCGCGATGTCGCCCGAGGCGATGGCCGGCGGCAAGCCGGCGGCGCCGGACGCCAGCGCGGCGCCAGCCAAGCCGCGCGCGTCGAAGCCGAAGAACGGCAAGAACTGATCAGCCGGGGCCGGCCCCGGTCAACTGAGGCGCAGGATCCGGATCGCGTCGATCAGTCCGTCTTCCTGGCGCTTGACGCTGGAAATTGAAATCAGGCCTTCGCCGGCCATTTGCATGGCTTGCTCGTGGACGCCCTGGAACGATTCCACGGTGTCCCCTTTTGCCGCCACCGGACGGATCCAGGCGGTGCTGCCCACCCTCATTTTTTCGTAGACTTCCATAGCGATGTCGCGCATGCGTGTGCCTTTCCTGGACATGGTCGCGGGCGAACCCGCGGAGTTTGCAGTTTATCACCAGCGGATGCCAAGCGAGGGACGGGAGGATACACTACCCGGCCGCGCCTGTGAACTGGCAAGCGCTCAACTCGCCTCCGCCGGCGCGGCATCGGCGGCCGGCTCGGGGCCGACCAGCGGCGCCAGCCGGGCCAGCTGCTCCATCAGTTGGGCGAAGCGCTGCTGCCCCGGCTGGATCTTGTCGACATGCAGCAGCACATCGGTGGCCTCGGCCGTCAACGCCTCGTCGTAGCCGAGCTGCTGCATGTGCGACAGCAGGATCTGGGCGGCGTTGAACAGGATCCGCAGGTTGTTCGGCAGCGCGGTGCGCGCGTGCCGCATCCACTCCACCGCCTCCGGCATCTTGCCGGTCTTCCACAGCAGCACCCCCTGGTTCATCAGGTCGGACGCTACCTTCTTCGAGTTGCGGATGTGTTCGATCCCCTCCTCGCCCATGCGCGCCTTTTCGAAGATTTTCTGCACTTCGTCGAGCAGCTGGGTGTTGTCGTGGTTGTTGCGCGCGACGTAGCACAGCAGCTCGACCGGCGCCTCCTTCACCCCCACCGCCAGCAGCAGCACCGCCATCTCCAGGCAGATCGTTGTGTCCGGCCGCGCCGGATTGGCGTTGAGCAGTTCCTCGAGCTCGTCGCCGGCCTTGCGCGCGCGCCGGAAATCGCCGCTCTCGTGATACACCATGCCTTCGGTGATCTTGGCGCGCAGCGGGATATGGTCGTCGCCGGCGAATTCGCGCTGCACTGCGATCAGCAACTGCAGCGCTTCCTTGGTATCGTTTTTTTGGCCGCACACGCGCGCCAGCCCGAGGTAGGCGTCGGCCGACTTGAGGGCCGAATACTCGCCGATCGCGATGCACTTGCGGAACGCCTTCTCGGCCACGCCGATGTTGCCCAGCTTGAGGCTGGCCTGGCCGAGGTTTTTCTGGCGCGGCACCGAATTGGGCGACAGCTTGGCCGCCCGCTCGAGCACGTTGCACGCCTCGTCGGTCATGCCCATGTGCTGGTAGGCGGCGGCCAGCTGGTCGTAGGCGTCGATGTAATAGCGGTTGTCGGCGATCACGCCCTGGAAGATCTGGCGCGCCTGTTCGAATTCGCCGTTCGCCATGCGGATCTTGGCCAGCCCCGCGCGCGCCCACTGGTATTCGCGCTCCTGCATCACGCGCTCGTAGGCTTCGCGCGCCTTTTCCGGCTCGCCGCTTTTCAGCATCAGGGTCGCCTTCATGCGCAGCAGCTCGATCTGGTGCACCTTGTCGGTCTCGATCTGGGCGTCGCACAGCCTGGCCGCGCGCAGGTAATCCTTTTCCGCGTAGGCCAGGTCGATCATCTTGAACATCTGCTTCTTGTGCCACACCCGGTTCAGCCGGGTCAGCAGCACGCCTTCGGTGATCGGCTTGATCAGGTAGGCGTCCGGCTGGTGCTCGGCCGCGCCCATCACCGATTCGACGCTTTTTTCGGCCGACACCATCATCCAGACGCTGCTCGGCAAAAGGAAATTGCGCATGCGCGCCTCTTCCAGCACCTGCTGGCCATTCTTGCCTTCGCCCAGGTTGTAGTCGCACAGCACGACGTCGTAGCGGATCCGCGCCAGCAAGCCCATCGCCTCGCCGCCGCTCGAGGCCTGGTCGATGTTCCTGGCGCCGAGGTTGCGCAGGCTTTCGCGCAGCAACTGGCGGATGCCGATGAAGTCGTCGACCACCAGGTAGTTCTTTTCGGCCCAATCGACGTTCGCCAGGCTGCTCGCGACGGCCGCTTCGAAGGACGAACCGGCGCTCATGGCAGGGTCAGTACGAAGCAGCCGCCGCCGTAGGCGCCGCCGTTCTCGAGCCGCAGCGCGCCGCAGCGCTGGCGATGCTTGTGCATCTTGGCCACTTCGCTGGAAAAATACAGGCCGAGGCCGGTGCTGTTGGTCATGAAATTGACGCCGGTGCGGTTGCCGCTGACGGCCGAGGCGCCCGCCTCGAGCATCGCCGCCGGGTAGCCGAGGCCGTTGTCCTCGACGCGGATCTCGAGGCAGCCGTCGACCGTGGCGATGGCCAGCCGGATGGTGTCGGCGGTGTAGTTGACGGCATTGTTGATCGCGTGGCCGAGCACGCCGATGATGAGGTCTTCGTCGAAGTGCCAGATCAGGTGCGGATCGAAATCGGTTTCCAGCCGGATGCCGCGCGACTTGAGCAGGGTGCGCCCGGCCGACACCACCTGCAGCACCAGGTGGCCGACTTCCAGCGGCTGCATGTCGAACGGGTATTCCGGCTTGCCGACCTGCTTGTACAGGGCCAGCAGCTGCATCAGGTTGTCATTCAGGCGTTTCGACTGGTACAGCATGTGCGCCATCTGCGGATAGGCCGGGCCGATCGCCGGCGTGGCGTCCTCGAGCAGCGATTCGAGCGTGCCGGAGAGCACACTGATCGAATTTTTCATGTCGTGCGCGGTCGAGGCAAGAAACAGGAAAAGCTCGTCCGAGCCGGGCGTGTCGTCGATCGTCAAGAAGCCTCCAGGGGCCGGGAATGTTGCCGTAGGAAAATTATACCCCGACCAGGCGCCCGCCTCCCCCGAATACATCAGCCATCGCGACCGGGTGTTGTATTCCCGCGCCGCCCGCGCAGCTGGAAGCGGCCCGGATCGAGCGCCGCGGCCAGTGGCGCTTCGAGCGGCAGCGGCTCGCCTTCGAGGCTGGCGGCGAGCAGTTCGGCGGCCAGCGGCGCCCACGTCAGGCCGCGCGAGGCGTAGCCCAGCAAGCCGTACAGGCCCGGCTGGCGCGGCAGCTCGCGCAGGCGCTCGGCGCCGACGGCGAACTGCGGGTCGGCCAGCGCGCCGACCAGCGGCAGGCGGTCCGGCGCCACCGAGCGGAAGCCGACCCGCCCGCGCAGCGGCGCATCGCGCGCGAGCGCGCCGTCGCCGAGCATCGAGCGCACCTTGTCGAGGTTTTCCCGCTGGCTCGACGCGCGCAGGGCCGGATCGTCGTCGGCGTCGTAGCTGGCGCCGGCGCTGCGCACGCCGCCCGACGCCGGCGTCACGTAGGCTTCGCGGCACAGCACGAAGCCGAGATCGGGCAGCGCCTCCGCCGCCAGGTGGGTGACCTGGCCGCGCACGCGGATCAAGGGCAGCGCGGCCGCCTGCGCCAGCTCCGTCGCGCCGGCGCCGTTCGCCACGATGACGGTCGGCGCCTGCGCGATGGCGCTACCATTTGTGTAGCAGACCCATTCGGCGCCGACCCGTTCGAGGCTGACGCTGCCGACGCCGAAGCGGCGCACCAGGCCGGGGCCGCAAGCGTCGAGCATGGCGTGGCAGGCGCTGGCCGGGCGGATCCAGCCGCCGCGCGGGAACAGCCAGGCGCCGTGCGGCGCCAGATCGCCGGCGCGCGCGTCGCCGGCCTCGAGCCATTCGGCATAGGCCGGCGGGAAGCGCCGGGCCGCCGCGGTGGCGCGCTGCAGGCGGGCGTGGGCCTCGTCTTTGGCCACCAGCAGCACGCCGCAGCCGGCGCCTTCGATCGCGGCGCCGATCCCGCCCAGCTTTTCCCAGTACCCGAGCGCGAACAGGAAAGCGGCGCGCGACAGGCGCGAAGCGATATTGTCGTCCTTCGACAGCAGCGGCATCGTGATGCCGGCCAGGTTGCCCGACGCTTCCATCGCCGCCTCGGCGTGGCGTTCGACCAGCGTGACCTGCCAGCCGCGCGCGCACAGGCGCTCGCACGCGGCCGCACCGGCCAGGCCGGCGCCGATGACGATGGCGCGCCGGTCAGGTTCCGGCGCCAGCGGCGCAAAGCGCTTGCGGCTCCTGAAGCGCATGGCGTCCATATCCCAGCCGGTGGCGGCCAGCGCCGCAGTCTGTTCCGGCGTCAGGCCGGTAGCATGCAGCGCCGCATCGAATGCCAGCAGCCTGGCCAGGCCGCGCGCAAAACCCGTGCCGGCATCGGCCAGGCCGTGCAGGTGGACCGCGTCGATGCGCGCCGCCAGTTGCGCCAGCGCGGCCTCGAGCGGCGCGTGCAGCAGGTCGAGCGTGACCGCGGCATCGGCCTGCTGCACGCGCTGAAAGCCGGGCAGGCCGCCATCGGCCAGCGCGATCACGTGCAGGCGCGCCGGGCGCTGCGGGTCGGCGCGCCAGGCGTCCACCAGCGCGGCGAAGGCGGCGCCATCGCCCCACTGCGAATCGAAGATGACGAAGCGCTCGCGTCCGCGCCAGTGCGGCCGGAAGTCCATGCGCGTCAGCGCGCGGCGCGCCGGAAGCAGGCCAGGTCGTGGTCGTCGACCATGCCGATGCCCTGCATATAAGCGTAAATGATGGTCGAGCCGACGAACTTGAAGCCGCGCTTGGCGAGGTCCTTCGAAATGCGGTCGGACAGCTCGGTCTTGGCGGGCCGTTCGCCGCTCGGCCAGTGGTTGACGATCGGCGCGCCGTCGACGAACCCCCACAGGTACTGGTCGAGCGTGAGGCCTTCGTCGCGCAGGCGCAGGTAGGCCTGGGCATTGGTGATCGCCGCCGCCACTTTCAGGCGGTTGCGCACGATGCCGGCGTTGGCCAGCAATTGAGCCACCTTGGCGGCGTCGTAGCGGGCGACTATTTCAGGATCCCAGCCGTCGAACGCGGCGCGGTAATTGTCGCGCTTGTTGAGAATCGTCTCCCAGCTCAGGCCCGCCTGCGCGCCTTCCAGGTTGAGCATTTCGAACAGGGTATTCTCGTCGTGGCAGGCCACGCCCCACTCGTGGTCGTGGTAGTCGAGATAACGGGGGTTGGCCATATTGGCCCAGCTGCAGCGGGTCGGGATCATGCGGCCAAGTATAAATCATCGGCTGCTTATCGCGGTAAGATAGCCAGGTTCACCACGACTACCGCGACCATGTACTCACCCGCCCATTTCGAAGAAACCCGGCTCGCCGCGTTGCACGCACTGATCGCGGCGCATCCGCTCGGCACGCTCGTCACGCACAGCGATGCAGGACTGGCGGCGGACCACATTCCGTTCGAGATTGGCGCCCCGACCGCCGAGGCGCCGCATGGCACGCTGCGCGCGCACGTCGCGCGCGCCAACCCGCTGTGGCGTCAGGCCGGCGCCGCGGTGCTGGCGGTGTTCCAGGGGCCGTCGGCGTATGTGTCGCCGTCGCTGTACGCCGAAAAACCGGTCAGCGGCAAGGTGGTGCCGACGTATAACTACGCGGTGGTGCACGCGCATGGCGTGCTGCGCGCGATCGAGGATCCGGCCTGGATACTGGCGCTGCTCGAACGCCTCACCGCGCACCACGAGTCGGCGCGCGCGGCGCCGTGGGCGGTGCGCGACGCGCCGCCGGCCTACATCGAGACCATGCTGAAGGCGATCGTCGGCATCGAGATTCCGCTCGACCGGCTGCAGGGAAAATGGAAGCTGAGCCAGAACCGCCCGCCGGCGGACCAGGCGGCGGTGGCGGCCGACTGCGCCGGCCTCGCCGCGTGGATGGCGGGCGAACCTAGGAAGTGACCTTGCCGGCCGCCAGTCCGAGCCGGCGCTTCTTCGGGCCGGCCGGCACCGGCAGGTTTTCCAGGCTGGTCACCAGCGTGACCTCGCCGTCGGCCAGCGCCTGGTCGAGATGGTGCATCAGGCGCGGGAACAGTCCCTCCGGCCGGGTCAGATCGGTGCTGTACACCGCCGCCCAGGCGTTGCGCCCCGAGCGCTTGGCCAGGTACAGGCCCTGGTCGGCCAGTTCCACCACTTCCGACCAGCTGAGCAGGCGCGGCGCCGACGGCATGAACGGGAAGCAGGCGAAGCCGATCGAGCAGGTCTTGTGGATCCGCGCGCCGTCGGGCAGCACGAATTCGCGGCCGGCGACCGCCTGGCGGATCCGCTCGGCGACTACCTTCGCCTCGTCGCGGTGGGTGGCGCGCGCCAGCACCAGGAATTCCTCGCCGCCCCAGCGGATCAGGTAGTCGGACTCGCGGAACACCTCGCGCAGCCGTTCCTGCATCTGGATCAGCACCGCATCGCCGCCGGCGTGGCCATGGCGGTCATTGACTTCCTTGAAGTGGTCGAGGTCGACCATGAAGAACACCAGGTCCTTGCCGGGCACCGACTCGCGCTCGCCGCCGCCCTGGCGCAGCGGGTCATCGTAGCGGCGCAGGCTCATGCCGACGTCGGCGTCGACGTGCTGCAGGAAGAAGCGGCGGTTGCGCAGGCCCGTCAACTGGTCGGTCAGGCTCACTTCCTCGAGCGCCTGGTAGGCCTGTTCGAGCTCGAGGTTCTTGTCGAGCAGCTGGGCCTGGGTCGCGCTGAGCGTCTTGAGGGTGGCGGCGACCTGGCGGTAGGCGCTGGCGTTATCGAGCGCGATCGCGCCGTACGCGCACAAGGTACGGAAGATCAGCCGTTCGCGCTCGCCGTAGGCACCCGGCTGCAGCGACTGCACCGTCATCGCGCCGAGCACGCGGTCGCCCACCAGCAGCGGCGCAAACAGCAGGCTCTGGGTAGGCAAGGTGCCGGGGATCAGGTTCGGCTGGCATGAATCGGCGTCGTGCTCGACCATGATCTCGCGCCGCTCGCGCACGCAGCGCGCCGAGTTGGCGTGCGGGTCGGACAGCGGCAGGCGGGTGGCCGGCAGCGTCTTGCCGGCCTCGATGCCGAACGCGCAGCGCAGCGAGACGCCGTCGGCGTCGAGCAGGAACACCGAGAAGTGGGTGGCGTCGAGCAGGCCATGGACGTGGCGGTCGAGGGCGCGGAACACGGCGGCGGCGTCGAGGTGGGTGGTGATCTCCTGGCCGATCGCGGAAAGGTGTTCAAGCGTCGCGCTGATCTGCTGCAGCGCCTCGGCGCGCCGCGCTTCGGCCGCCGCCAGCTGGCGATGATGCTCGCCCTCGGTCTGCGCGCGCTCGGTCTGGTACTGGACCTGCATCGCCACCGCGCGGTTGGTCGCTTCGGTGCTGTGGGTCTTTTCGCGCGCGGCGCCGGCGCGCAGGGCGACCTCGTAGGCGCGCGCGTAATCGCCGACGTTGGCGTACTCGCGCGCCAGCGCATCGAGCAGCGCGCCAGGCACCGTATAGCCCTCGATGGTGGCCGCCACCGCCAGCGCCTGCTGCAGGTAGTGCAGCGCGGCGGTGGCGGCGATCATCGGGCTCGGCTCGGGCAGCTTGTGGCGGGCGTGCAGTTCGGCCAGCACCTTGAGCGTGGTGACCTGGCTGTAGGTGTCGCCACGTTCGCGCGACAGCGCCAGCGCCGAATCGGCCATCGCCAGCGCTTCGCGCGGCCGGTTCAGGTGCGACAACGCATGCGCCTGGCCGCGCCGCGCGCTGCTCTGGAAATCGACCTGGCAGAGCGCCTCGCCGCGCTCCTCGAGCCGGGCGAAGCTGTCGAGGGCAGCGGTGTAATCGTCGCCGTCGAGGGCCAGGTCGCCCTGGTACTCGAGGGCGACGGCGTAGGCGCGCGAACCGGCCAGCGGCGTCAGGGTCGCCAGCGCCTCGCGCAGCAGCTCCTGCGCCGCCGGGCGCTGGCCCAGCTGGCGCAGCGTTTCGGCGGTCTGCATCAGGCCCAGCCCCACGCTCAGCGGCCAGCCGGTCGGGCGCGCCAGGTCGAGCCCGCGCTGCATCCACTCGAGCGCGGCGTGGTGCGCATTGAGCATCGTGAAGCCGTTGCCGATGTTGGTGGCGATGTTGATCGAGCGCCGTACCTGGCCGGTGGCCATCGCCGCGTCGAAGCTGCGGATCATCAGGCCGATCGAGGTGCCGAAGTCGCTGGCCAGGGAGGCGCAGGTGCCGGCGAAATCGTCGATCCAGCCGCGCGCGGCCGGATGCAGGCCGTCGGCGCCGGCATCGAAGCGCTTGCCCCAGCGCGCTTCGGCGGTGTGCAGGTCGCGAAACACTTCGAGCAGCGCGGTGGCGGCGGCGACGACGTCGATCCGCACGATGTCGCCGGCGCGGCGCGCGGCCTCGGCGGCGGCGGCCAGCGCCAGGTCGCCCTCGGCCGAGTTGCCGCTGTCGACTTCGACCCATGCGCGCAGCCAGAGGGCGTCGGCGCTGCCGGCGGCGTCATCGATGGCGTCGAACAGGCCGAGGGCTTGACCGGCAAGGCCGCGCGCCTCATCGAGCTCGCCGAACAGCCACTTCGCTTCGCCCTCGACCAGCAGGAAGCGCGCGTCGAGGCCGCGCCGCTCGCCGGCTGGGCCGGCTTGCTGCGCCAGGCTGCGCGCGCGCGCCGGGCTGCGCTGGCGGTAATGCCATGCCAGTTCGGCCAACCGGTCCAGGCGCGCGGATCCCTGCAGGTGCGCCAGTTGCGCCTCCCGCTCCGCCAGTTCCTCGTTGAGTACGAACATCTGCACCATTCGACGCCCCCGTTCACGCATGGTGTTGGACTGCCGCAAGGTTGCGGCGCGCAGCTATTATTTCACGTTTCAGTAGAGCACACTATTCGGTTCCGGTCAGCAAAACGACGGCGGGGTGGTGGCGCCGAAGCGGTACAACCGGCAAGGCAGCGCGAAGTACAGCACGAAATCACTGCACGCTTACTTGCCGGCCCCGGTGGCGGCCGCCGGTTTCGCCTTGCCCAGCTGCCGGGCCGCCTTCATGTGCTGCTCCANNGCGAGCATGCCGTGCATTTTCCTGTGTTCGGCCACGCCGCACTGTGCCAGGTAGGCCTTGTCGAAGGCGTCGCCCGACATCGCGGCGAGCTTGTCGGCCATCGCCTTGTGCCGCTTGTCGACCTCGGTGGGCAGGGTCACCCCCTTGGCAGTGGCCAGCTGCTGCACCTCGGTCAGCGCCTTGGTATGGTCGTCGATCATCTGCTGGGCGAAGGTCTTGAGCTCGGCGTTCTGGGTTTTGCCCTGGGCCATCTTGGCCGACGCGATCTCCGCCATGTTGGCCTGCGCCATGTCCATCACGATTTTCTGGTCGCCCTTGCTGAGCGCCGCGCTGGCGGGCGCCGGCGTCGCCGCAGCCGGTTTGTCCGGCACCGCCTGGGCGTGCGCCGGCGCGGCGCCCAGCATGGCGGCCGCCGCCGCGGCAGCGAACAGCGGTTTCAAAACTGAGTTGACACGCATGTCGTTCTCCCGAATGAAAGTTGAGATGAAAAAGGCAACCATATCAAGAAGGCCATCGCGAACCTGCCCGCAGTGTAGTCCGCCGCACCGCGGCACAGCGCCCGTTAGCCGCCCGGAAAAGTATCACGATGACAACTGATACCGAACTGACACCGAGGTGATACCGCGCTGAACTGTTACACGCGCGCCGGTGGCATCACAATCAGCGCCTCGCGCTTGATCCAAGCTAGCTTTCAGAAGGGCCGCACCCATGACCACCTTGCCGACTTCCAACGCCCTTCCCGGCGGCACATCGATGGTGTACCAGCGGGTGCTGCCGATGAACCGCTGCCTGAACGTCGGCGACATCATCGTCGCTGGCAACGGCATGTTTTTCGCCGCGCTCGATGGCGACGGCCAGCTGCGGGTCTACCGCGGCGCCGGTCCCGCGCAGGAGCAAGGCGTGCTGTGGGCCAGCGGCCGCGCCGGCGATGGAGGCCGCTTCTTCGCGCTGGTGCAATCGGACGGTAACTTCTGCATCTACCGCGGCGACGGCCTGGCCACCAACGAGGGTTGGCAATGGGGCACCCAGATGACGGCCGAAGGCGGGCGCTTCCACGCCGTGCTGAACAACGACGGCAGCCTGTGCGTGTGCAAGGGCAGCGACCCGGCGATCGCGCCGGACCAGCTGTGGAGCTCGGGCGTCACCGACCCGGTGGCCCGCATCGACCTGGTCGAGCGCATCGAGTACGACCTGCGGACCGCGCTGGTGCCGGCGTCGCGTCCGGCCGACCTGTATCGGGAGACCGTCAGTAACCCCAACGGCCAGGTCCAGACCAGCATGCTCAGCGGTTCGGTGATCGTCTCCGACACCATCGCCTGGTCCGATGAACTGCAGGCGGGCGCTCTGGCGCCGGCCGGCTTCAAGGGCGCCGTGCCGGTGGTCAGCAGCGGCAAGGTGCGCCTGTCGTCGGAGACCGGCCATGGCTACATCCGCAATGGCGCCGCCACCACCGGCAAGACCTGGGGCTTCAATGCGCCGGCCGCGGTGCCGCCCAACTCGTCGATGATGTGCCTGGTCTCGGCGATTCGCTCGACCATCATCGTGTCGTACAAACTGTATGGCGTGTTCACCCTCGCCTCGGGCCACCGCGTCAGCGGCAGCATCGACGGCACCTTCAGCGGCTCGAACTGCCACGACCTGTCGGTGACGCTGACCACTTACGACCCGAATCCGGCCGGTACCTACACCATCAGCCGTCCGCTCACGCCGATGCCGTCGATCAGCGGCGCCACCACCGAGCACGCGATCGACTCCGGCGCCTTCTATTAAGCATCGCCGCGCGGCGGCGATGCTATAGTTGCACCAACATGATCCAGGACCCGCCCGCCCTCCTTCCCGCCGCAGCCGCGCCCGATGGCCGCATCGCGCTCGACGCGGCGCTGCTGAAAACCCTGCGCAAGGCGCGCGGCCTGAGCCAGGAAGCGCTGGCCGACCTGTGCGCAGACCAGCAGTTGGCGGTGTCGATCGCCTCGATCAAGCGCGCCGAGACCGGCAAGGTAGTGCTGTACCGCACCGCGCGCCACCTGGCGACCATCTTCGACGTCGACATCGACCGCCTGCTGGTGGCGCACGCCCCCGCTGCCGCCATGGCGCCGGCGCCGCCGCGCCCCGCACCCGATGCGGCGGTGCGCTACGTGATCGCGCTGCACATCGCGCTGGCAGGAACGCCCGAACCGGACAGCGAAGCGCTGCGCGAAATCGGCGCCATCGCGCGCCAGTTCGGCGGCCGGGCGCAGGCGCCCGACGGCGCGCAAGTGGCGGCCGTGTTCGGCCTGCCGCAGGCCTACCGCAGTGACGCCGAGCGGGCGATGCGCTGCGCCATTGCGCTCGGCAGGGTGCTCGTCGTGCACGGCGCGCGCGCCATGGTGCTGCGGCTGGTGCGCTGGGAGGACGGCCGCGCCGTCGCGGCCGGCGAAGCGCTGCCCGCCACGCGCGGCGCGCCCGACCGCCTGCCCANNTTGCCCGGCTTCCTCCAGTTCACCCGCGTCGCCGATGGCGCCAACCTGGCGCAGGCGCCGCTGGCGGGGCGCGCCAGCGAAGCGCGCCAGTTCAGGGCGGTCACCGAAGCGGCGCTCGAGTCGCAATCCGGCCAGATTGTCTACCTGCGCGCGATGGCCGGCGTCGGCAAGACGCGCCTGTCGCTCGAATTCGCCGACATCGCGCGCCAGGCCGGCTTCGGCTGCCACCGCTGCGAAGTGCCGGACGCAGGCGCCGAAAGCTGGCGCGCCACGCTCGGCCAGCTGGCGCGCAGCCTGTTCGGCATGGCGCCCGAGGAGATGGGCGCCGCGGCCATCGACGACGGCATGGCCGAACTGCAGCTGCCGCCCGAGTCGGCGATCTTCTACCGCGCCCTGACCGGCGCGCGCATGACGTCCGACCAGCTCTCGCTGTACGCGGCGATGAGCCACGCGGTGCGCGACGAGGGCTGTGCGCAGGCACTGCAGCTGCTGGTGAACCGGCGCGCACAAACCGAGCCGCTGCTGCTGGCGGTCGAAGACGTGCACTGGGGCGACGCCTATTTGTTCGAAGCGCTCGGCGCCCTGCTGGCACTGACGCGGGCGGCGCCGGCGGTGTGGGTGCTGACCTCGCGCATCGAAAACGATCCGCTCGAAGCGTCGCTGCGCGTCCACCTGTTCGACCTGCCGCTGACGGTGTTCGACCTGGCGCCGCTGGCCGCGCGCGAAGCGCTGGCGCTGGCCGCGCAGTTCGACGGCGTCGAGCCGGCCTACCGCCAACGCTGCATCGAGCGGGCGCAAGGCAATCCGCTGTTCCTGACCCAGCTGCTGGCCAGCCCGGAGCATCAGCTGCCCGACAGCCTGAAACATGCGATCCAGGCGCGCCTCGATGCGTTGGCGCCGGCGCACCGGAACGCGCTGCGCACCGCCGCCGCGATCGGCAACCGCTTCGAGCTGGCGCTGCTGCGCGAAGCGCTCGGCGACGCGCAGTACGAGCCGGAAGCGGCCGGGCGCAACTCGCTGGTGCGCCGCGTCGGCCCCGCCAGCTACGCCTTCGTGCACGACCTGGTCATGCACTGCATCTACGAGTCGATCGAGCCGGCGCAGCAGCGCCGCCTGCACCTCGCGCTGGCCGCGCTGTACCGCGAGCATGACCCGGCGCTGTCGGCCCAGCACTTGTACCGCGCCGACGACCCGGGCGCATTCGACATGATGCTGCGCGCGATCCGCGAAAAGCTGGCCGAGCACCAGTTCGAGGCGGCGCTGGAACTGACCGCCGCGTGCAGCGCCAACGACTCGACCCGCTACAGCAGCTTCACGCTGGCGCTGCTGCAGTCGCACGCCACCGCGGGACTCGGCCAGATGGCGCAGGCCAGGCGCCGCTACCAGCAAGCGCTGATGCTGGCCGGCCGGCCGCAGGAAAAAATCGATGCGGTGGTCGGCCTGGCGACGACCCTCAACATCCTCGAGGAACTCGACGAGGAGGAGCGCCTGCTCGACGAGACGCTGCCGCTGGCGCGCTCGATCGGCGCCGACGCCTCGCTCGCCAAGCTGTTGCACCTGAAGGGGAATATCTATTTCCCGCGCGGGAATTACGGCGAATGCCGGCGCCACCACGAAGAGGCGGCGCGCCACGCGCAGGCGGGCGGAATGACCGAAACCGAAGCGCGCGCGCTGTCCGGGGTCGGCGATTCATACTATGCGCAGGGCCACATGCAAAAGGCCAATGCGCTGTTCGGCCAATGCATCGCGATGTGCGAGCAGCACCGCTTCATCGGCATCGAAGCGTCGAATCGCTCGGCGCTCGGTTCGACCCGGATCTACCTCGGCCAGCCGGCCGACGCCGTCGCCGACGCGCTGCAGTCGGCCGAGCTGGCGCGCCGGATCGGCAACCGGCGCGCCGAACTGGTGGCGCGCATGACGGCCGGCTGGGTGCTGGTGGCGACCGGCCAGCTGGCGCAGGCCGGCGAGGAAGTGGCGCACGCGCTCGATCTGAGCCGCTCGCTGGGCGCGGCGCGCTTCGAGCCGTTCCTGATGGAGAGCCGCAGCCGGATCTCGTGGCTCGAGGGCGACCATGCGCTCGCCGAGCGCCAGGTGATCGAAGCGGCCGAATCGGTCCAGCGGCTGCGGCTGGAGCGCTTCATCGGACCATGGGTGCTCGGCACGCTGGCCCTGTTCAGCAGCGACGTGGCGGTGCGCAAGAAGGCGCTGCTGCAAGGCGCCGCGCACCTGACGCGCGACTGCCTGGCGCACAACGCCTACCGCTTCTTCGTCAGCGCCGCCGAGGTGGCGCTGCTCGAAGGCGACCAGGTGACGGCCGGCTTTTACGCCGACCAGCTGGCCGGCTACGCCGCGGCGGAGCCGTGCGCTTGGGCGCTGCACCACGCCACGCTGGTGCGCCAGTATGCGAGCTGGTCGGCGGCGCCGGACGAGGCGCTGCGCGCCGAGTTGCACCTGCTGCGCGCACGCGGGCAGCAATTCGGCTTCGCCCAGGCGACCCCGCGCCTCGCCGTCGAGCTGGGCAAACTGTAAGCGCGGCAGCCGATCCTGCCGGTTTGATCTGCATCAACGAAATCGGGTAGCTGGGCGTCCACACTGAATGCTGGCGCACTGTTGGCCGACAGCCGGACATATCGATGCCGATCCGCGAAAAACTCAGCCAGATCAAGCACAAGCGCCGGGCCGCGGCGCTTGTATTGGCCGTGCTGGTGGCCGGCGCCTGGGCGGCCTATCCGCTGCTGTTCGGGCCGCAAGTCAAGGTCTACGCGGTCGAGCGGCGCGAACTGGTGCAGACGGTGGTGGCCACCGGCCGCGTCGAGACGCCGCTGCGGGTCGACATCGGCAGCCAGGTCACCGGCGTCATCGCGGCGATCCCGGTGGCGGAAGGCCAGGCGGTCGGGCGCGGCCAGGTGCTGATCGAACTCGAACGCGGCGAGGCGGCCGCCGCGGTCGAGCAGGCGCGCGCCGCCGTCGTCCAGGCGCAGGCGCGGCTGCTGCAGGTGCGGCAGGTGGGCGGGCCGGTCGCCGAGCAGGCGCTGCGCCAGGCCGAGGTCAACCTCGCCAACGCGCGCCGCCAGTACCAGCGCAACCAGGACCTGTTCGCCCGCGGCTTCGTCGGCCAGGCCGCGCTCGACGAAGCCCAGCGCAGCCTGAATGTGGCCGACAGCCAGGCCGCCAGCGCGCGTTTCCAGGCGCGCAGCATGGGCGAGGACGGCAGCGACGTGCTGATGGCGAAGGCGGCGCTGGCGCAGGCCCAGGCGGCCTTGCAGATGGCCCGGGCCAAGCTTGGCTACACGACCATCGCCGCGCCAGCCGACGGCGTGCTGATCGCGCGCGAGGCCGAGCGCGGCGACGTCGTCCAGCCGGGCAAGGTGCTGATGGTGCTGTCGCCGAACGGACGCACCCAGCTGGTGGTCGACATCGACGAGAAGAACATCGCGCTGCTGCGCCTCGGCCAAGGCGCGCTGGCGTCGGCGGATGCCTATCCGGCCCAGCGCTTCGGCGCCAGGCTGGCCTACATCAACCCGGCGGTCGACCCGCAGCGCGGATCGGTCGAGGTCAAGTTCGACGTCATGCAGCCACCGCCCTACCTGCGCCAGGACATGACGGTGTCGGTCGACATCGAGGTGGCGCGGCGGCCGAACGCGGTGGTGGTGCCGACCGAAACCTTGCACGACAGCGCAAGCAGCGCGCCGTGGGTGCTGAAGGTGGTGGGCGGGCGCCTGCAGCGCCAGCCGGTGACCACCGGTGCGACCGGCGCCGGCAACACCGAGATCGTCGCCGGACTGCAGCCGGGCGACCTGGTGGCGCCGGCGGCCGGCGCCGGGCTGGCCGCCGGCAACCGGGTGCGCCCCGCCGTGGCCACGCGCAACGGCCGGCGCGCGGGGGCGTGACATGCCGTTCGAATGGATCGCCGCCGTCCGCTTCCTGCGCGAGGGACGCATGCAGTCGCTGTTCATCATCGTCGCCGCGGCGATCGGCGTGGCGGTGATCGTGTTCATGTCGGCGCTGCTGGCCGGCATGCAGGCAAACCTGTTCCGCCGCGTACTGAGCTCGCAGCCGCACATCGTGCTCGAGCGGCCGAAGGACGCCGCGCGCGCGCTGCGCCGCGCCGAGCCGGGCCAGGCCGGCGTCGCCATCCTGCAGACGCCGTCGCAGCGCCCCGACGTGATCGACCAGTGGCAAAAAGTGCGCGACGAGATGCTCATGCGCAGCGACATCCTGGCGGTGGCCGCCACCGTCAGCGGCCCGGCGTTCGTGGTGCGCGGCGCCACCAGCCAGTCGGTCTCGGTGACCGGCATCGATCCCGAGCAGTACGCGAAGATCGTGCCGCTGCCGGAAAAGCTGGTTGCCGGCAGCTACCGCATGACCACCACCGACATGCTGCTCGGCCAGACGCTGGCGAGCGACCTCGGCGTGCGGCTGGGCGACAAGCTGCGGCTGCAGGCGGCGGCCGGCGGCGCCGTCACGCTGAACATCTCCGGCATCGTCGACCTCGGCAGCCGCGGCGCCAACCAGCGCGCCGTCTACGTGCTGCTGGCGACGGCGCAAAACCTGCTGCACCTGACCGGCGGCGTCTCGAGCATCAACCTGACGGTACCCGATCCGTTCAACGCCGAGATCGTCGCGCGCTCGGTGGCCAACCAGACCGGCCTGGACGCGCTCAGCTGGATCGCCACCAACAACCAGTTCTTCCTCGGCCTGAACGCGCAGAAGTTCACCAGCGAGCTGATCCGCCTGTTCGTCGGCCTGTCGGTGGCGGCCGGCATCGCCAGCGTGCTGGTGGTGTCGGTGGTGCAACGCTCGAAGGAGATCGGCATCCTGCGCGCGATGGGCGGCTCGCGCGGCCAGATCATGCGCGTGTTCCTGCTGCAGGGCGCCATCGTCGGCCTGCTCGGCTCGATCGTCGGCTCGGCCTTGGCCACGCTGCTGGTGGCCGGCTGGCGCATGGTGGCCAAGAACCCGGACGGCACCCCGATGTTCGTGCTGCAGATCGGCGCCCAGCTGTACCTGCTGGCCGCGCTGATCGCCACCCTGACCGGGCTGGTGGCGGCGGTGACGCCGGCGCTGCGCGCGGCGCGCCTGCAACCGGTGGAGGCGATCCGTGGCTGACGACGTGCTGCGCCTGGAGGGCATCACCAAGTCGTACGGCATCGGCACGCCGGCCGTCACCGAGGTGCTGCACGGCGTCGACCTGCGCCTGCCGCACGGCGAATTCGTTGCGCTGATGGGGCCGTCCGGATCGGGCAAGAGCACCCTGCTCAACATCGTCGGCCTGCTCGACCGGCCCACCAGCGGCAAGCTGTACATCGACGGCCGCGACACCAGCGAACTCGACGAGAACGCGCTGACCCGGCTGCGCGGCCACAGCATCGGCTTCATCTTCCAGTACCACTACCTGATCTCGGCCTTCACCGCGCTGGAAAACGTGATGATGCCCGAATTGCTCGATCGCGGCCGCCCCGACCCGGCGATGCGCGAGCACGCGCTGCAGCTGCTCGATCATGTCGGCCTGGCGCAATGGCGCGACCATCTGGCCAACAACATGTCGGGCGGCCAGCAGCAGCGGGTGGCGATCGCCCGCGCGCTGGCGCTGAACCCGCCGCTGGTGCTGGCCGATGAGCCGACCGGCAACCTCGACACCAAGTCGGCCGCCGGCGTGTTCGACCTGATGCGCCGCGTCAGCGCCGAGAGCGGCACGGCGTTCCTGTTCGTCACCCATAACATGGCGCTGGCGCAGCGTTGCGACCGCATCGTCGAGCTGGTCGACGGCCGCATCGTCGCCTGAGAAAAAGGAGACATCGATGCCCGCGCCTTTCTGGCAACTGCCGCTCTCGGCGCTGTTTTCCGAACTCGACGCGCGCGCCGAAGGCCTGAGCAGCGCCGTTGCCGCCGCGCGCCTGGTGCAGTACGGCCCCAACCTGATCCACGGCGAACGCAAGAGCGCGCTGGCGCTCGAATTCCTGCGCAAGTTCCGCAACCCGCTGGTGATCATCCTGCTGGTCGCCAGCGCGCTGTCGGCGCTGACCGGCGACGTCGCCAGCTTCGTCATCATCGCCGCCATCGTGCTGATCAGCGTGACGCTCGATTTCGTCCAGGAGCACCGCGCCGGCGCCGCCGCCGAGCGGCTGCGCCAGTCGGTGGCCGTGCGCGCCAGGGTGCTGCGCGACGGCAAGCAGGTCGAACTGCCGCTGGCGCAACTGGTTCCCGGCGACGTCGCCCTGCTGTCGGCCGGCGACCTGGTCCCCTGCGACGGCCGCTTGCTGGCGGCCGACGACTTCTTCGTCGACCAGGCGCTGCTGACGGGCGAAGCCTTCCCGGTGGAAAAGGCGCCGGCCGACCTGGCGGCGCCGACCGAGCTGCTGGCGGCGGCCAACAGCGTGCTGCTGGGCACGTCGGTGGTCAGCGGCAGCGCTACCTTGCTGATCTGCCGCACCGGCCAGGCCACCGAACTGGGCGAGATCGCCGACACGCTGCTGGCGAAGGCGCCGCCGACCGCGTTCGAACAAGGCATCCACCGCTTCGGCATGCTGATCATGCGCATGACGATCCTGCTGGTGCTGTTCGTGCTGCTGGTCAATGCCGCCTTCCACCGGCCGTGGCTGGAGTCGTTCCTGTTCGCCGTCGCGCTGTCGGTCGGCCTGACGCCGGAATTGCTGCCGATGATCGTGTCGGTGACGCTGTCGCGCGGCGCGCTGCGGATGGCATCGCGCCAGGTGATCGTCAAGCGGCTCGCGGCGATCCACAACCTGGGCAGCATGGACGTGCTGTGCACCGACAAGACCGGCACCCTGACGGAAGCGAAGATCCGCCTCGAGCGCCACGTCGACGCGGCCGGCCGCGACAGCGAGCGGGTGATCACCCTCGCCTACTTCAACAGCTACTTCGAAACCGGCCTGCGCAGCCCGCTGGACGACGCGATACTTGAGCACGCAAGTATCGACGTCGGCCGCTGGCGCAAGATCGACGAAGTGCCGTTCGACTTCGAGCGGCGCCGCGTCTCGGTGTTGCTCGACGATGGCGCCAGCCGGCTGCTGGTGGTCAAGGGCGCGCCCGAGGACATCCTGCGGCTGTCGATCAGCTACGAGGACGGCGAAGGCGCAGTTCGGTTGCCGCTGGACGCGGCCGCGCGCGCGCGCATCAACCGCCAGTTCGACGCGCTCAGCCGGGAAGGCTTCCGGGTGCTGGGGATCGCCACGCGCGCGGTCGGCGCCGATCATCCGCACGCGGTGGTCGGCGACGAGACCGAGCTGGTGTTCGCCGGTTTCGCCGCCTTCCTCGACCCGCCCAAGGAAAGCGCGCGCGCCGCCCTGGCCGCACTGGCGGCCGACCACGTCGACGTCAAGGTGATCACCGGCGACAACGAACTGGTGACCGCGCACATCTGCGCGCAACTCGGCCTGCCGGTGGCGCGTGTGCTGACCGGCGCCCAGCTCGCGCAGATGAGCGAGCAGGCGCTGGCCGCCAGCGTCGAGCAGGCCACCCTGTTCTGCCGCGTCTCGCCGACGCAGAAGAACGCCATCATCCGCGCGCTGCAGCGGCGCGGCCACGTGGTCGGCTACCTCGGCGACGGCATCAACGATGCGCCCTCGCTGCATTCGGCCGACATCGGCATCTCGGTCGACAGCGCGGTCGACGTCGCCAAGGCGGCGGCCGACATGATCCTGATGGAACACGACCTGCGCGTGCTGCACGCGGGCGTGCTGGAAGGCCGCCGCACGTTCGGCAACATCATGAAGTACATCATGATGGGCACCAGTTCGAACTTCGGCAACATGTTCAGCATGGCCGGCGCCTCGCTGTTCCTGCCTTTCCTGCCGATGCTGCCGACCCAGATCCTGCTCAACAACCTGCTGTACGACGTGTCCGAACTGCCGATCCCGCTCGACCGCGTCGACGACGACTACCTGAGCCATCCGCGCCGCTGGGACATGCACTTCATCCGCAACTTCATGCTGGTGATCGGCCCGGTCAGTTCGCTGTTCGACTTCCTCACCTTCGGCATCATGCTGGCCGTCTTCGATGCCGGCGAAGTGCTGTTCCACACCGGCTGGTTCATCGAATCGATCGCCAGCCAGGTGCTGGTGATCTTCATCGTCCGCACCCGCAAGAACCCCTTCCTCAGCCGTCCCGATCCGTGGCTGGTCGGCTGCTCGCTGGCGGTGGTGGCGGGCGCCGCGCTGCTTCCGTTCACGCCCGTCGCCGCGCCTCTCGGCCTGGTCGCGCCGCCGGCGCTGTTCTACCTGGTGCTCGCCGTCACCCTGCTGCTCTACCTGTGCGCGGCGGAAGCGATGAAGCAATGGTTCTTCCGCCGCCTGGCGAGCGCGCACCGCTGATGCGCCGCCGCCAGTTGGGCTCGTTCAGCGCGCTGCCGGCGCCGCGACGGGCGCGGATGCCAGCGTATGCTTGAGCGTATCGGCTTGCGGATTGCTGTACTTGCCGGCCACCGCATCGGCCGCCGACACGGTCTGATGGTAGTAGGCGTTGGTCAGGTTCTGGTTGTAGCGGATGTCGCCGACGCCGACCGCGACCAGGTTGCCGTACAGGCCCTTGGTGCCGGCCCAGGCGACGACGTCGCCGTCGCCGAGCGAGCCCTGGGCGATCTTCGACCAGTTGACCAGGGTGAGGCCGGCAGCGGCATTGAGCGAGAACGCGTTCTTCTGCATGAACTTGTTGACCGCCTTCTCGTTGTTCAGCACCATCGCGATCGCCCCGCCTTCGGCGCCGACCTGCGCGCCGGCGCTGATGCCGCCGATGTTGTAGAAGGCCGGATCGCTCCAGGTGCCGTCGGCGCGCTTGACCAGCAGCACGCCGGCGCCGCCGCTGGCGCCGATGCCGAGCGCGGCGCGGCCGTAGGTCGGCACGATGAAGATGCCTTTCGCCTGCGCCAGCAGCTCTTTCATGCGCGCCTCCTGCAGCATCCGTTCGACCACCTTCACCGCGTCGCCGACATGCTTGTCCGCCGCCGCCTCCTGCTTGCTGGCGGCGGCGGGAGTGGCCACCGCGGCAGGGGCAGCCTGCGCCGCGGCCAGGCCGCTGGCCGATGTCAAAGCGAGTGCGCACGCCGCCATCAGCATGCGCGCATTGTTTTTCTGTGTATTCATTTTCCGGCTCCATGAAGTAGTTGCAGTGTGGCCCGTGCGACGAAGCACGCGCCACGCGCACAGAACATCATCGTAGCGCCGCCGCAGCGCGCGCACGCGTCAATGCCAGACTTGTTGACGCCGGTCGCAATCGCCGCAAATTGCGCGAACTATTCCACCGCCAGCGCGGCGCGAGCCCATGCGCGCACGCGCAGCGCGAGGGCCAGCAAGAGCAGGCCCGTGGCGATCGCATAGATTCCGACCAGCCACACGAGCGCGAGCGCGCCGGCGCCCAGCGGGTACAGGAAAACAACGACGCCGAACACGATCGACGCAACACCGCTGAGCACCAGCAGCCACTCGCCCCGGATCCGCCGTCGCAGCCGCACCGCGATGACGATGTCGAGCACGCCGGTGACGAGCGCATTGGCGCCGATCAGCAGGATCAGCACCAGCGCCGTGAGCGCCGGATGCACCAGCGCGATCAGCCCCGCCCCGATGCCGGCGAGCCCGGCCATGAGCAGCACCCACCAGTGGTCGTCCACCTTGCGGTTGTGAATCGCGCCGACGACCCAGACCGCGCCGCCGAACATGGCGTAGGCGGCGAACAGCGCAATGAGCGACAGCAGCGTCAGGCCCGGCAGCAGCAGCGCCAGCAAGCCAAAGGCGACGGCGATGCCGCCGCGCAGCGCCAGCATCCACCAGTATCGCAACAGGGTTTCGTTCATGACGTCCTCCTCCCTGTTCGACAACGACGCGCAACTAAAGATCGCTGCGCACCTGAATCAATCGGCCGACGGGACTGTCTAATTACCGGGTGCTTGCATGAGCAAATCGATCAGGGGGCATTATGTGGAGAACTCCACGTTTGGCGAGCGTCGTGCCGCTGGTGTGCGCGGCAATTGCAGCGGCAGTCTTGCTGCCGGCCCCGGCACGGGCGCATTGCGATGGGATGGATGGCGCCGTCGTCAATGCGGCGCAACAAGCGCTTGCAACGGGCGATCCGAATCCGGTGCTGATCTGGGTAAACAAGAATGATGAGTCCCAGATTCGGAGTGCGTTCGAGCGAACTCTAAGCGTCCGCAAATTAAGTCCCGCGGCACGGAACCTCGCCGACACCTACTTTTTCGAAACGCTTGTGCGCGTCCACCGCGCCGGGGAGGGTGCCGCTTACACCGGCCTGAAGCCGGCCGGCCGCGACCTTGGGCCGGCGATCCCCGCGGCCGA
>CXWL01000428.1_pt1 | contig 46633 bp, 44 predicted proteins | sample 590931 | NCBI WGS metagenome assembly CXWL01 (sample SAMEA3498368, study PRJEB10139) | groundwater metagenome | biome: water well; material: biofilm material | place: Germany | collected 2015-04-27 | reverse complement strand
TCAAATCCGCCAGCGCGCCGGGCTTCGCGATCATATACCCCTGAACAGTATCGCACCCGAGCGTCGCGAGCACGGCTAGCGTGGCTTCATCCTCCACGCCCTCCGCCACAACCGACATTCCGAGACCATGGGCGAGATCGATTGTCGATTTGAGGATTAGGCGATCCCGCTTGTTGGTGTTGAGGTCGCCAATGAGCGATTTATCGAGCTTGAGTTCGTCGGCCTCGATCTGTTTCAAATAGGCCAGAGACGAGAGGCCCGATCCGTAATCGTCCACCGAGACCCGGATGCCCGCCTCCCGAAACGCCGCAATCGACGACATCGCCGCCAACGGATCGCCGATGATCGCGGTCTCAGTGATCTCGAAGCAGACACGGGCCCCGGCGCGTCGCACGGCGCCAGTGGCGAACTCGCAGAAGTCCGCGTCCGCGAGCGAACGCCCTGACACATTGATGGAAATGATCTGGTCGACGCCTTCCGCCAACAACGCCGCCTGGTCGCTAATGGCCTGCTCGATCGCCCAGCGGGTAAGCGCATCAATGCTGCCGGTTTCCTCTGCGACTTGAATGAATTGTTCGGGCGAGATGGGGCCGTGGATCGGGTGCCGCCAGCGCATCAGCGCCTCGGCGCCGACAATGTGGCGCCCACGCAGCGAAGCTTTCGCCTGATAAAGCAGAGTAAATTCTCCGCGCGAGAGCCCTACGCCTACGTCCGATATGAGCGCCAACTGAACTTGCGGATCGGCGACATCCTCGGCGGCGTAGCGCACATGACGCTGCCCCCGATGCCGCGCCTGATCGAGCGCTAGCGTGGTTTGTTCGAGCAGTTCATCCGCAGCGCCAACGCCTGCCGCGACGATAGCAGAGCCGGCGCGAACACTGACCTCGATCGCCTGACCGTCAACCAGCACGTTCGTGTCTAAGCTGTCGAGCGCGTCCGTGCACAGCCGGCGCGCGTCCTCCTCGCTTGCAGCGGTGAGCACAACGCCCAGGACTGACGTGGAGATGTGGAACACGCGTTTGTGGTGACAGCATGCCCCGATATTCCCAGACAGACCTCGGACAAGTTTGTTGGCGGCGCCGTAGCCAATGGCGCCGCGCAAGATTGCGAACCGGTCAATGCCGAAAACGACTGCAACGACGACGCCGTCTGTCGCCGACTGCACATCGAGGCAATTCTGCAATTTCTCCAGCATTGCCCTTCTATTGGGCAATTCCGTTTCCGGGTCGTGCAACGCCACGAACGACAAATGTTCCTCGCGCTGGCGTAATATTTCCGCTGCGCGGCGATTGAGTTCGCGATAGACGCTCATACCCGCGCACAAGGTTTGCGTCAGCAAGACGATGCCTAGGCTCGCGCTGATCGGCGCGACGGCCTGCAACGCCAATGGCCCAAGCAACGCCACCGAGAGTACCGCGCCTTGCCTTATGAAAAGGCGGCGTAGACTAAGCCGACCGGCGCGCGGCCAGAGCACTATGAGCGCCAATAGTGCGAGGCCGATCGTCAAGACGCCGTTCGGCTCGAGCAAAGCGCGGCCCTGCACCAGGCTCTCATAGGCAAGCGCGTGAACGAACACACCCGACATGGAGGGCTGAATGGGGGTTGAGAATTCATCGCCGAGTTCAAGTGCGGTCGCGCCGATGAGAATGGCCTTGCCGCGCACGCGCTCCGCATCAAATGAGCCGCGATACACGTCCTCGAAGCTGATCGTGGCGATCTCTTCGCTGCGTATGCCGTAATCGATCAGAAAGGGCGCGGTTTCGCCATAAGGCGCGCCGGCGAGCACCGCGGCCATGGCAGCATGATAATGATCGCCGTGGCTATAGCCGCGCAGATAATTCCGCACGCGCCCGTCAGAATCGAGGCGAACATTGACGCTGCCGAGCACCGCGTTGCGAGAAAGAGAAGCGAGCGGCGCGTTTTCCTCGTCAGCCCCTGGTTGAATGAAGGTAGGCAGCACGATTGAGCCGGGGTCCGCGTCGATGGCGGCCCGAAGTGCGGAATCATCGAACTCGTTCGATCGCGCGCCGAAATCGACGTCGAAGCCGATTATTGTCGCGCCTGCGTCGCGCAGGTTTCGGATTGCGGAGGCAAAGCGCTCGCGCGGCCATGGCCATTCGTCGGCTGCACGCAAACTCGTGGCGTCGATCGCCACCACGGCAATGGCGCCCGACGGCGCGCGCTCGATCATTTGCGCACGCCGCATCGCCAGATTGTCGTCTAGCGGCTTCAGCGCTCCGCTAAGGTGCACTCCCGCAAGTAGGAGACACGCGCACAGAAGCGTCGACGACCGCCGCGCGACGCTCAGCGCCGATGCGAGCGCGTTGTTCAACATTGCGGCCAGGGGCGCATGCGCACCCATCAGCCGCATGTGCGGCCGCGGCACGCCGGGACAACAGGTGGGACGCCAGCGTTGCCGTTGCCATTGCCGCCAGCATTGCCGTTGCCGCCAGCGTTGCCGCCGGCGTTGCCGTTGCCGCCAGCGTTGCCGTTGCCATTGCCGCCAGCGTTGCCGTTGCCGCCAACGTTGCCGCCAACGTTGCCGTTGCCGCCAGCATTACCGACAACAGCAGCATTGCCGCCGCCAGCATTGCCATTACTTCCAGCATTGCCATTGGCGCCGCTCAGCGATGCGAACACGCTGCGAACCGCCGCGACCGAGCGGCCAAACAAGCTCGACCCGCCGCCATTGGCGCTGGTTTCCGCGTTGACGCCTTGGCCGTTGCCGTTGGGAGAGGCGCCAAGCGCATTGCTCGCCGCCGCGACAGACCGCCCGCTGACCGGCCCGCTGCCGACGACGCCATCGGAAACCGCCGCGTAATCGAGCGCGGGCGCCGCTACGGCATGGGCGACCGCGCCATCTGCCGGCGAAGTCATGGCGATCGCGCTCGGCGCGCCACGCGCGACGCGGGCTGTAAGGCCGGCGGCGACATCATTCACTGCACTGCCTTCGTTGGCGCGCACTTCGACCAGCCCTTGCGCGACATGCACGATGTCCTGCTCGGCGCCGGTGGAAACGGTAAAGGTTGTGCCTTTGACCACAGCGGCCAGCAGCGGCGTCTCCACGCGGAAATGCTGCGCTTCGCGGCGATCGACCTGAAACAGAAGCGAACCCAAATCCTGCAAGATGCGCGTCATGCCGTCGTTGGAATCCGGCGCGATGGTCATGCGGCTGTTGGGCGTCATGACGATGCGCTGGGCCCCATTTTGCAAAGTCGCGCGGCTGTCGGCGCCCGTGGTTACCGCTGTCCCGGCGCGCAAGGTTTGATTAACCATAGCGTCGGCAACATCTTGGCCGGGCTGGCGCACACGCACTACGCCCTCGCGCGCAACGACCCGCCAGGAAGCTTGTTGAGCCGAAGCGGGGCTGGCGACGAACGCCAATCCGCCGAGCGCAAAAGCACATGCTAACGCGAGGAATTTCCGCATGGAATTGGATCCTTCTGGATGGTGCGGACAAAAATACGATCGCCTTCGCTAACAGATCAGCGCTAAGGGTTTGATAATTCATCTGCAAACACACAGGCCTTAATGCCTTGTTTGCCTTGCTTGCCGATAACCACACGCAGGTAAATCAGGTTGGCAGAACGCCTTCATGCGTTGGGACAGGTCGGCACTTTCACAAATCGCGCATGCGTTCGCGTATGCGGGCGCGTTCGGCGCATGCTTTGCCGCACCTGGCCACGCCGCAGCTGATGCGCTTGTCCTGCGCGGAACCAGCGACGCCGAGCGCGAGGCGCCGGTTACCTGCACTGAAGGCGATGGCGCGTGTTTTACTCTGCTCGGCGTGACTGTCGACGGCGCGAGCGCCTTCACCCAAGCCGAGCTCTCTGGCGATTATCTGCCTTATCTGACCCGAGACGTCAGGGTGGGCGACCTCGCGCGCATCGCTGCCGCGATCACCACCCGCTATCGTCAAGCAGGCTATTTCCTCTCCCGCGCCATCGTGCCGCCTCAGGACAGCGCAAGCGGCGTCGCGCGGATTGTCGTGCTCGAGGGGCGCATCGCCGAGATCGTTGTCGAAGGCGACGGCCAGACCCAAGTACGCCGCTATTTGCGTGGGCTCGATGCACAGCCGATCGCCCATCTCCCTGAGCTTGATCGGCGTCTAGCTCTTGCGAACGATATGCCCGGGCTCAGCGTGCGCTCGCGCATCGAGCCCGATCCCAACGATCCCACTCGCCATCGCCTTGTCGTCAGCACCGAACTCGACGCCATCGACGGCGTCGCTTCGATCGACAATCGCGGCAGCGAGGACGCGGGGCCCCTGCAAGCCTATAGCCGCATGCGCGGAAATTCGGTGTTGCTTGAGGGCGACCAGATCTCTCTGGGTTTGTTTACGACCCCGGATTCGCCTGAGGACTTCACGCATGTCGAGGGCGCCTATTCCGTAGCGCTCGAAGACGGCGCCCGCGCCACGGCGACACTTGCACTATCGCGCGCTCGCGACGGCCATGACATGACCTCGCCCGATATCGGCGGCGACGTTCAAGCTTTGTCGTTGCGCTACGAATATCCGCTGCACCGCGGACGCGCCGCCGGACTTTGGCTCGGCGCGGCGTTCGACCTGCTCCATGCCGAGAACGATTGGGCGAGCGGGGGCAGATATGCCGATGAATTGCGGGTCGCGCGTTTCAGCTTGCGCGGCTTTCTCGACGAAGGCGGGCGCGCCAGCACCGCGTTTGCGCGCGCTTCGTTTGGCCTGGACCTTCTGGGCGCCTCGGGACGCTCCCTTGTGCGCCGCTCGCGTTATGATGCGGACGCCGAGTTCGTCGCCCTGAACTTTCACGCCTCGCATTATCGCGACCTGAGCCGCTATGTGGGCGTGTATGCTTCTATCGACGGCCAATGGGCCGACCGGCCGCTGCTTCTGTCGGAGGAATTCTCCGTCGGCGGCCTGCCCTATGGCCGCGCCTACAATCCCGGCGAAATTTCCGGCGACCACGGCTTGGCCGGCCTGGTTGAGCTGCGCGCGGGCTATGACCCGGAGTTCGGCGCGATCTCGTTCCTGCAAGGCTATCTGTTCTACGACACCGCTCAAGTGTGGAATTTCAACACCGCACCCGACGCCGACGAACTCTCCTTGTCGTCAGCGGGAGCGGGAGTGCGGGTCAATGTCGAGGATTGGCTGGTTTTTCGCCTGGAAACAACGCGACCGTTGACGCGCACGCCCTATGAGGAAGGCAACAAGGATTGGCGCCAATTCTTCTCACTCTCGGCGGCGTATTGAGGCGCGGGCGCGCCGCGTCAAATCCGTTCCGCGCCGTCCGCATCGCCAAGGCGACGATCAAAAGTGAGGAGCGGAAGATGGCCGTTCTGACGGGCAATCTCCAAGATCAAACAATCCGAGAAACCTAGTTTTGGATTGACGCGAAAGAGGTCCAGCGCACGCGCGACGAGATGCGCCTCCTGCACACTGAGTAGGGCATGATCAAGCAACATCTCGACGGCCAGAGCGATCTGCTTGGGTGAACGCCGGTAGACGGCGTCCAGAACCCAAACGGTTTCCGCCAATACCAGATGCGATACCCAGGCGCCTTTCTCAACCGCGAGCTCCGCGCGCGCGACCTGAGCCGGATCGTCGCGCGCGATCAGGCGCACGAGCACATTGGTGTCAATCGCGCGCATGTTTCTTGCGGATGTGAGCGCGTACGCCTTCTTTCAGGTCTTTAAGCGACTTCGGCTTTAGGGGCTCGCCCGCGAACACAGCCGCATGGATTTCCGCAGAGCTATGCCGCCCGGCGCGGCGCACGAGAACGTCGTCGCCGCTCTCCTCCCACTCTATCGCCGAGCCCGGCCCGATGCCGAGCTTCTTGCGTATCTCGGCGGGAACCGAAATTTGGCCTTGCGCTGTCAGCTTTGAGGTGATGGGCATGGTGTGTCATTACCATGGTAATGTGTTCGAGACAAGAAGCATGGCGCCGCTACGCCCGCAATATCTTCGCCATCGCTTTGCCCTTGGCGAGTTCGTCGACCAGCTTGTCCAGGTAGCGAATTTCCCGCAACAGCGGCTCTTCCACGTTCTCCACCCGGACCCCGCAGACCACACCGGTGATCAAGGATCGCGAAGGATTGAGCTTGGGCGCTTCCGCGAAGAAGGCCTCGAAACTCACCTTCTTCTTCACCTGAGCGTTCAGCCCCGCTTGTGTGTACCCCGTCAACCAACGGATGATCGCATCGACCTCCCCCTGCGTGCGCCCCTTCTTCTCCGCTTTGGCGATGTAGAGCGGATAGACGCTGGCGAAGCTGATGGCGTAGATGCGGTGGGGTTTGGGCATATCACGATTTCCACGCCGACAACTCTTCGTCCTAGCGCCCCTCGCGCATACGCCTAAGTTCAGCGTCAGTCTCCGCCTCCAGCCGCTCTTTGGCTGCCACTGCAGGCTTTCGAACAAGCACTATAACAGCGCCCAGCACGAAGAAGACTGGCGACCAGGTCGCCATCAAGACGAAGGCACTCACCTCCCGCCAGTCGGCGGAGAATGATCGAACGGCATCTGCGAACTCATCGCTGGGATACCCCATCAGCGCTATGAGGTAGAATCCTACGCCAAGGAGAACGAAGCCGGCGGCACAGAGCCACCACGTGCTCCACCTCGGTTGTCCCCACAACAACGCATACGAGCCAACGTGGGCGGTCAGAGTCAGCTGAAGGAGTTCCAAGCGCTCACCGCTCCACGCAAACCGCGATGCCCATGCCTCCCCCGATGCACAGCGTGGCCAAACCCTTGCTCTTGCCGCGGCGCTGAAGCTCGTACAACAACGTCGTCAGCACGCGCGCGCCCGACGCGCCAATCGGGTGCCCGATCGCGATGGCGCCGCCATTGACGTTCACGATCGCTTCGTCCCAGCCCATGTCCTTGTTCACCGCGCACGCTTGCGCAGCGAAGGCTTCGTTGGCTTCGACCAAGTCCAGATCGCCCACTTTCCAGCCGGCGCGCTCCAGCGCCGCCTTCGACGCCGGGATCGGCCCGGTTCCCATGATCGCGGGATCGACGCCGCGTGAGGCCCACGAAGCGATGCGCGCCAGCGGCGTCAGCCCGCGCTTCTTCGCTTCATCGGCGCTCATCAACACCAGGGCCGCCGCACCATCATTGATGCCGGACGCGTTCGCGGCCGTCACCGTGCCGTCCTTCTTGAACGCGGGACGGAGGCCCGCTGCGCCTTCGAGCGTGGCGTCATGCTTGATGTATTCGTCGTTCTCCACAACCGTGTCGCCCTTGCGGCCTTTGATGGTCACGGCGACGATTTCATCCTTGAACTTGCCGGCCTTCTGCGCGGCGCTGGCTTTCTTTTGCGAGGCGGTGGCGAACTCGTCCTGCTGGGCGCGGGTGATCTGCCATTTCTCGGCGACATTCTCGGCGGTGACGCCCATGTGATATTGGTTGAACACGTCGGTGAGGCCGTCATTGATCATGGTGTCGGTGAACGTAACCGGGCCCATCTTCGTGCCGGCGCGCATGTGCGCGGCGTGGGCGCTGAGGCTCATATTCTCCTGGCCGCCAGCAACGACGATGGCCGCGTCACCGGCCTTGATCTGCTGATAGCCGACCACGACCGCGCGTAGCCCCGAGCCACACACCTGGTTGAGCCCCCAAGCCGGGGCCTCATCGGACACCCCTGCGGCGCGCGCGGCTTGGCGGGCCGGGTTCATGCCCTGGCCGGCGGTCAGCACCTGGCCCAGCACCACTTCCGAGACCTCGCCCGCCTCGACTTTTGCGCGCTGCAGCGCGGCTGTGATGGCAATTCTTCCGAGCTCATGGGCCGGCGTTGCAGCAAACGCACCGTTGAACGAGCCGACGGGCGTGCGGGCGGCGGAAACGATGACGATGTCGGTCATGGGGGACGGCTCCTGGAGGGCGAAAGCATTGGCGGGAAACGAGACTTCGCCTGCCCTATCGCACAAGAGAGAGGCGAAATCCAAGAGTGCGCCGCCCCAATCACAGGTCAAAAGCGGCGCTTTGCCTTGCATTGCGGCGAAGGAGGGAGGATTCTCCCGCTCGCTCGCGCCTTCGCGGGCGCAAGAGCGGGTGCGAGCACGTGGCGGAAGCGAACGGTCAGCCGACTGGAGAGGCAAGCGAGGCCGCGCCGGTGGTTATCAAGAAGTACGCCAACCGGCGGCTCTACAACACCAAGGCCTCAAGCTACGTCACGCTCGAGCACTTGTCAGAGATGGTGCGTGAGGGCGTGGATTTCATCGTTCTGGACGCCAAGACCGACGAGGACATCACCCGCTCGGTTCTCGCGCAAATCATCTTCGAGCAAGAGAGCCGCGGCCAAAACCTGTTGCCCGTCGCGTTCCTGCGCCGGCTGATCCGCTTCTATGGCGACCAGATGCAAGGCTTCCTGCCGCCTTTCCTGGACATGAGCATGGAGAGTTTCTCCAAGGCGCAAGATACCATGCGCGAGAACATGTCGCGCAGCTTCGGCGCGCACACGCCGATGGCGGCGTTCGAGGATCTCACGCAGCGCAACATGGCGATGTTTCAGCAGGCCATGAAGATGTGGGCGCCGTTCGCGCAAAACATGCCCGGCATGCCCGGCGCCATCCAGCCTCTTACGCCGAGCGATTCCGAGCCGGACGACAAAGACGCCCAACTCTCGGAACTCAAGAAACAAATGGCCTCGATGCAAAAGCAGCTTGAGGCGCTGGCGCGGACGAAGAGCTAATCGAGGCTCGTGCTCCAGGCCGTCGCCCAGCGCGTCAGCGGCACGAGGTGATTCAGCAATTCGGCGCCATGAGCGGTCAACAGGTAACCATCGCCCGGCGCATGATCGATCAAGCCGGCGTCGCGCAATTCGCGCAGGCGCGTGTTCAGAACGCTGGGGCTGGCCTCGCACAAACGCGCCAGCTCGCGAAATTTCAGCGATCGCTCATTGCGGAGATTCCAGACGATGCGCAGCGCCTTGCGCCGGCCGAGCAGGTCGAACAATTGCGCAACCGGATGGCGGCGGGGCCCATCGTTGGCGGGCGTTTTGGAGGACGCGGCTGGTTTCACTACGTTTTTGATAGCGAGGCGGATCGTTCGAAACAATCGAATCTCGTTGCAATCTATCCAACCTTTGGCTAGATTGGCGGCATGCGCGAAATTGCCCTTTACGACGCGAAAAACGCGTTGTCGGCCCTTATCCAAGAGGTCGTCGAGACGGGGGCCGAGTTCCTGATCACCCGCCACGGAATGCCCGCAGCCAAGCTAACGCCCGTCAAAGCGCCTTTGTCGGCGCAGGAGCGCGCCGAGGTTATGCGCAGAGTTCTCGCCAACCGCGACGCGCGGGTGCGCGCCAATCCCAGCGAAGCGGAGAAAACCACCTGGGAAGAACTCAAAAGCTGGATGGATGACGATCGGTGACCGGTGTGGTCGTCGATGCGTCAGCCGTAGTGGCTATTGTCGCGGCGACCCAGGCGACTGCCGCGGCCACCGCCTTCGCCTCAGCGCCGCCGGCATCGCTCCTCGCGCCCGCCCACTTTGGCCTTGAAGTTCGGCACGCTCTTGTACGTCTTGAGCGCCGCAATCTCCTCGCCATCGGGAGCGCGGACGCCGACCTCCTTGCAATCGAGAGTCTAGTTGTTTTTGCGCCTCCGCCCGACAACCTGACCTTATTTGAAATATTGAGACTCGCGCGCACAGAGGCGCTGGGCGTTTACGATGCGGCCTACCTCGAACTATGCCTGCGATCCCAGGCCGCTCTTGCCAGCCGCGACAGCGCGTTGCTGGCGGCAGCGCAACGTCAGGGTGCGGAGACGCACGACCTTCGGTGAGCTACATCGCTTCACCCCCACACGCCCGGTCGCCGCCCCGCCCATGGCAGCTCCTTCTCCAACTGCCCCGCAAGCCGGAGCAGCGCCGCTTCGTCGGCGTATTTGGCGGTGAACATCATGGCGATGGGCAAGCCGCCTTCGCTCTGCCAGAGCGGCAGCGACATGGAGGGCTGGCCGGTCATGTTGAAGGGCGGCGTGAAAGGGAACGTTTCAGCTTGGCGCTTGTCGAACGTCTTCAGATCGTCGGTGAGCGTGTCGAGATAATCCACGCGCGGCGGCGGCGTGCCGAGAACGGGCGTGAGGTACACATCGAAGCTCTCGAAACGCGTTAGGATTTGCCGGCTCATCAAGCGCAATTGCTGCCACGCCCAAAACGCGTCGGCGCCGGTGATCTTCGAACCGGCCTCATAAGCACGCCGCGCCAAGGGTTCGATATCCTCGCCGGGTTCGCGGCCATTGATCTCGACCCAGCGTTTGATTCCGGCCGCGAGATTGGATGCCGAGACAAAACTCTGTGCGCGATAGAGCGCGCGATACTCGATGCCGAGCCCCTCCTCGTGTACGTCGTGCCCAAGTGCGGCGAGCGTCTCCGCGGTGCGTTCCAACGCGGTGCGCACTTCCGCTGCGATCGGCTTTCCTGTGGGCGTTTCGCTCGACCAGAACACGCGCATTTTGCCAGGCGCTCGACTCACTTCTTCCAGGTAGGGCCGCTCCTTGGCCGGGTACGCGAACGGTGAATTCGGCTCAGGGTAACCGGTCGCGTCCAGCATCGCGGCGCTGTCGCGAACGCTGCGCGTGACGACGTGATCAACCGAAAAGCCGATGGCGCGGTCGGTGTCGTGCTGGCCGTTCGGGTTGCGGTCGCGCGTGGTTTTCAATCCCACCAATCCGCAGCACGCAGCTGGAATCCGGATCGACCCCAATCCATCGCTCGCATGCGCAAGCGGAACCATGCCGGAAGCCACCGCCGCGGCCGCACCACCGGAGGAGCCCCCGGAAATGTGTTCGGTGTTCCAAGGATTGCGGCAAGGCCCGAGCCGCGCGGATGTGGTGACGCCGGGGATGCCGAATTCGGGCGTGTTGGTTTTGCCGAGCAGCACCATTCCGGATTTCCGATAACGCTCGGTCAGCGTTGAATCTTCGGCATCGGCATCGACGCAGGCGAACCGGCTGCCCGAGGTGCGCGGCCAGTTCTTTACCCTTAGGCCTAGATCCTTGATCAGGAACGGCACGCCCTTGAACGGCCCGTCCGGCAGTCCACCCGCAGCTTTAAGGCGCGCCTCGTCATAGGCTTTGTAGACCACCGCGTTGAGGCTGGGATTGTGGCGTTCGATCCGCTCGATCGCCGCTTCCAACAATTCGCCCGGCGACACCTGCCTCGCGCGCACCAGTTCGGCGAGTCCAAGCCCGTCGTAATCCGCATATTCGCGCATGACATCTCCTCGTCGGTGTTATGGACGTCCACGGGGCGCAGGCAAGCCGACACAGCGCGCTTGCTCCCCACCTCGGCTTTGGCGACAATGGGCGCGCATGGGGGCCGGGAGATTATGAACCGCCGCACATTCCTGACCACAAGCGCGGCCTGCTGCGCGCTCAGCACCTCTGCTTTGGTCGCACGCGCGCAGCCAGGGCCGAGGTTTGCAGAAGCCGCCACCTATAGCGCCGAACGCGGGGGCGTGGGGTTTGTGGTCGCTCGCCACGGATTGCTGGTCGCAGAGGATTATCCCAATGGCGGCAGCGTCCATACGCGTTGGCCGATCGGCGCGGGAACGCGCGTCTTCGCGCCGCTATTGGCGGCCGCGCTGGCGGGCGAAAACCTGCTCAGCCTCGACGATCCCGCGGCGTCCATATTGTGGGAGTGGACCTCCCACCCCGTGAAAGCCACAATTTCGATCCGCGCGCTGCTCAATGGCACAAGCGGGTTGGCATTCGGTGCGGGAGCGCTGCAAAATCTGGACGCCGCGCTCATGCTAGAACCCACCGAGGCGCCTGGCTTGCGCTTTAAGGACGACGCCGCCCCCTACATCCTGCTCGCTGAAATCGCCCACCGCCGGCTGCAGATGGCGGGCAAGGATCCTGACCCCGCACGCTTCTTGACCGCGCAGGTGTTAAGCGAAATCGGATGCGTGCCGATCGCGTGGACGCGCTGGCCAAGCGGAGCGCCTAGATTGGACGACGGCGTGGCTGTCAGCACGCGCGCTTGGGCGCGCGCGGGAGAGTTGATCCGGCGCGAAGGCGTGTGGCGCGGCCAACAACTGGCCGACGACAGAATCTTGCGCGAAGCGCAGCGCGGCTCGTTTGCGGAATCGCGCGCGGGATTTGGTTTGTGGCTGGCGGCGCCGGCGAACTCGCCTTCGCGAGCGCCGCTCGACAGCGACCTCTGGCGCGCCGCTTCGCCGGCGCCAATCGACCTCGCAATGGCTGCCGGCGCCAATGGCGCGCGGCTTTATTTTTCAAGGACCGAAGGTCTTGTCGTAGCGCGCCAAGGAAACGCCGCATCCGCTTGGTCGGACGCGGAATTCCTCTCGTTGATTTGGCGCGGACTAGATCGCGCCTAGCCGCGCGGGCGCAGCAACAGGCCGCCGATCAAGCCAAGCACGCCGCCGCCCGAAGCGCCGGTGATCAGGTTGGCGAGGTTGGCATTTTGGGCGTTGCCCTCTCCCAACAGCGAACCCCAATTCTTGGTGATGTCGGCAATCGCTGCGACATTGGCGCCGTCAGGCGACGCCGCAAACGCAAGCCCCGCGCCCCCGATCGCGCCGATCAGGCTGCGCCCGACTACGCCGCCGCCGCCGCGGGTCAACACACCCAAAATATTGCCGCCGATAGCGCCGCCAACGGCCGAAACCACATACGGTAGGATCATATCCATGTTCGCTTCCCTCCCTCGCGTCGCCTCGAACGGTTTGCGTCCGCTGCGGCAAAAGTGAGCATAGGCTGGCGCCGCCAATTACGCAAAGTGATGATTGCGCGACTGTAATGGGAATGTCAGTCATCGCTTTCGCCCGAGGCGCGAAGGCCACGCTCAAGCGCTGATTGCAGGTTACTCACAGCATCGCCCGTTTGAGGGGCGTGCCGTGGCGGACGGAGTGTGCTTAAGATTTCCCTAATGCCCCCACTGATCACCCTCCCATGATCGATATCTGCATAGTCTGCACCTATGACGCCGTGAAGTTCGCCGAGGCGCTCGTGCGCCTGCTGGAGGCTGAGCAGCACAATGTACGCCTATGGTACGGGCGCCAATCGCTGCAGGCCATGGATGAGGCCAAGGCGTCGCGGGCGGCAGTTCTACTGGTGTGGTCGTGCAACGCGCCGAGCCAACATTATATGCTGGAATGGGCCAATTGCGTTTCTCCCGACCGCCTGATCGAAGTGGCGCTGGCGCCGAGCGCGCCGCCGCTCGATAGGCTCGCGCCGATCATCGATTTCAGCCAATGGCGCGGCGAGCGTGGCGGACGCGCCTGGAGCGCGCTGAACGAACGGCTTCGCACGATTACGCGGGCGCTCGACCCTCCCAAAGCGCCGCCCAAACAAGCGATCTTCGCGATGGGGCTCGCCAGCGTCGCGGCTGTAGGCGGCGCGTTCATGGTGCGCGTGAACGAGCCTGAGAGCATTGCGGCGCCGGCTCAAGTCGCGATGGCTGAGGACCTCGGTATCGGCGGCGCCGTCGAGGCCGTCGAGCCAGCTTCCGCGGAGGAACTGGAATGGATCGAGCCCGTCCGCGCGCTGCGTTACGATCCGATCGAAGCCGCTCCATTGCAGCTGGTGGAACGGCCGCTACCGGAGCTGCCCGAGCTCCGTGACCCTACTCTGCTGGAACGCTTGGCCAATCTCAATCCGCTCCGGGGCGGCTGAGTTCACACCGCACGGCGGCTGCGCAGCCAGTGCAGGATCGCCCAGGCGTGCGCTTCGTGGCGTACTTTGAGAATGGCTTCGCTGGGCGCCATCCACACCAAGGCATGGTCAGGTTCCGAGGGTTCGCCATCGTCGGCGGACAACTCCGCCTCGTAGAAGGTGGCGAGTGAGTTTCTGGGTTCGCCTTTGTTGATCCAGTATTGGCCAGCCCTGCCCAGCACGCGCGTCGGCCATACGGTGAGGCCAGTTTCTTCGTCGAATTCGCGCATCAAAGCGGCGGCTTCATCCTCGTCCGCCTCAACCCCGCCGCCGGGGAGATCGTACTCCACCGCGTTACGCTTGCCGATCTGCGCAATGGCGATCACCGCCTCGCCCCTGGCGCAGACCCCGTATGCGCAGGTGCGCTCGACATAGGTGAGGCCGGACTGGGTCTGCCCGAATTGGAGCGCAAATCGTGTCATAGGCAACGCGCTATAAACTGGAACCATGCAAATGGCGACCTGCCGGATTGAACCGGATGCGCGAGCAGCTTAAGGCCGGGACCCAATGAGTTTCGATCCAATCAACCCGGTGGCGCTAATCGCCAGCGCCGCCACCGGCGTGGGCGCGGCCTGCGCGCGTGAATTGGCGCAACGCGCCGATGGCGGCCTGATCCTGGCCGACGTGGACGAATCCGCGCTCGAAGCCTGCGCCGATTCCCTGGATCGCGCGCCGGAACGGGTCTCGACGCTCGCGTTCAATCCGGCCGATCCGCGCCGCTGGGCCGACGCCGCCGATTTCATCGCCGCCCATTATGGCCGTCTCGACTGGGCGCTGATCGACGCCGGCGCCGCCTTCCCGCGCCACGAGGATTATCTCGAATACACCCGCCGCGGGCTCGAGGCAGTCATGCCCTTGATCGGCGACAACCGCGATGGCGGCGCCGTCGTGCTTATGGCTTNNCGCCGAGGAATTGCGCACCGGCGCCGACGGCGGGCTTCTGGATCTGCTTCGCGAAGCGACCCGGCGCGGCGATCGCCGCCAGGTGCGGATCGGCGCGCTGGCCTTCGGCGACCCCCAAGCCACAGCCTGGAGCGAGGCGCCTTTGTTCGAGGAATTAGTCCGCTCTAATGGCGGAATCGCCGACGCTTTCGCGCAGATCGGTCAAATCGCGCCGCCGATCGCGCGCCACCCAGGCGTCACCCTCGCGAACCTCATCCCGATGATGATCTCAGAAGCGTCCGGCGGTGGCGTGCTTGTGGTCGATGGCGGCCATACGCTCTAATCATCGGTCATGAAGAGCTGCGCCATCTCCGCGGGCACGCGCTTGAGCCGACGCGTGGCGACGTCCAGCAGGCACCAATCGGACTTGATCTCGGCGGCGGGCCGGCTCGATTCTGGCGTTGCAATGACAACGAAGCGCGCCCAAGTCGCACCTCGCGGCGCAGCATCGACCCAGGTTCGCCCCTGGGGGACAGCGCCTGGAAGCAGCGGCGCGCGGTAGTCCACTTCGTGGCGCACCACCACCCACACATAATTCGCAAGCATGTCCGCGCTGGCGCGGGCGCGCCAATGCGCTGTGGCCAGAAGTTGCGCCCAGCGCAGATAAACGATGTTGTTGACGTGCCCCAGTTCGTCGATATCGGCGGGATCGATCGCCAAATTTTGGGTGAAGACTTCCGGGCGCATGGCGTACAAAACTACATCAGCGAGGGTGAAATTGAAACCAGCGCCGCCACTGCAAATACCTCGACCGCCAGCATCCCCGCCGCCACAGCGGCCCGGCATGGTGCGGCCTTCGACAGGCTCAGGCTGACGCGGACGGGCGCCATGCTTACTGAGGATGGCGTCACGCGAAGCGCGAAGCCGCGCCAATCACGCTTCCGCGGCGAATTGCTCCAGGGCGGCGAGCGCCTCCGCCAGCTCAACGCGCAGATGGTCGAGCGCTTCCGCACACGCAGCGTCCGGCGCGCCCTCAACCGCCTCGCAGGCGAGCGCCAGCGTCGCCAGGCCGATGCCGCGCGCCGAGCCTTTCAGCTTGTGCGCCGCAGCGCGCCATTCTGCGTCCGAGGCGATCCCATCGCCCCAGTTCGCCGCTTGGGCGCGAAACAGCTCGACGATCTCTAGCTGCAGCGCGCGATCGTCGCCGGTCATGTGGCGAAAATGCGCGCGGTCGAGCACGCCGCTCACCGCGCCCATGCGCCATGAAATAGCGCGACTAACCCCGCGATAGCGGCGCCTACCGCCAATCGCCACGCGGACTCAGATAGGATAAAGGAATTGCGGCCCTGCACGATTGCGGCGAATGGCACGTTCGAAGTCGCCGCTTCAAACCGCGCCCATGCTTCGGGATTGCGGGCGCGCCCTTTGCGATCGATTGAGCGCGCACCAAACAACGCCATCACGCCCAGCGCGCCGAACAACATCAGCGCAAAGCGCTCCCCGTTGGCGAGCAGATGCCCGACGCTCCAGAGGCCCACACCCCAAAGGAAAGGATGACGCGTCACGCGAAGCAGGCCCTTGGCGGGCGCCTCCCGCTTCAGGGTCGATTCAAATCCAGCGTAGGTGGGTCCTGGCGAAAGCACGCCGGCAATTGCAAACGCAACGCCTACAAACGCGATCCCCTCGCCGATCCAGCGGGCGACGTTTCCAGGCGCCCACAAGACGTCGTTCAGCGGATCAAACAGGTCGCGCCGCATCGCGCCATAGGATTGGATCAGCCACGCCAGCAATCCCAATGACGCGACGGAAAATACCGTGCGGTAAGCGCCCTCACCGATGCGCGACACGATACGCCCACGCAATCCTGTGGCCGAAACGCCAATATGAAGCAGCACAAACGCCGCTAGAGCCGCAGTGAAACTATCCATAGGCCGCCGCCTGAGCGATACGCTGTGGTGGGTGTAGCAGGATTCGAACCTGCGACCCGCTGATTAAGAGTCAGCTGCTCTACCAACTGAGCTATACACCCCACGCGACTCGCGCCCGCTGCACATAGGGCGATTGCAGGCGTTCGTCTAGAAGTCGTCGATCAGAACTTGAACCGCAACGCGGCATTGATGCTGTGGCGCTCTATGCGATCGCCAAACTCGCCCTCATAGCTCAGACTGACCGTAGAGAAGCCATTTGTCGCGTCGATACCGAGACCAACGAGCGGCGCGCCTCCCGTATCGACATCATCGCTCAACACAAAATCCGATCCCCCGCCAACGAAGCGGAAGGTGCGGTCGGCGGCCTCTTCCAGGGCGTTGCTACGGTAGCCCGCATAGAGGCGAGGCGCCACAACGCTGCCGCCGACATTGAACCTGCTGCTCAACTCAAGTCCCGCTTCGGCCCATAGCCTTTGGGAAAGGCTCTCGTCGGCTTCGTAATTCAACCCGACGCCGCCGCCTTCTTCAGCGTAACCTTGTTCCTGCAGCGCCACATAGGTCAGGCTCGCCTGCGGCGTCACAATCATCCAATCAGCAAGGCGCAGCGGCGCTGACGCCCGCACAGCGGCATGCCCCTCATACGCCCACCATTTGGCGGTCGAGAGCGTGCTGAAACTGTCGCCGATTTCAACAAACCTCCGCGACTGCATCTGACCGCCGCCCAATCCCGCGACAAGATCGAGGTCGATCGGACCGAGCGCCGTCCCGAGATAGGCGTTGAGCTGCCCGAACGTTGAGGCGACTTCACCGTCGCGCCGCCCTTCATCTTTCGCTTCGGATGTCAGAAAGGAAGCAGACAAACCAAACAGGGCGCCATTGTTCAGCGGCCCGTCGATACCCAACGCGATGCCTAAACCTTGCCCGCCATATTCCTGACCGTTCGCCGTCTCGGGCGTGCGGCTGACACTATAACCGATCTCTTGAGCCCAGACCGAGACCTCGTCGATATCTTGCAGGCGCACCGACGCCAGCCGATTTGAACTGGCCGCTTGCGACTGCTGAATTGCAGTCGCCGCAAGCTCCGTGGAAGCGCTGGCGTAACTCGGCATCAAGTCTTGATAGGCTTCCTCAAACTCGACTTGGCTGTCGATTTCCGCCAATGCCGCGGCAGCTAATGCGTTCGGACGCAGCGCATCAATCAAGGGTGCGAAGGCCGCTGCCTGGTTGGCGGTCAGATTGAGTTGCCCCGGGGTCTTCAATAAATAATCGGCCACCAGGGAATTCGCATCACCTGGATCGATGGCCACTGTAAGGTTGTAAAGGAAGGGCGAGCCCGCTCCGGTGATGGTGCGCTCAACGTTGACGCCGCCAATAAGTCCACCATTGGCTGTCAATAGTACGTGCGATCCCGACACCGGCAATCCCTGCGGAACGACGGGCGTTACCAGGGCGCCGGGAGCAAACGTGACGCTGCCGCTAGCGACAATCCTGGAAGACTGGCCAACAGTTTCCGACAGCTGCAACGAGAGCACCGAATCTGTTCCGAAACTGGCTGACGTGATGTTTGTCGTACCACCTTGGAGCCCGAGCGTGCCGTCGGTTACGTTGATCGACAACTGGCCATCGGCATCCGTGAGAACACCACCATAGGTCGCGCCGTTGTCGATATTCAGCGTGTCTGCACCAGCGCCGAATGACAGATCGCCATCGATCAGGCCGGCGAACAGGTTCACGACATCCGCCCCCGAACCCAGGCGCACATCTCCGACGATCTGCACAGCAGGACGCGCGTTCACGTCGTTGTCCACAGCGTCATCGTCGGTGAAAGGGGTGTCTCCGACCAGGTTCAAATTGTCGGCGATCTGATTCAGAGTGACAGCGATTGTGGAGGCCGAGGCATCGATGGCCACCGCCGAGCCGGTCACGGGTGGCGCGGGAACGTTGTCGTTAGGGTCGGCGTCCGTCGCTGAAACACTCGCCGTGATAGAGCCGGAATTTGTAATTGTCGCGAGCGTGTTCGACTGGTCGCGCACCCCGTAAGCATTGCCAGCCTCTCCAAACAACTGCGCGGCGATCGTGCCGCTATTGTTGAAAGCCGGAACGTTGGCGCCAGACCCGATGAGCACGGCCGTCGCATTTTTTGAGGTTTCCGCTGTAACGCTTGCGACCAGGCGGCGGCGCGAGAGAATGAGCGGCGCGTGGGCGTCGACGCCAATCCGGACCCCATATGCATTACCTTCAATCGCGCCCGCAATGACATCGCCGGCCAGAGCAACCCCTGCCGATGTCGTGACGGTGGCGCCTGTGCCAGAGCCCGCCACCGAGATCGCCGTAGCATCGACTCCGTCATAAACGCCGAACCCGGACACGGTTCCGCGTACATAAAGCCCATATGACGACGTGGTTGGGCCCAGCACCAAGTTCGCTGACGGGTCCGCCTGGATCATCACCGCCGGCGCGCTTCCAAATACCGCAATATTTGCAGAGAGATCGTCGTTGGTGTCTGCGCCATCATCAAGTAGGCCGTCGCCGTCATCGTCAAGGTCGTCTTCGACCCCCACGCCTTCAATCGTTACGCCACCGGCAACGCTAAAACGGATATCTACCGCCGATCCGCCTTGCAGGAGGTCATCCGCGTCAAGCGCAGTGACGGCCGAGGGCCGCGTCGTGCTATGGTACCCCGTCACGCTCCAACCGCCATTGATGCGAAGACTGCCGCCGACTGGAGCGCCAACGATCAAGCCACTTGAGCCTTGTCCATCGACACTCACCGATCCGCGCGCCAAGACATCGCCAGACACGCCTCCGCCTGCTCCTCCCAGGATGGAAATGGCCGATGAATTGTCCCCAACTACACTGATGCTGCCAGCATTGTTGAGATTGCCGTTCAGCGGCGCGTCCAAGCGGATAGCTCCGGAATTCGCGCCTTCGATGTTGATCGAGCCGCCGTTGGTGACGCCGCCGTTGAATGTCGCGACGCCGCCCAAGCGGATGCCATAGCGGTTCGCTCCGATCGCCCAGGCGCCATCAAGGTCGCCGTCATTATCGCTATCGGCGAGGACGTAGGATTCCAGCAAAGAAATCGAGCCAGGATTCGATACCGACTGCGGTCCCGCAAATCCGCCTTGAATTAGGATTCCGGTAGTATCGTTCGCATCATTCGAATTTAGAGCGCCTGAATTGGTGACGTTGTTATTCGAGTTGACGGTCACCGCGGTCTGACCAGCGGTCACAGTAATAGATCCCCCGCTGGCTATCGTGACATTGCCTGGGGAAACCCCATCCGGTGCAGAGGTCGTGAGCGGGTTGGTCGTCGCTGTTGTGACGTTGACATCGTTTGCTTCGGCATTGCTTGCCGAGACGCCCGCTATGGCGGCGGCGAGACCCGCCAGCTGAACCGTCTTGATGCGCATGCCGGCTCCGTCCCCTTCCCGAGTGGGCAGCGGGCGGCCCTCAGACCCGCCCGGACGCGTCGGCTCTGACCCCGACGCACGCGTTTGGCATGCCGGCTTTGGGAAATTTTGTCCAGTATGCGCCACATCAAGGCGAGGCGCTTGGCGGCGCTACAATGTGGCCAAAATCAGACACAACGCGCCGACGCGCGTGGGACGCGAAATGTCGCCCTGGGGAGAACCCGAAAGGAGCCCGGACGCTGCGCCCTAGCCCAGGTTGCGCGTCAATGGTTTGGCTAGGCTCGCCTGGGGCGCATTGAACGCCTGCAGCAGGGCGTCGACATCATCTGCCGGCACCGCGCGCGAGAAATAGAAGCCCTGGAGTTCGCTTACCCCCACAAGGCGCATCGCCTGCGCTTCCGCCTCCGTCTCCACACCCTCAGCGACGATGTCCATGCCCAAGCCGCGCCCGAGCGTAATCACCGATTGGATGATAGTCATGGAACGGCGACGTTCATCGACGCCGGTGACGAAGGCGCGATCGATCTTGATCTTGTCGAAGCGGAAATCGCAGAGATAGCGCAGGCTGGAGTATCCGGTGCCGAAATCGTCTAGCGCCACCTTGAAGCCAAGGTCGCGGATTTCCGACAGCACTTGCCGATTGCGCTCGCTCGATTCCATCATCACGCCCTCGGTGACTTCGAGGATGATGCGATCGGGGTCGATGTCGTGCTCCTCCAGCAGGCGAGCCAACAGACCGACCAGATCCATGTGACGGAATTGGACCGGCGAAAGGTTGATCGCGACATCGACCATCGGCCAACGTTTGGCCTCCGCAAAGGCGCGCGAAAGAACAAAGGCGCCCAGCGCCGGCATGAGGCCCGCTTCTTCCGCAATCGGCACGAACACGCCCGGCGAGATGTCGCCCCGCACCGGATGGCGCCAGCGCAACAGGGCTTCCAGGCCGGTAATGCGATTGTTGGCGCACGAGATCAGCGGCTGGTAATAGAGCGTCAGCTCTTGCCGATTGATGGCGTCGACAAGCTCCATCTCGATCTCGCGGCGCTTCTCGATTTCCGCGGACATATCTGCGGAGAAGAAGACCGACCGATCTCTGCCGCGTTCCTTGGCCCTGTAGAGCGCGATGTCGGCGTTGCGCATTAAGTCTTGCGGCGTGTCGCCATGCTCAGGCGCGCGCGCGAGGCCGATGGACGCCGTCATCCGTAGATTCTGGCCGTACAGGTCGAAATTGTGCTCAAACGCCCGCGCCAGGCGGTCGCCGAGCTGCAGAGCCGATTCCTCGTCGGCGGCGCGGTGGAGGACCGCGAATTCGTCACCGCCGAAGCGCGCCAGGAAATCACCAGGAATCATGATCGCGCGCAGACGCTCGGCGACCGCCGTGATCAGCGCGTCGCCGGCCTGGTGGCCTAACGTGTCGTTGACGTCCTTGAAGCGGTCGACGTCAACATAGGCGACCACCGCGAAGCGGCCATTTCTGGTTTGTACCATGGCGTCGAGCGCTTCCTGCAGGCGTTCGACAAAGTGGTGCCGGTTTGGCAGCCCCGAAAGCGCGTCGTGCAGAGCCTGGTGACGCGATTGCTCCTCTCGGTCAGCGAGTTCGACGGAGGCGCGCTTCAAGCGTCTGATCATCAGCCAGGTCAGCATCCCTGCTCCGAGTACGCCGAGAGCAACCAGCGGCAGAATGAAGAGAAGCAGCGACTGCCCTGGCTTGCGTGGCGTCCAGCTCAGATAACCGATTGGCGTTCCGTCGTCAGCGAGCAGCGGCGTCGACACCGCGCCATTGGCCGCCGCATTGTCTGCTGTGAGCGTGAGGTCTGGCATCAGCAGCGTGCGGCCCACCGCGGCCATGAAATCCTCGTCCATACGCAGTACCGAGACCATCAGGTGAGGCTCGCCTTTCAGTACGGAAGCGTCCACGCTCGGCACGATCGCCATCGCGCTAACCACGGCGGGCGCTCCATCGACCCGCAGGATGTGGCCGGACCATCCCGCATTGCTTGCGCCTAACAGGTTTGAGTAACGTTGCTGGTCTGCGGTAAAGGCGCCGTCTCGCACTCTAAGCCCGGAACCCGCACCGCGGGCGGCGCGCACTACCTGTTCGAGAACATGACTACGGCGGCTGTAGGCCGCGGCTGGGTTACGCTGCAACTCGCCGCCAAGAGTGGCGTAGATCGGCTTGTCGTTGCTATCGACAAGGTAAATCTCGTCGTGGCCGTAGGTTTCGTAAAAATAGAACCCAATATTGGCGCCCACCCACTCCAGATCGAGCGGTCGGCGTTGAGCGTTTACCACAGCGTCGTCCCACCAGGCGATCGCCTTCTCCTCGTTAAGGACCCGGCTCACCGCCTGATCGAGCGCGTTTTCAACCAATTGATGCTCGCGCTTCACCGCGCCACGGTTGGCCGACCACCCCGCATAGGCGACGATAACCAGAAGCAAACTCGCGAACAGCACGAGGGCGCCGCCGATCATGGCGGTCAGCCTGCTGAGATCATTCTTATAATGAACCGTCTTTTCGCTTGAAGAGCTCATAGCTTAAACCAAGCTTAAATGAAAATTACAAACGCATCGGCGACAATAAACCACACAATCCGAACATAATGTTACGAGGAGCAAATATTCGTTCCTCAAATACAGTACTAATTCTGGATTAAGCATACTCTCGCTCGCCGCTGCGTTGAGGCGACAATCTGCAATTAATCTTCGTAAATGCGCATTTAGGCTTGAAATTTTGCCATTTACGCCTTATTAGGGAATTTGCACGCACCGGCTCGCCCTAAGAGGCGCATGTATTCGGGGGGCGAGCTGCAAGTATAGTTAACGGAGCTGGGTGACCCATGAAGCGGTACGCCGTGAAGACACGCGCCGATAGTCCCGCGCTGAAGCGCGCCGCTGTCGCGATTGAGCAATCCGCCTGGAACGCGCTGGGGTACCTCAATTTCACAAGAGCGCACTTCCAGCACTATGATGAATTGCTGGAACGCTACGCCGACTTCCAAATCTGCATCGTCGACGAAGCAACCGGCTATCCGGTTGCGATCGGCTGCTGCATGCCTTTCTTCTGCGCCGACCCTGAAAATCTTCCGGCGGAAGGCTGGGATTGGATCGTCGATTCCGCCCACCGCGCCGAAGTTGCGCCAAACATGCTCGGCGGCCTGGGAATTTCGGTGCCCCAGGTACACCGCTCCAAGGGTCTGGCGCGGGTCGTCATTCAGGCTATGCGCGACCTAGCTCAGCAATGCGGATTCGAGGGCGTGCTGATCCCCGTGCGCCCGACCGCGAAATCCCGGCACCCGGACGTTTCGATGGCGGAGTATGTCGGTTGGACCGACGATCGCGGCCGCGCCTATGATCCATGGCTACGGAGCCACCTTGCGTCCGGCGGCCGCATCGTCGGGGAGGCCGCCCGTTCGATGGTGGTGGAAGAGCCCATCGCTTTCTGGGAGACCTGGGCGGGCCGAAATTTTGAACACTCGGGCGACTATGTGGTCGAGGGCGCGCTTAACCCTGTGTCCATTGATGTTGCGCGCGGTGTTGGCCGCTACGTCGAGCCGAACGTGTGGTTCGCCTACGCAGCCTGACGTCAGCGGCGTTCCTCCACCGGGTAATAAACCTCGGTGCGCTCTACAGTCTCGCCGCCCGTTGGGCTCGCCGTGCGGGAGCGAACCACTTCCCAAGGAATGACCCCCTCGGGCTGCTCATCGCAACTCGGCGCGTGCCCGGGGCGCGCGTAGGGCAGCTCGCGATGCGCGAGAAGATAAGCGCAGGCGCGGAGATAAGTCTGACCGAGCTGCGAGCGCGGCCCCACGTGCACAAACCGGATCACCGAACCGCCCGGCGTCTCCCCGGGACGCACGCCGCCTGAAAAGCGGCTGGGCTCTGGACCTGAATAGGGATAGCCGACAATCCAAGAGCGGTGCCGGCTAGCCACTTGCGCCGGCGGGAAGATCCGCACCACGGCGCCATCGGGCGAGAGATTGCTTTCCGCGAAGTACGCGTTCAAACGCGAAAGCCCGTCACTCTCAGCAGCATCGCGCTCGGCTACAGTTTGTTCGGCGGTGACATCCACAAACAGGATCGGCTGGGCCGCAATTTGTTCGCGGCTAAGCTCCATGCCTTCGAAATCAACGTCCGGCAATTGCTCAGCCAGCGTCTGCAGGCGCGCCAGGCCGTTGTCCAATTCCCGCTCGACCGCGCCGCGCAGCACGACGTTGACGAAATAGCGGCAGAGCACGTTGGTGACGCCGGAAGGGCATTCAGCGGTGACTGACCAAGCGACCGCGGTTGAATTTCCCTCTGCCCGCTCCAGCTTCATGTTGGAGTGCAGGCTAGCGCGATCGCGCAGCACGATATCGCTTTCGATGGCTTCGTTTTCAGTCGATTCCTGGATAGTCATGCGCCCGGAGCCGACACGTCGGGATTTGCTGGCCCAGCGCATTTCCTGGCCGCGGCCCGGCCCGTCTCCTGTGAAACTGTAATCGGCGTCGGGATCCATCGCGTAGAAGGGCGACCATTCCTTCGCCACGCGAAGATCGTTGGCGAGCGCAAAGATTATGGCGCGGGGGCGATCGATCGCGGCGCTGCGGGTAACCGAAAGCGAGTTCGACAAGAAAAACTGGCCGACGAGAAAGAGCACGCCCGCCAAGGCCGCCAACCCCGCCAAGAGCCACAGAAACCACCGCATTCAGGCATCCCCCTCCGCGGGCCAGCAAGCTCCAGGGCGTATCACCAGCGCCATTGCTGCGCCATGCGCGACCTTACGGGCTTGTATTGTTCGCCATCTGCTCGCGTCAGGAGCGAGCAATCCAAGCCGACCGAGCGCCCGCCTCGAGCCTGTTCCGATCCGATGGAATCGGATCGGGGCTCTAGATTCTTGTTTGGTCGCATTTTCTTGCGCCGAACCGCATCCATTTCGCCGGAAAATGCTCTAGCACGGCCGGCTACGCCCGGTCAGCATCGCGTCGCAGTGCGTCCCACGCCTCAAATTCATGGGCGATGCAGCGCTCCATCATTTCGCGCCAGACCGGCTCGGCGATCGCCCAGGACAGGCCCTGGCGCTGGGCCTCGGTCTTGACCTTCCCCAGCACGTCGCGGATTCTGGCTTCGTCGCGAACCGTGTCGCGGCTCTTCTTGATGCGCGCGGCGGCGTCCATGTAACCCTGGCGACGAGCAATCAACGCCACCAGCAGACGGTCTATCTCATCGACGCCAGCGCGCACGTCCTTCATGTCGCTGCAGGCCTGTGGGTCAGGCGCGGCGAAGCGCGGCGGGGGTGGGTATGAAACAAGCTGATCCATGCCCTAAACCTGGGACCCGTCAGTCACCGCGTCCAGGGGGCGTGGGGACGCAGGTCGCACCTCGCAGACGCTGAGCCTTGCGGCTCTTCCGGGCTGCTGCTTCGGTGACACAAAGCGCAAGCGCCATCCTTGTTGGCCCTTCAGCCGGAAAAAACCTGACGCCCCAAATTGGAGGTNNTTGGCGCTTCACGCTCACCACCTCGCCATGCGCATCGGCTCGAACAGGGTACCGACTGCCCTCCATGCGAAGGCGATAGACGCAGTATAAACCCGCCTCCAAGGGGGGTGGGTAGATTTTTGTACAAGCCTTGGTTTTCAAGGCCGGGAGGGGTGAGAATGTGGGATAGAGGGGGGGGCGGTCACCAGAGTTTGTTTCTCAGCACGCCGGCGCTCCACCCTCACCCCAACCCTCTCCCCGGTATCTTGGCGCGGACGCCACAAGCGCCTGCTCACCCCGGCGCCCAGGTGATCTGACATGATCGCCGCTGCGCTATGCGCGCTTGCCTTTCTTCACCAAAGTTTCCTCCCGCTTCATCTCAAAGCGCTCCAAATCCACATTCCATTTCGCCCAGAATTTCTCGACGTAGCGGTTTCCCCAAATGTCTTCGTAGGTCAAAAACCCGCTGAGATGGATCATTCCTTCTCCCGCTCTTACACTGAGGGCGTCAGACTGCTTGAAGTCGCTCCGTACGTCCCTGCAAATGAGGGGGCCAGCGTGCGGGGGGCGACTTGGAATCACGGCTCCAGGGCCAATGACGTTGGTGTCGAATTCCAGCGCGTCGCCCTTTGTGCCAAATCGAATGTCTGGCTTACTCGCCCTGTGCCGCAACATCGCCTCGCCTCCAATTATGTAGGCTGGCGTCTTGCCGTGATTGGCGAAGCGGAGAAACACCGATGGACGCGGGCCATTCGGATTTCCTCCAGAGCGCTGTTGCAGAACTCCAGCGATATTTGCACCCTCAAGCGCAACGTTTACATAGGGGCGCTCCAAAGTTCGCATGCCTCGGTCAGCACGCTCGCCCAATCGGTGAGTTGCCCAAATCAAGCCAATAGTTGCCGCAGTCAGAATTCCGGTAAAGATCACAAGCCACCATTCAGCAGAGAAGCCCAATGGCCCGCGCTCCGTGCTCTCTACTTCGGCGGGCTGTTGATCGCCGCTGTGGCTGGGTTCGTCGGTATCAAACGACGGCGCACCGGAATAGGTTTGCTCGCCATCGGCTTGCTGTGCATGTTCGGTGCGCTGGGCTTGGACTTCATGGCGATGCACTAGCCCGGCCATCACAAGCAGCGACAAGATTAGAGCGAGAGCTGCTAACGTCGGCCACTCAGATTTGATCCATCGCCACATGTGGAAGCCCCAACGCCGCTACCGTCGCCAGAAAGAATGTCGCGGGAAACGTGCCCCTTGCGAGCTTGTTCTTGATTGAGGCGACCGTCTCTTGCGCGTGGCCATGGTCTTTCAGGCGCTCGACTAGCTCTTCATAGGTCACGCCCGCACGTTTCAATTCGGCCTTGAGGAACGCAGCCGCTCGCGCGGCTAGCTCTGCCTCGGTCTTGGCAAGCCCCATAAGTCTCTCCATCGGTAGAAAAGTATCATATTCGGTTCCTTTCCGCTTGCCAACTCCGCGAAGTCTCATATATGATACTTTGCAGATGCCCGCCCACTTTCTCACCCTCAGCCGAGCAAGGACGCTCTCGCTAGCGACCGTGTTTCGTATGAGCGATGGGGAGGCGGAAACGCTGTTCCGCGATCTTCGCTGGGCCAGCACCAACGGCGCGGCGGTTTGCCCGCACTGCGGCTCGCTCGACGCTTACGAAGCTCGACGCCCGAACGGAACGCTTCGCTTCCGTTGCCGCGAGAAGGAATGCCGTAAGGACTTCACCGTCACCAGCGGAACCCTGTTTGCCTATCACCAGGCGCCGCTGCGGGCTTACCTAGCGTGCATCGCGGTCGCCATGAACGAGGTCAAGGGCAAGTCGGCGCTCGCGCTCTCGCGCGACCTTGGCATGAGCTACAAGGCGGTTTGGGTTTTGCTGCACAAAGTCCGCGAAGGCATGGCGCTTGAAATGAAGGACCGCACTCTTGGCGGCGATGGCGTCACGGCGGAAATCGACGGTGGCTATTTTGGCGGCTACGTGAAGCCCGCGAACCTGCGCAAGGATCGCGTTGACCGGCGCCTGCGCGAAAACCAAAGCGGCAAGCGCAAGGTGGTCGTGGTTGTGCGCGAGCGCGGCGGCGAAACGCTTCCGGGGGTGTTCCGCAGCGAGATGCAAGCGCTTGGCTTCATCAAGGCGCGCGTGCGCAAGCAAACCATATTGCAAGCCGATGAAGCGACCTCATGGGATGGGTTGCACGCGCGCTATGAAATGAAGCGCATCAATCACGAACAGGCTTACAGCTTCGACGGCGCTTGCACGAATTGGGCGGAGTCGTTCTTTTCCCGTATGCGTCGCGGCGAGATCGGCCACAACCACCATGTCGCCGGGCCGTACTTGCTACGCTATGCCCAGGAAGCCGCTTGGCGCGAGGATGCCCGCCGCATGGACAACGGCTTGCAGGTGCGCCGCGTGGCGGCGCTGGCGCTTGCCAGCAAGCCCAGCATTGACTTCTGCGGATACTACCAACGGCACAAGAATTGAGCTAAGCAGCCCGCCATGGCACATCAATTAACGGATATGGCCGAGCAAATTGCTGATGGCCTTGAGGCTCAGGCGGCGAGCATTGAGCATCAACTGATGCAGCTTGACGCCGAGCAATTGAAGCTCGATGTACGCAAGGCGCAATTGTTGTCTGCGCGCGACGGTGCGCGCGACGCGCACCAGCGCCTTGCGAACTACAGCGGCTCTGGCTGCCCCTATTGCTGGATCATCGACCACCAAGTCGCGAGATTGCGATCCATTGGTGGCGGCACAGATACGGCCGACATGTTTAGCTGCACTCGATGCGAGCGAACTCTTGAGGTGGATTTCTAGCGACATGCGCAAAGAGTACGTTACGATCCGCTAGCGCGGGGTTTACTCCCGCACCAACTCCCAGGTCTGCGACGGCCCGTCCAGCCCCATTGGGCGCACGTCGCCCCGCTTGCGCAACTGACGCAGCAATCCGCGCACGCTCTCCTTGGCCTCCTCACTGACACGCTGGGCGGGCTTGCCGTGCGCGATCATCATGGCGCGCGCCAATTCCTTGACCGTGAGCGGCCCGCGCGCTTCGTGCAGCGCCTGGATCACGGGGCGGCTCACGTCGCCTCGTTTTGTTGAACGCCGGATTAGGTGACGCTCTGGCAGCGCCGGCAGCGCGATCTCAGGGCGCATGATGCGAAGCGCTGCGTCTAGGTGGCCAAGCTGGAGCACCAAGTTTTGTAACGCGATTTCCTTCTCTCCAATCTCGGAGACGATCTCAGCGCGCTTCCGGCACAACGTGGTGACGCCGTACTCTTCTCTTCCGTTTGCTTTGGTCATGGCCCTTGGAATTTGGGGCGAAGCAGCTCATTTTGCTTGTGGCATCCGCGCCAAGATACCGCCTCTCCCTCCCAAAGGAGGGCGAGGGCGCTCGAGCTGTGTTTCACTCGCGATGCCTTGAGAAAATAACGCAGACGAACCCTCGCCCCCCGAGAGGGGGGGGAGAGGGCAGGGAGAGGGGGCGGCGCTGACGGAACATGTTGTACGCGACCCTGTCGCTCCGATCAGGCTAATTACAGGTACCGGTGCTCCACCCTCGCCCAGCCTCTCCCTCCCAGCGGAGAGGAGCGCGGGCCGCGCTTCACGCGCCCTGACACCCGCGCCAACCCCCTCCAAAGGGAGGCGCAACCTTCAGGGCGCGCTCCGATAGGCGCGCAGCCCGACATAACAATAATCGACCGCGCAACGCGTGAGCCACACGCGCACAGTGTAACGGGCGCCTTGCTGCGGCTCGATGCTGACGGCCGGCCAGATGGTCTGACTTGTATCGCGCTGTGCCGGGCGCCCCTGGGCGTCCAGCACCTCAATGTCAACATCGTCGCAATTGGAATCGCAGGCGACCTGAAACACATATTGCCGGCCAGCTTCAAGCACATAGGGTTCGCGATGGCCATGCTCGCCGGCGCCCAACAGAGATATGACGTCATCGCCCCAGGGCTGCAGCCGCCACGCTTGGAAAGCCTCGCTGGCGCGATCGAGTTCGCGAGAAATGATCCGCGGGCCAGAAGGCATGCCGCGGCGGGCGGAAGCGACCTCCACGACCTCGCCGCGAGCATCGGGCGAGACCGCATCCTCGCCGCCGAGCAATTCAGTCTCCTGGGCAAGCGCAGGGGCGGGCGCCTGCACAAAGAGCGCGAATGCGCCTAATATTGCGAGGATAATCCTGTGCATGATCTCCCCCACACACACTGAACACGTTGCTAACATCGCCAGCGCGCCGATCAAGCCGCCGGCGCAGCTTCAACAACGAATATGACCACAACGACACAATGAGCAGCGCCGACAAACCCACCCTGCCCCCGCTCGGCGACCTGCCCGGTGAGAACGCGCCCGCCCAGATCCTGAAAGGCGTCGAAGCTTTGCGCGACGCCTGGACGCGTCTGCCCACGCGGCCGGGCGTTTATCGTATGCTGGGCGCTGACGGCGAGGTGCTCTATGTCGGCAAGGCCAAGAGCCTGAAAAACCGGGTGGGCCACTACGCACAAGGGCGCGGCCACTCGAATGCAATCTATCGGATGATCCAGCAAACAATCGCGCTGGAAGTGATCGTCACCGAGACCGAAACCGAAGCGCTGCTGCTGGAAACCAATCTGATCAAGCGCCTCAAGCCGCGTTTCAACGTGCTGATGCGCGACGATAAAAGTTTCCCCTACATCGCTATCCGCACCGACCACGAGACGCCGGCCTTGCAGAAGCACCGCGGCGCCAAGAGCTTCAAAGGCAAGTTCTACGGCCCCTTCGCCAGCGCTGGCGCCGTCAACCGTACGCTCAATACGCTGCAGAAAGCGTTTCTGCTGCGCTCGTGCACGGACGCGACATTTTCGGCGAGGACCCGCCCCTGCATGCTGCACCAGATAAAGCGCTGCGCGGCGCCGTGCGTAGGGCTGGTGGGCGAGGAAGAATATGCTGGGCTGGTTCGAGACGCCCAGGATTTTCTGGAGGGGCGAAGCGTCGACCTGCAGGATCGCCTGGCCAAGGAAATGCGCGCCGCTTCCGATGCGCTCGAGTTCGAAAGCGCTGCGCGCCTGCGCAATCGCATTCGCGCACTCGCCTCAGTGCGCGCCGCGCAAGGGATCAATCCCACCTCGTTCGACGAAGCCGACGTGTTCGCGCTGCACCAGGAAGGCGGCCAATCCTGCGTGCAGGTGTTCTTCTTCCGCGCCGGCCAGAACTGGGGCAACCGCGCCTATTTCCCGCGCCATACTTCCGAGGAAACCGCGCCCGACATTCTCGCGGCCTTCATCGCGCAATTCTATGAGGATCGCGAACCGCCGAAACTGATCCTTGCGAGCGCCGATCCGTCCGATCGCCAATTGCTGGAAGAGGCCTTGTCGCTCAAACTCGACAGCCGAGTGGAAATCCGCGAACCGCAACGCGGCGAGAAAAAAGACATTCTCGACGCGGCCCTGCTGAATGCGCGCGAAGCGCTTGGGCGGCGCATGGCCGAGAGCGGCAGCGTCGCCAAGCTGCTCGACGGCGTCGCCGAGACCTTCGGCTTAAGCGAGCGCCCGGAACGCATCGAGGTTTACGACAATTCCCACATCCAGGGGACCAATGCGCTGGGGGCCATGATCGTCGCCGGACCAGACGGCTTCGTGAAGAACCAATACCGCAAATTCAATATGGAGCGAGCCAAATTCCAAGGCGACGATTTCGCCATGATGAAAGCGATGATCGCGCGGCGGTTCGCTCGGATGTTGGCGGAGGGGGGCGCCGTCCATCGGGGGGACGCCGTAGAGAGAGGGGGGATAGATTTCTCCAAAGAACGCGATGCCGATCCTCCAGAGACAAAATTTGCCGCCATTCCCGACCTCGTCCTGATTGACGGCGGCGACGGCCAGCTGAACGCCGCACTCGAGGCGTTGGACGAATTGGGACTCAAGGGCAAAATTGTCATCGTCGGCATCGCCAAGGGCGTCGACCGCGACGCGGGCCGCGAACGCTTCTTCATGCCTGGGCGCGCCCCCTTCAGGCTCGAGGAGAAGAGCCCGGTGCTCTATTATCTGCAACGCTTGCGCGACGAAGCCCACCGCTTCGCCATCGGCGCCCATCGCGGCAAGCGCAAAGCCGAAGCCGTGAAGAATCCGCTCGACGAGATCGACGGCATCGGTCCCGCGCGCAAACGCGCGCTGCTGGATCGCTTCGGCTCTGCGCGAGGGGTATCGCGCGCGGCGTTGTCTGAGCTAGAAGCGGTCGAAGGCGTGAACACGGAATTGGCGAAGCGCATCTATGATTTTTTCCATGATAAGAAGTGAGCATGATGGACGATTTTGTCGCCCCGTTCTCGCTCGACGCAGCGCCAGTGCGTGGACGCGTGACCCGGCTTGGAGCTAGTGCGCTCAATACAATTCTGCGCCGCCACGTTTACCCACGGCCGGTGGCCATGTTGTTGGGCGAGGCGTTGTGCCTGGCGGCGCTTATTGGTTCGCTGCTCAAGGCCGATGGGCGCCTGATCGTGCAGACGCAGAGTGTTGGGCCGGTGGGTTTGCTGGTGGCCGAGTATGATGCCGGCAATTTGCGCGGCTATGCGCGGGTTGCGGACGGCGCCGCGGATTCTCTCCTTTCCAGCGGCCGCATGCCCCTTGCCGACCTACTCGGCGCTGGCAATCTTGCAATCACCCTCGACCAAGGCGATGGACGGCCCACCTATCAAGGCGTCACCGCGCTGGAAGGAGAGACGCTGGCGCATTGCGCGCAGTCGTTTTTTCGCGCCAGCGAACAGACCGACACGGCAATTTGCCTCGCCGTGGGAGAGGCGCTCGGCGGCGACGCTCCCGCGCAATGGCGCGGCGGGGGCATATTGATGCAACGTGTCGCTGGCGACCAAGCGCGCGGCGACACAAGCGAGGATTGGCTGCGCGCCTCTCACCTGTTTGCCACCGTGCGCGACGAGGAATTGATCGACCCCGACCTGGCGGCCGATCGGCTGCTGTACCGGCTTTTCCATCAGGAAGGCGTACGCATGGGCGAGCCGGCGGCGCTGCGGGATCAATGCAGCTGCAACGAGCAGCGGCTCGCGGCGGTGATGCATTCGTTCCCGGCGACTGAGATTGAGAGCCTCGTTGAGCCCGACGGCACGCTGCACGCGCGCTGCCAATTCTGCGCACGCGACTACAAAATCAAGGCCGTTGGCGTTGGGGCGGCCTAGAGCTGCTGGTGAAATCGGAACCGGGCCGCCGCAGGCGTCGCGCTTCGACAGGCTCAGCGTGACGCCATTCTTCAGGACGCCGTACTTCGTCAGCCTGAGCCCGTCGAAGGCCTCCACCAGCTTCTGCTATGCGTTCAGCGCGTAACCTGCGCTGCGCACGGTGCGAATTGGGTCGTCGCTATCATCGATCATCAGAGCCTTGCGCAGGCGTCCGATGTGCACATCAACTGTGCGTGTCTCCACGTAAATATCCGAGCCCCACACCGCGTCGAGCAATTGCTCGCGGCTGAACACGCGCCCAGGGTGCTGCATCAGATGATCGAGAATGCGGAACTCGGTCGGCCCGAGGTGAATTTCGCGCCCGGAACGCTGCACCCGATGCGCCGCACGGTCGACGACAATGTCGCCGCACAACAGCTTGTCCTCGGCCAAGCCGGGGCGAATACGGCGCATCACCGCGCGTAGCCGCGCCAACAACTCGCTCATCGAGAACGGCTTGGTGATGTAATCGTCAGCGCCCATGTCGAGGCCGCGCACGCGATCGTTCTCCTCGCTGCGTGCGGTGAGCATGACGATCGGCGTATTTCGGGTTTCCTTGCGGGCGCGCAACTGGCGGCAAACCTCAATGCCGGCAGCCTTGGGAAGCATCCAGTCCAGAATAACGAGGTCAGGGGCGCTTTCCGCCGCCAAGAGCAGCGCTTCTTCACCGTCGCGCGCGCTGCTCACGCGATAACCCTCGCGTTCGAGATTGTACTTCAACAGCTCCGCAAGCGCGGCTTCGTCCTCCGCCACCAGCACATGGGGGATCTTAGCCATCGCGCGGCCCTAGTCCCCCGCCTCACCGTCGGCGCGGGGGCGTTGCGTCACAAGTTCCTCTCCGGTGACGAGGAAATGAATGTTCTCGGCGATGTTGGTGCTGTGATCGCCGATGCGCTCGAGGTTCTTGGCGATGAACAACAAGTGAGCGCCGGCGCTGATCATACGCGGATCCTCGAACATGTAGGTCAGCAATTCACGGAACAGGCTGTTATAGTGCGCGTCGATATTGTCGTCGGCATTCCAGACGCTGATGGCTGCCCGCACGTCCTTGTTGGCGTAGGCGTCAAGCACCTGCTTTAGATGCGCGGCGGCGATCTTGCCCATGCGCTCGACGCTGCGCGTGAGTTGGATGGGTTCAGACTGGTTGAGGATAAGCGAGCGTTTGGCGATGTTCTTGGCGAGGTCGCCGACGCGCTCTAGCTCGCCCGCGATCCGCCAGGCGGTGAGTACGGCGCGGAGATCGTTGGCCAGCGGCTGGCGCAGCGCAAACAATTTGATCGCCTGACGCTCGACTTCGCGTTGGGCGGCGTCGATCTTCGCATCGCGCTGGATGACCTGCTGCGCCACATCGCTGTCGCGGCGCGCCACCGCAGCGATCGCATCGTTCACCGCAGCCTCCGCCAAGCCGCCCATGCGGGCGACTTCTTGCGCCACCGCCTCTAATTGTTCGGTGAACGCCGTAACCGTGTGATCTGCCATTGCGATCTCGCGTCAGCCGAATCGGCCAGTAACATAATCCTGAGTGCGAGTGTCACGCGGATTTGTGAAAATTTCCTCCGTAGCCCCGGTTTCGACCAGCTTCCCAAGATGGAAGAAGGCAGTTTTCTGCGAAACGCGCGCCGCCTGGGCCATGGAATGGGTCACGATGATAATGCAGTAATTCGCACGCAATTCGTCGATCAGTTCCTCGATCTTCGCAGTCGCGATCGGGTCGAGCGCCGAGCACGGTTCGTCCATCAGAATGATCTCGGGATCCACCGCCACCGTCCGGGCGATCACCAAGCGCTGCTGCTGACCTCCCGACAGGCCGACGCCGGGCTGCGTGAGCCGATCCTTCACTTCGTCCCAGAGGCCGGCGCGGCGCAGCGACTTTTCGACGATCGCGTCCATGGCCGCCTTGCCCTTGGCCAAGCCGTGGATGCGTGGACCGTAGGCGACATTGTCGTAAATCGATTTGGGAAACGGATTGGGCTTCTGGAACACCATGCCAACGCGGCTGCGCAGCACAACCGGATCGACATTGCGGGCGTGAATGTCTTTGCCCTGCACATGCAAGGCCCCGGTCACCCGGCAACCGTCGATTTCATCGTTCATCCGATTGATGCAGCGCAGGAAAGTGGATTTCCCGCAGCCCGATGGGCCGATGAGAGCGGTGACCGCGCGGTCAGGGATGTCGAGCGAAACATCGAACAGCGCTTGCTTGGCGCCGTAGTAAACGCAAACATCGCGCGCAACGACTTTTGAGGGCGCCCCGGTCAACGTGCCGGCATGAACTCGAACAGTGGGCGCGGTCATGACCGGCGGCGGCGCCCNNCGGCGCCCGTTCGGCGCCGACAGCTGAAAACTCCATGCTCTACCCCTGCTCCGGATCGAAGCCTGCACGCCATCGACCGCACCGGCGTCCAGGTCCTTAGGGAGTTTTCGTGACACTGGTGTGAACCTCGTCGGGGGCCGATTCGATATAGACCGCAAACGCGGAGCCTAGCCCTGGCTGGCTCTCGACCAGAAAACCGCCGCGGTGTCGATTGATGATGTGCTTGACGATGGCCAGACCGAGGCCGGTGCCCCCCCGTTCGTCGCCCAATTCACGTTCGACGCGAAAAAACCGTTCCCCAAGGCGCGGCAAAAAGCGCCGGGCTATGCCGGGCCCGCGATCTTCGACGCGAACATAGGTGTAGGCGCTTCCGGCCGGCGCGGCGGGGGTGAGCAGTGCTATGCGCCCAGCCTCCTCCCAGCGCCGCCCTGCCTGCGCGGCGGCGTCGTCGCGCTCGCCCGCGGCCGCCAGCTCTATCGTAACGACATCGCCCGACTTGGAATATTTCACCGCGTTGTCGATCAAATTCTGAATAATCTGGGCCAGCTGAAACCGCTCGCCAACGACATACGCAGGAGACGAGGGCGCGATCAGTTTCAGGCCCACGCCGCGTTCCGCTGCGACCGCCGTCATCGAGTCGACTACCTCGCGCGCCACACCGGCGAGATCGGCGCGGTCCGAAGGCGGCACGTGCTCGTCCAGTTCGATGCGCGAAAGCGAAAGCAGGTCGTCGATCAGGCGGCGCATGCGCTCAGCCTGCACCTGCATCATTCCCAGGAACCGATCGCGCTCCTTCACGTCGTCACGAGCGGGCCCTGCGATGGTCTCGATCAACAAGGTTAACGAAGCCAGCGGCGTTCGTAGTTCATGACTGGCGTTGGCAAGAAAATCCGCACGCATGCGCTCGGTCGAGACGCGCGCGGATTCGTCGTGAAATACGAGCATTGCCGCATGTTTTCCACCCCATTTGACCGGCGCGACATAGCAGCGCGTGAAGCGGTTGGCGTCGGTCGGGGTGGCGTATTCTACTGCTCGCGTCGCGCCCTCAGTCACCGCAGATTGCGCAGCCTCGAGCAAGTCGGGGTGGCGCAGTATGCTGGTCAAATACTGGCCGCGCGCCTCAAAGCGCATTTGCTTGCGTGCGGCCGCGTTCGATCCCACGATACGGTTGGTGTGGTCGATCAACAGTGCAGGGTCTGGCAGCGCTTCAAGCAACGGCGCGAACTCAGCCAGACTGACGAATTCGGTCTGCGCTTCAGCGCTCGGAGAGAAATCGCGGCGGCGGATTTCCGACCATCCCCACAGGCAAGCGCCAGCTGCGGCGGCCACGAGCACCGCGGCTGACGCGTTGGCCAACAGAGCCGCCAGCGCGCAAGCGGCCGCCACCAAACCTGCCGCCCAGGCCGTGCCGGGAATGCTCTCTAGTCGCAAAGTCTTCACGGACGAAGGAGAAGCATTGTTGAGCCCAATAATCTACTCATCTGAGGAACCTTCGGCGCGCCAGCGCAGCCATTTGCATCCACCGCTCGGCATGGCGGCATCTCTGCTGGCATAGGGCAAGCCAAATTTGGTTAAAATTATCGAAAATCGATGCTTATTTATTGACTTTCGAGAGAGCGGCGACTACATCCGCGCCGAGGGGAACAAATGAGACAGGGCTTGCGCCTTTGGATTGGATTGGGACTGGCCGCGGCCTCCGGGGCCTGCGCTGGGAGGCATTTGCCGCCAGAGCCTGATTCCTATGTCGCCGCCGACGCCCTCGGGGCCGAACGCGCGGCCGAGTTGGCGGCTTCGCCGGCTGCGACTTGGCTGGATGATCTCAATTCCACAGAAATGTCGACGCTCGCGCGTGAGGCTCTAGCGGGCAGCCCCGACCTCCAGGTGATTGAAGCGCGCTACCGCGCGGCGCGATGGCGCGCCCGCGGTGCGTTTGGCCAATCCTGGCTGCCGCGGCTGAGCATCGGCGCCGATGGGACACGCACGGAAACGCCCGACACAGCCGATATCGACCCCAGCAATGACAGGTTGCGCACCGAAATCATGGCGTCGAGCGTGATCGCGAGTTGGGAAGTCGACCTGTGGGGCCGCCTTGGCGCGCGCGTGCTGGCGGCAGACCTCGATGCGGACGCGGCTGAGGACGATCTGAACGGCGCGCGCCTTTCCATCGCCGGGCGCGCCGCGCAAGCCTGGGTGGACCTGATCGAGGCGCAGCAATTGTTGGCCCTCGCGCGCGAAGACTTGCAGACACGCGAGCGCGCGCTCGAATTGACCCAGCGCCGGTATGATGTCGGGATCATCACCTCCCTTTCGCTGCGCACGGCGCGCAGCCAAGTCGCGTCGGCCCGCGGCCTCGATGCGCAGGCCGCCGACCAGGTGCTGATCGCCTCTCGCCGCTTGCAGGAGGTGATGGGCCGTTATCCCGATGGGACTTTGCGCGCCGAAGGCGACCTCCCTGCCCTCGCTCTGCTGGCTGCGGCTGGCGCGCCGGCCGATCTGCTCGAACGCCGTCCAGACGTGCTCGCATCTGAAAATCGCATGCGCGCCGCGGGTTTCCGTATCCATGAGGCGCGCGCGGCGATGTTGCCGCGGCTGACGCTGACCGGATCTGCCGGAAACACCGGCCAGGGCCTCACCGACATCGACGATTCGACCAACATGATCTCCAACCTGGTCGCCGGCATCACCATGCCGATCTTCCAAGGCGGCGCACTGCTGGCGGAATCGCGCGCCAGCGTCGCCGACCGCCGCGCGGCTGCGGCCGATTACGTCTCCACTTCGATCGCCGCATGGCGCGAAGTGGAGGCCGCGATCAGCGCCGATCAAAGCTTGGAAGTGCGCGAGCGCGAGTTCGCCACCGCCGCCACGGAAGCACGCGCGGCGCAAGATCTCGCCGAGCGCGAATACGCCCGCGGCGTGGCCACCCTGTTCGAACTCATTGACGCCTACACCCGCCGGATCGACGCCGAACGCGGCCTGATCACTGCGCGCGCCGCGCGCGTTTCCAACCGCATCACCTACCACGTCGCCCTCGGCGGCGGCGCCAAATCTGGCGGCGTCGACGAGACCAGAGGACGCGCTCGATGAACAAGATGGATCTCAACATGCCCGCCGAAGCTGATTCTGACGAAGAAAAGCCCCGCAACGCGTTCTGGGCGATGATCCGGCGCACGGCGGTGTTCGCCGCACCCATTGTGGTGCTCGGCGGCGGGATTCTTCTATTCATCGTCCTCGCCGCAACCGCGCCAAAGCCCAAGGAGAAAGACGAGGCTCCGCATCCGCCCGCCGTGCAATTCGCGGTTGCGCACACGCGCCCCACTACAATCTCCATCGAAGTCCAAGGCGAGACGCGTCCGCGCAGCGAGGCCTCGCTCGCCTCGCAGGTGGCGGGCCGGCTGGTGTGGACCAGCCCCAAATTCCAAGAAGGCGGCGCTTTCGCCGAGGGCGAAACGCTCGCGCGCATCGACGACGCCGATTATCAGCTCGCCGTGATCCGGGCGCGCGCGCAAGTAGCGCAAGCTGAAGAAGGGCTGACGCGCGAACAAGCCGAAGGCGAGTTGGCTCGCCAGGATTGGGCAGCGCTCGGCCGCGGCGATCCGCCCCCGCTTGCAGTACGCGCGCTGCAATTGGCGCAGGCGCAGGCGGCCCTGGCCGCGGCGCAAGCCTCGTTGCGTTCGGCGGAGCTCGATCTCTCGCGCACCAATATTCGCGCGCCCTTTGCAGGGCGAGTGCGCGAACGCCGCGCCAGCATCGGCGATAATGTTGGCCCCACCACGCCAGTGGCGGTGATGTTTGCGACCGCCAATATGGAAATCCGTGTACCGCTGACCGATGCCGATCTTGCTTCCATGCGCATCCCGGTGGGTTTCGCCGCCACCGGCGCCAATCCCGGCCCAGTCGCGCATGTCTCAACCGCAACGGGCGGGCGCACCCAAACCTGGGAAGGACGTCTCGTGCGCGTGGACGCCTCAGTCGATGCGCGTACCAGATTGGTGTACGGCATTGTCGAAGTGCGCGATCCGTTCAATCCGCGTAACGGCGCCCCGCTTGCGCCAGGCATGTTCGTGACCGCGCGTCTTGAGGGCTCGAGCCGCGAATCCATGGTTGCCGCCCCGCGCAGCGCGCTCAAGCGCAACGAGTTCGTCTATGTGGTCAAACCCGACAACACCATCGACGTGCGCCAGGTCCGCGCCGCGCAAACGACCGCCGACGAAGTGATGTTCCGTGAAGGCGTCGCGGACGGCGAGCGGGTCGTCGTTTCGGTGTTGACTTCGCCGCGCCAAGGCATGGCGGTGACGCCGATCGACCGCGCCGGAGGCAGTGAACAGCCAGCTGCGGACATACGCCGGTAAGAGAAGCGAGCCTCCCCGGTGGCGAGGCAAGGAGAGTTTCGATGCTGAAAGGCCTAGTCGCCTGGTGGGGACGCAACCCCGTCGCCGGCAATCTGCTGATGATCATCTGCGCCGCCGCAGGGATCATGTCCTTCCTCAAAATGGAGAAGGAGTTCTGGCCGCCAGGCCGCCAGGATGGCGTCTTCATCAGTGCGACATGGCCGGGCGCCAGTCCCGAGGACATGGAGCAACAAGTCATCATCCGCATCGAGGAAGCTACGGCCGATTTGAACGGCGTCGATTGGGTGCGCTCGCGTTCCGGGGAAGGCTCGGGCTGGGTCAATCTGCAATCGGAATCCGGCGCTGACATCGAAGCCATGTTGGCCGAGGTGCGCTCACGCGTGGAATCCATAAGCGGATTGCCCCAGGCGATGGATCCCATTCGCGTAACGCGTCAGGTCGGGCGCGACCAATCGTTCATCGTCGGCGTGCACGGCAACGTGAGCGAACGGATCCTGCATGACGCCGCCGAAAGCCTGCGCGACCGCTTCGCATTACTGCCTGGCGGCGCCAACACCGAAGTTTGGGGCGTGCGTTCGCCGGAAGTTTCCATCGAAGTATCCGAGGCGTCGCTGCAAGCTTGGGGACTTACCTTCGACGATGTAGCGCGGGCGGTTCGCGGCTCCTCGCTCAATGTCGGCGCAGGCGCAGTGCGCACCGGCGATGGCAATTTCCAGCTGCAAGCACGCAATCTGGCGGACACGGAACTCGATTTCGAGAATATCATCGTGCGCCAAACGCCTGATGGCGGCGTCGTGCGGGTTGGCGATGTAGCCCGCGTCATCGATGGTTTCCAGGATACGAACGTCTACTCGCGAATGAACGGCCAGCCTGCGGCTCTGGTTGCGCTGCATGTCGCAGACCGTTTCGACATTTGGGAAACGAACAAAGCGGTCCATGAATCTTTGGACGAGTTCCGCAAGACCTTGCCGACAGGCGTAGAACTGACAACGATTTACGACCAGGCCGAGGATTACGACGCCCTGATGGGCATTCTGTTCCAGAACGCCTCGCAAGGCTTCTTTCTGATCTTTTTCTTGTTGTTGCTTTCGTTGCATCCAAAGGTCGCGTTCTGGGCGACGATCGGCGTGATGACGGCGTTCGCCGGATCGTTTTTTATCCTGCCTTACATTGGCGTATCGCTCAATTTCATGAGCGTGTTCGGCTTCCTGCTGGTCCTGGGCATTATGGTCGACGACGCTATCATCGTCGGCGAGGCTGTCTATGAGCGGGCTGAACGAGGATATCACGGCGTCGACGCCTCCATCCTCGCCACGCAAATGGTGCTGAAGCCACTGGTCGCGTCAGTCTTCGTCACTATGATCGCATTTGCGCCGATGATGTTATTCTCAGGCGAGACACGACAATTCACCAGCATGATCTCGATCGTGGTGATGTCGACTTTGGTGTTTTCGCTGATCGAAAGTCTGATCATCCTGCCTGCGCACTTGGCGCACGTGAAGAAGCCTGACCCGCAGGGCGACGGCATCGGCAGCCGACTCATGCGCCTGCAGCAACGCTGCGCTCATTCCGTCATTTGGGTGGCCCAACGGGTGCACGGCCCGCTCGTTCGCGCAGCGGTAAGGCGTCGTTACCTCACCTGGTCAATTTTCGCCGCTCTCATGATCTTGGCTATTGGCTTGGTTGCGTCGGGGCGGGTGAAACAGACATTCATGCCTGAGGTCGAGGGCGATTTCATGCTTGTCAATATCGCGCTGCCTCAGACCACGCCGTTCTCACGCATGGAACAAGTCGCCGCGCAATTGGACGCCGCGCGCCAGGCGCTCGAAGAGGAAACTAAGGCCAACGCCGTAGCCGACCCCAACACGGGCGCCATGTCGCGGGGCGTGGTGCGCTCATGGAGCCAGTTCATCGATGAGACCTCGATTCAGGCGTTCGTCGGTCTGACCTCGCCGGAATCACGGCCTAGTTTGCGGTCGCGCCATATCACCGAACGGCTCGAGGAATTGATGGGCGAAGTGCCCGACGCCGACCAAGTGAGCTTCTCGCTTTCGGGCTCGAATTCGCCCGCTATCGACATGGCGCTCATCGGCGAGAACAAGGAAGACCTCGAGGTCGCCGTCGAGGACCTGAAATCGCGGCTACTGCAGTTTGAAAACGTCACGAGCGTCCGCGACAGCCAGGACGCCGCGAATGAAGAACTGCGCTTCCAGCTGCTGCCTGGCGCCGAACAACTTGGCATCACCCTAGCCGACATCACCCGTCAGGTACGGCAGGCTTATTTCGGCGACGAAGTGCAGCGTCTGCCCCGCGAAGGCGACGATGTGCGCGTCTATGTGCGCTATCCACGCGACGAGCGCCGCACACTCGAGAGCCTGAGCAGCTTCCGCGTGCGCACCGCCGACGGCCGCGAGGTTCCCCTCGCCGCCGTGGCAAGTTGGGAATTCGCCCCCGGCGTCACCGGGCTCGACCGGCGTCAGCGCCAGAGTTCGATCCTGGTCACCGCCGACCTTGTCAATAACGAGGCGCGCGCGGAAATCATGAAGCAGCTGGACGACGATTTCTGGCCGGCTTTCCAGACGCGCTTTCCCTCTGTGTCACGGCGCTCCATTGGTCAGGCCGAGGGTCAACAGGAATTCATGCAGGAATTCATGTTGTTCATGGGGGGCGCTTTCATCGCCATCTATTTCCTGCTTGCGGTAACCTTCCGCTCTTACGCGCAGCCCTTCATGATCTTGTGCGTGGTGCCGTTCGCCGTCTTCGGCACCATCATCGGGCACCTCGTGTTCGGGGTCAGCATGGCCTTGTTCTCGTGGCTTGGCGTCATCGCCGCGATCGGGGTGGTGGTGAACGACAACGTGGTGCTGGTCGATCGCTGCAACCAGATCCGCGGTTACTTCGCCTTGCGGTTGAAACGCGCCGGCGCCACGCCAGTCCTTGCCGAGGACGGTTCGGAATTGGATCTGCACGAGATCGCGGGTCCGAACGGGGCTGTCTATCAATTCCTGCCGATCGCGCCCGATCTTGAGCCGCACGAGGAATTCATCCGCGAGTCCGCCGCCTCGAATTTCACAGAGGGGCCAATCGAGGTGAAATCCTCCCAGCAGATGCGCTGGGACGCCGGCGAACATCACGAGCGCGGCGCGGAATTGGAAGCTCTCGGTTTCCAGATCATGCGCGTGAAGGCCGAACGAGGCATTACCGAGGCGTCGGTTTCGCGCTTCCGGCAGATATTCTTGACGTCCGTCACGGAATTCGTAGGCACCTCTCCCATGATCTTGGAAAACGCGGTGATCGTGCAGTTCCTGAAGCCGATGGTGTTGTCCCTGGCTTTCGGGGTGCTCCTTTGTATGCCGGCCACCTTGATCCTGACGCCCGCGCTCTACATGATAGGGACNNCCGCCAGCCGCGATCGGCGCCTGGGGCGTCGATCTGGCCGCGCGCAACAGCAGCGTGAAGCCGGGAGACAATTTCTTCCAGTACGCCAACGGAACTTGGCTCGCCAACACGCCGATCCCCGCGGACAAGGTGCGTTGGGGCACGTTCGACATGCTGCGCGAAAAGTCGGACCGCGACGTGCGCACCATTATCGAAGAAGTGGCGCTCGCCGGCGGCGCGCCGGGCTCGATCCAGCAAAAGATCGCCGACTTCTACAATTCGTTCCTCAACCAGGACGCCATCGACGCGCGCGGCCTGGCGCCGATCCAGCCCGAGCTGGACGCCATCAACGCGCTGCGCACGCATGAACAGGCGATCCGTCTGATCGCCTCGCCGGGCGTGGCCGTGAATTTCCCGATCGGCATGTTCGTCGGGCTCGATAATCGCAACCCGGATCGTTACGTCGTCAACATGGGCCATGGCGGCATCGGCCTGCCGGAGCGCGAATATTATCGCCGCAGCGACGGCCAGTTCCCGCAAATCCGCGCCGCCTACCTGGCCCACATCGAACGTATGCTCACGCTCGCAGGCCAGAGCGGCGCTGCGGCGAAAGCGCGCCGCGTTATGGCGCTTGAAACCGCGATCGCCGAGCGTCACTGGCCGATCGCCGAGCGCCGCGACGTCGAGCGCACCTATAACCTCAAGACCCGCGCCGAAGTTCGCGCGCTCGCGCCGCGCTTCCCATGGGACGCAGGCTTCGAAGCCGCCGGCTTCGGCAACATCGAAGACGTGGTTATCGCCGAGCTTTCGGCGATGGGTCCATTGGCGCAGTTGTTCCTGCAAACGCCGATTTCGACCTGGAAGAGCTACCTCACCTTCCACTTGGTGATTAACAATTCCGCTGTCCTGCCGCGCAGCATCGACGACGCGAACTTCGATTTCTTCGGCAAGACCCTGAACGGCCAACCGCAGCAGCGCGACCGTTGGAAGCGCGCGGTGCAGGCGGTGAATGGCGCGCTCGGCGAAGGCATCGGCCAGGTCTATGTGCAGCGCCACTTCCCGCCGGAAGCGAAGGACCAGATGCGCGCGCTGGTCGAAAATCTGCGCCGCGCTTATGGCGAGCGCATCGATCGGCTCACCTGGATGTCGGCGGAAACTAAAGTGGCTGCGCGCGAGAAGCTGGCCACCTTCCGGCCCAAGATCGGCTACCCCGATCGCTGGCGCGATTATTCCGACCTCAACATCGTCGCTGGCGATGCTTACGGCAATGCCAAGCGCCGCGCCGAATTCGATTGGAACTTCGACATTGCACGGCTGTCTCGCCCTACCGATAAGGACGAGTGGTTCATGACGCCACAGACGGTGAACGCCTATTATAATCCGGTGTTCAACGAGATCGTGTTCCCGGCGGCGATTTTGCAACCGCCCTTCTTCGATCCGAACGCCGATCCAGCCGTGAATTACGGCGCCATTGGCGGCGTGATCGGCCACGAAATGGGCCACGGCTTCGACGACCAGGGCGCCAAGTCGGATGCGCATGGCGTGTTGCGCGATTGGTGGAACGCCGCTGACGTAACCGCCTTCACGCAGGTCACCGACAAACTCGTGGCGCAATACGATGCGTTCACGCCGCTCGAGGGCATCAATGTCAATGGCCGGCTCACGCTCGGCGAGAACATCGGCGACAATGGCGGCCTGCAGGTGTCGCGGCACGCCTACCAGCTCTCGCTCAACGGCCAGCCCGCGCCGGTCATCGATGGCTTTACCGGCGACCAGCGCTTGTTCCTTGGCTGGGCGCAGGCCTGGCGTCAGAACATCCGCGACGAAGCGCTGCGCAATCAGGTGCTCACAGACCCGCACTCGCCGGCGCAATATCGTTGCAACGGCACCGTGCGCAACATGGACAGCTGGTACGAGGCCTTCAACGTGCAGCCGGGCGATGCGCTCTATCTCGCGCCCGCCGATCGCGTCACCATCTGGTAACGTCGGCGATCGATGTCTAAGGGGAGCGCGCTTAAGCGCTCCCCTTGTCTTTCTAGCAGCGGATCAACGGGCCATATCGAGGAAGCGCCAGCACCAGCCTATTTGTGGGGCGCCTCCATAATGATCGGATGATTACTCGCCGGAATAGTTCGCCGCGAGATAGACGCCGCCCTGCGAGAGCATAACGTAAAGGGTGCGCTGTTCGGGGTTGGTTATAGCGTCATTTTGGAAGGCGACGACCCATTCTGTCGCGCCATTGCGCTGCCGCAAATTAGCACTGACGGGCTCGCGTCCGCGCCAACTCGCGTTGACTGTACCCCGCTCCACCAAACGATCGACGACAGCCATCGCGCTTGTCACCGCCACCAGGCGCGGATTTTCGGTTTCGTACATGTCGTGTTCGGGGTGGGCGTAGGCCGGGCCGATCGACGCCAACGCCAACACCAACGCAGTCAACAATATTCTCATCGCACCACCTCAGTTGAACTCTTCCGCCGGGAGCAAGGTGTCCCTTCCTTCTCGCTGGCGGGCCAAGTCTTCGTCCATCGCCTCATGTGCATGGTAATGCCCGTCGTGAGAAAAGCCAAAGTCGTCGGGCTGGGTTGTGTGCAGCCAGCCGTGCATTTGGTAGAGAAAAAGCAGCGCGCCAGCGGCCATGAGCGCCCAATTCGCTGCTTTCGCGAGCGGGGTGAACAAGGCGAGACGCCGCAGAACAGCCAACACCGCCACCATGGCGATCAAGGCCGCGATCTGGCCAAGCTCGACCCCGACATTGAAGGCGACGATGCGCTCGACCAGCCCATTTTCCGGCAGCGGCAAGTTTTGGAGGCGCGTCGACAGACCGAATCCATGGACAAGGCCAAACCCGAACACCATGAAAAGCAAGTTGGGCGGTTCGATTCCGAGGCCCTTGCGGAAGCCATCAACGTTGTCGAACCCCTTATAGATGACTGAAATCGCGATCACCGCGTCGATCAGATAATAATTGGCGTGGATGCCATAGAGCGTGGCGCCCAGGAGCGTGATGCTGTGGCCGATGGTAAAGGCGGTGACGAACTTCACAATGTCCCAAAAGCGCGTCAGGAAAAACATGACGCCGAACAGGAACAGCAGATGATCGTAGCCGGTGATCATGTGCACGGCGCCTGAACGCAAATAGTCGAACAAGCTCCCGTCCGCGAGGCGCTGGGCTTCTGAGTCCGGCACGCCATGCGCGAAGGCCGCGCCCGCGAAAAGTGTCAGGCACGCAAGCGCCAGCGCCGCCGCCGCCAATCGTCTTATTGTTGGCGCAACATCGCCCATTAAAGTCTCTCCGTGCTTCCACCAACGCGCGCTGAGCAATCGCCCAAATCCTGCCGACTATGCACGCCGCCCGCAGGCATTGCCAACGACGCCCTAAACGCACGCCAACGGCGCGAACAAACCGCCCCCGCCCCAAATGTCGCACTTCCACGCCCGGCGGCTTCCTTGACGCCCCGGCTACCCCCCTCTAGTAATCCGCGCGCTTGCGGGGGGCCTCGGGAACCGAGTCGCCCCTCGCGGGCGTATGCAAGTGTTCAATGGCAGACGAAAAACCGGCAGATTCTAGACCTTCTGGGGACGCCCTTTCCGATTTGCGCCGGCGCGTCGCCCAGGCGCGGGGGGAAGGCGCCTCAACCTCCCCGCCCGCCCAAAGCCCGGCCTCGCTGGCGCTGCGGTTTGGCGGCGAGTTCGGCGCGGCGGTAATCGTTGGGGCATTGCTTGGATACGGGGCCGATACTTTTCTCCACAGCGCGCCAGTGGGGTTGATGATCGGCGTCGGGCTTGGGTTCGCCGCCGGGGTGGTGAACGTCGTGCGTGTCGCGCAGACGTTCAATCGCGCCAATCCGCCGGACCCCAACGCACCGCCGCTCCCCGACGATGAGGATTGAAGACTGGAGTTGAGGCTTAAGTGTCGAACGACCCGATCCACCAGTTTCATATCGACCCGATCAGCGAACCGATTCAGCTCGGCGGGATCGACGCGACCTTCACTAACGCCAGCCTGTTCATGGTCGCGAGCGTGGGGCTCGCCAGCTGGTTCATGTTCA
>CXWL01001587.1_pt1 | contig 46647 bp, 45 predicted proteins | sample 590931 | NCBI WGS metagenome assembly CXWL01 (sample SAMEA3498368, study PRJEB10139) | groundwater metagenome | biome: water well; material: biofilm material | place: Germany | collected 2015-04-27 | reverse complement strand
GTCGTGAAAGCCGGTACGAATGCTCTTTCATTAATTAATACGATTCAATCGGTAACAGGAATTGATCTGGATACCTTCGTTCCCAATCCTTATGTGGCGGGTAAATCTGTGTTTGGTGGTTATTGCGGCCCGGCTGTAAAACCAATTGCATTAAAAATGCTGACGACCATTGCACAGGATGATTTGACAAAGACAGTTCCCATCTCTGGCATCGGCGGTATCAGCACATGGAAAGATGCGGTGGAGTTTATGTTGCTCGGTGCAAGTAATGTGCAGGTGTGTACCGCTGCTATGAAACATGGATTCAGAATTGTAGAAGATATGTGCGAAGGTTTAAATAACTGGATGGACGAAAAAGGTTTTAAAACACTGGATGATTTTATTGGCAAATCAGTTGACAGCATCACTCACTGGGAAGACCTTGACATCAACTATCACCATATTGCCAAAATAAACCAGGATAAATGTATCCACTGCGGTCTTTGTTATATTGCCTGTGAAGACACATCACATCAATCCATCAATCTTGAATATGGCAAGCCCTATAACAAATACACTATAAAGGAAGAAGAATGTGTGGGCTGCAATCTCTGCAAACTTGTTTGCCCTGTTGATGATTGCATTACGATGGAAGAGCATCGGGTAGCTCCTGAATATATTAATTGGATTGAATGGCAGAAAAGAGGGTTGCCGTTGAATGATCATTGAGATTATTTTGTAGCCAGCACCTTTGCTACTATAGGGTGACAATTGCGACGCTCCGTTCAGGGTTCGGTAATTCTATTGAGCAACTGCGAAGTTTACTTTCGTATCTTGGAGAACATTTAATTCATGGAATTTGTAATACTAAAACACTAACAGCGGCATAAAACAACAAATTATGGGAAGAAAAAAGACATACGATAATTTACCATCGTTTGATGAATTGATTATTCCAACACTTAAATCACTTTTGGAATTAGGCGGCTCAGGTACAATTGAAGAAATTAATACAAAAGTTTATGAGATTGAAAAATTCTCAGATGAAATTTTACAAATTCCTCATGGTGACGATGGAGGAATAAATGAAGTTGCCTATAGACTTGCCTGGAGTAGAACGTATCTAAAGAAGTACGGGCTGCTAGAAAACTCTTCAAGAGGAATTTGGGCTTTGGCTAAAACAGATTTTGACATAAACAAACTTGACTATAATGACATTGTAAGAAAAGTTAAAGAGGACGAAAAACAAAAACAAGCAAAACCAAAAAGTCACACTACTAATACAGAAATTGACAAAGAGATTATCGAAGAAGTTGAAACTACGGAAGAGTGGAAAGAAAAATTATTAAATATACTTTATGAAATTACTCCTGCTGCATTTGAAAGACTTGCTCAAAGAATATTAAGAGAAAGTGGCTTTTTTCAAGTTGAAGTTACAGGAAAATCAGGTGATGGCGGTATTGACGGAAAAGGAATTGTGAGAGTAAGTGGGCTTTTAAGTTTTCATGTAATTTTTCAATGCAAACGCTATAGAGGCTCTGTAACACCAAGTCAAATTAGAGATTTCAGGGGAGCAATGCAAGGCAGAGCAGATAAAGGTCTTGTAATAACGACAGGAACTTTCACAAGAGAAGCTCTCAAAGAGGCTACAAGAGACGGTGCACCACCGATTGATTTAATTGATGGCGAATTATTGTGTGACAAACTTAAAGAGTTGAAGTTAGGACTTGATACCAAATTGACAGAAACTGTAGAAATAAAAAGTGACTGGTTCAAAAACATATAACTAAGGCCAAGCTGCCAACTCCACATTTTTTCCCGGCTCATCCCCCTGTTGTCCTTAGTGTTCAATAAAATAAAAAATGTTCAATCATTATCCGAACTCTGCGGCTACCGCCGCATAGCAGAGTCTACCCTGTCCCCCGTGGGCGGGGGCCGCATTTCCAAATTTTTTTGTATCCCAAAATTGGGGTGGAAGAAACGACGGGCCACCGGATACCCACCCCTTGTCGGAGTCTCACTTCGTTCGTAGCACCTCCCCCGCCTGCGGGGGACAGCGCATAGTCTGAATTTCGCAGAGAGTTAACCCTGTGAAGCAATTTTCTTCTCAATCCATTCTTCCAGGCAACTATGAACCCATTGTATATTCGTCAGCACTTCTTCATTAGTGAACCGGAGCACAGTAAACCCGGCGTCTTCCAATACTTTCTGTCGTTCCTTATCATTCTTTACAACTTCCTCCAGTTCATGAATGCTTCCATCCACTTCAACGATCAGCATTAATTCTTTGCACATAAAATCGGCAATATATTTCAGTACCGGCCGCTGCCGCCTGAAGGGAAAACCTTTCATCTTTCCTGCACGCAAAACATATTTCCATAAACAAGCTTCCGCCTTAGTCATTTCTTTACGCAGCCGGTTAGCATAAGGCTGAAGGTTCTTATTGTAAAAATGATTACTATACTTACCATCCATGCAATGAAGTTACATTGATGCTGGATATTTTTGTTTTCAGCCTTGCCTCCATGGCTCTAATTTTTCATAATTGCTATCTGCATCCTTAACTTTATAAAAAGTTTTTATGTCAACCAACAGCGTATCACTGCACCGAGTACTCAAAGCAAGCCCCGAAAAAGTTTACAGAGCTTTTACAGATGCCAATGCTATGGCATCCTGGCTGCCGCCGTATGGGTTTCTATGCGTAGTGCATAGTATGGAAGCAAAAGTGGGCGGTACATACAAAATGAGTTTTACCAATTTTACTACCGGCAACAACCACTCCTTCGGTGGAAAATATCTGGAACTAAAGCCCAACGAGTTTTTACAATACACCGATGTATTTGACGATCCGAATTTGCCCGGCGAAATGATTACTTCAGTATGGCTTACCAAAGTTATTGGCGGTACTGAACTGAAAGTAACACAAGAAGGTATTCCCTCTGTCATCCCAACAGAAATGTGTTACCTGGGCTGGCAGGAATCATTAGAAAAATTAAAAAACCTGGTAGAACCTGAAATCAATGAAGGCTAATAAAAATGAATAAAGACATCCGAACATACAACAGCACCCAATCAACCAGTGATAAGAAAATTTGCAACCTGCTGGCCACAGAAATAAACGCCTACATGCCGGAAGCAGAAAACAAGGTATGGCATGCACACCCGGTTTGGTTTTTAGATGGCAATCCTGTTGCAGGCTATAGCAAACTGAAAGCCGGCATACGGCTGATGTTCTGGAGCGGTGAAAGTTTTGAGGAAGAAGCCTTACAACCCGGCACCGGAAAATTTAAAGATGCATCCATTACTTATACTTCTGCTGAAGATATCAATACTAAAGACCTGAAACGCTGGTGTAAAAAAGCCCGGGAAATCCAATGGGATTATAAGAATATCGTAAAGCGTAGGGGGAAACTGCTGAGATTAAAATGAATAAAGCTCTTGTTGAAGAGCCTTATGAGGTCGGGATGACTGGATTCGAACCAGCGACCCCTTCGTCCCGAACGAAGTACGCTACCGGGCTGCGCTACATCCCGAAATAATTACCCTTACAGGTAAAATTAAAAAAGACCCCTGAAAAATCAAGAGTCTTTTAGATCAGTCGGGACGACAAGATTCGAACTTGCGACCCCTAGCACCCCATGCTAGTGCGCTACCGGGCTGCGCTACGTCCCGAACATTTGTACTCAACATAATACTTATCGGGGCAGTAAAAGTAAGGCATTTTAGCATTTTTCCGTACCGAAAACAACCTTTATCTTCGCTCCTTAATGAAAATACTCATTAAGCAAGCCACAGTTGTTGACCCCTCATCTCCTCTCAACGGACAATCTGCTGATATTTTTATTGAGAACGGAATAATTACCAAAATTGCTAATTCAATTGCAGAAAAAGCAGATAAGGAAATTGCGATCCCGGGGCTCCATGTATCACCGGGATGGGTGGATGTGTTTGCCAACTTTGCCGACCCCGGTTATGAATTCAAAGAAACATTGGAAACCGGCGCAGCCGCAGCGGCGGCAGGTGGTTACACCGATGTGATGGTGATTCCCAATACCAATCCGGTTATTCATAATAAGTCCGGTGTTGAATACATTGTTCAAAAAAGCAAATCACTGCCGGTAACTGTTCATCCCATTGGGGCTATTACAAAAAACACCGAAGGAAAAGAACTGGCAGAAATGTATGATATGAAAGCGAGTGGTGCCGTTGCCTTCGGTGACGGTATTAACTGTGTACAATCAGCAGGTTTACTGGTAAAAGCCCTGCAATACATAAAAGCCTTTGATGGAATCCTCATACAAGTGCCGGATGACAAAAGCATCAACCCGCATGGGTTGATGAATGAAGGAATTACATCTACACAGTTAGGATTGCCTGGGAAACCAGCTATGTCCGAAGAATTAATTGTAGCAAGGGATATTAAACTGGCCCGGTATGCAGAATCTAAATTACATTTCACCGGGATAAGCACAAAAAAATCACTTGAGTATATAAAAAGAGGTAAAGAAAGTGGTGTGGCAGTTAGTTGCTCTGTCACTCCTTATCATCTCTTCTTTTGCGACGAGGATCTACAGGACTATAATACCAACCTGAAAGTAAACCCGCCGCTTCGCAGCAAAGAAGACAGGGCAGCCCTGCAAAAAGCAATTACAGACGGCACTATAGATTGCATCGCCACCCACCACCTGCCCCATGAATACGACAGCAAAGTGCTGGAATTTGAATATGCCAAATTTGGAATGACTGGGTTGGAAACTGCTTACGGAGTTCTTAACACGGCTGTTCCTTCCATTCAAACTGAAAAATGGGTAGAACTTTTGTCCATCAATCCCCGCAAATTATTCGGACTGGAGCAGGCTACTATAAAAGAAGGAAGCCAAGCATCACTGACCTTGTTTGAACCCGGTAAGAAATGGACTGTTACAGAACAGCACCTTAAATCAAAATCAAAGAACTCTCCTTTCATAGGAAAAGAACTGACCGGAAAAGTAACGGGGATTATTAACGGGGATAAAATTTCCATCTCCTGATTCATATTAACAAATGAGAATATCACCTGCCATCAAAGGACTTATAACCGGAATATTAATGATAGCCGTATTTCTTGGCGTTTATTATTCCGGCAAAAATGTTGATACAAGATTTCAATACCTTGTTTATATTTTTTATGCGCTGGGGATTGTATGGACAGTTATTGCCTATCGTCAATCCGCTACTTTCACTGGTAAATTCGGCGATATTTTCAGCCAGGGATTTAAATGTTTTATAATTGTCACATTGCTTATCGCCACTTTCTACGGCATATTTAATTACCAGCACCCCGAATTTGCAGAAGCAACTGCCAAAGCTTATAAAGAATCCCTGATTAAAGAGAACCAAAAGACAGCCCCTGAAATAGAATCGGAAGTGGCGACTTATAAAAAACAATACACTTTAAGGCTTGTTTCAGGAGCAATTTTCGGATATTTGATAATTGGTGCGGGAGTTACCGCTGTAGTAGCAGCACTATTAACCAGAAGAAAATAATTCATGGATTTATCCATCGTCATACCACTTATTGATGAAGAAGAATCACTGCCGGAATTAACGGCCTGGATTGAAAAAGTAATGGATGAAAATCATTACAGCTACGAAGTTATATATGTAGATGATGGCAGCAGCGACAACTCATGGGAAGTAATTGAGCAATTAAGATCAAAGAACCCAAATATCAAAGGCATCAAATTTCAACGCAACTATGGCAAGTCTGCCGGATTGAACGAAGCTTTCCGTGCCGCTACCGGTGATGTGGTGATAACAATGGATGCTGATTTACAAGACAGCCCTGATGAAATTCCAGAACTCAGAAGAATGATAGTAGAAGACGGATTCGATATGGTTAGCGGCTGGAAAAAGAAACGCTACGATAATACATTGACTAAAAATATCCCTTCAAAGTTTTTTAATGCCGTTACCCGGAAAGTATCCGGCATTAAATTGCATGATTTCAATTGCGGGTTAAAAGGATACAGCCACCGGGTGATAAAAGGTGTGGAGGTGTATGGCGAAATGCACCGCTATATTCCTGTGCTTGCCAAATGGGCGGGATTTAAAAAAATTGGAGAAAAAGTAGTTGAACACAGGGCCAGGAAATATGGGGCATCAAAATTTGGATGGAGAAGATTTGTTAATGGCTTTCTCGATTTACTCTCCATTACTTTTGTTGGCAAATTTTCCAAAAGACCCATGCACTTTTTTGGTTTATGGGGATCACTTTTTTTTATGGCCGGGTTGGGCATTTCTTTTTACCTGGTCATTTCAAAAATTATTGACACCAATTTTGCTTTGACTAACCGGCCCGGGTTCTTCCTGGCATTAACTTCCCTGATTATTGGTATGCAATTATTCCTTGCTGGTTTTATTGGTGAGCTTATTTCCCGTAATTCACCCAATCGAAATGCCTATTTGGTTGAAAAGAAAACTGGTTTGTGATGGCCAAAGTCATCATCATAGGGCCCGGCCATCCGTTGCGGGGTGGAGGGTTGACGACATTCAATCACCGGCTGGCAAAGGAATTTACGGCACAGGGACATGATTGCCAGATTTATTCTTTTTCCTTGCAGTATCCTTCTTTTCTTTTCCCCGGTAAAACACAGTACAGCGATGAACCTGCCCCGGAAGGCATCACAATCAGATCAGTTATAAATTCTATTAACCCTTTTAACTGGATAAAAATTGGTAACCGCTTAAAAAAAGAAAACCCGGATATTATTATTGTACGCTTTTGGTTGCCATTGATGGGGCCTGCATTAGGCACCATCCTGAGAAGAGTAAGAAAGAATATGCCTGCCTGCCGGACAGGCAGGCGTACAAAAATTATTTGCCTGGCAGACAATATTATCCCGCATGAAAAGAGGCCTGGTGACAAGCCTTTCACCAGGTATTTTTTAAAAAGTTGTGATGCATTTATCACGATGAGTGAGAAAGTACTGGCTGATTTACGGTTGTTTGAAAAAATAAAGCCAGCCCAGTTAGTTCCTCATCCCTTATATGATAATTTCGGGGCAATTATATCCAAACAAGAAGCAAGGGAACATCTCGGCCTTCCGCAAGATGAAAAAATAATATTATTTTTTGGCTTTATTAGAAAGTATAAGGGCCTTGACTTGCTACTGGAAGCTATGTCAATCTTAAAGAATATCAAACCTCAACCCCCAAATATTAAACTGCTAATAGGCGGAGAATTTTATGAAGATGAAAAACAATACCAGGAACAAATTGACAGGCTGGGTATTAAAGACCAATTGATATTAAGAACAGATTTCATTACGGACAGCGAAGTAAAATATTATCTCTGTGCTGCCGATGCAGTGATACAACCCTATCGCAATGCTACACAAAGCGGTGTTACCCCTCTCGCCTATCATTTTGAAAAGCCAATGATAGTTACCAATGTTGGCGGGCTGCCTGCATTGGTACCACATGAAAAAGCTGGATTAGTTACAGAACCCAATCCTGAAGCCATCGCCAACAGTATTCAAAAATTCTATCAATTAGGAGAAGAATATTTTATTCCTCACCTTCGTAATGAAAAACAAAAATATAGCTGGACGAATATGGTTGATTCCATTTTCCAGTTAGCAAACGAGATACAGAAATAAGAATGAACAAAAAAATACAAGATATTATTCAGGCATCAATTGATACCAAGCAACAGTTGTTGCAAAGCCAGGAATTATTGTTAACTATTGAAAAGGTAGCAGATATAATTACTACCGCATTTAAAAATGGCAAAAGACTTTACCTGTGTGGTAACGGTGGCAGTGCTGCTGATGCACAACATCTGGCTGCTGAATTTTCCGGCCGGTTCTATACCGACAGAAAAGCTTTACCTGCAGAAGCATTGCACTGCAATACATCTTACCTGACATCAGTCGCCAATGATTATGGATTTGATATTGTTTATTCAAGAATGATTGAAGGCTTTGGACAAAGTGGTGATATACTTATAGGGCTTTCTACTTCAGGAAATTCAGTCAACATCATCAAAGCAATTATAGCAGCAAAAGAAAAAGGGATGACAACAGTGGCGTTTACCGGAACCAAGGGTGGACAAATGAAATTAATCAGTGATTATCTTATTAATATCCCGTCATCTGATACCCCAAGGATACAGGAAAGCCATATCATGGTGGGCCATATCCTTTGCCAGTTAGTGGAAGAAAAATATTTTAAGTAATTACCATGTTGCAAAACCCATTTTTTGATTTAAAAAAAATTGATAAAAAGTGGACTCTTTTCATTGACCGTGACGGTGTCATCAACCACGAAAAAAAAGAAGATTACATCCTGAACTGGCGGGAGTTTAATTTTTACGACGGAGTGAGAGAAGCCTTTCATCAACTCAGCAGCAAATTTGGAAAAATCATCATCATCACCAACCAGCGGGGTGTTGGCAAAGGGCTGATGACTGAAGCAGAACTCAGCAGCATCCATCAACACATGCAAAAGCAAATTGAGAATGCCGGTGGTCGCATTGATAAGATATACTATTGTACAAGCACTGATAATGATCATCCAGACAGGAAGCCAAATCCGGGTATGGCCTTCCGGGCCAAAGCAGATTTTCCTGATATTGATTTCTCTAAATCCATAATCATTGGAAACAAACCCAGCGATATGCTTTTTGGAAGAAATGCCGGCATGCACACTGTTTTTGTGGCCACTACCCATCCCGAAACCCCTTTCCCCCACCCTGATATTGACTTTCGTTTCGACTCTTTGCGGGGTTTTGCCAAAGCCTTGCCTGCCGGCAGGCAAGGTTTATAATCCTTCACAAAATTTTACAACCCTTTTGGCGTTAGAAACCCGTCCGACCGGTATAATGAAAGAAATTTACGAGTGCAACCCTGTCATCCGGGCGGGCATCTGTATTAAACTGTAACTTAGCCTTACAAATTCAAAACAATTCTGGTGAAAAAAATACTGGTTAATTTTTTTTTGTTATTCTTCCTTCTGTTATCTTTTTCTACTGCTGTATTTTCCCAAAAAATTACTTCCGCAGATATGAAAAAGCTCAGGGCCAAAGAAGACACCCTGAGGGATTTTTCTTTTTACCTGAATACTGACAGCCTCACTGAAGAAAGAATGGTATCTGACAGCCTTTTTACCAAAACACTGGTGAGGGCATTGCAAATAAAAAATTCATTCTATTATCCCTTTGATTCTGTGATTGGCATTTCAAAAATATATGCCCCGGATACTTCTTTCCGCATATTTTCCTGGGTAATTTCTTACAACGATTATTATGTAAGGCAACGAGGTGCTATCCAATTACGGACAGCAGACGGGTCTATGAAATTAATACCCCTCAGGGATATATCCGAGTTTACCAATAAACCGCTTGATTCCGTTCGAACAAGTGCTAACTGGATTGGTGCGATGTATTATAATATTATCAGGACCCAGCATAAAGGCAACAACTATTATACACTCTTTGGCTTTGACAACAACAACGCCATGAGCAGTATGAAATGGATTGAAGTCCTTACGTTTAATGATAAGAAAGAACCCATATTTGGTGGCCCTTTTTTCAGTTATGAAAAAGATACAATTCCAAAACCCGCCCAATACCGGTTTGGGATCGAATTTAAAAAAGGAGCAAGGGTGCTGGTGAATTATATTGAAGACCTGCATATGATTCTTGTGGATCATTTAATTTCTGAGAATGAGGATCCGGAACACCAATGGACTTTTGTACCCGACGGCGACCAGGAAGGCTTTAAATGGGAAAATGGCAAGTGGGTGCATATAGACAAAGTATTTACATATAAACTAATGGATGGTCAGGCCCCTGTAGGCGATCCGATACTTGACCCCAAAGGAAATAAAGACGAAAAGAAGCTACAGGAAAAAACCGACAAGAATAAAACAAAGGACAACGGAAAAACTCCGGTGAATTACGACAACTAAGCTTTCCTTAAACCTCTTTCACTTTCACCCTGCTTTGGCTATCTTTATGGCCAATGGGCAAATTCATCACCAATATTCATCCTCCTTCCGGCTTCTCACTGGGATTGAAAGAGTTATGGCAGTACCGTGAGCTGTTTTATTTTTTTACCTGGCGGGATATAAAGGTGAAATACAAACAAACTTATCTCGGCATATTGTGGGCTTTATTACAGCCGCTGGGCATGATGATCATCTTTACATTTCTCTTTTCTAAAACCTGGAAGATTGACACCACCCCGGTTCAATATCCTATTTTTGTTTTGGCAGGGCTCATTCTCTGGAACCTTTTCAGCAGTTCCGTTTCTCATGCAGGGGAAAGCATGATACAAAATGCGAATATCATCAATAAAATATATTTCCCCCGACTCATTATTCCCGGTTCTTCAGTGTTGGTCGCTTTGTTTGATTTTATGATGGGGCTCATCATATTTATTGTGCTTTGTTTTGTTTACAAACAAGCTGTTGATATATCTGCCATTTGGTTTTTTCCGGCAGGCATCATAGTAATTCTTATAGCTGCATTTGGTACAGGCACTTTTTTAGCAGCATTGAATGTTAAATACAGGGACTTCAGATATACTATTCCGTTTATGCTCCAGGTTTTATTTTTTGCTTCGCAAATTATTTACCCGCTGCAGTCTATTCAACAGTCGTGGTTGAAATATGTTCTGGCTATAAACCCTGTCAATACTGCTATCGAATTTTTCAGGGCGCCCTTATCAGAAAATGCCATTGACACCGCTGTTATCAGCATCGGGATGGCCAGTACATTTCTTATTTTGCTAACCGGTATTTATTTCTTCAGAAAAACAGAAGCATACTTTGCTGACCTTGTTTAATGAAACCAGCTATTGAAATACGAAACCTGGGCAAAGAGTATAAGCTGGCTACATCACAACCCTATGTAGCATTAAGAGATGTTATTTCCGGCTCTGTAAAAAATATTTTTCGTGCCGGGAAAAAGCCCGTTGAAAAATTCTGGGCGTTGCAGGATATTAACCTGGACATTCAACCAGGTGAAAGGATTGGCATTATTGGCAGGAACGGTGCAGGGAAAAGCACTTTACTAAAAATTATTAGCCGCATTACACCTCCCACAACTGGCTCAGCCACCATTCGGGGAAGAGTGGGCAGCCTGCTGGAAGTAGGTACTGGCTTCCACCCGGAACTATCAGGAAGGGAAAACATTTACCTGAATGGCTCTATCCTCGGATTAAAGAAAGCAGAGATTACCTGCCAGTTTGATGCTATCGTTGATTTCAGTGGCATAGAAAAATTTATTGATACACCTCTCAAACATTACAGCAGTGGTATGCAGTTGCGCCTGGCCTTTTCAGTAGCGGCCCATTTAGAACCTGAAATATTATTGATTGATGAAGTGCTGGCGGTAGGTGATATGGAGTTTCAGAAAAAATGTATTGGTAAGATGGAAGAAGTAAGTAAACAAGATGGCAGGACAATTTTGTTTGTGAGTCATAATATTAACTTTATTCAATCATTGTGCAACAAAGGTGTTTTATTAGAGAAAGGTAAAATTGACAAAGTTGGCCCTATCGATAATATAGTTAGTCACTATCTATTAAAATCAACTAATAAAAGGTTCTCTGCAAAGTGGGAAAAAAACCACCCGGGAGATGAAGTTTGCAAATTAATCTCATTAAGAATGATTGATGAGAATAGAAATGCCAGAGAAAGCTTCAGCACAAGTGAAAAAATAGGTATCGAAATGACTTATGAGGTCATGAAAGATGAATTTGTTTTATGGTTGGGTCATAATGTTCACAATTTAGAGGGAGTAAATATTTTTGACACTCACAGCGTAAATTCAGGCTATTACACCCAACCCCATGAGAAGGGTAATTATGTATCAGTAGTATGGATACCGGCGAATGTGATGAATACGGGTAACTTCATTATTAGCAGCGCCATTTTCAATCACTTAAAACAGGTTATCCATTTTCACGAAAAAGATATCCTGCTGTTTAATATTTTTGACGACGTAGAAGGCATTACGGCAAGGGGTATGAGTCCGGGAAAATTTCCCGGACTCATACGGCCATTGCTCACCTGGGATATTGTTAAAAAAAAATAATGAAACAACCCTGGACCGGAGAAAGATTAGAAACTGATGTTCATAATGAAACAACTATTGAGCACCTGCATAGATATGCTATAGCCATGGATTTGGTTCATAACAAAAAAGTGCTTGACATTGCCTGTGGAGAAGGCTATGGCTCCCGGTTACTTGCCGGAAATGCGAGCCATGTTACCGGTGTTGATATTAACGATAACATCATCAGTAAGGCAAAAGAAAAATACCAGAAACAAAATCTTCAATTTCTTACAGGAACAATTGAAAATATCCCCGCTGCCGACAAACAGTTTGAAATAGTGGTAAGTTTTGAAACTCTTGAACACATCACTGATCATGAAAGAATGATTTCGGAGATAAAAAGAGTGTTACAACAAGGTGGTATGCTGGTTATTTCAACACCAGATAAAAAAAATTATAGTGATAGAACGGGTTACAAAAACCCCTTCCATGTAAAAGAACTTTACCAGCAAGAGTTTTCAGCATTACTGCACAAACATTTCAAAAATGTACAGATTTTAAACCAACAGATCACATTATCTTCAGTCATCACATCAGAAAATGGCTTCGGGTTGGAAATCTATAAAGGTGATTACAAGGAAATAAAAAATGACACCGGCGACAATCGTCTTTATTGCATTGCCTTCGCCTCTGACGAACCTCTGCCCCCAATAAAAAACAGCCTCTTTAACGGGCAATCCGTATTTGCAGAAGCTGTATCAGCAAAAGGGAAAATAGTGACCGGTACCATTTCTTATAAACTGGGACATGCAATCCTCTATCCGGCCAAGTTGATAAAAAAACTATTTAGAAAGCAAGGAAATAAAGAATGATAAAATTCTCCGTCATAATCCCAAACTACAATCATGCTGAGTTTTTAAAAGAACGGATAGACTCTGTATTATCACAAACTCATTCTCCTGCTGAAGTAATCATCCTTGATGATTGTTCAACGGATAATAGTCGGGAAATAATCGAAACCTACAGGAATAACCCAGCAATCAGTCATATTCTGTATAACCCCAAAAACAGCGAATCCCCGTTCAGGCAATGGAAAAAGGGGATACAATTAGCAGTGGGAGACTGGATATGGGTTGCAGAAAGTGATGATATCGCCAAAAACCTTTTCTTGGACAAAATGACAGAATTGATAACTGAAAACCCTGATATTTCGTTTGCCTATTGCGACGCATATATTAAAAACGAAATGACAGGTGAAAATCCTATGAATACATTTTCGGATATTAAGAATAAAAAATATCAGACTGATAAATGGAAGCACAGCCATATAAGCCCGGGTGATCAGGAATTAAACGATTCGTTAAAGTGGGAATGCACGGTGAATAATGTAAGTAGTGTATTGTTTAACAAAACAAAACTGCTTGAGACGATTGACAATATCCAGCAATACAGGTATCATGGTGACTGGCTGCTTTATATCCTTCTTTGTCAAAAAGGAAGCATTGCCTACACTCCGGAAATATTAAATACCTACAGAGATCATAAGGGGAATCATTCAAAGTCTGACGATTACTTACACAATTCAAAAAAAGAATGTTTCTCGATCCTAAGTATTATGCTGAACCAGGAGGCCATTACCCAAAAAAAAGAATTGATAAAATATTTCACCGACAATTATATCGGTTTTGGATTAGCAAGTGAGAAGGCTTTTGCCAAAAAAGGGCTTTTCAGGGAATACTGTAAAGTAAATAAAGGGCTTACATTTAAAGTGCTTTCCACTTTGTTAAAAAAAAGAATGAAAGCCAGTTAAAACATGACAATATGTATTGCCACTAATATTTACTATCCCTCCATTGGAGGTATTCCTAATTATTATAAATACCTGGCTGAAATTCTAACTTCATCCGGACACAATGTTATTATTCTTACTATAGATAACTCACCTATCGAAGCCAAGGACAAAATCGATGAGCAGGGCTCCGTAACAACCGTAACATTGCGTTCAACTTACTTAAAATACTTATCCTTCTATAAAAACTACTTCAGACCGGGCAGCTACACGGCTTATCAATGGATATCCATGGGATATGCCATGCGGGAATGGCTATTAAAAAATCATACCCATTATAATATAGACATTATTGAGACCACTGATTTTGGCGGTGCCGGCATATTCCTCGTTGAAGATAGACTACCCGCGGTAGTTATCGTTGGCCATTCAAGTGCCAGCCAGATATCAACGCATAGTTACATGAAGGACGATGATCATTTAAAAGTCATTAAACAACTGGAAAAACTTTCCTTTAAATATGCTGATGCGATCGTTGCCCATAGTCCGATGAACCAGCAAGAACTGAGGAACCTGTCAGGCAGGGATGTTTATTTTGCAAGAGCCCCATGGATGATACCACAAAAAAAAGTATCTCCTGTTTCCGATCAGAAAATTGAATACTTAGTAGTGAGCAGCTTGCAGATGATCAAAGGTGCGGGAATAATGGCCGAGGCAATCCGGGTAACAGTTAGGAAAAAGAAAATGCTGAAAGTATATTGGGTAGGTGCTGATTCACATACTGCACCCGGTGGTGAAAGAGTTTCTTTATTTCTCGAAAAAAATTATCCTGACATCTGGAATAAAAACTTTATCTGGATAGGTGAAAAGGAACACCAGGAAGTTCTTGATATCATATCACAGTCAGATGTAGCAATCATTCCATCCCTTTGGGAAACGTTTAATTATTTCGCCATTGAAGCAGTATTCTTTGAAAGACCACTTATAATTACTGATAATACAGGAGCATCATATCTTTTTCAGAACGATAAAAATACAATAATCGTCCCGGCAGAATCTCCCGGGAAGCTTTCCGAAGCAATACTTGAACAGGTATCTTTACTCAAAGAAGGGAAAGAAGAGATCGATAGCAATAAAGAAAAAATCATTAGCTATTTTTCACCCGCCAGGATAATGCAAGACCGCCAGGAGCTTTACAATGCCTGCCGGGCAAACAGATCTAAGAACGGAAATGAGGCTGCTGAGTCACTTACATTCATCAGCAAGTATACTACTTCCGGCAGGAGACTCTATTACCTGACAAGAAAAAAACTGAAAAAAATATTTAAAAGATAAAGCAGATTCTTTCTGAAAGCATACCCGACTGGCCACTAAACAGAATGTCAAAAGACCTGAAAAATTGAAAAAGGGAAATCATATCGTACTGCTTTGTTCCCGGCTTGATCTCCCCGGGGGGATTGAGAGAGCCGTAGTGAATACAGCCAACCTATTTACCGAAAAAGGTCAAAGCGTTACGTTACTCATACTGGACATTACTAAAAAAAGCTTCTACCCCATTAACCCTGCAGTGCAAATTGTACAGCAACCCCTTTCTTTCGGCATAACGCCGGAAGGCAATATCATTACACGGAAAATTAAGTTATTAAGCGATGTGCTGGCCTTACGGAAGACATTAAAGAAACTACATCCAGATATAATCATCACAACTGAATACCCCTTTACGATTGCAGCAGTACTGACCGGTTCAAAAAAATATGCTCATCTCATAGCCTGGGAACACCATCATTTTTTTTGGCTAAAGAGAAATCGGTTTTGGGAGACGCTATATAATCTTGCTTATCCACGGTTACATGACATTATATGTCTCAACAAGGAAGAAGCCAGCTACTATGATAAATTTGCACCAGTCAGTATAATACCAAACTTTGTGGAAAGTATAAGTGAAAGGGAAAAATCTTCCGGATCAAAAACAATATTGTCAGTCGGGTGGCTAATCCCCCGTAAGGGAATCGACATGCAGATGAAGTCAGCAAAAGAAGTTCTACTTCATCACCCGGACTGGAAATGGAAACTGGTTGGTGAAGGCGAAATGGAAAACGAGGTGCTTGAATTTATAGCAAAAGAAAAACTGGATGGCCGGTTTATTCTGCAAAGACCATCCGATACCAATATTGCGAATGAATACACCGCAGCAGAATTGTTTGTTCTTTCTTCCCGTTATGAAGCATTTCCGATGGTATTACTTGAAGCATTATCATTCGGCCTGCCATGTATTAGCTTTGATTGTTCAAGTGGCCCATCAGATATTATAATTCACCAGGAAGATGGACTGCTTGTTGAAAAAGAGAATCCGGTGAAACTTGCGGAAGCCGTTTCATCACTGATCGAAGATGAAACAACAAGAAGAAGAATGAGTGAGAAAGCAGTTATTAATATAAAAAGATATTCAAAAGACAAGGTCTATTCCCTTTGGGAAGGGCTTCTGCGAAAAATATAAACTCAGATGTTTAGAAGAATAAAAAATATCTTAACCCCTTTCACCTGGAAAAATTCTAAAAAAATTTTTACTTCAATCTATGAGAATGACACATGGAAAACAGCTGAAACCATTTCAGGGCCCGGCTCTACTTTAAAATATACCGAGTCACTGCGCAAAGAACTTCCCGAATTACTCCTTCACTTAAAAATAAAAAAATTGCTGGATGCCCCTTGTGGCGATTACAACTGGATGAGCAAAACCCGGCTGAACGATATTGATTATACAGGCGCAGATATAGTTCCTTACCTGATTGAAAAAAATATTAAGAGCTACCCGGGTGTAAAATTTATTATCGCTGATATTACAAAAGATAAACTGCCTTCGGCTGACGCTATTCTTTGCCGTGACTGCTTTATACACCTACAAAACAGGCAAATCATTAAAGCAATAAGGAATTTCAAAAAGGCTGGCATTAAATACATCATTACAAATACCTACCCGGTTGATAAAAACATGGAGATAATTACCGGTCATTACCGCCCGGTGAACATGGAGATAAAACCTTTTTACCTGCCACCGCCGATACAAAAAATCAACGATTTTATTGAAGATGAACCAACCCGTTATCTCGGGCTATGGCTGCTGGATGACATAAAGTTGTAGCCATAAAAAAGGCACCATCGCTGGTGCCTGTCAATTTTTTACCATTAGTATTAATCATCCAGCTTCAACACCGCCAAAAATGCCTCCTGTGGCACTTCCACATTTCCTATCTGCCGCATCCGCTTCTTACCTTCTTTCTGTTTTTCTAATAGCTTACGTTTACGACTGATATCACCACCATAACATTTAGCAGTAACATCCTTCCGCATAGCCGAGATCGTCTCTCTTGCTAATACCTTAGCACCAATAGCCGCCTGTATCGCAATCTGGAATTGCTGACGGGGAACTAATTCTTTTAATTTTTCGCAAAGCTTTCTTCCAAACTCCTGCCCTTTGCCACGGTGTATCAATGCACTCAAAGCATCTACTTTATCACCGTTAAGCAATATGTCCATTTTCACAATGTCCGCTTCACGGAAGCCTATCGGGTGATAGTCGAAAGAAGCATAACCTCTCGTTTGCGATTTCAATTTATCGTAGAAGTCAAATACAATTTCTGTCAGCGGCATTTCAAATAATAATTCCACCCTGGTTTGCGTCAGGTAACTCTGGTTCATCAGGATACCTCTTTTACCCAAACAAAGCGTCATAATGTTCCCAATATATTCAGGCTTGGTGATGATCTGTGCTTTAATGAACGGCTCATCAATATGGTCCGTCTTTACCGGGTCGGGAAACTGGGTAGGGTTATTGACAATAATTTTTTCCCCTTTAGTGGTGTAAGCAATAAAACTTACGTTGGGAACCGTGGTAATTACCGTTTGGTTAAACTCTCTTTCCAGTCTTTCCTGTATTATCTCCATGTGCAACAAACCAAGGAAGCCGCAACGAAAACCAAAACCAAGAGCCTGAGATGTTTCTAATTCATAAGTCAATGAGGCATCATTCAACTGTAGTTTGTCCATACAATCCCGCAGTTCTTCAAAGTCTTCTGTATCCACCGGGAAGATGCCCGCAAATACCATTGGCTTCACCTCCTGAAAACCTTTGATTATCTCCTTCGTTGGGTTGGCAGCCAGAGTAATTGTATCACCCACTTTCACTTCCTTCGCATTTTTAATGCCGGTAATCAGGTAGCCTACATCACCGCACTTCACTTCACCTTTCTCTGACATCTTTAATTTCAGGATGCCCACTTCATCGGCCACATATTCCTGGTCGGTAGAAACAAATTTTACCTTGTCCCCCTTTTTAATCTTTCCATTCCTTACACGGAAATAAACAATAATACCCCGGAATGAATTGAACATACTGTCAAATATCAATGCCTGCAACGGTGCATCAGCTTTGCCCACCGGTGCCGGCACCCTCTTGACAATAGCATCCAATATCGCCTCCACCCCCACACCGGTGCGGCCGCTGGCATGCAGGATATCTTCCTTCTTACAACCAATCAGTTCGATGATCTGGTCTTCCACTTCTTCAATCATCGCCCCGTCCATATCAATTTTATTGATGACAGGAATGATCTCAAGATCATTATCAATTGCAAGATATAAATTACTGATTGTCTGTGCCTGAATACCCTGCGTGGCATCCACCAACAGCAGGCAACCTTCACAGGCAGCCAATGCCCGGCTCACTTCATAGCTGAAATCCACATGGCCGGGGGTATCAATCAGGTTCAGGATGTATTCCTGCCCATCGGTATGTTTATAATTGATCTGGATGGCATGGCTTTTAATAGTGATGCCCTTTTCTCTTTCCAGGTCCATATCATCGAGTACCTGGTCCATCATATCCCGGTCGCTGATGGTGCCGGTGCTTTGCAGCAGGCGGTCAGCGAGGGTGGATTTGCCGTGGTCTATATGTGCGATAATGCAAAAATTGCGGATGTTCTTCATGTGCTTAATGCCTCAGTTTTCGAGGCGGCAAAGGTAAGCGATTCAGGTGGTTTTTAAGGGATTGTTTGGCCAGCTTTTGTGCCCTGATTGAGCTGTTGTTGCGACGCTCCGTTCAGGGTTCGGTAATTCTCATCAGCCAAATTCTTCTTCGCAGGCTTTGATATAACTTTATCCCCTATGAGAATAAGAGTCAAACATATAATACCTCTTTCGATAATAACAGTTGTGGCATTTGCTACATACATTCTTTTTAAGAACTTTCCTGAAGAGCCCAAACGACCCTACCCCTCTTTAGACAAACAAAGGGCTGCAATTTTCAACAAGCCGTTTATAAACCCTGTAAGAATACTTGACAGTGTATCCATTGTTAACGACCTTAAATACCTGGCTTCCGATATCTGTGAAGGGAGAAAGCCCGGTTCAGCCGGACATGAAAAAGCGGTTGAAAGAATTATTGCCCGCATGAGGGAAACTGGACTGGATAGCTTCAACAATTCATTGGTTCAGGAATTTACAAAAGGGGGAAAAAATACTAAAGCAAGGACAGGCAAAAATATTATTGGGTGGATAAAAGGAACCCATTCCCCTGAAAAATACATCATCATCACTGCACATTATGACCACCTAGGTAAAATTGGCGACTCTGTTTATTACGGGGCTTCCGATAATGCAAGTGGCACCGCCTGCATATTGGCCATGTCTGAATACTTTAAGCATAATCCGATGCCATGTTCATTAATTTTTGCAGCATTTGATATGGAAGAGTCTGGATTAGAAGGGGCAACTTATTTTGTAAACAACCCGCCCATCCGCCTTTCTGAGATAAAACTCAATATTAATATTGATATGATTGTAAGGAATGATGCTAACGAGGTTTTTATTTGTGGTATTTATCATTACCCCAAACTTATTAATGCTGTTAATGAAATGCAGAATGAAACAAATTCAAAAATATTATTAGGCCATGATACCGGAAGCCGGCATGATGACTGGACCAATCAAAGCGACCATTACGCCTTTCACCAGAAGAAGGTTCCCTTTCTTTATATCGGGGTCGAAGACCATATTGATTATCACAGACCAACCGACACTTATGATAAAATAGACCTTGCCAGTTTTATTGAAAATTGTAACTTGATAGCAATGCTTACGCAGAAGTTTTAAGCTCCCTTCCTAACCGGGCGCCCCTTCCCTTTCTCAGGCGATGTCTTGGCGCATAGCCTGTGCATAGCCGCAAGACTCGCCGCAAATTCCATTTTCATTTTTATATCCTGCCCCTTCAGGGCTTNNTACTTCAATACATACCGATGGCTGAAGCCCATCGCAGGAATTACGGGAATGAAGTATCTTCATTCCAGCCCTGAAAGGGCGGCATACCATAACGATGGGTGAAGCATATCGTTTAAAACTCATAACTATGGGACAGTCCTTAGTAAAAAACTANNTATGACCATGTTCATATTCTTTGCATGTTATCAAAAAAAATAGCGCTGATGAAACTGCTGGAAGAAATAAAGTCACATTCTTCAAAGTGGATTAAAACAAAAGATGAAAGCCTGAAAAAGTATAAAGCTGAGTATGATGAAAGATATGTCTGGGATTAGCGGCCTGTGTATAACTACCGGTATCGCCGCTAATAAAATCCGATAAAAAGAATGCATCACCACTTTTCTGCTTTCCGTACCTTACCATATCTTTCTCCTGCCCCGCTGAACTGCTACTATTCTTTTTTATAAACAAAAACCTCTGCATTATGAACCAGCAATTAGAAGAAATCCGGGAGCAGCAAAAACAATCCTGGAACAAATTTTCCGCCGGTTGGAAAAAATGGGATGCCCTTACGATGGATTTCCTGAAACCTATAGGCCAGGAAATTATTGCCAGTATCAAACCTTCAGGCAACAAAAATATATTGGACATAGCAGCAGGTACCGGGGAACCCGGCCTTACTATCGCCACCATGCTGAATGGAGGAAAAGTAACTATCACCGATCTGTCTGAAGATATGCTAACAATAGCAAAAGAGAATGCCGCCCGGCGGGAAATTACTAATATTGAAATAACAGCCTGCGATGTTTGTGAACTGCCTTTTGCCGATAATAGCTTTGATGCTATCAGTTGCCGTTTCGGATTTATGTTTTTCCCACACATGCAGTTAGCCGCCAATGAAATAATAAGAGTATTGAAACCGGGTGGAAAAATAGCCACCTCAGTTTGGAATGTTCCGGAAAAAAATTTTTGGGTNNGAAAAAGAAGTAGCCGCCAAAATGAACAGCGGCACCGTGGACACCTACTGGAATATGATGACAGAAATCGGCGCCCCAATCGTTGCCGCATTAAGCAAAGCCGATGATGCCATGCGCCAAAAAATAAAGAAAGAAGTGTTTGAACTGGTAAGCCAGAAATATCCCGGCAATGTGGCGCTAGATGCCGGAGCCATTGTGATAAGTGCAGAGAAATGATTGAATAAAAAAATATTGTATCTTACCCCAAAGCTTGCCGTATGAGTTCAATTGAATCTGCTGATTTTTTGCACCTGGCCAATTCTCTGCAAAAAAGAGGATTAAAATTTGAGGAAATACTTTTGCAACTAAAGGAAAAAGGTGTCCCTGAGAATTTGTTGCAGGACATTCTTCAGCAACTCAAAAATTTGCGTCTCACCCGGAAAAGAAAAACCGGTTTTGTCTGTTGTGGTATTGGCGTAGCACTCCTGGTTATAGGCTGTATGTTCACCATTTTCCTCTTTAACAGCGGTGGCAGTATCAGGTTTGTCATGTACGGCCTTACCACCGCTGGTGTCGTATTTACCATCAAGGGCCTCGTTGACCTGATGGGCTGGTGACACAAGTGAAGTTTGTATCTTTCTTTTTACCAGAAACCAGGATAAGAACCTGCTGAAAACCCGGATCATTTAAATAGCTGACAGGTATCTTTCCTTCAGGTTCAGCCATAACGAACCAGGTGAACAGGAAAGGAATACTTAATAAAAAACCGGGTAGTTTACCCGGTTTTTCTGAATATGGTTTTTCTGCTTACTGGTGAAGACGTATTAAACCAAGCTCTGTTTCTCTGCCCCTTCTCACCATAATGTTGTTAATCGTTGTATCCTGGTATCCATTGATGCCATCAATAAATAAGCTGTAAGTGCCATCCCTTAAACCACGGATTTTAAATTCCCCCTCATCTTCCGGTCTTGCAAAGGCTGTATCCGTCGCATTAAAAGCTTTGATGGTTCCGAAAGAATGTACTGGCCTTACTTTTCCTTCTATTTCACCGCTACTGTGCCGGCCAAAAGGTTTCAGTACCGGCTTCAGCCAATATTCGCCACCAATTATTTTAATAGAACGAGAGAGGTCAAAATCAAGGAACAACTGAAAATTGTTGGCGGAAATGGAGTCAAGATGCTCCCGGTGAATGTTGACATAAACGAAATGCTGGTTATTAAACAAATGGAGCGGATGCATTACATTGTCCACCATCACACTGTTATTGTTTCCCAGTGTGAATTTTATTCTTTCAATTTTGCCATTCAATATAAAACCGCTGGCCAGCAGTGTATCCACGCCATTGCGCAGGGTAAGCAAATCATATACACCCTGGCGTATATCAAGGGTATCCCATATCTCGCAACGGCTGCTGAGTGAATCATGGTCATCATCACAACCAGGGCCGTCATGGTCATCATCATCATGACGACGACAGGTATCAATCTTTACTTCAATACGCTGTATATCAACCAGCACTTTTTGGAAATCATAAGGCCCGTCCGTCAGAAAAACAGACAATTTGGTTTTACCCGCTGGTATATTGTTGCCGCCGGAAGAAGCTTCTTTTTGACAGGCATAAAAAAACAAAGACGCTGCAATGACAAGCAACGGGAAAAATAGCAGTTTGCTCCATGTTTTCATAAGTAATTTTTTAATTATAATGAAAAGTGTGGTGTACAATAAATCACCATCTTACGTTTTATTTAACAAAAAGGATGCCACCCAAAGGGAAAAATAGAATTGTGGAAAGAAAGCTTGTTGTCCCGCTATAGGTTTGTGGCGTAGCGTCACCAATTATTCTGTCATAGAGAAAACTCAGGCTATTTCCACTCATTCGCAGGCATGCTTTTCCGTCCAGTTTTTATCAACCAAAACCAACTTATAGTGAAGTTTGTATCTTCATCGCATGCCTGTCTCTCAAGCCATAATTGAAGATATTCCTGCATTGGTAGCATTAATCAACAGTGCATACCGGGGTGAAGCCTCTAAAAAAGGATGGACAACAGAAGCAGATCTGCTGAAGGGTGAACTGCGTACAGATATCCCTGCACTGACAGCCCTGATGAATAAGCCACAAACTATTATACTGAAGTACACTACGGCAGCAGGTGATATTACCGGTGCTGTTTACTTAGAAAAACAGGAAAGAGGTTTATATCTTGGCATGTTATCAGTAGCTCCCTTATTACAGGATGCTGGTATTGGTAAGCACTTAATGTCAGCCGCAGAACAGTATGCCCAAAAAACGAACTGCCCCTATATTTTCATGAGTGTAATCTCCATTCGCTTTGAACTGATTGCCTGGTATGAAAGACGGGGTTATCGAAAGACCGGCGAAACAAAGTCCATGCCTGCCGATAACCTTTTTGGCATTCCCACACAACCGCTGGAGTTTGCCATAATGGAAAAGAAGATGGAACAGCAAAAATAAATGCAATACAGAACTAAGCACTATTTCACCATTCAATCTTAACATTGCAATATGTTAGAACAGTTGGCGCCTTACTTCGGTTACCTTGCTTCCCTGTTACTGGCTATCGGGTTACTTGTCAGCAATGATTTAAAATTCCGCTGGCTGAATACCGGCGGCAATGTTGCATTTATTTTTTATGGCGTGGTACTTGGTGCTGTCCCTATCATTCTTACCAACGGCATACTGTTAGCCATCAATGCTTTTTATCTCTATAAAATCTATACCCGGAAAGAACATTTTGAATTGCTCGAATTCAGTTCAGGCGGCATCATGGTTGACCGTTTTCTGTCTTTCTATCAAAAAGACATAATAACTCACTTTCCGGATTTCAAAAGGGAACACCTGGAAGGCCACTTGAATTTTGTAGTATTAAGGGATTTGGTAATAGCTAATATCTTCAGTGCAAAATTGGCGGAAGATGGCAATGCAGAAGTTATTATCAATTATACAGTAACCAAATACAGGGATTACAAAGTTGGCCGTTTCATTTTTGATAAAGAGAAACTATACCTGCTGTCAAAGGGAGTAAGAACAATTTATTACAAGGAGGTTGCCAACAAGCGGCATAAAAAATTTTTGACCGTCATGGGATTTATGATGCAGCAATTGAACGGCCAGATCCGCTTGTGCAAAAACATTCAATAAAGTAACTGTTACTGAATCCGGATAACCCTTGTTACAGTATCTCTTACACCATTTATCAGGGAACTATACTTTAGCGTATAATCACCCGGCAGTATAAACTGAACAATAGGATCCCTGTCGATATTGATTACGCCATTTCCAAAATCCCACACAGTGCTGGTAGAAGCAGGGTTAACCGTTTTAAACGCAGCACCTACAGGGTAGCCACTGCATTTGTCAAAAAAGTAAGAGAACCCTGATTTGTTTGCCGCTGGCGGAAATTCAATTGTAACCAGTTTGCAGATCGAATCAACACCATTGGGGCCTGTGGCTTTCAAACTAAGGGGGTATGTTCCATCAAGCGTATATGTATGCGTTGGGTTTGATTGTACCGAACTGCTGCCATCCCCAAAATTCCACAGGTAACTGGTAGCATTCCGGGAAGTATTGATAAATGTTACGGTACATGGCGCAGGCACTTCATAACCTGCTATGGAGAAGTTAGCATCAATTGCCGGTTTGGGGTCATTATTTTTTCCGCAGCCCTGGAACAGCAGTACAATTGAAACAAAAAATATGGCAGAAACTGTTTTCATAAAATAGTATTAGGTTTAGCTGAATAGGCAAAAATAAAATATCCGGCCATGTTATACTGTGTAGTGGTATGACAGGCAAAATAAAGGGTTTGCTGCACTATCCCTCCGGGTTCTGCACTTTTCTTTTCCTCAATTTTTGCCGCTGTTCCTCCACTTTAATATTATGCCGTATCACATCCCAGTATTCCTTTCCATATTCCACCAGTATCTCGGCTCCGGCAGGAATATTTTTTCTTGATTCGATATACACTTGCAATCCCTCCTCCACATACTCGGCATTGTTGGTAATCCCTTTTACCCGCCGAAGGCCACGGGCATCATTGACATACCGGGCAAGTACACTGGTATGGCGGCTGGCATCTATTACATGATGCCGCTTTACATAATAGATATAACCATTATTACCATCGTCATCATCCACATCCTTCCAGGTAGTAACTTTTCCTTTGTATTCTACTATCCGGCATCCTTTCGGGATGAACTCTTTTGCAAATAAACCTTTACCTGCGCCGGGAAGAACGGATTCTTTTACTTCCACTTTCTTTTCAAATAATGCCATGCTGTTGAAATAACTTTTATCGTATGAAAGGCGCAAAGATAACAGCAGCAGCCTTCCATAAGTACGTCAGGCGATTTTTTTTGTTCCTGCGATAAATAACCCACAAGCAGCTATTTTTGTATAGTTACAGTGCTGATAAAATTCAACATCTATGATCCGGATAATTACAGCCCTCCTCTTGCTTTTTCCTGTTGCTGGTTTTTCCCAGAATTTTATAGGCAAAAGCAAAGCACAGGTAAAGAAATACCTGCAGCGGCAAATTGCTAAAAACGACAGCCTGACCATCACCCTTACTGATACAGATTCCGTATTGCTTTTCTCCATAAAATCCGGGAAAGTTTTACCCGCCGATTTTATTTATAGCTTTGACAAATCAGGTAAATGCCGCTCAGAAAAAGTAATGGCCGGGTGCGATTCCTGTTTTAATAAATTTCTGAACGCAGCCCTTGCTGAAAAAAAGTATGAATGGAAGAAGATCAATGAGAACCAGTATGTATCAAAATATGCTGCCCGGATGATGATAGAACTGCCGCCGGAAAACAAAGATTTTTCTTATGTCATACTCAGAACACAATGGAGCAGGCAGCTCTATTCTATGCTCACCGGAAATTAGCCGGGTTTTCCAAAATAAGGCAGCCGGTTATTTGTTCTTTGATTCTATTTCTCCAGCAAACCGTCATCTCTCCATTTCTTAAATACAGCAATAGTGCTGTCACTCAGTTTCATCGTTTTTTTGAAAGGCATAAAACCTTTTGTACCGGGTTCCAGTTGAATACGGCGGATAATTTCATCAATATCTGTTTTCACATTTTCGAAGTTATCATAAGCTTTCTTAAACCCTCCTTTAGCGGGAATATGACAGGGTACACAATTGTTCAGTATCACCGTCGACACCTCACTGGCATAAGTTGACTTTGGAATTGCTGCAACTTTTTTAGTTGAGCTGCAATTAGAAAACAGCAGAACAGTTATAGCTATCCCGGTTAATACAAAATATTTTTTCATGTGGTTATTTTGAAAATGAAAATAGTTAAAAAGGTATAAATTTAAATACCGGTCATCGTACTGCTTCAACTTGCCTGAAACGGGCAAAGCAGTACACTATAACGTACTGTTTGTACCAACGGTTGCTTTCTTCATAACCCATTCTGGTATCTTTGCAGCATTTCTATGCTGACTGCTACAGCCAACACATATCGCAATGCATATTCCGGTTTATCGAAACAGACATGGTTGCTGTCCCTCATAATGCTCATTAACCGGAGCGGAACAATGGTAGTACCATTTATGACACTCTATCTCACCAGCCCTGAAATGGGCTACTCAATTGGTGAAGCAGGTATTGTATTTGGTTTGTTCGGCGCAGGAGCTTTTGCCGGCGCCTGGCTGGGTGGAAGGCTTACCGATAAGATTGGGTTTTACCCGGTCCAGTTGTTTACACTAATAGTTGGTGGTATTTTATTTATGGTGCTGGGGCAAATGAAAACCTATCCCCTTATTTGCACTTTCACTTTCCTGCTCAGTTTTGTAAATGAGGCATTTCGTCCGGCCAATTCAACAGCTATTGCTTTTTTCAGTAAAGAAGAAAACCGTACCCGTTCCTATGCATTAAACAGGCTGGCAATTAATCTTGGCTGGGCAGTGGGCAGCGGACTTGGTGGCTTCCTGGCAGATATTAATTACGAGTTGTTATTTTGGGTAGATGGCTTCACCAATATCGGTGCTGCAATATTAATGTGGCTGGTATTGAAACCCGTAACCCATAAACCACCGGCAGCATCAAAAATTGATGACCCGTTAATACAATCTGCTTACAAGGATAAAACTTACCTGTCGTTTGCATTTATTACTATGCTGTTTGCCTGTTGCTTTTTTCAGCTATTCAACAACCTGCCAGTTTATTTTAACCGGGACCTGCATTTTTCAACTCCTTTTATTGGAATATTAATGGCAGCCAATGGTGTCATCATCGTACTTGTAGAAATGGTATTAATATATAAACTGGAAGGCAGACGAAAAAATATCATTTACATCACCCTGGGTGTTTTTATGGTCGGTTTATCTTTTCTTCTGCTGAACATTCCCGGTGCACCAGTTGCCGTTGCTGTCAGCATGATTGTGCTGGTTACTTTTGGTGAAATACTTTCCATGCCGTTTATGAACAGTTATTGGATTGCCCGTACCCAGCCATCCAACCGGGGTCAGTATGCTGCTTTATACACTATGGCATGGTCGGCTGCGCAAACATTGGGGCCGATGGGTGGCGCCCAATTAGCTGAGCATGCCGGCTTCAATGTGCTTTGGTGGACAGTAGGAGGATTAGCTATTATAGCATCTCTGTCATTCTGGAAACTCCACAGGAAAGAGTGATTCCTCAACCTAATACAAAATCAACGCCTGCTGTTGCATGAAGTAATGTGGTATCAAAAACCGGAACAGAACTGTCTTCCTGTTTTATCAGCAATGGAATTTCGGTGCAGCCTAATATTACTCCTTCAGCGCCTTGCTGAACCAATTCATTTATTATTGTAAGATATTGCTGTTTTGTTTCCGGCAGCAAAATACCTTTGCCCAATTCCTCATAAATACTTTTATTAATAGCTTCTACCCCACTCTCACCGGGTATCAGTGTTTTGATGCCATGTGATGCCAGCTTGTTTTTATAAAAATCAAACTGCATGGTGTATTTGGTTCCCAGGAGGGCAACAGTGCTGATGTTTTTTTCTTTAATTGCTTTTGCGGCAGCATCGGCAATATGTATCAACGGAATGCTGATTGCAGCCGCAACTTCTTCCGCAATATGATGCATGGTATTAGCCCCAAGTAAAAGGCAATCAGCCCCGGCAGCCTCTGTTTTCTTTGCAGCATCACAGATAATAGCAGTTATCCCCTTCCAGTTACCATCCTGTGTCAGTTTTTTTATTTCACCGTAATTCACTGAGTAGAGAATGATTTTTGCAGCAGCATCGCCGCCCAACCTTTCATTTACCAATTGGTTCATGAAACGGTAATAATCAATAGAAGAATACCAGGTGAGGCCACCCACCAATCCAATTGTTTTCATCCATTAAAAATAGGTAAAGCAGCCCCTGCTTCAAAACTTTCGTCAGGAAATAGTAACAAATCAGTATCCTGCCTGAGGCGGGACAAAAGCTTACTTTTGCCAAAACTCTTTTTCATGCAAAGACTATTAACGGCATTATTTATTTTATCAATTAATTTTTCAGCCCTGGGGCAGCAAAGCATTCAGCGGCCCAAACTCATTGTTGGCATTGTGGTGGACCAGATGCGGTGGGACTATCTCTACCGTTACTATGACAGGTATGCCGCCAACGGTGGTTTTAAAAGAATGCTGAACCAGGGTTTTACCTGTGAAAATACCCAGATACCTTACACCCCTACTTACACCGGCTGTGGTCATAGTTCAATCTATACCGGTTCGGTGCCCGCCATCAATGGCATCACCGGTAATTTCTGGTGGGACAGGGAGCAAATGAGGTCTGTGTATTGTACCGAAGACAAAACGGTTAACACGGTAGGCAGCCCTTCAACCTTAGGAAAGCAAAGTCCAAGAAATATGCTGACCACCACTATCTGCGATGAATTAAGAATTGCCACCAATTATAAAAGTAAAGTAGTGGGAATATCCATCAAAGACCGGGGCGGTATTTTACCTGCAGGCCATAGTGCCAATGCAGCTTACTGGTATGATAATACCGTGGGTAACTGGATCACTTCCACTTATTATATGAATGAGCTGCCAAAATGGGTAACTGATTTTAATAACCTGAAATTAGTTGACAAATATTACCAGCAGGGATGGAACTTGTCATATCCGGCTGCCTCTTACACTCAAAGCACTACAGATGAAAAAACGTATGAAGCAAAACCGTTTGGCAACACATTTCCCTATGATCTGAAATCTTTTGTAAATAAAGATTATACAAAGATTGCCACAACGCCCATGGGCAATACATTAACGGCTGAATTTGCAAAAGCTTCAATAACAGCAGAGCAACTTGGCGCCGACAATATTACCGACTTCCTGGCGATTAGTTTTTCTTCGCCTGATTACATGGGCCATTCATTTGGCCCCAACTCCATTGAAATGGAAGATGGATTCCTGAAATTTGACAAGGAGCTGGGAGCCTTTCTTGATTTCCTCGACAATAAAGTTGGCAAAGGCCAATACACAGTTTTCCTTTCTGCCGATCATGGTGTGGCCAATATACCTGAGTACATGCAGGAAAATAAAATGCCCGGGGGCAGGATATTTATGAATGATGTAACCAAACAGTTGAACAAGTTATTAAATGAAAAATACAAAGTCAATAATATTGTTGTGTATGATGATAATTACCAGGTTGCACTGAACCATCCTGCTCTTGATTCTGCAAAACTGGGTGCAGAGGAAATCACTAACTGGATTGTTGAATATTTATCCAAAGACCCGGCCATTGCCAGCATATTTCCGTTAGAAGAACTGAATGAAGTGCCGCTACCGGCAGCTATCCGCAATATGCTGAACAACGGGTACTATAAAAAACGAAGCGGCGATATTCAGTTTGTACTTAAACCCAATTATATAGATGCCTGGAGCAATACCGGCACCACACATGGTTTATGGAACCCTTATGATTCTCATATCCCTTTGCTGTGGTATGGATGGGGCATTAAACCCGGAAAGACGAATCGGGAAACCTATATGACGGATATTGCACCGACTATCGCCGCCATGTTGCGCATCCAGGTGCCGAATGGCAGTATCGGTCATGTGATAACGGAAGTATTAAAATAGTAAAGAATGTAAGAGAAATATTATTGCTGATTCTTTTGTAATTTCCTGCACTTATAACCATGTTAATCACTTTTAATATGAAAAAGATCAAATGGCTTTTGCTGGTATGCTTAGCGGCCAACTCATTCCTTATACATGCACAGCCTGTTGATAGTGTCAAATTCTTTGCTGAAGAAGGGATAATTGATATGACACTGACAACTGACCTGGCACAAATGCAAAAAGAAAAGGGTGAAGATATGTTCCAGCAGGCCACAGTCAGTTTACGTTTCCCCGACAGCATGGTGATAGAAGAACCGGTAACAGTAGCCCCCCGTGGCCATTTCAGAAGGGAATATTGCAACATCCCCCCAATAATGGTGGACTTTAGTAATGCAGGTTCCCCAAGACTTTCTCCTTTAGGGAAATTAAAACTGGTGATTGGCTGCGGTACGAATGGCAATGACGAACAACTATTGCTGAAAGAATTTCTTGTTTATAAAATTTACAACCTGATTGAAAACAAAAGTTTCAGGGTAAGGCTGATGAAGGTGAATTACAAAGACAGCAGGAATAAAGTAAAACCTTTCTCTCAATATGCTTTCCTGATTGAGGATGATAAAGACCTGGCAATTAGAAACAACTGTATTAAAAAACCAAAAGCCCAGTACGCAACAGAAAGCACTGACAGGGAACTGATGACAAAAGTGGCTGTCTTTGAATACATGATAAGCAATGGCGATTGGTCTGTACCAAATAATCATAATATCAGGCTGATATATGATAAAGATATTGAAGCGGCTTTTCCCTATTCTGTCCCTTATGATTTTGACCACTCAGGTTTTGTAAATGCCAGCTATGCCACACCTAATGAATTACTGGGCACCGAAACGGTGAAGGAAAGGGCCTACCGGGGCTTCCCAAGAAAAATGGAAGAGCTGCAGGCAACTTTCGATATTTTCAGGAACAAGAAAGAAAATATCATTTCCCTGATCAACAACTTTTCGTTGTTGCAGGCAAGAACCAAAAAAGAACTGGTAAGCTACCTTGAAGAGTTTTATGATACCATTAATGACAAGCGGCAGGTGCAAAACATTTTTATAGACAATGCAAGAACAAAATAAGGGTCAACAATATATTATGCCTTGTGCAACCTGCCCGGCCTAATAAGACTCATACATTACAAGAAATAAAAAAACATGGGATTAAAAGAACAATTTGAACTAGCCGCTGCGGAAAGTAAAAACCTTTCCGAAAAACCAAGCAACGAAACTTTGCTGCAACTTTATTCGCTTTATAAACAAGGCAGTGCTGGCAATGTGAATACCGAACCACCTTCAAACCCCTTTGACTTTGTAGCCAAAGCCAAATATGAGGCATGGGCTGCGTTGAAGGGCAAATCAACTACTGATGCAATGATGGAGTATGTCAATTTGATAAAAAATCTTAAAAATTAATTCTTTCCAGCTGCAATAGCCGTATAAACTTCATCTATTTTTTTTCCGATAACCAGATAGCTGAATTTGCATTGAGCATCTTCAGCTATTTCTTTGCAGTTAAAGGATGTATGCTTTTCCAGCATTTGCTGCATGGCATCGGTAAGGGCATCTTCATCTTTTGGCGGGATTAAAAATGAATTTCTTTCATTCACCAGTTCCGGAATGCCCCCCACTGTAGTGGTAATAACCGGCAACCCACAGCACAATGCTTCCCCAATAACACAGGGAGAGTTTTCGATATTGCTGAATAAAATAAAACAATTAGCCTGCTGCATTGCTTTGGCCACCTGTTCGTAAGGCACTTCGCCGGCAAATGAAACTGAATTTGCACCCAGGCCCAACCCCTCCGCATATTGCCTGATGGCCGGGTCAGTGTCCCCCAGCATTATCAACTGAACATTGCTTTGCTGCCGCAAGAATAATTTGAAAGCCCTTAGTATCCCTTCGGCGTTCTTCAAAGGCACCATATTCGACACATGAATAAACCGGAATATTGAAAGGGGCTTATCTTCATAAAAAAATAAACTAGTATCAGTAGCATTGGGAATGACGACGTAATCTTTTTTCATCACCAACCTGTTCACTCCTTTTGCAAGGTACCTGCTTACACTGATAAAGGTGGCAGCCCCTTTAAATATTTTTTTTGTGAACCGTTTGAAGGTGTTGCTTTTGCCTGCATAGTTCTGTACTTCCACATCATTATAAATACCCCAATGTTCAGTAAGGACATACTGAACACCATATTTTTTTTTCATCCACATCCCAACCAGTCCGGCCTTCATGGGTATGTGTACATGAACGATACCAGGCTTACCATTCTCACTTATATATTTTTTAACTGCCTGCCGGAATAATATCTGCCAGCGATAATGCGCCACCAGTTTTCCCCATACCGAAGATGACCTTTTGTAATAAATGATCTGCTCTGTAAGCCCGGGCATTTTAGTCAATACCTCACTTGTCCGAAGCGTTTTACCCGATGCATCACCCGCCACATGAACCAGGTGTATGTCATTATACAAAGCAGCCGCCCGGGCATGTCGTTGTATAAAATCTCCATTAAATGGCTCCATCTTATTGGGATACCAGCTACAGAGCCATAGTATTTTTCTGCGGGACATAGATATAAAAATAGCCTATTAATTTATTACCGGCACCAGCCTGATAAACTCTTTCCTGTTCAGGTAATAAAACATCAACAGGTAAAGAAGGGGAAAAAAGCTAAAAACTTTTAATACAAGAAGACCTGTATATAATCCTGAAAGGTATAAACCTGCCAGTACAATAAAACCCAGCAGCAACTGCCTGTCGCTGATAGCACAAACTACATTAAAACAATAAATGTGCAGGTCTTTATAAACAAGTTTCAGTGGTTTGGTAATATGATAGCCGTCTGTGATAACTATCCGGGGATTATTTTCCTTCACCGGTATTACCACAGGCCTGGTGTTCAATAAAGGATATATTTCCCTGCCATTTACAATTGCCCTTATCTTCAAAAAACTGAGCAACACCTGGTTTTTTCGTTGAAGGACGATATGGTAAGGCGATTGGTTAATCCGTTAATTGATTAATTGGTTAATTAGTTAATTGGGATCGGATTTGAATTTTGACTTTCTTGTTTTTTTAGTTGACATTGAACACATTCATCGATCCTTACTTCAGACTCCGAATTCCAAACTCATTTCAACGCCTTAACTATTTCAATAAAATCAGCCGCCACCAGCGAGGCCCCGCCAACCAGGCCACCATCCACATCAGGGCAGCTGAATAATTCTTTCGCATTATTGGCTTTTACACTGCCCCCGTAAAGAATGGGAATTTCGTTAGCCACAGCTTCACCGTATTGTGCGGCTATTACAGAACGTAAATATTTATGTATTTCCTGTGCCTGCTCCGTAGTGGCTGTCTTACCAGTACCGATGGCCCATATCGGCTCATAAGCAATGATAATGTTTTTAATTACTGAGGCATGTAAATGAAAAAGGGACTCTCTTAGTTGGGCAGCCACATAATCATTTTGTGTTCCGGCCTCCCGGATATTCAATGGCTCACCACAGCAAAAAATTGGAGTGATACTGCTTTCAAAGCAGAGGTTCACCTTCGCTGCCAGCATCACATTGGTTTCAGCATAATATTCTCTTCTTTCGCTATGCCCGACAACACAATAATTGACCCCTATTGAATGCAGCATTTCTACTGATATTTCGCCGGTGAAGGCACCTGATTTTTTATGATGGCAGTTTTGTGCCGCTGCATGATAATTCCATTCTTCTTCCACTTCACTTCTTGTCATAATAAGATAAGGGTAAGGAACAGCAAAAATTGTCAACTGGTGGTTATCCAGCTTTATATCTGCACCTAAAATATCATCCAATAATTTTTCTCCTTCCTGAAATGTTAGGTTCATCTTCCAGTTAGCCGCTGCAATTTGTTTTCTCATAGTTTATATTATACGTTAGTTATTTCTCGTTTTAAAATAATAATCATATTCCTTGATGCCCCTTCCCACATATTTGTATCTGCGGCTGAAACCACTTCCCAACCCTGTCGTCCAAATTCATTAAGCTTATTCACCAATTCCTGGCTATTAATTTTACCGCCCCAAAATCCTTTGGCTGCGGCTTCCAGTACCTTGTATTCAAATTGTGGCATTTGTGGCAGTCATTAAAATTTTTCAAATATATACTTCAAAATACTTTTTTCGTCATCCGATACCATTTGTCCTTTCAATTTTTTCCAGTCTTCAATATCCAATAATGCTTTTTCAAACTCATAGCGTTTCACCCCTTCGCTGCCCCAACTGAAATTGGGAATATATTTAGGCGTAAGCCCCAACCCGAATACATTACAACATACCCCAATCACCGTTCCTGTATTTATTGCTGTATTGATCGCAGTTTTTGAATAGTCTCCCAGCAAAACCCCGCATTTTTTTCCGGCATTCATCTCCCCTTTCGGTGTCCAGATTTTTACATCGCTGGCATTGTTCTTCAAATTGGAATTAGTAGTGCCTGCCCCCATATTGCACCACTCGCCTACCACCGAATCGCCAAGGTAACCATCATGTGCCTTATTACTGTAGCCAAACAACACAGAATTTTTTATTTCCCCACCCACCACACAGCCCGGGCCAAGGGTAGTAGCACCATACACTTTCGTTCCCATCTTCAAACAGGCTTCTTCACCCATAGCAAAAGGCCCGCGGATGATGCAGCCTTCCATTACTTCTGCATTTTTTCCAATATACACCGGCCCCGTACTGGCATTAATGATGCAATGTTCCATCCTTGCCCCTTTTTCTAAAAACACCTGGGAGGGCTTGGTAACTTTATTCGTTTTTGAAATCGGATGTGATTTTCGTTTTACTGTCAGTAATGCAAAATCCTCCCGTATTGCCCAGTCATTCAATTGAAAAATATCCCATGGGTATTGTATCGTCTTTATCACTTCTCTTGTCATCACAGCTCGGCCCACTTTTATTTTATACCTCTCAGCTATTTCATTTTTGGTAACCCGGAACACAATCCCCGTTCCGCTTTCCGTAGCAATAAACTCACTATCCTTCAGCCGTTCGATGGCCTTCACCAATTTCGCCGTCGGCAACACATTACCATGTATGATATAGCAAACTCCATCCCCAACGGCTTCATCAATGTTTACTGAACGTCGCAGGTCTTTATAATCATCTTCTTTTTTATCAAAGGAAGTCAGACCCAGCATCCGTTCCCACTTTTCCCTGATGGTCAGTATGCCAATGCGAATGTCCTGTATCTGCCTTGTCAGCGTAAAGGGATGCAGGTTTTCCGGCTGGCAAAATTCTTCGGTGAAAATGAGTTTGTTCATTGGCTGAGTAGCTGTAAAAATAAAGAAAGATTTATTGCTATATTAGGTCATAAATCATGCGTCAGGAGAAATTAATCATTACACCAGCTTAGTATCCCTTACGCTATCCGCCAATACCCAACCGCCTATAGCCCTACAGAGGCTGATCTATTTATACCAAAAGTTTATGCCCCCCGATTATCAAGCCGGTGATTTAAACAGTGACAGCCAAAAAAGATGCTATCCTCATCTAAAACAAAGCAATGTGGACAGTCTCGATTTGGATTAAGCTACTTCCCGCCCCCTGATCATACCACTAGGCAAGCCAATGGTAAACTGAAAAAGGTACCGAGAAATGATAAAGCCATCATATGCCGATATTGTGGTGGTATGTTTAAATATCCGTACGAGGGAATGATGATTGAAAATAACGGCTTTAGTATTTCTTTTTATTGTGGCAGCAGCTGGCAATGGGCAAGTTCTTATGAATTTATATGGATGCCTGCAAAAAAGAATTGGTACCTCGTAAAAGAATAGCAGGCTGCTTTCCATATGGCTGCTCCAAATCATCCAACAAAGGACGGCGCTATTGAAGAGGTTGAACCAGGGGAAGTATCGCTGGATAAATTATAAAGCAGCCCCGCTTACGATAACAGTAAATGGAAAGTAAAATCAGTAAATACATATTTCTATGATAACCCAAAACTTGGCAGCAGTCCAAGAAAAGGTTATTTACTAAAAGGCAACACCGCCAATGGTAACCGTGAATTAAAAAAATTTATTGAAAAAAAGCTCTACTGATAGCAAAAAAAATATAATCACTGGCTTGTGCCGAAAAAAGTTGTGGAGAGAGTAAAATAAAAACAGCCCCGCTGAAGAATCAGGGGGGCTTGAAGTACAGCCATGAAAAACAATTCTTCGAAAAGCTCAGAATAATAATTCCGGCAAATCAGAAGCGCTGCTTACAATTTAATATTATTCTGCCTTTTTAGCGTATTTCTTCTTGAATTTGTCAATACGGCCTGCTGTATCTACCAGCATGTTTTTGCCGGTAAAGAAAGGATGAGAAGTGTTGGATATCTCCAGCTTTACCAGGGGATATTCGTTGCCATCCTCCCATTTTACAGTTTCTTTTGAAGCGGCTGTAGAACGGCTGATGAATGAATGGCCATTGCTCATGTCCTTAAAAACTACTAACCGGTAGCCGGCGGGATGGATTCCTTTTTTCATAACTTGATGATTTTGAAGGCTGCACGGATTTTGCCGTACAGATTAAAAGATTATTTTTCGGGCGGCAAAGATAGGCGGGTAAAGGTTTACAGCCAAATTTGGAGGAAAATACATTTGGGCCACAAAATCACACAAACCTACACGAACAACTAACCCAGCAAATGTTGTATTGCACTTTTTATGTCAATTCGTGTTAACTCGTGGCTAATAAACTCTTTTGTGGCATAAAAGATGAAAGCACCAAGTTAGCTCACTTTCTGGCTTGCGCCTTCTGTTTACTTACCCGATGCTTTCCGGAGTTACTTCCACCTTTTGACGGGTTTCTCGTATCCCCTCGGAGTTACTTTCACCTTTTGAGGGGCTTCCGTTTCTCCGGCACTTAATTTTATTGCTAAAATTCCGTGCAGTTGTATTTCAAATATAGTTTACTGAGATACCCGTTTCCAAATTTTTGATGCCATTGATATGCACCCGTTTTGCACCTTGTTATGCACAGAAAAAGAAGCTAAAAACAGGTTTATCAGGTTTTTAGTCCCTCATATTGACATATTGTAAAGGAATTCCCAGATTTCCATTTTTGCAAAGCTGGATGATAGCCTGCAGGTCATCAATTTTTTTTGCAGTTACCCTTACCAGGTCATCATTAATAGATGCCTGCACCTTCATGGCTGAGTCTTTGATGAGCTTCACTATCTTTTTTGCATCTTCCTGCACCAGCCCGTTTCTTACTTTTACTTCCTTTTTCCAAACTTTGCCACTTTGAGTGCCTTCTTTCGAAGTATCAAATGCTTCCGGGGCAATGCCTTGCTTGTGCGCACGGCTGATAAGCACATCAATAAGTTGCCGCATCTTCATATCATCATCAGTTTCCAGTTTGATAAGAAACTCTTTCTTATCAAGATTAATAACAACATGTGACCCCTTAAAATCAAACCGGTTGGTGATTTCTTTGGTCACTACGTTCACAGCATTGTCCAATGCCTGTGCGTCAACTTTACTTACAATGTCAAAGGATGGCATAAAGGGCAGTTTTAAGTTCTTGATTGTGGTTGTTCAAATGTAAGACTGTTTTTTCTTTTTAGCTTTGTCTGCAAGTTTATAAAATAAAAGTCCCCCGTTTCCGGGGGACTTCGTCATAGTATAAGGTTATAAGATTAATCGTCCTGATTAGTTATCACCTGTCTTTACCCTGTTCTTCTCATCATCAGCTCCACCAGTTTTTCTTTTGGGGCCACCATTTAATTTTCCTTTACTGAAGCGGTATGTAAATCCAAAGGCCACCTGTCTTGAATCCCGCATTTGCTGAAATGCTGCATCAATATTGCTGAAGCGGGTGGCGCCATTAATTTTTTGTGTTAGAAAAATATCCCTGCCTGATAGCCGTAATGTGCCTTTACCTTTCAGGATTTGCTTGGATATACCCATATCCACTTTTCCAAAATCCTTTATCTGGAATACACCTTCCGTTAATGGAGAAGTGTAAAAACCACTCAGCTCAGCACTCCAGCCTTTATTAAATTTAAACTGGTTGGAAAGATTTACCTGTACTGTAGTTGCGCCCAGCGATATTCTATCACCATTTACTACTCCTTTATAATGATTATTGTAAAGGTTAGTCCACAGGTTTGCCATCCACCATTTTTTAATTTGCCCGCCTGCATTCGCAGATATACCAAACTGCCGGCGGCTTGCTATATTTGATTTTTTCACAAAGGTTTCGTTCTTATCATTATTTTGCTCCATCACATCTTCAATAATGTCTGTGGTTTTGTTATAATTCAACGTAGTGGTAAGAAACCCTTTGTAAGTATGGCTCAGTTCAATGTTGTGGGCAAACTGCGGCTTCAGGCCCGGGTTTCCCTGCTGAAATGTGTATTTATCCAGAAACATAATGAATGGATTTAAATCTTCGTAGTCCGGACGTTCTATCCTTCTGCCATAGTTTAGTACAAAACTGTTTTTTTCATTTACGTTATATTGAAAGTAGGCTGTCGGGAAAAGTTGAACATAGTTCCTGGAAAATTTTTCACCGGTAGTAACCTGGTTGCCATTAGCATCCGTATGTTCCAGGCGCAGACCAACCTGTGCACTTACTTTTTTACCCAAAGGCCTGCTGTAGTTAATATATGCAGCATTCACATTTTCATCATAAATAAAATGATTGGAACGGCCCATATCCCTTACTCTTATACCATTATTCAGGCTATCATATATGGCATTATTATCCGTTTTTACAAAACTGGTTTTGATCCCTGCCTCAAACTTTGCATTATTTTTTAATGGGTGAACATAATCAGCTTTGGCAGTATAAATTTTAATATGCTGCGGCAGGCTGCCAAGCAATGTATCTGATTTATCAAACGGAGTGCCGTCAGGATTATAATAAGCATTGAATAAATCCTGCGCATTAGTACTATTATAATTAAGATAATCTGCGTCGATTGTAAGTTCCCTGCCGGTAGTATCAAATACATGCCGGAGGTTGATGTTGGCAGCCAGGTGCTTCCATTTTTTGTCATTGCCTGTATTGGATAGAGTGCGGCTTAATAATACCCGGCCTGGGTTTGAAATAGCCACATCACTCCTGCTGCTAAAATAACCAGGGTTGTAAAACCCGTTTACCACAGCACCAATTGTTGTTTTCTGAGTAGCAAAAAAATCAAGGCCCAGTTTCCCATTTACAGATTCGCCACCATCCCGTAGTTTTCCCTCCTGGTCAAAATGTGATTTGATTTCTTTTGTGCCCGCATCAATAAATTTTCTTTGTATAGCCAGGTTCTGAAAATTTTTCCTGTTGCTATAGCCAATATTAGTAAAGAAGTTTATCTTATTTTTTCTGTAATTAAAATTAGCAGATTCGCTGATTTTGGCATATCGCCCCTGGCTCCATGTAGAAGATATACTTCCGCTGTAACCGAACTGCTTTGTTTTTTTTGTTTTGATGTTAATGATGCCACTGTTACCCGCTGCATCATATTTTGCCGGCGGGTTAGTCATAATTTCTATCTGCTCCAACTGGCTTGCATTCATGTTGCGCAGATAGTTGGCAAGATCATTACCAGACAGATAGCTGGGTCTTCCATCTATAAATACCTGCACTCCTTGTTTACCTTTTAAACTGATGTTGCCATCTTTATCTACAGTAATACCGGGAGATTTTTCTAAAACTTCCATAGCAGTAGCCCCTACGTTGGTAACGGCTGCTTCTACATTCACTACCATCCTGTCAAGCTTTTGCTCCACCAATGGTTTTTTGGCGGTGACAGTAACTTCACCCATTGACTTTGCCTGTGGAACCAATTCAATTGTTTTTAAAGCAACCGAAGTACTTATGGGACTAATATCAAAAGTTTCAGAGAAGCCTTTGTTATGTCCGACGGCCGTAATCGAAACAAAGTATTTTCCTTCGGGCACAGCCTCAAATTCATACTTGCCTGTTTTATCGGCAACACTCATTTTTACCACAGAAGAGTCTTTGGCCCTTAATAAAGTAATAGTAGCGGCTTCGATTGTTTTTATGTTTCCGTCAATAACGGTTCCGCTGATTTTTCCGTTACTCACCTGTGCATCGCTGACAAATGATAAGGCAGTTAATGCAACAGTCAGCATGGTTGAAATCTTTCTCATTTTTATTATTTTTTTTATCTTAGTACCTGTTTTTAATTATTACAGCCCAAAACTAAGTACTTTGCATTACAAAGAACATTGTTTTGTAGTAAACGGCCTGTTTTAGGGATAACCGGTGGCTCCTGATGACCCGGAAAGAAGAAGAACCCTGATTGAGGTTACAGAAACCCGTAATTATCTTACGCCGTGAGTATAAAAAGAGATGATAGGAGCCCGGCCAAAAGAGTCATTCCAAAAGAAGATATATCTGCCAAAATACCTGAAAAGGGTGTGCCAGATGAGGCTCTTACCAGCTGAAATAATAGAACCATTTGTAGAATTGAAATTTTTTATATAAGCAAAATTCTTCCTATTTAACCTTATAAAAAGTAAGGTTTGAAGAATGCCTATACCAGTCTCCAGCTGGTTGTTTTGAGGAGTGAACTGATTATCTTGCACAAAAACTGATATGATAATTGACTTCCGTTCGGATACGGTAACTAAGCCCACCCCTGCCATGCTGGAAGCAATGATGACGGCCAAAGTGGGTGATGATGTGTTTGGTGAAGATCCCTCTATTAATGAATTGGAAAATATGGCAGCCACCATGTTTGGTATGGAAGCTGCCATCTTCTGCCCTTCGGGTACCATGACAAACCAGATTGCTATAAAATGTCACACCCAACCTGGCGATGAAGTGATTTGCGATGAAAGTTCCCATGTTTATCAATATGAGGGAGGTGGTATTGCTTTTAACTCCGGTGCTTCAGTAAAATTATTGCAGGGAAATTTTGGAAGAATTACAGCTGAACAAGTAAGAGATGCCATCCAGCCCGATGATGCCCACCGGACACATACCAGCTTAGTCGCCCTGGAAAACACATCTAACCGTGGCGGGGGCAGTTGTTATAATATTGAAGAAATAAAAAAAATTCAGGCTGTTTGTAAAGAAAAAAATCTTGCGTTTCATTTAGATGGTGCAAGACTATGGAATGCTTTAGTGGCAAAAAAAGAAAGCCCAAAACAATACGGAGAGGCATTTGACAGTATTTCTATTTGCCTGAGTAAAAGTTTAGGTTGCCCTGTTGGCAGTTTGCTGCTGGGCAAAAAAGATTTTATTAAAAAGGCAAGAAGAGTGAGAAAAGTATTTGGCGGTGGCATGCGGCAGGCAGGTTTTATAGCTGCTGCCGGTATTTATGCTTTGCAAAATAATATTGAACGACTGGCTGATGACCATGCACATACCAAACAAATAGCAGATGTAATAGCAGCAAAAGAATTTGTAAAAATGCTATTACCGGTTGAAACCAATATTATCATATTTGAATTAAAAGACAGCATTACTGCTGCGGATCTGGTGGCTAAACTGAAAGAACATTCCATTTTAGCTTATGCTATTTCGCCAAACCGGGTAAGGCTGGTCATTCACCTGGATATAAGCAAGGAAATGGTGACGAGAACTATCGCAGCCTTCAATCAATTATAATATCTTAGAAAGTATGTTACCCAAAATTAATCCTGCATCAACTAAAGCCTGGAAAGAATTACAAGAGCACTTTTCAGAAATGAAAAATACTCATATGAGGAATTTGTTCCATGACGACTCCACCCGGTTTAGTAAATATTCCCTGTGCCAGGATGAGTTGGTGTTTGACTATTCCAAAAATATCATCAACGATAAAACTATTAAACTGCTGTTGCAACTGGCAGAAGAATGCAGATTAAAAGATGGCATCAATGCCATGTTTAATGGTGACCTCATCAATGAAACAGAGAAACGATCAGTTCTGCATATTGCCCTGCGGAATTTTTCTGACTACCCCATTTTCTCAGAAGGAACTGATATAATGCCTGGGGTAAAAAAAGCGCTTCGCAAAATGAAAGCTTTTTCCAATTCAGTACATAATGGGAAAGTAAAGGGCTACACAGGAAAAAAAATAAAATACATTGTCAATATTGGTATAGGTGGCAGTGATTTAGGTCCCCAAATGGTAACCGAAGCCCTCAAACCCTATTGGGTTGATGGTATTGAAACTTATTTTGTCTCCAATGTTGATGGCACCCATATTGCCGAAACATTAAAGAAAGTAAATCCCGAAAGAACCCTTTTCCTGATTGCATCCAAAACTTTCACTACCCAGGAGACTATGACCAATGCCCATACGGTAAGAGAATGGTTCCTGAAAAAAGCGAAGAATGAAAAACATATCGCCAAACATTTTGTTGCCCTTTCCACCAACGAAAGTGAAGTGGTAAAATTTGGCATTGACAAAAAGAACATGTTTGAATTCTGGGATTGGGTGGGTGGCCGTTATTCTTTATGGAGTGCCATTGGATTATCCATTGCTTTGACAATTGGGTATAAGAATTTTGAACAATTATTAAAAGGAGCACATACTACAGATACTCATTTTGGCACTGAACCTTTTGAAAAAAACATACCCGTAATAATGGCGTTGCTGGGAATTTGGTATATTAATTTTTGGGGTGCCCAATCAGAAGCTATTCTTCCTTACGATCAGTACTTACATCGCTTTGCTGCTTATTTCCAGCAGGGCAATATGGAAAGCAATGGCAAAAGCATTGACCGCAATGGCGAACCTGTGGAGTATGCCACCGGCCCGGTTATATGGGGCGAACCCGGAACCAATGGACAACATGCTTTTTACCAATTAATACATCAGGGCACTCCTTTTATCCCTTGTGATTTTATAGCCCCGGCACAAAGTCATAATCCAATTGGTGACCATCATATAAAGTTGTTGAGCAATTTTTTTGCTCAAACAGAAGCTTTGATGAATGGCAAAATGGAAAATGAAGCAGAAAAAGAATTGGAAAAACAAGGATTAACGGCACAGGAGATTGCCAAACTACTGCCTTTTAAAATCTTTACCGGCAATAAACCAACTAACTCCTTCCTTTTAAAAAAGATTACTCCCCGCACTTTAGGAGAATTGATTGCTATGTATGAACATAAAATATTTGTACAGGGTGTTATCTGGAATATTTTCAGCTTTGACCAATGGGGTGTGGAGTTGGGTAAACAATTAGCCAATAAAATTTTGCCCGAACTGCAAACTAATGATGATGTAAGCAACCATGATTCATCTACTAACAGTTTGATAAAAGCCTGGAAGCAGATGAAAAAATAATCTTACTTTCAGATTGTTTAAAACCATTACTCATGAAAAAGATTTTCCTTCTTTTTGGAATTGCTGCTTTTTCGTCTGCCTCGGCGCAGCAACAGGATTTGTTTGATATTCAAAAACACATACAAAAGAAACAGGCTGAAGATAAAAAAGCCGCTGACAAAATAAAGTTAGTACCACCACCTTTGGCAAGCTTTGAATTTTATATCCCCTATACAACTAATATACCAGGCCTTTCTTACACATTACCCAATGGAGACAAAGTCGTAATCCTGGGGCAGGACAATATGCCTTGTATTGTTCCCGACATGAACCAGTTTCAAACGATGCCAAATATTATTTGGGGTATTAAAAATTCGCATTGCTATTTACTTCCCCCTGTAAGAAAGCCCGGACAAATCCCCAATGGTGCACTGCCTTTCAAAATGATAGTTTCGAAGTAAATACAACATAATATATTGTTCCGGGTAATATAATTTTAAGTGGGGTGAAGTATCATTGCTTCATGCTCCGGGCAACTGAATATTTTTTCTATACGGCACAAAAAATTACAGTACAATTTTCAAAAAAAATCCCTCCCGTTTGTAACGGGAGGGATTTGCTTATAAGTTCGTCTGTAAATTCATCTTATTGTATTACGACCAGTCCTGAAACAATCTTACCGGTGTGGACATTGTTCACCTTCACCACATAGGTTCCGGCTGCAAGGTTGCCCAGGTCAAAATCCATCCGTAAGTATGGATTGGTTACACTTACCAGTGTGAACTCCTTCTCTGCCACCAACTGGCCATTGGACTTGAAGATCGATACCACTCTGCGCTCCGTCGGCGTACCACTATAATACAATCTCACCTGGAAGGCTCCCTCACTCGGATTCGGATAAATCCATAACCTGTCAGTTGCTTCTGATCCAATCGTCAGGTTGTTCGAGGTATTCACACAACCATTTACATCCGTCACCCTTGCCCGGTAGGTACCCTGGCCATCTATGCCTACTGTCCGGCTGCTTGCCGTACCAGATATTGCTGATCCGTCCAGTGTCCAGCTCCAGCTCGCTGCTGCAGGAGCACTTGTACCGGTTATCGTTGTTGTCTGACCTGGTATTAATGACAGATCCGGTGATGATATCGTTACCGTCGGTAATGAATTTACCGTCAGCGTCGCTGAGCCAGAGTTCGTTGAGCCTGCACATGGAGATGCTGTAATTACTGCACGGTAACGGTTATTGTTCATGGCCGTTGTTACCCCTGTAAGGTTCAGCGTTGATGAGGTAGCCCCTGATACATTCGCCCACGTTAACCCGCCATCGGTGCTTACCTGCCACTGATACGTCAACGGGCCTCCTCCAGCACTTACGCTGAAGCTCGCATTATTACCTATACACGCCGCCGTATTCACTGGGTTTACCACTGCTGTTACAGGGTTCACCACATTTACAGGTATCACTGTTGGTGTACTCGTACATGGTGTGGCTGTGTTATATACTACTGTATAGTTCGTATTTACTATTGGGTTAACCCATATTGTGTTTACTGGTGTGCCTGCAACATATGGTACAGTTGCTGCTGCATCCGTAAACATCGTATTCGGTGCTGCCGGTGAGGATGTCCAAACCCCTGCCGCCGGAGCTCCATAAGTAATGGTTACTGACCATGATGTTAATACCCCCAAATCTGCAGGGCCTATATCACATATTGCCAGTGCCCAGTTACCATTCAATGTACCCAGTAATGGAGCCCAGGTATTGGTTGTTGTTGGTGCTGTTGATGGGAAGGATATCGGGTGGAAGGCATCTGCCCTGAATATACCTGTTCTTGGTGCAGGGGCCCCGCTCATTGCCGTCACTCCCGTTGAACTTACTGTCGTATTGGTAAAGTTCGCTGTCCCGTTGCCGCCTGTTCCGCCATTCAATGCCCCTACAAGGTTCAATACCTGGCCGTTTGGTGAACGCAGGTTCATCACAACGTCGCCTACCCAGGTATGCGTCATCGTGAAGGTTACACTGATATTGGAAACAATGGCTCCGCCAGGGATACCTGAAACAGCAACGCTGTTAGATGTTCCCGCCGGATTGTTATCCGGTATATTTAACGGCAACCCTGCTGAGGCATTAAATACCACAGTGGCAGGTGATGACGCATTGGTTAGTGTTAATTGCTGGATACTTCCTGTACATATTGTCGCTGATGTCGGGTTCACCGTCGCTATCAGCGGTGTTACTGTTAATGTACCTACACCTGAGAAATCAACCGCTGTACAAGGACCCTGCATCACTGCACGGTACTGGTAACCACTCATCGTTCCCGGTACATTACTTAAGCTCAATGTAGTTGTTGTAGCCCCGGAGAATACTCCTCCATTGCTTACCATTGTCCATGGTGCCCCCGAATTTATTCTTTGCTCCCACTGATACACTAAGGCTGATCCCGTTGTTGTTACACTGAAACTCGCATTGCCTGAACACTGAATACTTGTATTGGATGGATTAGCTGTAAATACCCCCTGGATACATGGCGTAATATTTACATTATAATCTTCTGCTTCTCCAAAAGTACTGTTTGATACTCCACAGGACTGGGCAGCCGTCATTGCATTATCATCCCCGGCCCTCACCCTTAATCGGGTAGTTCCTAAAGTCGCCCCGGCAGGAACAGTAAAATTGATATTGACAGTACCGTTCGCACCGGCATTTACAGGAGCTCCTAAAAATTCTGAAACACTGAAAATTCCGTCCTGGTTATAATCAATCCATGCCCCTACCCACTGACCAAACGTATCAGGACCTACACGAACGGTAAGCGTTCTGGAATAGCCCGGATATATTTCCGGCGCCGCTACAGCATTATAATAGGTGAATTGACCCGTACACACTGATGTATTATTAAGCGTTCCTAAAGTAACATTGGCAATATAATCGCCAAAAGTACAGCTGTTGCTATAGGTAGGCGTACAATAACAATTATTGAAATTATTCATTGTTACCTGTAAGGGCGTTGAGGTTGCCGTATTGCCAGCACAGGTAACATTACAACGATAGAATGTGGCTGCCACCTGTGATGTTGTATAGGTAGATCCTGTTCCCACATTGGACCACGGACCTGTACCAGAAGGACCTGACTGCCACTGATACGAAAGACCGGCTGCAGGGGTAACCTGCGTAGACAAAGTAAAATTTATACCAGGACAGGCCGGATTGGCTGTACTTAACGTATTACCAGGGGCTGGTGTACCGGTACACGGAACCG
>CXWL01064533.1_pt1 | contig 46684 bp, 50 predicted proteins | sample 590931 | NCBI WGS metagenome assembly CXWL01 (sample SAMEA3498368, study PRJEB10139) | groundwater metagenome | biome: water well; material: biofilm material | place: Germany | collected 2015-04-27 | reverse complement strand
AAGAAGCCAATTGACGCACGATCAGCTTGGCGCGGTCGAACATCGCCCGATCCAGATCACCAATGCGGGTATAGATGAAAAAACTCCCCAGCAATACCCCCAGAATCAAGATCGGGATCAACGCAACCGCCAGTGTCTGACTTTCTATGCCGTGTTTTTTCATGGCTTCCTCCTGATTTCCGCGCGCAGTTGTTCTGCGTCTTTGATAACCAGGCCGAGCGAACGGGCGACCTGGGTGTTGACCGACACTTCAAATTCATTCGGGTATTGGCCGGGCGGCAATTTGCCTGAAACCGCAAACTGTTTGATCACTTCCGCTGCCTGGCGGGCGATCTGTTGCGGCGTGCTGTACACGGCACAAAGCGCGCCCGCGCGAACATATCCCGGCGAAATGCCGATCATGGGAACCTGCCTGCGGTAGGTTTCCAGCAGGATGTTGCGGATGGTGTCGGAGTTATAAACCGCCGCGTCCGGCAACACGAACAACACCCCGCTTGTTTCCAGCAGCTCAGACAAAGCGCTTGCCAGCGGATGATCGTGATCGACGGGCTGCTCCTGCAATGCAAAATTATTTGCCGCCGACAGCTTCCTCAGATTTTCCAGTTCGGCCGGAGGCGCCGCATAAAGAATTCCGATATCCCTGGTTGCGGGAAGAGCCGCCGCCACCAGCGCGAGTTGGCGCTGCAGCGGCTGATCCAGATAGATGGCAGAGATCAGAGGGGATGATTCCGGATGCAGCTTTTCGAATCCGGCACGCGGGATCAACACATGCAGCAAGGGTTGCGCAGCGGCGGCAAGCGCGTTCGCCGCTTTCATGCCGACTGCGATCACCAGATCGGTATCGGGGACGGAGTCACCCACGCGGACGACGCGCAAGTTATGCTGCCCGGAGAGCTGAGTTTGAAGCGCAGTGCTGAATTCCTGGTAGGCCCCCCCGCTTTCGCTCAGCACCACCGCCATGCGCAACGATTGCGCTTCAGCCGGGGAAAAGCAGGAAAGCAGAATCACCAGCGCTACGGATAGCTTCTGTCCGGTGAAAAAGAATACCGGGTGAAAAAAAGCAGCCCGGCTAGAAATTAATGGTCGCAGTAAGATAAGCCCGCCGTTTGAACAAGAGATTCGCCCGCTCCTTGACATTGCCGTATCCCGTATAGTTGTCCTGGAATGCGTTCTGCAATATCACAGCAATCTCCCCTCCTCCTGGTCTTTCTTTTTGTCCGAATGTTTTTGCGACTCGCATATCTACCCTGCGCAGCGGCGATTCCGGCGGTAGGCCCGAAGCGACATCGGTCACCCTGACTTTGCCCCTCAAGTAGATGCCGGTACTGAACTGGATCGACTCGGACAAGTGCTGTTCCAATAAAAGGTTACCACTGTGCGCCGGTACCGATTCACTGCACAGATTCAAGTAATCGGTTTGGTAGGCCCGCGCGATCTGCTGGCCAAGCGTGGAGGTGGCGGATACCGGCAGCGGATTGAAATACTGGGTCGGGTAGGAACTGAATGCGCAACTGGCTTGTTGACGCGAATAGTTCACAGTCGCTCTTCCGTCTTGCCAGCGGTAACTGGCCGAGATATCCAACCCCTTGAAAGTCCCGCCGGACATATTCTTGAAACTGTTCTTAGGATCAGCAAGATTGCTCAGATCGGCATAAAAATCGAGAAAGATGATGTCGCTCAACTTGTCATAGTAGATGCGCCCATCCACACTCAGCGCGCCAAACTGACCCACATAACCGAGCTCTTTCGACAGGATCCTTTCCGGCCGCAAATCGGCGGCGGGCGGCACATAGGCTCTGCTCCAATACTGATTGGTACCCGTGCGCAGATACATTTCCGCCATCATGGGATTCCGCGTCGCCGATGAGACCGAGGCGCGCACGGTATGCCGCGGCAGAACGTGATAGTTCAAAGCCAGTCTGGGCGATGTGCTCTTGTGACCCGCCCCATCATCTTCATACATGGTCCCTGCATTTAGCAAAACGGATTCCGTCGCCCTCCATTCATCATGCACAAATATACGCGACTGATGCAGGCCCTTGGGAGTGGTTAATAGCAAACCCTGTTCGGCATAGTCATAGCGTATGCCACCGCCCCAAACAGCACGATTGTTCCCGCTTAATTGGGACGTATTCTGGAGCTCGAGTTCCTGGCGCCGGGCCTTGGCGAGATCCTGCCCAAAACCCTGCGCAACCGGGCTGGCAGTATCGCCGTTGCATACCGGAAGATTGATGCACTTGTACGGATCCGTGTAATCGCGATTGATACGATAAAAGGTCAGTTTGGACTCATCCCCGCCTGCCCAGTGATGCAGCCAGGTTAACTGCTGAAAATCGTTTTGGGTACGCACGTCCCTGAACGCATCGGTCAAGCGTCCGGCAGTTCCCTGGCCGTAAACACCGTTGTTGAGTCCAATTTGAAAATCAAAGCTATCGTTATGGTCGGGACGGTAATTGGTACGCAGATTGAGCAGATGATTGGAGCTGGTGTCATGCAACACGAGAGGGTTGTCCCCGCCATCCGACCGGTAACCGAAAGAGAGCCGGTAATCGAATTGATTACCTGCCTTGCCGAGATAAGCGGACACATCCGAGATGCCCGTCTGCCCTTTGTTCCCGGACACAGTTTTGACGTTTACGCTTCCCGCATCACGCGAGATGATATTGATGACCCCGTAAAAAGAGTTGGCTCCATGCGATGCGGCGGCCGGCCCGCGCACGACTTCGATACGCTCGATATCATCGATCAACAAGGGCAGATCCTGCCAGTCGACCCCGCCAAAAGGGGGCAGGTAAACGCTGCGGCCATCAACCAGCACCTGCATCCTGCGCGAATACTGGTCGGACACACCGNNTCCGAGACGGGTTGCACCAGACGGGATGCGCTGAGAACGACAGGGAAATCCTGCAGGAAGGCCTGTTCCGAATGTGATTCATCCGCGGCAAATGCCGATGCGGACGCGGCCACGCCCGTCAAGGCACAGAAAACAACACTGATTTTGTGACTCAGGTCAGACAACATGGTCGCGACGAATTGAGGCTCGGCCCGGCAAATTGATAACACTAAAAATCGCACCGCAGCGCGCACCCGGAGGATTATAGATCAACTGAATCACAGCGATGCCATGATTCGGGAACCGAAACCCGGCACGCGTTGCGGATCATCAATCCAGTTCGGAAAGTTTTCCGGTCAGGTATCCCTGGTATCCATCCACGCCGAGGTTAGTCGCCAGTTCCAGCATTGCGACATCCTCGACACCCAGCACGATCACGCGGATATTCAGCTGGCGGGCGATCAACACCACGGATGAGATAAACAATTGGTGTTTGTGATTGGACTGCAGATCACGGATGTACGCCTGGCTGAGTTTCAAATAGCGCGGCTTGAGTGTTTGCAAATACTCAAAAGCACTTTGATGCAAACCAAAATTGTCCACGGCAAAATTCGCACCCAGTTTGCGCATCTCGGTCACGAATATTTCCACTCCGGCCCTGTCCTGCACGATACCGAACTCGGAAAATTCAAATATCAGGCGCTTTGCCAACAACGGATCCGCCCGCATCGCGGAGCGCAGCCAATCCAGCAATGCCGCATCATGGATCGAGTAAACCGACAGGTTGATCGCGACTTCCTGATCCGTGATCATCCCGTTGGCCATTCCGCCGAACAATTTTTTCAGGATGGCCAGATCGAAAGCAGGCGTGAGCCCGTGCCGGTTCGCCATGGGAATGAACAGTTCCGCCGGAACCAAGTCACCGTTCTCCTGCCGCAGCCGCCCGAAAATCTCGATCTGCAATTGCTGCCTGTTGCGGATATCCATCACCGGTTGCGCGAACAGTCTGACACGCTGTGCCGCGATCGCGTCCAGGATCAACTGCTTCCAATGCAGCGATCCTTTGCTCTGGTCGTCCCCGGTCAGATTCTGCAACACGCACAGACGGTTGCCATTCGAAAGCGATTGCTGCATTGCCATGTCACATTGCGCCAGCAAAGCATGCAGCGTGACAGCCTGCCCGGAAAAATACACCGCGCCACAACCGAAACCCACCGCAGTCTCATCCGGCAAGGCTTCGACAACCGCATTCAGCGCCGCGGTCAATGCCTGTCCCAGTTGCACCGCCTCCGCGCGCGAAATGTTGGGCACCACCACGACAAAAGTCGCGCCGTTGACCCGGGAGCGCAATATGTCGCGTGCGGGCTCTATGGATTGCAGCGCGAGCGCAATGTCCTTCAGCAGGGCATCACCCTCGCGGAAGCCGTGGCGCGTGTTGTATCCCTCAAAATCAGTGAGCTGCAGCATGTACATCGCCCCCGAGCCCGGATCATCCCTGTCCTCAAGCAACGCCTTGACGTACGCCTCAAAACCGCGCCGACTCTCCAGACCGCTGCGCACATCCTTGCTGGATTCATCGCGGAAGCGGATGGCCTGCTGCACTTCATGCTCGATGATTTCGCGCAATTTATTGGACATCGAGTTGATCTGGTTCACCACACTGCGCAGTTCGGGCGCATCGGGTATCGATTCGATCAGCCGAAAATCGCGCTCGCTGATCGCATGCGCCGCCGCTTCGATGGCACGCAGCGGCTTGAGGATCCTGGTCAGAAAACCGTGCAAAGCCACCAGGGCAAGCAGATAAAAAAACGCCAGCCCCAGCGTGGCTTCCAGCAACGTCCGCCATAGCTGCTTGTAGGCGAAATTCGGATGGCTGGATACCACCACCCGCCCCAATTGGCGCCAGCCCTGGCTGACGAGCGACTCGGCCGAAGGCGTCTCCAGCGGCAAGGTATTGACGAACCATTGCGGAACTTCGGCCGGCGCCACCGGCAATATCTTCAGCACCACCGTCTCGCCCTGAATATTCAAAACGCGAATCGACTGGTAATAGCCGCGATCAAACAGCGCGTTCACCGTCACCTCGGCACGCACCCTGTCGTTCATTGCCATCGCGGCCGGCAACACCAACCCCAGTGATGTCGCCGCATTTTGCGAATGCGATGCCAGCTGTTCCTGCAAATACTTGTGCGCGTTGCGGATATAGATCGTCTCCGTCGCGATGAGTATCCCCAGAAATGCGATCGACGTACCCCAGAACAATTGCCTGAATAAAGTCATGACCTATTTTCCCGGCGGCTACATGCGCCGTTCTTTTTCCATTTTTTCCAGCAGCTCGCCCCACACACGGATCTGGCTGGACTTGCCCTTGAAATTGGCCGCACCGGCCGCCCACATATCGTCATCGTTAAAACTGTACACCGGCTCCAGATCGTCACGCTCGGATGCCCGCAGCAGTTTACCGCTCAGGTTGTCGAGGATGTAGGGTTCGGCATCCGGGGTCGGGTAATAGGCCAACACCATGTGCGCCTCATTGATCTTCAGCGCGCGCACATAGGTGATGCGCAGACTTCCCGGCGGCACCCCGAGCTCCCTCAGGCTGAAATACTTGGCGATGGAATAATCCTCACAGTCGGCACCATTCGAAGCCAGCGACTCGACCGGGGTCGCCCAGTAATCGTCCATTTTCCAATGTTGCTGATCGTTGTAGAACGGCAGTTTGTTCCAGAAGCGGTTGAAGAATTGCAGCTCATCCCTGCCCAGTGGCGGGGAACCTTTGGCCCGGTTCGCCAGCCCTTCCAGTTCGATCTTGCGCCAGTCCTGCAGGCGGTCGACCGCAGCGCCACCCCAACTCGCGCTGATGTGCCGCAACAGACCGGGGCTGAAATCGACCAGACCGGCGCTGACCGCTCCCGCACCAAGCAGCAGAAAAAGCAGCACGCCCAACGCCGAAGTGCGCCGCAGTTTGATCATCGGGTCGCGCCGCTGCTGGACAATTCTTTCTCCACCGCGATCAGCAATCCGCCGGTGGCACTGTCGAGCATATCCAGCACCAGCTCGAAATCATCTGCTCCCCCGCCGTAGGGATCGGGGACTTCCCGGGTCTTGTACAGCTTGCTGAACGACATCATCAGTTTTGGTTTTTGCCACAGGTCCGGTTCGCCCAGACGATGCAATGCGGTCAGATTAGCCATATCCATCGCCAGCACGAAGCTGAACAATTCAAGATCACTGCGGCGCACCTTGCGTGCGCGCAAAGCTGACAAATCATAGCCGCGCTCGCGGGCCGCCGCCTGTGCCCGCGCATCGGGCGGCTCGCCGGCGTGGAAATCGTGCGTGCCTGCCGAATCGATGATCAGCTGCCCGGCAATGCCGGCTGCCGCCGCCTTGCTGCGGAACATCGCTTCCGCGGTGGGCGAACGGCAGATATTCGCCGTGCAGCAGAACAGGACGCCGATTTTCTTTTTATCGTTCATTGAGATTTACAGTTCAACCTTGATATTTACGGCCGGCAAATTGGCGCTGCTTGGATTGAAACACCTTCAGGCAAGCGCCATCAAGAGATTTGCGGGGGTTTGCCTACTTTTGTATTTCGGTCCAGACCCAGCGCGATCCAACCCAACGCCAAAATCAGCATGAACGTCGCGGCATTGGCCGGGATCTGCAGATTGAAATCCACCGTACTGTGAATCAACAGCGCGATAATACCCATCACCGAAGCGAACGCCATGCCGCGCAGCAACGGATCGCGCCGCCGATAAAGTGCGGCGAGCGCCACCCCCAGACTCGTCAGCAGCATCAAAGCCAGCAGCCCCAAGCCAACGAGGCCGGTATCCGCGGCAATCTCCAGATAATCCTGATGCGCATGATCGTAATAGGAGCCGATGCTCCCCGGGCGGTAGCGCGGATAGACCGCATGGAAACTGCCCCCCCCTGCCCCCACCAGCGGATAGTCCTGCCACAACTTGAACGTGTTCTGGCTGACCTCGACGCGGTCGGCATCGTGTGTCACCGAGCTCTGCTCGATGCGCGCCACCACTTTCTCCACGCCGAACCACGCGCCGACGATGAACAGATCGATCACCATCAGACTGGACAGCAGGATCACCGTGCTGCGCGTTTCGCGCCTGGCGAACATCCCGCGCACCGAGCCGGTCTGCGCGCGGAACATGAGCAGACTGAGCAGCCCCGCCAGCAGCATGCTGGAAAAGAACGCGGTATTGCCCATGCGCGAACGCGTCAGCACCAGGGCGATCACCATGATGGCCAGCATCAGGCGCAACAACAGCTTCGCGCTCAACAACAGCCCGGCCAGGCTGCGCACGCGCTGGCGCCAGGTGCGGATCGACTCGCCGGAAGACCACGAAGCCAGCAGCAGGCCGATGCCGGTCGCCAGCGTCATTTCCAGATAACCCGCCAGATGATTGCGGTTCACAAAGGTGCCCGTGGCGAATCCGACGTAGGCTTCCTTTTTCATGAAGAACCCATACTCCAGACCGGACAAAGTCATCATGCTGCCGTAGAAAGCCTGGAGCAGACCGCTGAGCACCAGGGTGTAGGCCAGCAACACCAGGCGTTGCTTGCTGTTCACCAGCAACAGCATGAGCACGAACAACAACGCATAAGCGACACTCTTCATCCAGTACAGAAAACCGGCATGGGGATCGACGGACAAGGGAGTCCAGGCGTCGACACCCGCCAGTTGATACTGGGCGACACTTTCCGGGGACAACAGCGAACGCAGGGAAACAGGCAACGGCAGCAGCGTGAAAGCCAGATAGAGCAACCAGATCAGCAGCAGCCACAACATCGGCCGGGCAGCCGCAAAGGCCGCACCCGGCTGCACCGCTCTCCTGTGCCAACCCAGCAACCAACCGAAAGCGATCAGCGTGACGGCAATTTCGAAGACTGCTTCCGCCCACACGCGGTTGCTGGCGAAGGGCAACGGCAACCACACCAGCAAAGCCAGCAGCGCGATGAATAAGCGTTGTTCGAAGATTGGTTTCATTGGCATGACACCCGCGGTTCGGCGCAAGGGCTGCGGTGCGCCTGTGCCACATCGCGCATCAGCTTGTCTTGTCTTTCCATGCCGCGCACGAACACCTGCTGGATCAATGCCTGTTCCGCGGCGGGCAGCGCATCCCATGCGCTCAAGCCGACACCCGCCAGCGCAGCCAGCAGCTCCGGCTCCCACGGGCCGAGTTCGACCGCACGCTGCAGGGCGAAACGAAACTCCGCATCGAACTCGCCCAGTTCGCGCTTGAGCCGCAACAGAATACTCCAGCTATAGGGAGAAACAGGCCGCAAGCGGATGGCGCTGCGGATCTGCGCCAAGCCCGCGAGCAACAGCAAACGTTTTGCGGCGGGCAGGACGGCGGGCAAACCGGCGCGCACCAGACTCAGGCGCGCAAGGTTCTCGTGAGAGGCCGGATTGGCAGCATCAAAAAAACGCGCGCTTTCAAACTGGCGCGCGACGGATTCAATCTGCATGGCGGAGGGAGGGAGTTTCGCTGATTTCCAGCTCTCTATCGTGCGGTTGGCACTCAGCGAAAACAATTCGGCGACACCGAAGCGGGCCGCCGAAATCAGCACGAACAACAGGAATGCGACAATGATCCAGAGCAGATATTTTTTTGCCGGGGATTCCATGTGCTCGGGATGGAATCAGATCCTGATCCCCAGAAAAGTCCTCGGCGGAGCCTTGCTTTCCTGGCCGTAGGTATATTCGTACTGATACGAATATTGCCCGTAACGGTCCGATTTTTTGTAATCGAGCTGGTTCAATATCACCCCGAGCAACGGCGCCTCGATATCGTGCAGCCGCTTGATCGCGGCACTGGCCAATTGATGCGGCGTTGAATCCGCCTTGACCACGTACAACAGGGCGTTCGCATAACGCGAAATCACCAGCGAATCGCTCACCGGCTTGAGCGGCGGGCAGTCAATGACGACCACATCGAACATCTCTTTGACCTGGGTAATGGTTTCGCCAAAACGCTGCGAGGAAAGCAATTCAAGCGGCGAATTGAAACGCTTGCCGGCTGAAAGCACGAACACGTTCGGACTCTCGGTGGCGCGTATGCAATCCTGCAGCGGCGCTTCGTCGGCCAGATAATCCACCAGACCGCGCCCCCCTTCCATGCCACCGATGGCAGCGGCCAGACTCGGGCGGCGAATATCGCCGTCGATCAGCAGCACTTTTTTCATCTGTCCCAGGGCAAACGCCAGATTGATCGCGATCGTGGTCTTGCCCTCGCCGGGCACAGTGGAAGTCACCATCACCACCCGGTGCGGCACATCGATAGCCGACAACAGCACCGCCGTGCGCAGCGTGCGCACCGATTCGGAGAACGGCGAATTCGGGTCTGCCAGGAAGGCGCGCGCGGCGACCAGCTGTTTGTCCTTTTCCTGCGCCAAAATCTGTATCGAACCCAGCACATCCACACCCAGACGGCGCTCGACATCGGCCACGGTGTGCAATGTGTTATCCAGGTAATCCAGCACGAACACCAGTGCCACCCCGGCCAGCAAACCCAGCACAAAGGCGATGCCGACGATCAGCCGCTTCTGCGGTTTGAGCGGGACAGCGCTGACCACGGCCGGATCGACGATGCGCCCCGCCGTGGATTGCAGGTTGGACGCGACATCGGTTTCCTTGGCGCGGTTGACGAACAGGTCATACAACTGCTTGTTGCTTTCCGCCTCGCGCTGCAGCACGCTCAACTGGAATTCCTTGCGTGTCAGGTTCTGAATATCGGCCTTGATCTGGTCCAGCGCGCGCGTGGTGGCGGCCACGTTGGTCTTGGCCAGCTCGAATTCCTTGGTGATGCCGTTGATCACCGCCTCCACTTCGCGCTTCACCGCCGCGCGCGCCGACTTCAATTCGGATTCGGCCGCGATGACTTTGGGGTGGGCGGCGGTGTAGCGGCTTTGCAGTTCGTTCAGTTTGCGTGCCGCGGTCGATTCCGCTTCTTTCATTTGCTGCACGGCAGCATTCTTGAGCACGGCCGGCAACGACTCCAGCTTCTCCATCGGCTGCCCGCGCTGGTCTTTCACCTGCAGGTAAACACCCTCGGCCTCGGCCAGACGCTGCCGCATGGTAATCAGATTGGTCGAAATCTCTTCCAGCTGCTTGCCGGTGCCGCTCAGCGCCACCCCCTTGCTGTCGATGATGTTTTCCTGCTCGCGGTATTGCTGCAGCGTCTTTTCCGACTCCTCCAGCTTCTTGCGCAAACCTTCCATGCGCTGCGTCAGCCAGATATTGGCGCGCTGCGTCATCAGCGAGCGCGCCTCGAGATCGTTCTCGATATAGGCCTCGGCCACCGCATTGGCAACCTGCGCCGCGAGCTCTTTGTCGGTCGAATCGAAACTGATCTTGACGATCTGGCTTTTCAGCACCGGCTCCACCGTCAGCGCTTTGGAAAATCGCTCAAGTTCGCTTTGAAACTGTGCGGCTTCAATCTCGGCCGGCGTGCCTTCCGGTTCGGACGCGAACCAGCCGGATTCCCGCGGCGGATTGAACGCCGGATGCTTGGTCAGCTCCAGTTTCCTGATGACCATCTCGGCGATCGGGCGCGATTTCAGGATCTGCACCTGCGAATTGAAAGACTCCTGCCCGGCACTGCCCTGAATATCGTAAAGATCGGACAGGGTAAGCGCCTTGCTCTTGGCATTCTCGATCAGGATCAAAGCGGTCGAGCGATACACCGGCGTCATCTGAAAAGCGACCAGTGCCGCCAGCAGCGTCAGCGCGACCGCCAGCCCCAGAATCTGCCCGATGTGCTTGCGTATCAGCAACCAGTAATCGAGCAGGTTCAATTCTTCATCAGCGTCGTTTTCCGCCGCCGGCATGGGTTCGCGTGTCATCAGAAAAAGCTTTCTTCAACGGTAATGATGTCGCCGGGCATCACCGGCATGCCGAGGTCCGCCTTGACCGGAGTATGTGTGATATCCGCCTCGTGGATGATGGCAACATGGCTTTGCGAGGCACGGTCCTTGAAGCCGCCGGCGATGGCCACCGCCTTGCGCACGGTCAGCCCCGGCTGAAAAGGAAAATTGCCCGGCTTGTGCACCTGGCCGTTGACAAAAAAGTCGCGGTATTGCTCGATGGATACCGTCACCCTGGGATTAATCAGATATTTCTTCAGGCCCGCGGCCACGCGCGATTCAAGTTCGGAGACCGTCAGCCCCGCGACCTTGATCTCGCCCAGCATCGGCATGGAGATGGTGCCCGCGTCGCTCAGGCGCACCTTGTCCACGCTCAATTCCTTTTCATCATAGACACTGACGCCGATGGTATCCCCGGTGCCCAGACGATAATTGGACATCTCGCCTTCCGCGGCAACAGCAGACGGTGCGCAGAGCATCAGGGCAAGAAGAAGCAGCGAACGAAGTGACATGGAACCGATCATGGACAAAGAAAACAAAACAGGCAACACGGGTTCCGCGAAAAAGAGGTGATCACCTTGCGGCGGATCACCTCTCGCGGATACTGCTATGAACTTACAGTACTGAACGCACGCTCAACAAAAAGATATTGCGTTTGTAATCGTTCAGCGGATTGTTCGAAGTCTTCGCGCTGCTGGTGTATTCGGCACCGCCGACCAGCCAGCTGCGGAATTTGTATTCCGCCTTGAGGCCGAAATTGTTGGTGCTGTCATTGCGGTTTGCACCCACAAAATCTTCTTTCACCTGATAACCGCTGGCGTGCAAAGTAACGCGGTCGTTCAGGTCATAAGCGACATTGGCGCCGGTGTTGCTGACCAGAATAGTGCTCGAACCGGCCAGCGTGGTTTCGTTGGGCTGCTTGGAAGAAACCAAATCCACCTTCACGAACGTCAGCGGAGACCAGCGCACCGCGCCTTCCCAGCTGGCGCCGGAATGCGTAGGCAGGGTCGAGTCAAACTTCTTCTGCAATTGGCCGACCTTCACTTCGCCGACGGTCTGCGCGGTCGCTTCCCATTTCACGCCGAGCATGAAGCGCTGCTCGTTGCCGTTCAGCAGGGAACCGGTCTGCTTGTAGGCGATGCCGGTACGTTTGGCATGCAGCAGCAAAGAAGTCTTCGGTTGTACGCGGAAATAGAATGTGCCACCCACGCCGGTCAGCGTCTTGTCATAAGCGGTGGTCAGCGTGCGGTTGTTCTGGTAGGTGCGGTCGCTATAGCCAAGATCGAGCACCACACTGCTGCGCGACTCTTCCGCCCCGTAGGCGAACGAACCATTCAGCCCGGCCGAATGCCATTTGTTCGGCTCCGCGGTAACCGCACCGAAAGTCGAGCCGCGATCATCGTGGCCGGCCAGATATTCCGGCACAATCTTCAACGTCGAGCGCGAGGACAAACCAAACTCGGCCTGACCGAGGAGTTTCTGGTCCGTATAGTTATCCGCCGAACTGTTGCTGTAACGGCCGATGTCAATCAGGTAGGCCAGTGAATAGGCATTGGCATCCTTGCCGGCCTGCAACACCACCGACGGGCTCAACACCGTGATCATCGACGATTTTTTGTTCGGATCGGTATCGGCCAACCTGAAGATATTGCTGTCGTTCTTCAGCGCCAGGCCCAGGCCGGGATAGGCAGTCACACCGCCAAAACGATAGGCGGGCGCGGAAGACTCCTCATCCATCGCCGCGCTTGCCGCAGCGCATACCAACAAACCGGCCACAGCCAGCAAAGATTTTTTCAACACAGATTGATTCAACATAGCTACTCCATATTTAAAACGGACAAGATCGTTAAGTCCCCTCTCACGCAAGGAGAGGAAGGAATACGCGCCTGATCAGCGTTTCCTTCAACCAACACGCGACCGCCACAAAAAAATGATGCCGGAAAACTGTCCGGCATCTTTTTTTATACCCGGGACTTTAGGCCGGGCTGGCTGCACCGCCGCCGCCGGCCGCAGCCGGTGATGCAGCCGGTACACTGAACGCTGCCGGAGCAGGCGCGGAAGAACGACCCGCAGCCGTCGCCGACAACACAGTCGCCGGATTCACGCCCGGTACAATCAACACAGCCGCAGTGATCGCCTTGCTTTGGGCCGGGGCTGCCGCAATGGCTGCCTTGGTGATTCCCGCAGCCTGGCCGGGTGCCGCAGCAACCGCGGCGGCGGCGATCTGGGCGGCCTGACCGGCCGGTGCCAGGGTCACTGCCAGCGCGGTAACCGATTCAGCCGCTGCCGGATTCACGGTGATGACGGCCTTGGCCACGGCAGCCGCATCCTGGCCGGACTTGATCAGTGTTTCGGTCACTTGCGCGGGATTCAAACCTGCCGCATTGGCTTCCTTGGCGATGATGTCCAGACTGATACCGGCCTTGAGCTGTGTGCCGATCTCGGCGGCCACTTGTTGCTGGCTCATGCCACTGGTGAACACGGCTTGCGCCATGCCGGACACGGACAACAGACCCAGCGCCAAAACCAATGCTTTCATATTAAGTTGCTTGCTCATAAAAACCTCCATTAGAGAGTTGCACTTCATCACAAAATTACAAATAAAATTTTAAGCGTCCGCATAGTACCACACCGCCATCAAAACCCCGCCAACTTGTTGCACCAACCCATTCATTAAATAAAGAAACGCTGATTAAGTCCCCTCTCCCCGTGGGAGTGGGTGAGGGAGAAATACGCGTTTAATCAGCATTTCCCTAATACACGTTCTTGCCGAAGAATCCCCTGCGCACCGTCATGAAAATGATCTTGATGTCGAACCACAGCGACCAATTGCGCACATAGGCCAGATCGCAATCCACCCGCCCTTTCATTTTGTCCAGCGTGTCGGTCTCACCGCGCCAGCCATTCACCTGCGCCCAGCCGGTGATGCCGGGCTTGACCTTGTGGCGCAACATGTAACCGTGGATCAGGCGCCGATACTCCTCGTTATGCGCCACCGCATGCGGGCGCGGCCCGACGATGGACATATGCCCCTGCAATACGTTGATGAATTGCGGCAGCTCATCCAGCGAAGAACAGCGCAGAAAGGCGCCGAAGCGGGTTACCCGCGCATCGTTCTTTTGCGCCTGCATGATCCGCTCCCCGTCATCCGTCGCCGTCATGCTGCGAAACTTCCACACCTCGACGATCTCGCCTTTCAGCCCGTAGCGGCGCTGCTTGAACAACACCGGCCCCGGCGAAGTGAACTTGATTCCCAGCGCGATCGCCAGCATCAGCGGCGAGATCAACAGCAGGATCAGGCTGCCGAAAACAATATCCTCCAGCCTTTTGATGCCGCCGTTGATACCGTAGAACGGACTGTCAAACACACTCACCACCGGCATGCCGCCGACCGATGACCATTGCGCATTGAACAGGTCGAACACAAAAATATCGGGCACCACAAACACCGACACCGTGGTATCCGCCAACTGGTCGATCAACTGGGTGATGCGGCGCTCGGCATGCATCGGCAACGTCACATAGACGATATCGATCTGCCCCGCTTTGGCGCGATCCAGCATCGCCTGCAAACTGCCGAGTAACTGCAAACCTTCGGGAATCAGGCGCGAATCGGAATGATCATCAAACACCCCCAGCACGCGCAACCCCATCCAGGGTTGCTCATTGATCTGGCGTGTCAACTTCTGCGCCGTATTGCCGCAACCGGCAAAGGCCACCGTGCGCGAATTGCGCCCGTCGGCACGGATTGCGCGCAACAATTCGCGATAGACCAGGCGCAGCGCAGACAACCCCAGCGGCACCAGCAGCACCCAGGTCGCCAGCGCCACCCGCGAAAAATCCGAAGAAGTCTTGGAGGCGAAGCCCAATACCACCAGCGCCACCACGGTCACCACCCACACCCCGACCACCCCGCTGATCTCGGCCGCCAGACTTTCCGTGCGCCAGGAGCGGTACATTCCCTTGACGGCGGCCAGCAACACATAGATCAACACCGCGAGCAGCGTGAGCAAGCTATATTCCGCATTCGGCGCGACGTGGCGCAACCCGAGCGCGAACAGCATCGCCAATGCGATGATCGCCACATCGAGCGCGCGCTGCAACAGCTCCAGACTGGAAGCGTTTTGTTTGAGCAAACCGGAAGAAGAACGATTGAACACAAGAATCCCTGAAAACATTCGGCGCGACGCGCGCCCTGCCTGCTGCCGACCACCCGTGCGAAAAACCAACTACATGCGAGCGGGCGCGCAGTGTAACGAAGCCAACGCCGCTTTGTATATATGCCAAAGTATATAGACCTGTATATAGACCCGGTTCTATTCCTTAAACAATTGAGGGGTATTACGGTTACATTTTGAATACACCTCGCGTGAACCTCGCCCCTTAAACCAGATCGACCCCAAGCTCACCCCCGCCGCATCCGCCAGCCAATCCGCCCAGCCCGCCACCCGGCCGGGCAAAAAGGACTGATGAATCTCATCCGCCGCGCCGACCAACAACCCCAGCACGATCACCACGGCCAGGGGAAACCCCGCGAAACGATACAACAGGAATGTGAACACGAAAAAATAAAAGGCATGTGCCAGCTTATCCCACGGTGCAGGGATCAACCCCGCCGCCTGAGGCTGCGCACCGCCCACGAACAAAGCGGCCAACATCAACAGCGCACCCGCTAAAGCAATCCAACGTTTGATCAACTCAATTCCTTTTGCAGATCGGGATTATTCCCGCCCCACCGCTGTTGCAGGCCGGGATTCAGCATGCGCTGTTTTTGTAGGTCGGGATTTATCCCGACAATCATCTGTCAGGCTGATACCCGCAAGGGGTAGGCCGTGGCTGTACGGGGCTAAAGCCCCAACACCACACGCTCAGCCTGACCTACAACCTTCCTCTGTAGGTCGGGATCGAGCGTATGCTGTTTTTGTAGGTCGGGATTTATCCCGACGCGGTTGCGGCACATCCTCCTGCCCTGTCGGGTTGCACCCGTTCATTTTTAGTTGCCATACGCGCCGAAATATTTGCCGCTACCTGTAAGCTCGGGGGAGAAATTGATAGCGTGAATCAGGATGCGCATAAATGTCTTTTCAACCCCGACTCATGCCAAACCAATGCTCGATCGGCATCAACAAAAAATCCTCGACTGCGATACCATCGCCGCCGACCAGCAACAACTGATCAGGCTTGAACGCCTCGTTGAATGCCTGCAAACCCGGCAACACCGCTTGCGCGCGGCCACTTTTCACCTCGATGGCGATCAACTTGCGCCCGGCGCGCACCACAAAATCCACCTCACGATTGCGCTCACGCCAATAGAAGAGTTCGCACAGCCCTGCTGCCGCTGCATTGGCCAAATGCGCCCCGACAGCAGACTCGGTCAAGCGTCCCCAGTGCTCCCGATCTGCCTGGGCTTCCTCAAAGCGATAGCCCGCCATCGCAGAAAACAATGCCGTATCCAGCACCTGCAACTTGGGGCTGGAACCCCGGCTGCGCACCACCTCACCCGCATACTTGGGAATCCCGGTGAGCATGCCGGCAGCACTCAATAACTCCAGATAGTGGGCCAGCGTGGTGGTGTTGCCGGCATCCTGCAACTGCCCGATCATCTTGGTGTAGGAAAGAATCTGCCCGGAATAACGGCATCCCAATTCGAACATCCGGCGCAGCAAGGCGGGCTTGTCCACACGCGATAACAGCAAAACATCGCGCGACAACGTCGTCTCGATCAACGAATCGCGCACATAACGCACCCAGCGGTCATGATCTGCAATCAGCGCAGCCGCGCCGGGATACCCGCCATAGAAAATACTTTGCTGCACAGACCAGCCGAAAGCCTGATGCATCTCTTCTGCCGACCAGTGGGGCAAGTGCAACACCTCGAAACGTCCGGCCAGACTTTCGGAAAGCCCGCGCTGTATCAATAACGGAGACGAACCCAGCAGAACCACCTTGAGCGGGATTTTTTTGCGGGTGTCCTCATCCCACAGACGCTTAACGGCTTCGGACCAACCGGGAATTTTCTGCACCTCATCCAAAACAAGTATCGCACCCTGGCTTTCGTGTTTCAGCCTTGCGATCTCCCACTGCTGCGCGATCCATTCCTGCCCGCGCAGCGTAGGCTCATCCGCACTTGAGAACTGAACGGGCAGGCCGATACCTTCGCACACTTGCTGAACAAGTGTTGTTTTGCCAACCTGGCGCGGCCCTGCCACCACCTGAATGAAGTGACGCGGCTCTGCCAACCGATTGATTAGTATTTGGAATTGTGTGCGCTGATAAGTCATTTACAATTTACTCAATAAGATGAGTAAATTTAAACATGGACGTCCATCAAAGTAAAGTCGAAACTCATCATGCTGTTGGCGCCAAATGAAAGTTATTAATGCGGCCAAATGAAATAATGGGCAGTTTGAATCGCCCCCCGTAGGTCGGGATTGGTCCCGACAATCATCTGTCAGGCTGATACCCGCAAGGGGTAGGCCGTGGCTGTACGGGGCTAAAGCCCCAACACCACACGCTCAGCCTGACCTACAACCTTCCACTGTAGGTCGGGATTCATCCCGACGCGGTTGCGGCACATCCCCCTGCCCTACATCATTGGCAACCAATGCTCGGTCGCCAAACAAGAAGCCGGTACAGCCGTTACACCATCAGCCAAAGGCCACGGCTCGCCTTCGCCGTGACACATCACGTACAAATGATCCAACTCCAACATTTCTTTAGCGGAACGCATGGATGCAGTCACTTGAGGTGATTTGTTTAATTTGATCTCGAACCCCAGGCGACGACCATCCTGAATGATCAACAGGTCCAACTCAGCCCCCGCGTGCACCCCCCAAAAGAACGCCTCCCCGCGCCTTGCATCGGTGCGCCGAATCACCTCGCGCAAAATAAATCCTTCCCACGATGCGCCGCATTTCGGATGTGCCAACAATGCATCTTGGTCACCAATGCTCAACAAACGATGCAACAACCCAGTATCTGCCACATACACCTTAGGTGCTTTCACCTCACGCTTGCCCACGTTCGCATGCCAGGGCATCAAACGAAACGCCATAAATGTGCCTTCCAGAATATCCAGATAGCGCGACACAGTTTTATCGCTCACCCCCAGAGAGCGCGCCAATTCGCTGCCATTCCAAGTTTGCCCATGGTAATGGGCGAGCATCGTCCAAAAACGCCGCATCGTCACCGCAGGCAGATTGATCCCCAGTTGCGGCAAATCACGCTCCAGATAAGTGCGGATGAATGCATCACGCCATTCACGACTCTGCTGCGCGTCATTGGCCAGCAAAGCGCGGGGGAATCCCCCGCGCAACCAGCGAGTATCCAGCCACGCTGGCGCAGACTGATGTTGAACGATCTCATACAACGCAAGGCCATCCAATTCATGAAAAACCACACGCCCTGCCAAACTCTCCGCCGTGTGTTTAAGCAACTCCGGCGCTGCACTCCCCAGAATCAAAAATCGGGCGGGTATCTCAGGCCGATCTGCCAACACACGCAACAAAGGAAAAATATCGGGTCGCAGTTGAATCTCATCCAACACCACCAATCCCTTGAGCTCTCTCAATACAAAAGCAGGATCAGCAAGACGCGCTTGGTCGTCGGGATCTTCCAAATCGAAATGGCGCACCGGCCCGCCCCACTCTTTTTCTAACTGCCGAGCCAGCGTAGTTTTGCCAACTTGACGCGCACCCAGCATCGCAACCACCGGGAAATTAGCCAGTTGCCGTTTCAACAACTCAAGATGATGAACTCGAAGAATCATGACGGAATATTACATGAAATTTCGGAGTTTAATTCCGAAATTTCACATTATTAACGTTGCAACCAAATCAGACCTAATTCGCGGACTGCCTCGCACCCACCTACTCGGACCAACCAAACCGCCGCCCCGTAGGTCGGGATTGAGCGTGCGGTGTTGGGGCTGTGTCAATTCCGTCCAGCCTTTGGCTGGAAACGGATTGCCTGACTTTGTTATCAGCCCCGTACAGCCACGGCCTACCCCTTGCGGGTGTATCCCGACGCATAGCTGTCAGGCTGAAGCCTGACCCACAAAACTACCCCTGTAGGTCGGGCTTCAGCCCGACGCAATCTCGAAACTTCATCCAACCTGTCGGACTAAAGTCCGACCTACAAAACCCTCATTGGCGTCCACGCAACTGCGTGATTCATGCTGCTTTCGCTATCAACGCTTTCAAGGCTTGCTCAAAACCGGCCAACACCGCATCCCTATCCAAATTAGCAACTGCGTAAGCCCGACCCACTGCGCCCAAGCGTGAACGCAACGCTGCGTCATTCGCTAGTTTTGTGATCGCATCGGCGAACGCCTCAGCCTGCTCGGGCGGCACCACCAAGCCGCAGTCTTGCACCACGGTAGCCAACTCAGTACCCACATGTGCTGTCGCCACAACGGGGCGGCCACTGGCCAACATCCCCGTCAGCTTGGAAGGCATCACCAGATCTGCCGCATCGGCACGTTGCGGTAACAAATGAATATCCGCCATCGCCAACAACTCACCCAAACGCTCTGCGGGTTGCAGATCGAGAAAACGCACATTGGCCAGCCCCGCGCACCGTGCAACAAGATCATCACGCCCAGCGCCATTGCCGCAGAAAACAAATACCAAATCACTCCCCTCGCCCTTTGGGAGAGGGGCTGGGGGTGAGGGCGATTTCCCGAAAATCCGTGCCACCTCTGCCAAAACCTCCAACCCCTGCTTACCCCCCATATTCCCCGAATACAACGCAACCACCGCATCACCCGCAATACCCAACTCGGCGCGATAGCCACTTGATCCTTGATCCTCAATCCTCAATCCTGTTATCTCCACCCAATTGCGAAACAGCACCACACGCTCAGACGGCACGCCTTTACTCACCGCCCTATCCACCATGCGCAAAGAGATCGTCGATACACGATCAAACCGCCGCATCAACCAACGCTCGCCCGCCGCCACCATACCGCGCAGCAACTTACCCTTGAGCAAACCCAGATCAAACGCCGCATCCACCTCGTAATCCTGAATATGCAACCACGCCTTGCCACCCGAAAGCCGCGCCACCAACCACGCCTGCGGCGCACAAAACAAAGGCGGCTCCACTACCCACACCACATCGGGTCGCCAAAAAATCTGCCGCAACATAATTGGAAAACTAGACAGCGCAAAACTAGCCAAATGCAATACGCGCTTCAAACCAGAAGGCTTCGCCGGAACCCACAACGGACAGCGATAAACTTTCACCCCGCCATTTGCTTTTATTCCCTCTCCCAACGGGGGAGGGCTAGGGTGGGGGAGATTTTGAATCGGTCTTACCTCTTTGCTCCACCCATTCACAAACCCCTCCGCCACCCGCCACTGCGGATAGTAAGGCGGCGCCGTCACCACCCTTACCTCATGCCCTTGCGCGACCAGCCATTCCGCCATCTCGCCGGAATACTTTCCGATGCCTGTGAGCTCGGGGGAGTAATTGATGCCGTGAATGAGGATGCGCATAAAGTTAACTACCAAACCTTAGGCAAGGTCCTCACGATTTACGGCAAGCCATGCAATCACAGCCTGATGCAGAGACTCGGCTTGCTTGATGCACTCTGCAACTGCCTGATCACTGATGGGATCACCCTCGTAATCATTCACGTTGCGTTGTTTGCGCAACGCATCCAACACAACCACTACGCTTTGCCCTAGCCCGATGGAATGCGGCAAAGACTGGATCGCCGTTTGGTGATGCCCCGGTTGACTGGTAGATGTCCTGAAACCATTCGCCCACAGCGCCACCATCGCACACTGCATGATGCATTTATAGGCCGCATCAAATCTTGTTTCACCACTCACCCCTGCGATACGCGCATCCACCAAATTGCGCGCAGCAGCTTGCAACAAACGCTGCACCGCCTCACGCGAAGCGACATGCTGCTGCAAACGATCAATCTTGAGTAAATTTTCCAATGTCACTCTCGTCACCCACCACAAACAACTTTGTTTTACTCAACACATCCACAATGAAAGGCTCACCGGCCTTCACCCTACGTTGAAACTCCGCCCGCGAATACACCACTGGATTGATCTCGCGCTGCAAGATCAACTGAGTAGGGTGCAACATCTGGATCACTTCAGAAAATCCAATGTCCCCCACCACCATCACATCCACATCACTATTGGAATTTTGCTCACCGCGAGCCAACGAGCCAAACACAAAGGCGAAATCAATCTGACTTTCAACAACACTCAACGCCTCAGACAAAACATCCGCCAAGCCTGAAGTCTTACGCAGAATACTGGCCAACTCCTCAAAGATCTGACAATCCCTATTCGCGCTATAGCGCACCTGATTGCCAACCTCCACCCTATGCAACACCCCGCCCAGCGTTAATTTAGAAAGTTCCTTATGCAAAGTACCCGCAGACGAACCCGTTAGCCGAGCCAACTCTCGCACGTGATAAGACCTATCGGGATGCAAGAGCAGCAACCCCAACACACGCCTGCGATAGGCACTAAAGATCAATGAAGCCAACATAGATGTTTCCTTTTTTGCTTCAATTGTAGCCAGAAAAGAAACTTAATGCCATCTCGCCGGTGTACTTGCCGATGCCTGTTAGCTCGGGGGAATAATTGATACCGTGAATGAGGATGCGCATGAGTTGGTCGCTTACCGCTCAGCGCACAAGCCAGGGGTCAATCAAGACCAACTCGCCAATTTTGCGGAAATCTTTGGTGTTACGGGTTACCAAGGACAAGCCATTTCGCAAGGCAATCGCGGCAATTTGTGCATCTTCAGTAGAAATCGGCATACCGAGCTTATTACGAATGGCAACCAAGGCGGCATATTCATGCGCAGCAAACTCATCGAAAGGTAAGCAACGATCAACGAAGTCCTGCTCGAACATCTGCTCGACCGCACCAGCGACTGAATCTCTGCGCTTGCCATCTGGCAATAACGCCACACCCAGCAACAATTCGGCTTGGGTGATCGCGCTGGTATAGAACTCAGTGTTCTTTTGCTGGGCAAACCAAGCAAGCACAATCGCAGAAGGCTGCGGACGCATCAATTCAGACAGCACGTTCGTGTCCAGCAATACACCCTGCATCATCAGCCTTTCATTTCGGGCGGGGTTCTGACTTTCTGACGCTTGGGGATAGGCAGGGAATCCAACTCCAAAGAGGCGAAACGCTTTTGAATGCGTTGCGCAAAGGCCTGTTTATTCGGCTTCTGCGAAACAGCCCTCAACAAAATCTCGCGCACTTCTTGCTCCATCGAACAACCGTGCTGAGCCGCCTGCAAACGCAAACGGTTTTTAACTTCATCATCGATATTTCTAATCGTAAGCGCGGCCATAATCGCCTCCAGAGTTGATAGCAGTGCCATCATTGTAATCGGCCACCAGTTGAGCAGCAACACCCCTCTCTGAGTGCCGTGACCACACGCACCTCATGCCCCTGCGCGGCCAGCCACTCGGACATCGCCGGTGTACTTACCAATGCCCGTAAGCTCAGGGGAATAATTGATACCGTGAATTAAGATGCGCATGAAGTTAACCAAGGAAGGACTGTTTAAGTCCGCCATTCAAATGAGCCATTTCAGCGCAGGTCATACCAGGCGCCGCGCCCATTACCGTGCTGATTTAAGTGCCCGAGTTCGATCAAGGATCGGAAATGTAGCTTGAGCGTATTGCGGCTTGCGCCGGTCAGTTTGATTGCCTCGCCGATCGTGACACGACCGTGCTCGCGGGCGAATTCGACGATTTGCAGCGAAAGTTCAGGCAAAGCGGCCAGCACAAGTTTTTCGCGCTCAACCTTCTTTCCCAAACGCCGTACCTGCTCGCTCAGCGACCGCAGAAAGAAAACCAGCCAAGGTTGCCAGTTTGGCGCATCGGTACGAATCGAACCTTGAGTTTGACGCAGTGCCAGATAGTAGGCTTCCTTGCTTTGCTCGATGACGCTATCCAGTGAGCTAAAAGGCACATAGGCATAGCCTGCCTGCAACAGCAGCAGGGTTGTAAGCACGCGCGAAAGGCGCCCATTGCCGTCCTGAAACGGGTGTATTTCAAGAAACACCACCACCCAAATTGCAATGATAAGTAAGGGATGCAGGTGTTTGGCATCGCGCTCTGCTTGCACCCACCTCACCAGTTCAGTCATCAAACGTGGCGTATCGAAAGGTGCCGCCGTTTGAAACACAATGCCGAGTTGAGTGCCGTTTTCATCAAAGGCCGCGACGCTATTGGATGTGGTCTTGTAGTTGCCGCGATGCCAGGCATCTTTATCGCTATAGACAAGCAGATTCTGATGCAATTGCTTGATATGGTTTTCGGTGAAAGTGATGTCTTGCCACGACGAAAAAACCAGCTCCATGACCTCCGCATAACCCGCAACCTCCTGCTCGTCACGACTGGTGAAGTTTTTGATCTGCAGGTTGGACAGCAATCGCTCGACCTCGCGGTCGGACAATTTGCTGCCCTCGATCCGGGTTGACGAGCCGATACTTTCAATCGTGGCAACGCGGCGCAGGGCTGACAGCCGATCCGGAGCCAACGAGCCCAAAGCGCGCCATGCCCCCTTAAATTCATCAATCCCGGCAATCAGAGACAGGATGTCCGGAGAGATGTGGATCGTATCGGTTTTAAGCATGGAACCAATAATACACCCAATTACACCCATTCAAGGTGTTTCATCCAAAAAAACACCCATTTACCGAACCACCACTCGGGTTACCTCGAAGAGATTCTTGCACCCTTTGGGTGAAACCCGACCTACCAACCGCCCCTGTAGGTCGGGCTTCAGCCCGATGCAGTTGTGGCACATCCTCCTGCCCTGTCAGGCTAAAACCCGACCTACAAACCCGCTCCCTAATGCCAGCACCATATCCAAGTTGTAGTGCGCCACCTCATACTGTTTGCCATCTGCGGCAGTTGTTCGGAATAACCGAACAACTGAACTCTCAACCAACTCGCCCTCTTCAAAAATATGCTTGATATGCTCACTGATCGTGCCCTTCGCTTTGACCTTGCCCCGTTAAAACGTATCTCTTAACCGAGGATAAAATCGAAGTTAAGGAGACGAAAAAATGGCGATAGAAAACGGCAAGAGAGCGGCCTACACACTGGAATTCAAGTTGGAGGCGGTCCGATTGGTTCAAGGCAGATCTCAATCTCGCCCAGGCTATACAAGGGCAGTCGTTGCGAGGAGCAAAGTGACGCGGCAATCCAGATGATTCCAAGCATAAAGGCCTTTCGATTAGCTGGATTGCCGCGCTTCGCTCGCAATGACAACCGCTGCGAGGCCACATTCTTGTCATTTTTTGACATCATTTAACTGGTAAGAGACTAAAAAACGTAGTTGACGGTAGCGTAGGGGCGAATTCATTCGCCCGGGCAACAGGTTGCACCTTGCCGCTCAGTCCTGACAGCCTTTGTTGCAGTCTTTGCGAGGCCAAAAGCCGAAGCAATCCAGCCAATTTAAAAACATCTCACAACTGCTCAAACAGCAAATCAGCCTGAATACAATTCCCGTCACGATCATAGGACGGGTTGTATATCCCGGACAAACTGAAACCCAACGCACCAAGATAAATCACAACCTCGCCTGCCAGTTTCTGCCCTTTATATAATTCCACAAAGGAGCACTCGCAATAAACATAGTCGAAATTGCCAATCAAACTTTTGCAACCAGCAAGCGCCTGCAATTCAAACCCCTGCACATCCAGCTTGAGCATGGCTGGCCGGACAATTTCTTCCTTGGTCAAAAATTTATCCAAGGGCCCCACCTCAATCTCCAAAGTACCAATCTCGTGCGTACCCGGAAAGAAATTAGACTGAGCCTCACCAATTTCAAGCAACGAAGAAGAGTCATCGCGTGCTGATAAATGAATCAGTTTTTTTTCTGATCTTTCGCCAATCGCAGCCACATGCAACTTGACTGCCGAGTCATCTATAAATACCTTTTGGAACAGTAACGATACGTCCGGCAACGGCTCAAACGAAACAACTTTAGCACCAGAAAGAGCTCTGGCAGCCAACGCAAACTGTCCCCGGTTGGCGCCAATATCTACCACAGTTGATAACGGTCGGCTTAGCACCGCTTTATGCTCTACTCCCGCCATTACCAAACACTTAAAAAATGCACGGCGCAGCGAAGGTTTCAACAAAATTAAACGCAACTTCTTTAACCGCAGCATAAACAAGGGAAGAAATCTCAAACTAAACACCTCAAAAATGATTTTGTGCTCATATATTTTCAACACAGATGACCTTCCCTCGGTTTTTCGTCTTCCAAGGGATGGGTTTCATGCTACCAGTTTTTCCTGTTGCTGAGCGGTGAGCCAGTCACTCAAGAACTGCATCGGTGATTTATAGCCCAGCGTCGAGTGCAGCCGCTTCCGGTTGTAAAACACCTCGATGTATTCAAATGTCATCGCCGTCATCTCGTCCCGCGTCTCAAAGCGTTCACCATGTACGCGCTCGTTTTTGAAACCGCCAAACCAGCTTTCGCTCGGGGCATTGTCCCAGCAGTTGACCGATAGCCGCTCTCACTGACATCCAGCACCGCACACATTTCGTCCACCCCATAGCCTTGGCGGTGCGTGTCAATCCAGGCGTACCTCACAGCGATTCTCTCGCGAAGTACGCTGTCGCTTTTTTAGGATTTCATTCTCCCGCTTCAACCGTATGTTCTCGGCACGCAGCCGGGAGAGTTCCATCTGTTCAGGTGTCACTACCTTGCCGCCAGCACCGTTCAGCTTCCCTGCAGCGGCTGCCTTGACCCAGTTGCGTAGCGTCTGCTCGATCAGCCCGAGATCCTTGGCGACCGCGCTAATCGACTGGCCAGATTTCACGCGCTTGACCGACAGTTCCTTGAACTCGGGTGTGTATTCCTGCTTCGGTATTTTCATCGTCTTCCTTTCCAAATGTAACGTTAATTTTACGTCACCCTTGGAAGACGATTTTTCGGGGGAAGGTCAGACGCTGATATAAATCACTCGCGATTTTTGACCACGAGTATTTTTGGGCGCAAACAACAAGCTGTTTGCGCTGCTCTTGTGTAATTCCTGCTTCTCTTATTTTAATTATGTGCTGCAACCACTCAGACGGCTGATCCGACACCAAACAGGTTCGATCAATCTCATCAAGCTGCCCACTCACTGCCTCGGTTGCCAAGAAAGGTACCGCTTGCGACAGTGATTTAAACAATTTCAATTTCCCGCCTGTTGCATAGGCAAATGGCAAGATTGAAAAATCAGCCCAATCATAGGCCTCAACCAACTCCTCGTCAGACACATTGGCGCACAAACCCCAACTCATCTGCGCACATAATTGCTCAACTTGGTCGGATGGATTGCTACCAACAATTTGCACATCCAACTGACCTGCCAAACCTTGCCTGATAACCGGATAATATCTCTCTGCAAAATTTTTGATGGCGTCGTAGTTCATTTTTACGCTCAACGAACCAACGAATAGCAACCTAACGGGTCGCCCCACTGCAAGGTCTGCGTGAATGCTCAGCCTCTCGTCCAGATCACATCCGACAGGTGATACATAGCTAATTTGCCTTGGAAAAAGAGCCAAATAATGTGCCTGATCCGTCTTGGCTACGTGCAAATATAAGAAATCAGTTTCATGCCGTCGCAAAAAACGCAGCAACCAATTCTCAGACATCCAAGCAACTATTTTCACCAAAGGATTGCGGGTCGAATGCCGCATATCGGTAAACCACTTAATTTCGTCATTATGTGTCTCCACACAGTACACCCTGTCTGGATTCATCCCATGAACAGCAAGTGAAGCTGTTGATATATAACTGCATACAACCATCCCATACACCGGTTTGGATAGGCACTCACCTGCCATATGGGCGAAGTTTCGAGTGATTAGCTTTTCTAACAGATAATGAGAGCACTGCACCACAGTCCGCAAAGACGACCATAATTTTGATCGTGCCCGATTGGAATACTCTTGGACTGAAATACACACCCCGCACTGGTAACGCACCAAAACATTACTACCAAGAATATCTACGTATGCCACATGGTGACTAAACTCAGCCCAGCGCCGATCAATCAGGATGTCTGCACCATTTCTGGTCGGATAAGATAAATGCGGTGCCAAAACCAAACATGCCGCCTTCACCTCCTTACTTTTCCCAACAAATTTCTCGGCTATGGTGTAATCGCACTGATTCATAAACACTCCAACACTACACATGCGTGCCTCGATATGCCCTAGCTTGCACACGCAAAACTCCAATAAAAATGAATACATATCCCCAAAATCTAGGAGACTCGAAACCGCCCATCGCCTGGGTCAGGCCAAGTACCAATATCACGAGCATTAGCAGATGAAAGGAAGAAAGAAATCTGGCAAGGTATTGGTAAAAAGTCATCACAAAAAGAAACGCCCCAAAAACCCCCATGTAGATAAACAACGCTGCCAAATTATTATTTCCAAATGCATCGCCTGGGTCTATGGGTAATGTAGAAAACGAGCCAATCACCTCTTTTCCGGATATTCCTACGCCAAAAAATGGGGATGAACCCAAGACATCTATGGCGGTTAGATAAGGAAATACCATTCTAAGGTTTTCACTGCTAATCTCATAAGCATGCACACCTAGACCAGCACTAATAAATCTTTGATTGATCTGCTCTAACAAACTGCCCGAGATAAGAAAAAATGCCCCAAGCACAATAATAGCTCCAAGAACAATCATCATATTTCTCGACAGAATATTTCTTCCACGATTAGATTGCAGAAACATAATGCAAAACGAAGTCAAGACGGAAATCAACAAAACAGGGCTTGCAGTTAGATACAACATAAACATAGTTGCTATCATAAAAAGCAGCCAACTTCTCATACAAGACGCGAGTAGCAACCATGATGTTGAAAATACAAAAAAACCAATTGCCAACAAAGATGGTTCGGATGTAAAAAATTTTGGCCTGTTAAATCCTGCGAGCGCAAAGTCTCTTTCCTCGTTGGTATAAACAGCGTACCCACCTTGCCTATAAACCACCTCCCTAAAGCTATCGCTCAAACCACCAAGGAAGCCTGACACCTCGAGTACTGTTCCCACTAGAAGTATTAGTGACAACCAATAAAATATCTTTACTAGCGTATCTCGCTCCAAGCGAATCATTTCCTTAACAAGTAATATCCCAGCAATAATCGCAACAGTCGTTTGTGCAACACCGGAAAGTTTATGTCCCAGAAAACCAATCCCAGGCGAAAAAAATGCTGTCAATAAGAGTACAAAAACAATTTTGGCGATAAAAATCGCATCACTTCTAAATAAAATCTTCCGGTTAATGAATATGAGAACAGGTATCGAGAAAACGGTTAAGAATCCAGGAACATAAAATGTTTCTGTAAAAAACAACGGGACTTCCAGATATATTGCAAGAAGCAGAAAAATAAACACTTTTACATGGAAACCCCTACGGCTCGATTGATTAGGCATATTTTTAACATCAAGATGACTCCAATTTAATGGCGTCTGAATCATCTCAACAAATTGCTTACCTTTGTTCGACATTGAGCATCTCTTTAGAGAATAAGGCCTTTACCAACATGGCGGCACGCGCCCACTGCCCACGCAATAATCTAACCAAAAAAATAACGAACAGGCCGATATATATCGTAGGGACTGCATATGCAAAATGATTTGCAGTAAATTTAATACGGCTTTTAACCAAAAAATATTCGGAACGGTAACGTAACTTTTGCGACCCACTTGATTTCGAGCCAATGCTCGCACCTTCTTTGTGGTACACAACACTCATTGGTGCAAATGCGAGGGCGAACTTGCCACGGGCCCGTGTCGCCCAATCAATCTCCTCACAATACAGAAAATAACTTTCGTTCATTAATCCTACTGCCGACAAAAATTCTGAGGACACAAGCATCGACGCACCCAGCACATAATCCATCTTTTTTTCTACGGCATCGCCATCAATCGATTCCGAAGCTGGTTGCATATACCCGATATTATTAGCAATGCCGAACCATTTATTGTACGGACACCCTCCTAAACTTTGCGTCACCAAAGGATAATGGTAATAACGAACCGTAGATCCGCAAATTCCTATCTGTGGATTGCCACGAAACCGCTCTACCATCTGAGACAATGAATCACTTCGTATTATGGTATCGTTGTTCAGCAACCATACGAAAGCGGCATCATTTCGGGCCATCGCATATCGCAAACCAACATTGTTTCCCCCCGCGAAACCCAGATTTGCACCAGTTTGAATCAGGACAAGCTGAGGATCACTTATTCCATCACCACCGCTTTCTGCCACAAGCCGGTCATAAACGGTGTAAGAGATAGGTTTGTTCACGGGCGGCATTACTATATCGCTTAATATCTTGCTTGCCGGCGGCACCGCATCCAACCGCGAATCTGCCCAAGCCTTGATATGTTCGATGGAACTATCCTTGGAATCGTTATCGCAGACGATGACACGATAATTATGATAATCGTTGCGAAAAACACTCTCTAAACACTCTATCGAGTCTTTCCAGCCATTCCAATTCAACAGTAAGATATAAACCCTACCGTCATCACACCGCCTAGCTTGCATGTTATTTTTTTATTGCTCTGATTAGGTATTGATACTCAAATAACGACCTAAAGATAGTCAGCGACAATAGATTGGCGATAACAACCTTGTCCCATTTTTCCAATCCAGTCGAACGTACCCTATCCACCACTAAGCCCGAACACTCAACCAGCGCAATCGCCGACTCTTTTGTAAAAAAACGTAAGTGTGTTTTATCGAGAATGCCGTATTCCGTGTATCTCCATCTTCCAAGGAGCAATAGCGGCAATACAACGCGAAAATTACGGACATTGGGAATGCTGCAAATCAACATGCCACCCGGCTTTAATAAAGTATGCAATCGAGATATTACAACCCACGGATCAACTAGATGCTCCAATACATCCAAGCAAAGAATGACATCAATGGTATTTTCTTCAAAAGGTAAATCGACCTTTTCTATACTACCTTCCAACACCAAATCTACTTTAGTGCGGGCAGTTTCAGCAGCATCATGAAAAAGCTCTATGCCACCCGCCCAATTGCATCTGCCAGATGTCTTTAAAAAAGATAAAGTATCACCAGCACCGCAACCAACCTCGAATATACGATCGGCATTAATAGGTAAGAGCTGCAGGATTTCATGCCTGACATTCTTGAAATAGTCAAGAGTCTTTGCCTGATAGGCGGCATCGGGATTAAGCATTTTTATCCCTTAATATATTTGGAAAGTTTCATAAAAAATGGCGATCTTTGATAGGGCAATAATGTAGTCTGCCTCATAACATAGGGCCCGAAGAGTGACAATCCCACAAAGAGTGCAATACCTCTGACTAGCGCACCTTGTCGAATGGCGACTTTTAAATAATCCCTAGATTTTTTTAACTCGCCATCTCTGAAAGCCCAAGTCGCTGCTGCAAGAAAAAATACAATTCTTCGCTTCCTAACAAGATGATGAAGTTCAGGATATCTCGCATCAACAATGCAAAGTGCAATCATTCCATCCTCATTACCCTGTTTCCTGGCACGAACGTCACCCGTCACGTTATTGGCATGCCTGCGATATTTACCTAGAACTTCATTGATCACTACGCATTTGCCATTCCTGAAGATTTCAATATCGAGAAGCCAGTCGTTGGCATATTTCAGCCGCTCGTCAAATCCGTGTGCTGGCACGGCTTCAGAACGAATCATTACTGTGGAAGGCAGCATGAAGTAACTCGCATCAAACCATAATTCAACCCCACCTTCCTTGAACCCCCGCTTGCCGTTCATCAACTCACTAAAAACACCAAGCACCTTACCGCTTTGCGATTCAAAGACCTCTGCATCATGGCAGCAACCAACTGCATCAGGTCGTTGTTGCAGCAAATCAACCTGCTTCCTGATTTTTTCTGGAAACATCAGGTCATCCCCGCCCAGCCAAGCGATGTACTCACCCCTGACCATATTAAGGCCTCGATTAAAATTCGCTGCTATCCCGGTATTTTTGTCACTTAACACAGACACAATTTTCTCTGGGTATCGGGCAGCATACTCTTCGATAACCTCGGGCGTGCCATCCACAGAGCCATCATCCGTTATGATGATTTCAATTGATGGATAATCCTGAGCAAGAACACTATCAAAAGTTTCCCGAACAAAATCGATCTGGTTATAGGTTGGTATGACTACGCTCACCAATCCATGCGTGAATTTCTTATTCATGTTATTTTTTCCAGACAGAAAGATCCAACCCCGTCAACGATTCCACTCGCTGAATATCTTCTTCAAAAATTTCCAGCAACTCGTAATATACATCCTTAGAAATGACTGGCGCGTTGGGCAATTTAGATTTTCTTTCCACCATGGATCTAAACGGCATCGCTGCAAAATTAATTGCACGCTTACCAAATATCATCGCTACATATTTTCTAACCTGCGCAACTGATGGATGGAAAATAAATTTCCGCATAGGGTTGTAACTTAGTTCAGGTATTTCTTTAACCTCTGCCAACAGTTTTACCTGTGTTAAGTTAAGCCACTGAAGTATTTTTCCATACTCTTCCTGCTGATTTTCGACAAAACGCTCAAAAACCACGAACAATATTTGTTCTTGTGGAAATATGCTGGTTATATGTTCTATTTGTTGAGCATAAAAACTACGGGCAAGATAACTATGTACTTCTAAGTTTAATTCCCCTCTCTTCAAACGGTCGCTTTCAACCATATAAGCATCACGAAAATCCAAATCCTCATAACCCGCGTTATGCATCATCAAGTAATGTGAGTAAGCTCTTGACACCGGATTTCTCAACATCACGATTATTTTTGCTGATGGGTTGCAGGCATAGATACGATCTATTGCAATGGGGAAAAACATATAATTCGGGTCGGCCTCGAACAATATCTTCTTATCCTGCTCTTGTGAAAAATCATGGCCTAAATGCCACTTGTAACCATTTGAATATTTCTTTTCTCTATAAAAAAATCCTGTTTCTTTTTGTCTGGAAACACACACTTCCGGATGCGCTTTCATCAAGGCATAAAGTGTAATTGTAGCTGCCTTTTGTGCACCCACACATATAACCAATGGTTTCCCCCTTAACTCTCCTATCAATTCGGGAGAACTAATACCACCCATGCCTAACCAGCGCTTTACAATATTTCTTGCTTTCAATCTATCGGTTTTATCTGGCGACATCCATAAAAACACAAGACAAGTCATTCCCCAAAATATACACATACTCCAATCGACAATAGTGCTTTCCCAATTCTGCCAGGACGCCATGAGCACGATAAGCAAACCAATAACCCAAGTGATTGCCAGCCTCGTGCCAACACGAAATTTATATACCCTCTGCACATACAGCGCGTAATAAATTACAAGGCAAAGGTACAAAATGATAAAAGCAACGCCAATCCCTTGTAATTGACCGTAGCCAAATATTGACAATGCCGATAGCAAAACAAAACCAACATACCAAAACACCTCGGTCCAGAAGTAGGTTTTCATGTCCAATTTGGCCAAAATAGGTATGGCAAGCACCCAACTGGTGATTTTGAGGTAGTCTCCGATCAGCATCCATCGAACAATATCCAGCGAAGGAAGAAACTCAGCCGAATACAACATCCTAACCAACAGGGGTTTCAGTACTACCACCCCGACAATCATCGGCACCATCAGCAACACCGAAAACCTAATAACCTGCCGAATCAAATTGGCGCGTTCCGACTCTTCAACAGTCCCACTCAGAGTCGGCATGTAGTACGTTCCAAAAGAACTGAGCAGCAGCATCACATAGCTCCCGCTCAACGCCCACGCCAAGTCGAACAACCCCGCCTCATGCAGCCCTGAACTTCTTGCGATCATCGCCCGCACCACCAAAATAGCTGCCATCCCCAGCAACCCTGTAACGAAGGTTATTCCTGCAATCCTGAAAAAATGCCGTGCACTCCCTGAATCGATTCTGGGGTGCGAACTTTTTATTATGGGTGTTAGCCATCCGTTCCTGTGAGCGATCAAAAAACTTGGCAGAACCATCAGCAATTGGGCCGCACTCATCATCCAGACAAATGCCAGCGCATATCCCTTACCCACCAAGGTACAAACTGGGAATACCAGAATCAGCACCACCAACGGCCCGAGTGTTTCGACGATAGCCAACCGGCCAATTGCCCGAAATCCGTTCAATATCGCCTTCAAGTAAATGTACACATTTGAAAGAACCACCGGCAAGGCAATCCATCTGATCACAGCAGTAAAATCTTCCACTTTGCTGCCAACCAAAAGCGTAGCGATCTTGGGCGCAAAAGCCTCAATCAGTAATACTGTGAACAAAGACCCTAGGAAGAATAACCAGAAAACCGTCCGCACATAAGCATCCCGCTCAGCATCACGCTTGCTTGCGATACCCTGCACCAGAGCTGTCTGCCCCCCCATACCTACGGCAGCCAATGTCACGACTGTCTGACGAATCAGAGAGAACAACCCCACGCCGCTCGGCCCGAGCAATACGGCCATAACTTTGACACTTACCACATTGAGCAACAAACTCACTAATGAGGAAACGCCCGTTTTGAATACTGCAGAAATGAGTTTACGCAAACTGCACCTCAGTTATGATTCTGCATTTGGAAAAGATAGGTAAATCGCTAAACTTTAGATTCATCACGATGCGGTTCAAATCAAGACCCGCATCGCACGCTTCACATCTTCTGGTGGCAGATGCGGCCCAATCGGCAAACTGAGGCATTGATTTGCGATTTGCTCTGCAATGGGAAACTGACCTTGGACATAACCGGATGCTGCATAGGCTTGCTGCAGGTGCGGTGGGATGGGGTAATGGATCAGCGTGCCTATGCCTGCTTCGCCCAACCTCTTTTGTAATGTATCGCGCTGCGGGTGCTGCACCACATAAAGGTGCCATACCGGCCCAGCCCATTCAGGGACGAAAGGCAGGGTGAAACCGATATTAGCCAGCCCGATTTGATATCGGTTTGCAATTTCTGCCCGTCTTGCATTCCATGTATCCAACACTTTGAGTTTGACTCGCAATGCGGCGGCCTGTATCGGATCAAGGCGGCTGTTGAAGCCGCGTACGTCATTGACGTATTTCACCCGCGAACCATAGTTGCGCAGTACACGAATGCGCTCGGCAATCTCCGCGTCATCGGTGGTGATCGCGCCACCGTCGCCATACGCCCCGAGGTTTTTACCGGGGTAAAAACTCCATGCCACTGCATCGCCATGTGCGCCTATGCGCTTGCCCTTGTATCGTGCGCCGTGGGCTTGTGCGCCATCTTCCAGTACTTTCAAGCCATGTTTGCGTGCAATCGCCAAAATTGGATCCATGTCGGCTGGCTGTCCATACAAATGAACGGGCAGTATGACTTTGGTGCGGGGTGTAATCGCTGCTTCAATGCGCGTCGTGTCGATGTTGTAAGTAGCTTCATCCGGCTCGACCGGAACAGGTGTTGCACCGCATTGGCTGACCGCGAGCCAAGTGGCGATGTAGGTGTTACTCGGTACGATGACTTCATCCCCTGCTCCGACACCCAACGCCAGTAATGCCAAATGCAAAGCGTCCAGGCCATTGGCTACACCCACGCAATGCTTCGCTTCGCAGTAGGCCGCAAACTCTTGCTCAAAGGCATCCACTTCTTCGCCAAGGATGTACCAACCTGAATCAAGCACGCGCTTGATCGCGGCATCAATTTCGGGCTGAAGCTCAAGATATGCCGCCTGTAAATCTAAAAAATGGACGCTCATTTTTTTATCGCTGTTAAATATTTGTTGTAATCCCGATAGTAATCTGACTCTTCATAGATGTTCGAAGCCAGCACCATACACACAGACCCCGATGAAAAGTTATCTAATTCACGCCACATCATTGGACATACATAGAGCCCCTGGTACGAACGATTCAGGTGAAATCTTCTTTTCTTACCGCCTTCGTCCAGAATCACATCAAAACTGCCTGACATAGCGATAATTAGCTGATGCAATGCCTTATGTGCATGCCCACCACGTTCTGCACCACCGGGTACATCGTAGAGGTAATAGACACGACGTATGTCAAAGGGTATCTGGTTACCACCTTCGACAAAGGTCAGATTGCCACGTGGGTCTGATATTTTTGGCAGATCGATAATTTTGCAATCTTCTAGACTCATACTTGCCTCACAATTTTTGCCGGGTTGCCAATCACAACGGCACCCGCTGGCACGTCTTTAGTTACTACTGCCCCCGCCCCTACCATTGCATTTTCACCTATTGTTATTCCGGGCAAGATGGTCGCATTCGCACCAATCGATGTGCCTGCTTTGACGATAGTCTGCAAAAGTTGCTCAGGATAAACTTTTGAGCGAGGAAATAGGTCATTGGTAAAAGTGACGTTAGGCCCGATGAATACGTTGTCTTCGATGCGAACACCATCCCAAAGCTGCACACCGCTCTTGATAGTCACGTTGTCGCCGATCACCACATCATTTTCAATCAATACCTGCGCGCAAATGTTGCAATTAGCTCCAATTTTGGCTCCTGCAAACACCACGCAAAATTGCCAGATACGTGTGCCTTCGCCAATGTCATTGCTTTGCACATCAGCTAGAGGATGAATATTTTTTAACATCTAATCCCCTGATGATTTTTCAAGAGTGCCAATGTCATTGGCTCACATGCCTCTAATTCAGCCCCGCCAAGCTTCACAGCCAACCCGGCTGTCTTCGCTGCTTCATACTGCGGTGAGATGCTGGTAAATCTAATATTCTGCATGGCGCAGGCTTTTTGAATGACTGCTTTCATTGTTTGTCACCGCCCAAATAATCTTCGTAGACCAGTGCTATGCCGTTGGGTAAATCGATCTCCGGCTTCCACCCCAGATTGCGAATCTTCGATACATCCATGATCTTGCGCATCGTGCCATCCGGCTTGCTGGTGTCTTGCACGAAGTTGCCTGAGTAACCCACCACGTCGGCAATCGTTTCCGCCAATTCACGTATGGTCAGGTCCACACCCGAGCCGACGTTGATCAGCGGGCAATGCGATGGCTCTACGAGCGCGTCGTAGCGTTGCGCATCCAGGGTGGCGAGGAATACCAGTGCGTTCGCCAGATCGTCCACATACAGGAATTCGCGCTTGGGCGTGCCGCTGCCCCACAACACCACTTCTTTCGCGTTGGAGACCTTGGCGTCGTGCGTCTTGCGGATAAGGGCAGGCAAGACGTGCGAGTTGTTCAAGTCATAGTTGTCGCCGGGTCCATACAAGTTGGTCGGCATCGCTGCCAGCCATTTGGTGCCGTATTGGCGGTTGTATGACCAGCACATCTCGATGCCGGCAATCTTGGCCAAGGCATAAGGACGGTTAGTCGCTTCCAGCGGACCGGTGAGCAGGTATTCTTCCTTGATCGGTTGCGGGCAGTCACGCGGGTAGATGCATGAGCTGCCCAGGAAGATTAACCGCCCGACTTTAGTCGAGTACGCGGCACGACAGATGTTGGCTTCGATCAGCAGGTTGCTCATCAGGAAGTCCACCGGGTAGGTGTTGTTGGCATGGATGCCGCCAACCTTGGCCGCAGCCAGGAGCACCAGTGCTGGCTTTTCCTGTTCGAAGAATCGCTGCGTGGCTGCCGCATCTTCCAAGTCAAGCTCGGCATGGGTACGCAGCACGAGGTTGGTGTAACCCCGACGTTGCAGCTCGCGCACGATGGCACTGCCGGCCAGGCCGCGATGTCCCGCGATGTAGATCTTTGAGTTTTTGTTCATGGTTACTAGTTCCAGTTCAAATTTTTTTGTCGGGATAAATCCCGACCTACAAACCCGCCGCCTCACCGTAGGTCGGGATTCACCCAAGGGGTGCAAGAACCTCTTCGAGGTATCCAGACTGGCTGGTTGTCGGGTTGAAACCCGACCTACATTACCGTCAAGATCTCCCTCACCCTGCCCTCTCCCACGGGGAGAGGGTGTTTTGTGGTGTAGGTCGGGTTTCACCCAAGGGTGCAAGAACCCCTGCGGGGTAACCCGACTGTTTGGCTGTCAGGCTTCAGCCTGTCAGTCAGGGTTTGCGTCAATGGCTCGCGACCCAATTCTCAATTTGCAGGGCAGGTACTTTTTCAAATTCCCTAATATTGTTAGTTACCAGCACAAGTCCTTCGCTACGCGCATGTGCAGCAATGTGCAGATCGTTCACACCGATGGGTTGCCCCATTCTTTCAAGTGACGTTCGGATCGAGCCGTAATGCTGTGCTGCCTTGGGCGTGTACGACAACACCTGCAATCGGCTGCAAAAATCTTCAACTACCGCAAGATTGGATGTTGGCTGGGCACTTTTCTCTGCGCCATGTAACAGCTCCGCCAGCGTTACGACCGATATCGCCATGCGGCTTGCATTTGCATTAAATAACTATAATACCTCGAGCGGTCTACGTTTGATCACGTAGATGACGATATTGGTGTCAAGCAGGTACTTCAGCATCAAAGTGCCTCGCGGGGCGCTTGTTCTTGCAACTCTCTGACCTCCATGAAATCAGGTGAAGCGCGCACCCCATTCTTGAAGAAGCTATTCCACGTTTCCGTTATTGGACTAATGATTCGCTCATTCCCCACTGCACGGACATTCACCTGCTTGATTTCCTCAGAAAATCTCATCTCAGCAGGCAGCCTGACCGCTTGTGTCCGGTTATTTGTAAACACTGTGCTCGTTGTCATGAGGTCTCCTCCCATATGTATATGGCATTGCGTGTTCGCTTTCAATCGTGAGCTGGCTGTCAGGCTGATACCCGCAAGGGGTAGGCCGTGGCTGTACGGGGCTAATAACAAAGTCAGGCAATCCGTTTCCAGCCAAAGGCTGGACGGAATTGACACAGCCCCAACACCACACGCTCAGCCTGACCTACAAAACCGTTTCCCTGTAGGTCGGGTTTTAACCCGACTGGCTGGCTGTCAGGCTGCACCCGCAAGGGGTAGGCCGTGGCTGTAAGGGGCATACGCCCCAACACCGCACGCTCAATCCTGACCTACAAACCAGCTGCTCTCCGTAGTTCTTAAGTCGGGATAAATCCCGACCTACAACACCGCCCCCTGTAGGTCGGGTTTTAACCCGACAAGCATCACTCGTGGTAGTCAAATGCCGCAAAGCCGTGTTTCTTCACCAGCTCGTCACGTTGTGCGCTCTTCAGGTCTTCGCGCACCATCTCGGACACGAGTTCATGAAAGGTGATCCTGGGTTTCCAGCCGAGTTTTTGATGCGCCTTGGTGGGGTCGCCCAACAGGGTCTCGACTTCGGTCGGACGGAAATAACGTGGATCGACTTGGACGATGCAGCGCTCTCCCTCACCCCCTGCCCCTCTCCCAGAGGGCGAGGGGATATAGCCCTTCTCATCCACGCCTTTTCCTTCCCAGCGTATGGTCATGCCGAGTTCTTTGGCAGCGATGTTGACGAAGTCACGCACGCTGTATTGCACGCCGGTGGCGATGACGAAGTCTTCGGGTTTGTCCTGTTGCAGCATCAGCCATTGCATTTCGACGTAGTCTTTGGCATGGCCCCAGTCGCGCAGGGAATCCATGTTGCCCAGATACAAACAGTCTTGCAGGTTGAGTTTGATGCGCGCCAGTGCGCGGGTGATCTTGCGCGTGACGAAGGTCTCGCCACGGATAGGCGATTCGTGGTTGAACAGGATGCCGTTGCAGGCGTAGATGCCATAGGCTTCGCGATAGTTGACGGTGATCCAGTAGGCGTAGAGTTTGGCCACGGCATAGGGGCTGCGCGGGTAGAACGGGGTGGTCTCTTTCTGCGGAATTTCCTGTACCAGTCCGTACAGTTCGGAGGTGGAGGCTTGATAAAACTTGGTCTTCTTCTCCAATCCAAGGATACGGATGGCTTCCAGGATGCGCAGGGTGCCGATGCCGTCAGCATTGGCGGTGTATTCGGGCGTCTCGAATGACACTGCCACATGGCTCATGGCGGCGAGGTTGTAGATCTCGTCCGGTTGCACTTGCTGGATGATGCGGATGAGGTTGGTGGAATCGGTGAGATCGCCGTAGTGCAGCTTGAACTTGGCGTTGTCCACGTGCGGGTCCTGGTACAGATGGTCGATACGGTCGGTGTTGAACAGGGAGGAGCGGCGTTTGACGCCGTGCACCATGTAGCCTTTCTTCAGTAGCAGTTCGGCCAGGTAGGCGCCATCCTGGCCTGTGATACCGGTGATGAGGGCGACTTTTGAATTACTCAATTTGATTCTCCTAATAAACTAAATTTTTTCATTTTGGTGTAGATCGGGATTGTGCGTGTGCTGTTGGGCCTGTGACAACTTTGCACTCAACTTGTTGAGTAGCAAATTGCCCGACTTTGCCTCGCAGATAACCAATGACTTGCCCAGCGTCTTTTGCTGGGTTATCGGTATCAGTTTTCATTTTTCGACCCATGGGTTAACCACAGTGACAGATAAGTCATCAAAATGACGTATGTTGCGAGTGGCTAAAGTGGCTCGTTTTGCTAGCGCGATCCCCGCGATAAAGGTGTCGCGCATGTCTACAGGGCGCCCGCGTGTTTTGCGCTGCGCTGCAAGTTCGGCAGCGTGATCTGCCGCATTGGCATCAAATAGCAGTACGCGGTTTTCCAAGTCTTCCTGCAACAGTTGATCAAAACGTTCTTGTAAATCAACCTTACGCTGGCCCTTGGAGAGCAAGGCAATACCGTAGCGCGCTTCAAATAGGGTGATGCTGCTTATCCAAATAGTTTCGGCTGGCTGTTTATCTAACCACGCTATAACCACTGGGTCTGGTTCCTGCTGTATCAGTGCAGAAATGATGTTGGTGTCCAAGATAATCATGCGCCCAAATCCATGGGGCTGATATTCTCTCCACGCAGTTCAGGCAAGGGTTCGTTCAACCCCACCCCCACAAAGCGTGCAGCAATACGTGAGCCGAGCTTGGTCCGAGTTTGCGCTTTGCTGCTAACCGCGCGTCGGAGTATTTGACGAACCTCTTCTTCCATACTCCATCCGTGCTGGCTGGCCATTAGCTTTAAATTTTCTTTGATGTCTTCGTCAATGTTACGAACAATTACTTGAGCCATGAGACACCTCCAAATTTAGTCTTGATTGATATCATGATATCACAACATTCGTTCGTGCGCATCCATGACTCAATAACCTGTGCGCCCAGCACTACTCTTTATTCCGATCGCGCCAGTGGCTTCAATCCATTTGTTGGGCGATAGGGTGAAGCTGTTTGTGCCTGCTTCATTTCTAAAGGTGTCGAATTCGACCCCTTTAAAGTCCTTTGCGAAGAGCGTTATAGGACATGAGCGTACCCCAATATTTACTAACCTGAAATTAGCCTTGTCGGGATGAATCCCGACCTACCAACAATAATTTCTATTGGCGTCCGTAAATGTCATCAAATCTGACGATGTCGTCCTCACCCAGATATTCGCCGCTCTGTACTTCGATCATGACCAGCGGCAACATGCCGGGGTTTTCCAGGCGGTGTTTGTGCCCGGCGGGAATGTAGGTTGATTCATTGGTGTGGACGAACAGTTCCTGCTGGCCATTCACTACACGCGCCATGCCGCTGACGACGATCCAGTGTTCGCTGCGGTGGTGGTGCATCTGCAGGCTCAGGCTGGCAGCGGGTTTGACTTCGATGCGTTTGATTTTGAAGTGCTGGCCTTCTTCCAGCACGGTGTAGGTGCCCCAGGGGCGATGCACGGTGCTGTGCAGGCGGTGCGCCTCATGCCCCTCGGCCTTGAGGCGCGCATAGAGGTATTTGACATCCTGCGCGCGGCTGCGGTCGGCGATCAGTACCGCGTCGGGGGTGTCGATGACGACGAGGTCTTTGACGCCGACGGCACCGACGATGCGCTGGTTGCTTTGGATGTAGCAGTTGCTGACGTCGTGCAGGATGACTTCGCCTTCGATGCGGTTGCCCTGTGCATCGGGTGCAGTGAGGTCGCCCAATGCGGCCCAGGAGCCGATGTCGCTCCAGCCGATGCTGCAGGGCACGACGGCGACGTTGCCGGATTTTTCCATGACGGCGTAGTCGATGGAGTCGTCCGGCACTTGTTTGAATGCGGCGGCATCGAGTTCGAGCTGGCTGAATCCTTTGCCTTCCGCGCTGCGCGATTGCGCGATGCAGGCGCGGGTGGCGTCGAGGATGGCCGGGCAATGCTGTTGCATCTCGCGCAGCATGACGCCGGCCTGGAAACAGAACATGCCGGAGTTCCACAGGTAGCGTCCGGAGGCGACATATTCTTTGGCTTTTTCCAGATTGGGTTTTTCGACGAAGCGCAGAACAGGAAAACCCGCCCTCACCCCTAGCCCCTCTCCCGCGAGCGGGAGAGGGGAATCCAAGTCGGCCTCGATATAGCCGTAGCCGGTCTCGGGCATGTCGGGCTGGATGCCGAAGGTGACCAGTTTGCCCTGCCCTGCCAATTGCATGGCTTTCGCGACGGCCTGGGCAAAGGCGGCCTGGTCGGCGATCAGGTGGTCGGCGGCCAGCACCAGCAGACAAGCCTCTTCGCCGTGGGTGGCTGCGACTTGCAGCGCGGCAGCGGCGATGGCCGGTGCGGTGTTGCGCCCGAACGGTTCGAGGATGAAGCGGTTGGTGAGTTGAGTGTTGGCCGGGATGCCCGACACTTCGCGGTATTCGTCTTCGGTCTTGAAGTACAGCTCGCGGTTGGTGACGGTGAGTGTCTCGGCCACATCGTCCAGCACCGCTCCGCGCAGCCAGGCTTTTTGCAGCAGGCTTTGCCCATCCGCCAGACGGATGAAAGGTTTGGGATGGAGTTCGCGCGAGATCGGCCACAGGCGGGAGCCGGCGCCGCCGCAGAGGATGGTGGGGATCAGTTTCATATAACGTTCATTCGCTTGCAGCTATGCCAATCAGGGCGGGCATTTTACATGCGGGAGGGGTTATAACCTATTGGAAAAATGGCCTATATACTTTGGCGCAAGGTCTATATCGCTGTCATTGCGAGTGCAACGAAGCAATCCGGCAAATCGAAAATGCCTTTTGTTTCAGGCCAAAGGCGTTTTGGATAGAGACGTCTGGATTGCCGCGTCGGCTGCGCCTCCTCGCATAACCAGCCACTTGGCAACCGTCTTTTGGTTGCTTAGTGGAATGGCTAGTAGTTTCATCAATGACGGATTAAAGCGAGTGGGTAATTTCAGTTTACAACCAACCGCGCTGTTCGATTTCGGTCAGCATTTTGCCGGCTGCGGTTATCAGGGTTGGCACAAAGCTGTGGCCTGTTTGCAGTGCGTTGGAAAGCACGAGCGGGTCTTCAACATATTCGTGAACCATTTGGTTTCTAAGGTTGCGTATTGTCATCCATTCATCAGCAGAGGTTATCCAGCCCAGGCGTTCCGCACGGTCCAGATTATCAATGGCTGATGCTGTTCTTTCACCCAGGGATGTTAAGAGTATCGGCAATAGTTTGTCGCCCAGTGTGTCTTGCATCCGGCTGAATCTTCCCACGAAGGCTTCCACCTGTTCTGCCAGATCAACGTCGGTTTCAAGCTGGTGTGCCCGTTCAGGTGTAAATGGTTGTCCAAATAATCGCCGGTCGGTAATCGCAAGGTGCTGGCTCTCTTTACGCACTACGCGCGCCAGAAATTGGATTCTTGCTGCTTGCTGCGGATCAACCTTCATAGTAATTTTCCTTCTTTGAAAGCGATGTCGTGTATGGGTAAGCGCATGAGGTTGGGTGCACTAAGCAAGACATCCACTTTGCGCCCGTGCATGGCGCGCGAGACCAGGGCGGATATTTTTGCGGCCATCAGGGCTGCGTTTTCAACTGGCTCGGGGAGTTCGAGCATAAGATCAAGGTCGCCCCCCCGTTCCGCATCATTCAATCTGGACCCAAAAACGCGAACGCGAGCATTTTCTCCACCCACCAAGAGTGTCAGTTGGCGTATCGCCTGGATTTGATGTTCATTGAGTCGCATGGCCGGGTTTATGGTGTTGGCTCGTATCCTGTTCGCAAAAGATATTACCACGCCGCTTAATTTCAACTGTGGCTTGGCGATAAGAGCAGGATACAGGCAGGTGATTTTGTTTGCTGCTTTGTTCATGCCTCGCCCAATTCGGGTGGCACGTTTTGCACTTTGTCCAGCAGCCAATTGACGCAATCTTTGGTGCCATCAAGCGGATCGACCAACCAGAATCGCTGCCAATCTTTACGTTCCGCAAAATCGATTTGTGCTGATTCTTCAGTTAGCACAGGCCAGCCCAACTGCAATTTCCCCAAACCCGTCTTGATGACTTTATCTGCCGCCAAGTCCGCTTGCGTCAAGGGCGAGTTGTCAGCCTGGCCTGTTCCCCGGTGGGAGAGGGAGTTAGGACGGAGAGGTTTTGGGTTTAGTCCCTCTCCCACCGGGGGAGGGATTAGGGTGGCCGCGGCGAGGATGACGTATTCCGGTTTCTCCTAGGCGAAGAATGCTTGCACATCGGCCGTCCAGCTCACTATGAGTTCGCAGGACCAAGGACTGAGGGCTGTGCCCGGCAGCAAGCAGTCGGCACACAAGGGCGGAGCCGACGAGGCCGCGGTGGCCGGCGACATATATTTTAGAATTGAAATTCATGGGTGATAAGGTTCAAGGCAAAAGCTCAAGGGGCAAGGTTCAAAGGGCAAGTTAAATTGGGGACTCAATGAAGAGTGCTTATGCTGCAGCGTGATGTTCTGGTTCCACAGAGAGTTTCATGCCAACAGCTTTCAACACGGCAAGCAGCGTTTTCAGCGTCGGGTTTCCTTTGGGTGATAGTGTACGATAAAGTGATTCGCGGCTGATCCCGGCTTCAGCGGCTACCACTCCTAAGCCGCCATATGCTTCTGCAACGGTGCGTAACGCAAGGAGTCCGGCTGCACGGTCATCGGGGTCGTCGAGCGATTCCATGGCGGCTTTCAGATATTCGACAGCCAGTTCGCGATCTTCGCGCAGTTCGGCCACTTCGCGCTCATGGTGAGATACCGCCGCTTTTAGTTTTTTGCTCATGCTTGTCTCCGTTTCCAATCTTCCCAATATTCTTTTGCAGTCTTGATGTCTGCTACCTGTGATTTCTTGGAACCACCGCACAACAAGATCACGACCGTCTGACCATGCCGACCAAAGTACACCCGATAACCTGCACCAAGATGCTCCCGCAATTCTTGCACCCCTTCGCCTACTGGCTCGCAGTCACCAAAATTGCCTGCTTCCAAGCGTTTGAGGCGGACACGCATCTTGGCTTGCGCCCGTTTGTCTCGTAGCGACTGAAGCCAATCGGTCAATGGCTCTTTTCCATCTTCGTGCTGGTACCGGAAGACCTCAATCATGGAGATAATGTAGCTTATAAGCTACCAAATAACAAGCTAAGAAAAATATCTGCGAAAGCAATGCATTTTAGTAGCGCTTCCGTTTTCGCGGAGCAGGAATGGATGCGAAATCGAAGCGCCGCATTTCTTCGGATAGCCGGAAAGCGGTGTTCATCTGTTCAACGGCAAGGGTAGCCATTTGAGGCGCTACCCGATCGCGCCATTGCTCCAGGATCAGCATGGACATGGTTTGCAGGATAGGGATGGCCTGTTCGCGCTCGACTCCCATTTCATCAGCAGAAATCAGCAGGCTTTCCGGTGTGGCGATCACGCTTCCGGTATGGATCTGCAGGCACAGGCGCACCGGGCCGGCTGCCGGGACAGCGACAATATCGAACGCTTTGGAAAGCGACCAACAGCCGTCATACACGAGGGCGTGGTTGCGGGCGTGGTCGTCCCCGTTCGAGACGAGCGCGTTGAAGGCCAGCCGTTGCCATAAATCCAGGCCGATTTCCTTGCGCGTCCATAGGCGCGCCTGATGGCGGAACAGGGGATAGGATTTCAATCCACCGTCCCTTCGCGGGTCGCCCATGCCCAGTACGGTATGGGCGCTGGCAAAGCCCAGGCGCGTGTAGTTCGATGGCGTGCCAAAAAGGTTGAAGCGTTTGACCAGGATGATCCGCCGACCATCAGGCAGGGTGTGCACCCGGGACTCTGCGGCGTCGATGCCGCATGCTCGGGCCATTTCCAGCATGGCGTGCTCGTTGCCCGCACCCTTGTAGCTTGGGTCGCCTTTCTCCGGGAATTTGGCGATCCAGAATGCGCCTTGGTCATATGCCAGCAGTTTCGGCTTGGCGCCGCCCATGCTGGTGGTCTGGTTGATTGCGCTGGCGATGAGGGTGTCGGCAGGCGGAAATCCGGCAGAGACTTCATCGATTTCCTGTAGCGTGTAGGCACGCAGGTGCTGTTCCGCGTGGAAGGTGATGTTGCCGGCGCCGTCCTGTGGCGCTTGCAGTAACACGCCGATCTCATTTTGCGGGCCATGTATGCGGCTTAGTTGGTCACGCCCCCAGGCATCCGGACCGGCATCACGCAGAATTCCATAGATGCCATCGTTGCGCGTTTCTTTTTTGGGCCGCGGCCGCAATGCCACCGGATCAAGCGGGTATGCGTTTTTCAGCTTGAAATAGCCTTGATGATAGGCGAACGATCCGACCTTGGTATTTGAGTCCCACGCGAGCTCGCCCGCCAGCGATTTGTGCGTATCACCGGGAAGCTGGATATAAACAGGGGTGCGGAGTTCAGCCATTGCGTACTCGCTTGGGCAATTCAGTGACAATCAGGCGGCGTTCTTCTTCGTTCATGTCGGTCGCGAGCATGTCATTCATCAAGCCGAGCGCCCAGAGGGTGGCCATGTAGTTGCCTATCGAGACAAATGGCGAGCCCTTTTCGATCTCGGTCAAGGTGGATCGGCTTATGCCTGCCATGGCCGCCAGGGTTTCTTGCTTCAGTTGCTGTATCTTGCGCGCAACAGTGATTCGCCCTCCCAATTCCTTGAGGTTGCCAATAACGGGGGGAGGAAGCTGTGTGTTTCTTTTTGTGCGCGTCATAGTGCGCATAATAATCTATAAAGTGCGATATAGGAAGCGTAAAGCGCAACGATTATCTCTGATCATGGTTGGGGAGGTACGCTCGACTTCCACACCTGCGCGCAGGTGGAATCCGAATTCCCTGATGGTTGGGGCCCAGCCTTCAAAGCTTTCAGGATAAAGGCGTTTTGCCAAAGGCATTTGGATTGAGACGTCTGGATTGCCGCGCCGCTATCGCTCCCCGCATAACCAGCCACTTGGCAACCGTCTTTTGGTTGCTTAGTGGAATGGCTAGTAGTTTCATCAATGACGGGGTGGGCTTTAAGCGGGAACGCAAGACTCGGGACGCGGGTGGCCAGTACGTTCCGGGCACAATTCAATCTTTCCCGAACAGGTCGCGGCTGTACACCTTCTCCGCCACATCGCGGATGTCGTCCGTGATGCGGTTGGCGACGATGACATCCGCTTCTTTTTTGAATTGCGCGAGGTCGTTGACCACGCGCGAGTGGAAGAACTCTTTCTCTTTCAGTGCCGGTTCGTACACGATGACTTCGATGCCCTTGGCCTTGATGCGCTTCATGATGCCCTGGATGCTGGAGGAGCGGAAGTTGTCCGAGCCGGCTTTCATGATGAGGCGGTGGATGCCGACGATGGGGGGCTTGGTGCAAACTCCTTTACCCTCACCCTGCCCTCTGGTGGAACTACTAGCCAATCGACTAGGCGGCAAAGCCGCTGAGTCGCTGGTTATCCCAGCGGGAGAGGGTTCTGCTTCCCTCGCCCCAACTTCAAAAGCTCCCCCACCCCCGCCCTCCCCCGGGGGGAGAGGGAGTTGATGCTTGAGTTTTTTGATGATGTCGAAGGCGATGAAGTCTTTGCGTGTGGTGTTGGCTTCGACGATGGCGTGGATGAGGTTCTGCGGCACATCGCTGTAGTTGGCCAGCAGTTGTTTGGTGTCTTTGGGCAGGCAGTAGCCGCCGTAACCAAACGAGGGGTTGTTGTAGTGGTCGCCGATGCGCGGATCGAGGCACACGCCCTGGATGATCTGTTTGGTATCCAGCCCGTGGG
>CXWL01002650.1_pt2 | contig 46821 bp, 48 predicted proteins | sample 590931 | NCBI WGS metagenome assembly CXWL01 (sample SAMEA3498368, study PRJEB10139) | groundwater metagenome | biome: water well; material: biofilm material | place: Germany | collected 2015-04-27 | reverse complement strand
GGCACTCATCCCCCACAATCTGTGCGCTGAGAACCACGCCATAGCGTTTCTCAGAATGTTCGAACTGCCCTGCATCTCCAAGGTCGGGCGAGCGGACTAATTTCATCATTTGACAGCCATCCCTGATCCTATGGGCCGTAAAAGTGCGGCACATCACAGAATGGTTATCGGCGCGGAAGGGATTTTCTTTAGGGCCTTANNATCTACTCCACGCTCATCACCAGCAGCTTGTCGATCTTGCGGCCGTCCATGTCGATCACTTCGAAGCGCCAGCCCTGCGCTTCGAACCATTCCCCCGTTTCTGGAATGTGCTTTAACGTTTCGAGGACGAAGCCGGCCGCCGTCGCAAAGTCACGATCCTCGGGCAAAGTAAGGCTCAACCGCTCGGCAAGCGAATCCGCCGTCATCCAGCCCGAGACGAGCAGACTGCCATCCTCGCGCTCGATCAAGGCAGGCTCTCCGTCATCGTCGGTGTCCGACGCAAAATCGCCGACGATAGCCGCGAGCAGATCGACCGGCGTTACAATTCCTTCAAAATGACCATATTCGTCATGGACGAGCGCCATCGGTACCGCGGCCCCGCGCAGCGCGCCCAGCGCATCCATTGCATCGACCTGATCCGGAACGATTGGCGCCGTCCGCATAAGAGCGCGCAGGTCGAGCGGCGTCGCGTTGAGGAGCGCCGCTACTATATCGCGCGACTGGACGACGCCGATGATCCGGTCGACCGAACCTTCAGCGATCAGTACGCGGCTATGGCCCGATTCGAGAATTGCGGTGCGCAATGCCACCGGGCTTGCATCAACGTCGATCCAGGCAACTTCGGTGCGCGGCGTCATCACTTCGCGCACCGGGCGATCGGCCAGCCGAACCACGCCCGAGATGATCGCCCGCTCGCTTTCCTCGATCACCCCGGACTTGCTCGCTTCGGCGACGATCAAATGGAGTTCCTCCGCCGTCACATGGCTTCGGGTCTCGCGGTTGAGGCGCAACAGGCGAAAGATCAGCCCGCTGGTATTGTCGAGCAGCCAGACGAACGGCGCAGTAATCCGCGCGAGCAGCTGCATGGGCAGCGCCATTGTCGCAGCAATCGGTTCGGGCGCGCGCAAGGCAAATTGCTTTGGGACAAGTTCCCCGATCACCAGCGAGATGAAGGTGGTGGCCCCAATCACGATTGCGAAGCCCAGCGTTGCGGCCCAGTCCAGCGGCACCCCCAGCGCCTGCAGGCGTTCGCCCGTAGGCCCACCAAGGCTCGCGCCGGAATAGGCACCCGCGATAATGCCAATCAGCGTGATCCCGATCTGCACGGTCGAGAGGAACCGCCCCGGATCCGCCCCCAGCAGCATGGCGCGCGCAGCGCCCTTGCTGCCCTTGCGTGCCATAGCCTCGAGCCTTGGGCGTCTAGCGGAAACGATTGCCAGTTCCGACATCGCAAACACGCCATTCAACGCGACAAGCGCGAAGATGATGAGGCAATCGATCCAGGGGAAAGGGGTGGACATGGTGTCGTCGAGCGTCATGCCCTGATTCTCGACGCTTCACAAGTTCAGCGACGCACGGTGAAGAATTCCCGAAGCATGGCGCTCGCCTCTGCCTCCCCGATGCCCACGTAGATTTCGGGCCGATGATGACAAGTATTCTGCGCAAATACCCGCGCACCATGCTCGACGCCGCCGCCCTTGGCGTCCGAAGCAGCGTAATAGAGGCGCGCGATCCGCGCATGCGAAATGGCACCCGCGCACATCGCGCAAGGCTCAAGCGTTACCCAAAGGTCGCAGTCATCAAGCCGCTGGTTGTCCAGAACCGCCGCCGCACGCCGGATCGCAACAATTTCTGCATGGGCGGTGGGATCGTTGCCGCCCCGCATAGCGTTGGTGCCGGTGGCGATAATTGTGCCGTCCTTCACGACCAGCGCACCGACCGGCACTTCGCCTGCCGTTGCGGCCTGCATGGCAAGATCGAGCGCTTCACGCATCATCGGGGGCAGGGCAAGGCTCATAATTTCTGCCATAGCGACCGCCCGGTGTTGACGAAAGCCGCCCCGATCATTAGGGGCGCGGTCTTTCCGGATAAACCCGATTCACATTCAGGACGATTGATATGTCGCGCATTTGCGAGCTGACCGGCAAGGGCCGTCAAGTGGGACACAATGTTTCCCACGCCAACAACAAGACCAAGCGCACGTTCCTGCCGAACCTGCAGAACGTAACCCTGCTGTCCGAATCGCTCGGCAAAGGCGTCAGCCTGCGCGTTTCGACGCATGGCCTGCGTTCAGTCGAACATGTTGGCGGGCTCGACAACTGGCTCACCAAGACGTCAGAAGACAAGCTCAGCCTCAAGGCCCGTCGCCTGAAGCGTGATATTGTCAAAAAGGCTTCAGCCGCCGCCGCGGCTTGACCGGGGCGTCACAAGCTCGAATTTCAGAATGTAGGTGCGTTGTTGCGGCAAGAAATTGTCGTCGGACGCAAGCCAGACGAACGTGCGCGTTCCGCGCTGTTCGACCGCCAAACCTTCGAAATTGTCCGCAATATGTGGCGGGGCAAGGACGATTACCGGTCGTCCCTGAACCAGCGCGCCAGGCTTGACCGCGAAGGGCTCGACCAGCGTGACAATCGCTGAAAAACTAAGCGGCCAGACAACGCGCCGGTTGAGAACCAGCATGCTGCCGTCGGGCAACATTGCTGCATCGACCGGGTGATAGCCCGGATACGTTCGATAACGCAGCGCTGTGACCCTGGCACCCGGCAACACCGGATCGCGATCGAAGATCAGCAAGGGCGCCGGGCCTCCACCTTTGGCCCGTTCGGCCAATACCAGGAACTGTCCATCCGGTCGACGCACAATCGCCTCCGGCCCGCTCAGTTTTGGCCAATCGACCATTGCGAGCGGCGCATAGGCGATAGCCTTCCCGTTGCTGTCAATCCGGCATAGCAGGTTACGATACTCGAACCCGATCCAGATCTGGCCGGTTGCCGGATCGCGGGCGAGCGATTCGGAATCGCGCTCCCTTTTCAACTGATGAGGAACGCAGGCGCGGGGTAGCGATTCGATATCCGCCGCGCTCCAGTCCGGCGCCAAACGCACCGTCACTCCTGTATCCGCCACGGCAATCAGGCCGTCCTTCCCGATCGCCAGCGCGGAAAGTCCCCCGAAATCGGAATCGTCGCTCGACAGGATCCATCCTCGAACAGGGCGCAGCGCGCGCGCATGCGGGATCATACTCACATCGACGGGCACAATTTTCAACGCCACCCGTTTTGAACCCGCAAAGGGCGGGCTGTCCACCGCCGTGGAGCCGGCAAGTACCGGCACGACGAACAGCGGCATCAGCATGAAGAGGCGACGAAACATCGCCCGTCCCTTTAGCCGCTTGTCTCATCCGCGCCACCACCGATCGAAAGATGAACGTCAGCTAACACTCATGTTCAGGAACCGCTCAAGCGAATCATCATAGTTAACGTCCATCGGAAGCAATCGGGATTGAGTACCTGTTGATCCGGGCGACTGAGGAGAAAAACCGTGACGAATTTCATGACCAGATTCGCATCGACATTCGTTGCTGCAAGCATTGTTCTTGTCCCGGTAGCGCCCGCCATGGCCCGTCATCATAGCTATGATCGAGGTTACAACTATGATCAGAGCCGTTACTATGAAGATCAGAATTATGATCCGAGATACGACGATCAGCGCAACTATCAAAAGCGCAGCCGCTACCATCGTGGCGACCGCTGCACCAAGGGCACTGGCGGCTTGATCATCGGTGCGATTGCCGGCGGCCTGCTTGGCCGTGAGGTGGTTGGACGCCGTGGTGATAGAACCGCAGGCGCGATCATCGGTGCAGGTGCAGGCGCCCTTGCCGGTCGCGCGATCGACAAGTCCGGCGGTCGCCGTTGCTAAACAGTTTCGCCGCTCCGGCGGTGTGAAGAGCTTCCCTCGTGTCGCGTATCGGGGGCGGGGGCCGGAATCAGTAATGGTTCCGGCCCCCAACTGTTTTGGGCCCAGCCTTGCCAAGTGATCGCGGGCTTATAGAACGGGTTGATGGCAATCCTTGAAATCATCCGCAACAAGCGCGACGGCAAAACCCTTTCGGATGATGAAATCGCCCAGTTTGTGAGTGAGCTGGCCAGCGGCATCTGCCCGCCCGAACAAGCTGCCGCTCTGGCCATGGCGATTTACCTCAATGGCATGGACTTTCCCGAAACCGCCACGCTGACGCGGGCGATGGCGTCTTCGGGCACCGTTATCGACTGGTTCACGCAAGACCTGCCCGGCCCCGCACTCGACAAGCATTCGACCGGCGGGATCGGGGACAAGGTCAGTCTGATCCTGGCACCGCTTGTAGCGGCCTGTGGCGGGTTCGTGCCGATGGTTGCGGGACGCGGCCTCGGGCACACTGGCGGGACGATCGACAAGCTGGAAAGCATCCCCGGATATCGCACCGAAATGGAGCTTGAGGGCTTCATTGCGACGGTGAAGGCCGCAGGCTGCGCCATCATCAGCCAGGCAGGCGACCTCGCCCCGGCGGATGGCCCGCTTTACGCCATCCGCGATGTGACCGCGACGATCGAATCGACTCCACTCATCACCGCCTCGATCCTGTCCAAGAAGCTGGCTGCCGGGGTGCAGGCGCTGGTGATGGACATCAAGACCGGCAACGGCGCCTTCATGGCCGAAGAATCGGCGGCACGCACACTGGGAGAAGCGATGATCGGTGCGGGCAAGGCGATGGGATTGCCGGTTCGGGTGATGATTACCGACATGAGCGAAAATCTGGGCACAGCGGCGGGCAATGCGCTTGAAGTGCGCGAATGCATCGACTGGCTGACCGGCGCACGGCGGGAGGCGCGGCTCGATGCTGTTATACGGGCGCTCGCAGCGGAAATGCTGGCACTGGGCGAGATCGACGATGGCAAAGCGAGGATCGAACACGCCATCTCGTCGGGTGCGGTTGCCGAACGTTTTGCAACGATGGTCTGCGCACAAGGCGGCCCCTCTGACCTTGTCGAGCACCCCGACCGCTATCTCGCCAAAGCGCCTGTCATCCGCCCCGTTCCTGCCCCCGTTTCGGGCATGCTGACCGCCATCAATGCCCGTGACATCGGGGAAGCGATTGTCGGCCTTGGTGGCGGGCGCAAACGGCTCGACGATCTGATCGACCTTTCAACCGGATACACCGAAACCCTGCCCGTTGGAGCGGCCGTGCACGCCGGACAACCGCTGGCCTTCGTCCACGCTGCAAACGAGGATGCCGCCAATCAGGGGGTGGCTGATTATATTGCCGCGTGTAGTGTCAGCGACGGCGCGCCGGATTCGCATCCGCTGATCCGCGCCGTGTTGTGACAAGGCAGAACAGGGGAATATCCACATCATGAAGCACCTGCTGATCGGCCTTACCGGTATTGCCCTGATCCTGCTGATCGCGCTCGCACTTTCATCCAACCGCAAGCATATCCGCCTGCGCGTCGTGGGCGCCGCCTTTGCGATGCAGGCGGCGATTGCCTGGCTGGTGCTCTATGTGCCCGCGGGCAAGGCCGTGATCGCGGGCATGTCGCAAGGCGTGGCCAACCTGCTCGGCTATGCCCATGCCGGAATCGATTTCATCTTCGGCCCGCTCGCCACGCCCGAGATCGGCGGCAACAGCTTCGCGCTCGCCGCCCTGCCCGTCATCATCTTCTTCGCCTCGTTGATTTCGATCCTCTACCACCTTGGCGTGATGCAGTTGATCGTGCGCTGGGTCGGGGGCGCAATCCAGAAAGTCACAGGCGTCTCCAAGGTCGAATCTCTATGCGCTGCGGCCAACATCTTTGTCGGGCAAAGCGAAAGCCCACTGGTTATCCGGCCCTATTTGGCCAGCCTGACGCCGGCGCAGCTTTTCCTTGTCATGACCTCGGGCATGGCAGGTGTCGCAGGCACGATTCTTGCCGCCTACGCCTCGATGGGGATCAAGATTGACTATCTGCTCGCCGCCAGCTTCATGGCGGCGCCGGGCGGCATATTGATGGCCAAGATCATGATGCCTGACGACCCCAGGGATGCGGAGATTGAACCTGTCATCCTTGCGGAGGCAAGCCATGACGAGGAAAAGCCTGCCAATATTATCATGGCGGCGGCACAGGGCGCACAGACCGGCGTCAAGCTGGCCGTAGCGGTCGGCGCGATGGTGCTGGCGTTCGTGGCGCTCGTAGCTCTCGCCAACGGGCTGTTGGGTGGCGTCGGCGCCTGGTTCGGCTATCCCGATCTGAGCTTTCAGGCGGTTCTTGGGTGGGTGTTCCAGCCCGTGATGTTTTTGCTCAACATCCCCTGGAATGAGGCTGGGCAGGCTGGCGGCCTGTTTGGCACCAAGATCGTGCTCAACGAGTTTGTGGCCTATATCAATCTCGGCCAGATACAGGGCACGCTTTCACCGCTGACCGTCGCCATCACGACATTTGCCTTGTGCGGCTTTGCCAATTTCAGTTCGATTGCGATCCAGATGGCGGTTACGGGCGGACTTGCGCCAAACCAGCGCCCGATGATTGCAAAATTGGGCTTGAAGGCGCTTGCGGCAGGGTCGCTTGCCAATCTAATGAGCGCGGCGCTGGCAGGGTTGATGCTGGCCCTGTAATCTGGAGGAATCGCCGCAATGAAGACCCGCGCTGCCGTAGCTTTTGAGGCAAAGAAGCCGCTCGAAATTGTCGAGCTCGACCTCGAAGGGCCAAAGGCTGGCGAGGTTCTCGTCGAGATCATGGCGACGGGCATTTGCCACACCGACGCCTACACGCTCGACGGCTTCGATTCCGAAGGCATCTTCCCGAGCGTCCTTGGCCACGAGGGCGCCGGGATCGTGCGGGAAGTTGGCGCTGGCGTAACCAGCGTGAAACCGGGCGACCATGTGATCCCGCTCTACACCCCCGAATGCCGCCAGTGTAAATCCTGCTTGTCGGGCAAGACCAACCTGTGCACCGCGATCCGCGCGACTCAAGGGAAGGGCTTGATGCCAGACGGCACCAGCCGCTTCAGCTACAAGGGGCAACCGATCTTCCACTATATGGGCTGCTCGACCTTTTCGAACTTCACCGTGCTGCCCGAGATCGCCGTGGCAAAAATCCGCGAGGACGCGCCGTTCGACAAGAGCTGCTATATCGGCTGCGGTGTTACGACCGGCGTTGGCGCAGTCGTCAATTCGGCCAAGGTGACGCCGGGATCGAACGTGATCGTGTTCGGCCTTGGCGGCATCGGCCTCAACGTCCTGCAGGGCGCGAGAATGGTGGGCGCCGACAAGATTGTCGGTGTGGACATCAATCCGGCGCGCGAGGCATGGGGCAAGCGCTTTGGCATGACCCATTTCGTCAATCCGAACGAGATTGAAGGCGACATCGTCCAGCATCTCGTCGAACTGACCGATGGTGGCGCAGACTTCACGTTCGATTGCACCGGCAACACCACCGTGATGCGTCAGGCGCTGGAAGCCTGTCATCGCGGCTGGGGCGTCTCGACCGTGATCGGCGTGGCCGAGGCGGGCAAGGAAATCAGCACTCGCCCATTCCAGTTGGTGACGGGGCGCGTGTGGCAGGGCTCCGCATTTGGCGGCGCGCGGGGCCGCACCGATGTTCCCAAGATCGTGGACTGGTATATGAACGGAAAAATCGAGATCGACCCGATGATTACCCACGTCCTGTCACTCGAAGAGATCAACAAAGGCTTCGACCTGATGCATGCTGGCGAGAGCATTCGCAGCGTCGTGGTCTTCTGATTTACCCCCAAGGAGAAAGAGCATGTTCAGTCACATCATGGTCGGAGCAACCGACATCGACGCCTCGAAGAAGTTCTACGACGCGGTGCTCGGCGCAATCGGTGTGCCGCCCGGCAATATGGATGCCAAAGGCCGCGTNNGATGATCCGGCTAAGGCCGACGCCTGGCATGCCGCAGGCGTCGCCAGTGGCGGCACTGCGTGCGAAGATCCGCCGGGGGTGCGCGAAGGCACATTGGGCAAGCTCTATCTTGCCTATCTGCGCGATCCTTCCGGCAACAAGATCTGCGCCCTGCACCGGATGGGCTGAAACGGCATGACCCTGGAAACCGTCTCGACCGACAAGAGCCATGGCGGTGTCCAAGGTGTTTACAGACATGCTTCGGCAGCTACGGGGACGGAGATGGTTTTCGCCGTCTTCGTGCCGCCGCATGCCCAAGGCGCGAAACTGCCGGTCATCTGGTATCTGTCGGGCCTGACCTGCACCCACGCGAATGTCACCGACAAGGGCGAGTTCCGGAAAGCCTGTGCCGAGCTTGGCCTGATATTCGTCGCACCTGACACATCCCCGCGCGGCGACGACGTCCCGGACGACGTCGGGGGTGCATATGATTTCGGGTTGGGTGCGGGCTTCTACGTCAACGCCACGCAAGAACCGTTCGCTCAGCATTACCGCATGCGCAACTATATCGAGGATGAGTTGCCGGGCATCCTCGCGGCCAATTTCCCGGCGGATATGGCTCGGCAGGGCATCACCGGCCATTCGATGGGCGGGCACGGCGCGCTCACCATCTCGCTGCGCAATCCCGGGCGGTTCAAATCAACGTCTGCCTTTGCTCCGATCGTTTCGCCGACCAATTGTCCCTGGGGACAAAAGGCGCTGACCGGCTATCTGGGCGCCGATCAAGCGGCCTGGGCCGAGTATGACGCGTGTGCGCTGATTGCAGGTGGCGCGCGTTTGCCAGACTTGCTGGTCGATCAGGGCGATGCGGACAACCACCTTGTCGCCCAACTGAAGACTCATTTCCTGGAGGAGGCCTGCGCCGCAGTAGGACAGAAGGCGACGATCCGGATGCAGCCGGGATATAATCACTATTATCCCTTCATCTCCACCTTCATGGCCGATCACCTTCGCTGGCACGCGGAAAGGCTGGGCTGAACGATGTCAACTGCGAGACCCCTCATCGTTGGCCTTGGCGGCTCTGGCAACACCAGCGGTTCTACTGAGCGAATCTTGCGTCGCGCGCTCAATGCCGCCGCGAACGCTGGCGCTGAGACCGCCTGTTTCGATGGTCAGGCGCTCGACATGCCGATGTATTCCTACAATGGGGCACGCACCGAAAAGGCCGCCACCCTAATCGCGGCGCTGCGCCGTGCGGACGGGATCATCATCGCCTCGCCCGGCTATCACGGCACGGTTTCCGGGCTAATCAAGAATGCGCTTGATTATGTCGAGGACATGGCAAGCGATGAGCGCGTCTATTTCGAGGGCCGTGCGGTGGGGTTGATTGCGGTCGCGTCTGGCTGGCAGGCGACAGGATCGACCTTGGCGACCTTGCGCTCGATCACGCATGCATTGCGCGGGTGGCCAACGCCAATGGCAGTTACAGTCAATTCGGCGCTGCCTGTTTTCGGTGACGACGGCGAACTGGCCGATGCCGGGATATGCGACCAGCTGGACACACTGGCCAGTCAGGTGGTCAGCTTTGCCAGGATGCGGGCATTGAATGAACTCGCAGCCGCCGCAGGCGATGCCGCGACCAGCCCTGGTTAGAGCGACGTAAACGCCTCGGCAACTATCGCGCGCCGATGCGGTTGCGCGAAGGCGCCGCGCCCGATCGCCTCAACGACGACGGACTCCTGCGCGCCGCGGCGTGCTCGATCGGAGGCATGACGATCGGCCGCGTGGGCTTTCCAAGCTGCGGGAATGCGGGTTCTTCCGAAGGCTTCATACGACGCTTGCGCCAGAGCAACTGCATCATCGGGCTGGCCAACGGAGGCTCGTCGCGGTCGGCAAAACTGATCTGGATGGCATGAAGTCCATGACGGCAACCCTCCGCCCGACAATCGCAAGACATTGTCCATTGTGCGTCAACCTCGGACGTCGAATAGTCGAAGGTGACTTCTTCGCCCTTCCTGATTGGCCGCAGCGCGAAAAGCCGGCGTTTTGCACCGAAATGGGCGTTGGGGTTGCAGCTGTGATTGAGCTTGTTGAGCGGCGCGTCCGGATCCATCCAGAGTCCCGGGGCAAGGCCGACAAAATCCGGATCCTGACCGGTGCGGGAATTGCCATAGACCAGCCCCGACATCGTCCAGATTTTCTCTCCGGTGGCGAAGTCGCGCCCAGCAAAAACGCCCTCTCCCGCGATCGGGCTGCTGTCGTGGTAGAGGATCGAACCATCCGCATCGAAATGTCGCCCGGAAAGCGATTTGCGCAATGAAAACAGGGCCATTGCGACGTGTAGCACCACGTTGGCGAGCGGGTAGAGCAGCAGCACCGGCTGGCTCAGTCCGGTCAACTGAATGGTTGCGGCCGTCAAAAGCAGGTACGCGATCGACCAGACGATCCAGGGCAACGGCTGCTCGCGCCGCGGATCGCGCCAGGTCGAACGCAGGATCGGCATGAACGATGTCAGCGTGGTGACATTGCCGAGCACAAGGAACACGGCGACATAAGCCAGCTTTTCAACCTGACTGAAAACGAGCGCGGCATAGCCAATGGTAAGCCACAAATCGGCAGAAAAAACGATGGCCTCAAACCGGTCGACGGGCTCTGTCGCATTTTTGCGCAAGCACATTAGCGCGACGACTACACTCATCGCTGCGCAGGCAACGAGCAGCAAAAGCTCGGGCCACTCAGCGCCATTTTCCCATGCCAGAAACGCAACCAGCGACGTCCCGTAAGCAAACATCAAATAGCTGGCCGCATTGGGACGAATAGACCGACGCAAAAAATTGCGGATATACAGCAGGTATCCAGAAACCTGGAAAATAGCTGCCAGCACACCCAATACGCTACCTGTCACGCCAACCTCCCACAATTGGCTTCTCACATATGTTAACCACGATCATGGTTAACCCTTTGGGATTCAACTATCTCATCCGGAATCCGCGGTCAAATGCTAATGTCGGTTGGGGGTCAAGGGCTGCCCCACCGCGACAGGCCGGGTTTTAGCGGGTCGCCACGTTCCAGCTTTACGATCTGTTAACGACACTCCTTTAGGATGCCGTGCATCGGATACGCAGCATGGCAATGACCTTCAAAAGACCAGACTCTGTTTCAGCACCGCCGGTCAAGAGGCTCGTCGTGCCGATGGTGCTTGTCATGCTTGGGCTGGCGATGCTGTTGCTCGGTGTAACAGTCTATTCGGGGCGAACCATGGATCAGGACGCCATCGCCCGACAGCAAGCGTTGATCGACAATGCCTTCACGACCCGCCTCAACCGTGCCGTCGGGGAGTTACGCAGTGTTGCCTGGTGGGATGACACGATCACATACACGGCACCCGAGACGTTCGATGCGGCCTGGCTCGATCGCGAAATCGGCAGTTATATGTTCGAATCCTATCATCACGACCGGCTGATCATCTTCGACGAACGCAACCAGCCCATCTATGTCTATGGCGATGGCACAGGCCTCGGCACCGCCCAGCTCGCGACCGATGTCAAGGCAACCGCTTCGGTACTGCGTCAGGCGCGCGGCGGGCCGGATATCTCCCCGCGCGTCGAGACGACCGCGGCCAAGGGCGCGCTCTATGAAATCGGCAAGACCGACAGTCGAAAGTACAGCCGCGGCTTCGGCGCAATCATCAGCATTGACGGAAAACCGGCGCTTGCAACAGCCCTTCTGATCACACCGTCCTACGACATAGGGAAAACTTCCCCCACCCGTCGCGTGGCGCTTTCGATCATCGACGTCACCCAGCCGGTGCTAACCGATATCGGACGCAGTTCGCTCATGCCCGATCTCTCTTTCCATCTTTCGAATGACCGCCGATTGGGCGGTTTCAAGCTGAATACCGACAGTGGCACACCGCTTGCCGGTCTCAACTGGACTCCGAAACAGCCGGGCACGGAAATGATCCAGCGCGTCCTGCCGGGGATTCTGGCCGTCATTGGGGCGGCGATCGCATTCCTCGTCATGCTGATGATCCGCCTCTTTGCCTCGACCAAGCAACTGGCCGCACGCGAGGCGGACGCCCGCTTTCTCGCCGATCATGATGCCCTGACCGGCCTGCCCAACCGGCGTCGGCTCGAAAGCCTGTTTTCGGCACAGTTTGAAAACCTTGTCGGCGGCAACGGCAAGATCGCGGTCGCATGCATCGACCTCGATCGTTTCAAGGACATCAACGATACGCTGGGTCACCATGCCGGCGACGAATTGATCAAGGCAGTCGCCGCTCGTCTCCAGTCGCACCTGAACCTTGGCGACACACTTGCCCGTCTCGGCGGCGATGAGTTCGCGGTCATTCGTCCACTTTCGCGGGATGACGGCATCGATGACCTTGCCGAAATGGTTGCGTCCTGCTTCGTGGAATCGTTCGCGGTCGTCGGTCACCAGATCGAAGCGAATGCATCGGTTGGCGTATCGTTCGCGGCACCAGGGGACAATTTCGACGATACGATCAAGCGCGCTGACATCGCGCTCTATGACGCCAAGGCTAATGGCCGCGGGCGCACAACATTGTTCACCAATACAATGGCCGAAGAAATCGAACGTCGTCATTCGATCCAGGTCGACCTGAAGCGTGCAATTGCGGCGAAGGAGTTGACGCTTAACTATCAGCCGATTGTCGAGGCGGCGACGGGCGCCATCACTTCCGTCGAGGCGCTATTGCGCTGGACCAGCCCCATCCACGGCAATGTGCCGCCCGACCTGTTCGTGTCCATCGCCGAGGAAGTCGGGCTGATGGCCGATCTCGGAAAGTTCGTGATCGAGCAGGCCATCGAGGATGCCCAGCGCTGGCCCGACCTAACAACCGCAATCAACATCTCGCCGGCGCAGTTGCGTTCGGCAACGATCATTTCCGATTTGCTTGAACCCGCAAGGCGTTTCGGCATTTCCCCAAGCCAGCTCACAATCGAAATTACCGAATCCGTGCTGATGTCCAGCGATGACCGTACCTTGCGTGTCCTCAACGAACTGAAAGAGCTTGGTTTCACGCTCGCGCTCGACGATTTCGGCACTGGCTATTCGAGCCTTGCCTATATCCGCGACTTCCCGTTCGACAAGCTCAAGATCGACCGCAGCTTCGTCCAGGGGCTGAGCGTCAGCGATCGCGCGATGGCGATCGTCGAAGGCGTCGTCAAATTCGGCAAGATCCTTGGCCGGGAGATCGTGGCTGAGGGCATCGAGACCGAACAGGAAATGCAGGCAATGCAACGCGCCGGTGCCACGCATCTGCAAGGGTTCCTGTTCTCGCGCGCCTTGCCGGCCGATCATATCCAAGCCCTTGCCGCGACCTTCGGTCGCCGTGCGGCACAGCGCAAAGCCGCGCAGGGGTAGACTCTGTTTCACCCAAGCTGAAACGCCCCCGCCCCAGCCTGCTCACCCTATGTCCCCGGCCCCGGAGAGGACGAACCCCTCGTCTGGTATGAAGGCTCCGGCACAACCGATCGCCGCTGGCTCCACAGCGACGAACGCGGGAGCGTGGTTGCGGTGACCAACAGCACGGGCAGCCCCCTTGCGATCAACAGCTATGACGAATACGGCATCCCGGCTGCCACCAACCTCGGGCGGTTCCAATACACCGGCCAAGCATGGCTTCCCGAACTCGGCCTCTACTACTACAAGGCGCGGATGTATTCTCCAACGCTCGGCCGGTTCATGCAGACCGATCCCATCGGATATGGGGACGGGATGAACTGGTATAACTATGTCGGGAGCGATCCGGTGAATGGGCGGGATCCAAGTGGGTTGGCGACCTTTATCGGATGCGGGGATCCGTGCAATGTTACCGCCCAGCTCGGGCCGTCCACGCGACTCACAAACTTCGCCAATTCCTCCTTCTTCAACACACCAGCCTCATGGGCCTGGGCTGACAATCGCGACATCGACATGTGGATGGAACGCGAACGTGATCAAGAGGTAAGATGTTCGGAACAGGGAGGAACATATATCGCTAGCACTTTTAATTTTTCAACTGGGACATGCGACACGCCGGAGATTGTGGTGACTGCACAGTTCACACCAAGTCAGGCAACAATTGCCGATCATTTGGCCACACAAGATGTAGGCGGAACATTAGCGGCATTCGGGTTTATCATGGGGTATATGGGATTTGAAGCTTCTTCAGCATTGGTGGCGTTAGGCGTTTCCCCAAGAGTGGCAAGCGGTGCGTCTGGGGCCGCCGCCGCCCTTGGCGCGGGCACGAGCGCAGCCGATGTGTTGCGCTCCATTCATGACGATCTATTTCAGTCGACGTTTAATAGAATTGCTCGCGACGTCCAAGACAATCCGTCAAAATATGATAACTATATAATCCTGCATGACGGGAATGTTTATGATATGAACGAATTTGACAATTAGAATGTTCAAACATATTAGAGGAATATATTTTCAATCTACCATTTTGTGGTCAAGTTCTTTAGGTTTATTAACTGGATATGACGAAAATGCGAGATAGCACTTTCAAGAAATTATCAAAATTTCTATTTCAATTAACAATTTGTCTGTCATTATATTTTTCGATTAAGATATTTTTATTCAAAAATATAGATTTAAATCTGTATGACTATATAATTGCAATTCCATTCCTGATCGGCTGTGCAGCTTCATCATTTCGTGCGAAGCGTTAGGAATTACCGGAATTACCGTGACGAATTACGAATTACCGTGACAGCGGAATTACCGTGACAGGTACGAAAACCCCTAAATTGACGCTTGTGCTGCGCTCTGCTATCCGTCCCCCATGTCGCGCCTTCCCCGCATGGTCTTGCCTGGCATCCCGCACCACGTCACCCAGCGCGGGAACCGGCGTGAGCAGACGTTTTTCGAAGATGGTGACTATGCGCTCTACCTCGATCTGCTGGCCGAGGGTGCTGAGCGCGCCGGGGTGGAGGTCTGGTCCTATTGCCTCATGCCCAACCATGTGCACATCATCGCCGTCCAGACATGACAGTGCGTAATTGATGTAGCCATCCTCCGTTGCACTTCCCCATTGCCCCCTGCCAACCCCGCTCATGCCAGGAGATTCCTCTTTCCTATTTGGAAATTACCCGCCAGCTTCGCGGCTTGCTCCGCACCGCTTCGCGCAGCGGTTCCGGGCAAGGACATCGCCATTGCCCCGCGCGAAATGGCCGCGCGGGATGAACTGAAACAACCCTCTGCCTGACGATAACTCCGGGCGTTTCGACGCAAAAATGCCGTAGCGTTACCCTCAACAAAGCCAACTCCCGGTTGACACGGCTCCCCGTTGGAACCCGGCAGCTTTGCCCGGTTGGAATAAGGATTTTTGGGCCTTGGCCAGAAGCTGCTGCTGGTCGCTGTGGGAGATCGGCCGCCCCGATCACTTCCGGTCGAAACCGGCTCCCGTATCAGGCGACGGCGCGTTCCGGATCTGCACCAAGCAATGCGCGCGCTTCGGCCGCCGGCATCGGGCGACCGTAAAGGAAGCCCTGAATCTTGCGGCAGCCAAGCTTGTTGACCATGCGGCATTCCTCGTCGGTTTCGACGCCTTCTGCGGTCGTTGACATGCCCAAACTGTCTGCCAGCGCAACCACGGCGCGGATGATGGCGAGGCTTTCCGCCGCGTGTTTGGCTGCGCCCTGAACAAAGCTGCGATCGACCTTGATCGTTGAGAATTTGGTCTTCGAGAGATAGCCAAGCGAGGAATAGCCCGTCCCGAAATCGTCAAGCGCAAGCCGCACGCCCATGGCGAGGATCTTGTCGAGCACAGCCACGGCATTGGTGCCTTCATGCATGAAGACGCTTTCAGTCACTTCGAGCTCAAGCCGGTTGGGTTCCAGGCCGGCTTGCGCGAGGGCGGAAATAACCGTCGAAACGAAGTTCGTGTCATGAAGCTGCTCGGCCGAGACATTCACGGCCAGCCGCACGGTCGACGGCCATTTCGCTGCTTCAATGCAGGCCGTGCGCAGCACCCATTCCCCGATCGGGCCGATAAGCCGCGCATCCTCCGCAATCGGGATGAACTTGACGGGTGAGACGGAGCCCAGTTCGGGGTTGGTCCAGCGCAGAAGCGCCTCGAAACTCTCGATCGTGCCGGACTGGGCATTGACCACCGGCTGGTAATGAACCTCGAACTCGTTACGCTCGAGCGCCTTTCTAAGGGCAATCTCGACGACGCGACGTTCCTCTGCATGAACGTGCAGCTGCGGCTCATAGCAATGGAACACACCGCCGCCCTCATCCTTCGAGCGATATAGCGCCAGATCGGCGGAGCGGATTAGGGTTTCCACCGAACGCCCGTCGCGCGGGCCAATGGCGGTGCCGATGCTGGCGCCGATATAGAGTGTGTACTGATCGACATCGTAAGGCTGGGAAAGAGTGTCGATTATCTGCTGGGCGAGCTTGGCCATCTTGGCCGGATCATTGGCATCCTTCACGACCACGGCGAACTCGTCACCACCCAGGCGGCCACATAGCTCGTTTTCTGTCATGATCGAACGCAACCGTTCCGACACCCTTGTCAGCAGGCGATCGCCAATGGGATGGCCGAGCGTATCGTTGATCGCCTTGAAGCGATCCAGATCGATCATCATGAAGCCACAACGGCTGCGCCAGCGATCGGCCTCGGCCATTGCGATACCGAGCGTCTCGGTTACAAGCAGGCGGTTGGGCATGCCGGTGAGCGTATCGTAACGCGCCATCCGGTTGATCTTGTCAGCACTGCGACGCTGTTCGGTCACATCCGATCCCACGCCGCGGAAACCAAGGAAGACGCCCTCATCGTCGAAGCGCGGAGAAGCCGACAATTCCCACCAATGGCTGCTGCCATTGATTTGAACGGGCAGGACGAGGTCGCTGAAACTTTCGCGGTTTTTAAGCCGGTCTGCAAGTTCGCGCAGGCCGGCGGGGAAATTGCCTGCCTCCCATGTATCGCCCGCTATGATCTGTAGGATCGGCTTGGTGACCAGCGCAGTGGGTTCAACCCCCAGGGCGACGGCAAGGCGCGGCGAAACGTGGGTCAGGCAGCGCGAGGCATCCGTCTGCCACATCCAGTCACCGCCAGAATCCTCATATTCGCGCAGCAACAGGCTCACGACTTCAGTCTTTTCGCGCAGGACAAGCTGGTTGAGCTTGTGAAGGATGATCGTGCGGCCATTGACGAGGCAAGCCGCTGTCAGGGCGACTGAATAGGCAATCGCAGTCAGCGCAATTAGCGGCATTCCGAGCGTGTACATCATGAACGCCAGGCCCAGGCCAACCGTAATCAGGAAACAGGCAGTAGCTGCCGGTACCGCAGAAAGCGCAAACGCCGCGCATCCCATCATCGCGGTGGCGACCGACCATACGGTCAGCACCTGATCCCGGCCGCCATCGATCCCGAGCGTGATGGGCAACGCCGTCCAGCAAAGGCCTGCGGCTACAAGGCTGAGGGTTTCGCGATGGAGATCCATTCGCGTCGCAGTGACCGCAATACTTTTCGAATTCCCGATATGCGGCCAAGCCAGCAACGACGAGACAATTACAACGCCCGCGAACCAGCCAAGCAACACCGCAAGAGATGCCGTGGGGCCAAGCGTCGCCACGACGACACAGCCCGCCATGATGCTGACCGCGAGTCGCACCAGCGCAAAACCCTGGACCAGGTTGACCTGCTCCGCCCTCACGCGCGCCCATTCATCCGTCCCCGGATCCTTGATGCCGAGGAGAGTCAGCCAGTCATGGCTTGAATCGGAAGTTGATCTTGATCTACTCTTTGTCACAGCCCCGCTTCTAGCGCGCGGGAGTTAGCAAATCGTAAGCATTAGCGCCGAATTGTCAGGCCGCGAGCTTGAAAGGTTGGATCTCGCCCGAAAGATAGAGATTTCTCGCTTTTGCGCGACTCAGCTTACCCGAACTGGTGCGCGGCAAGGTGCGCGGCGGCACCAGTTCCACAACACAGTTCATGCCCGTGATCGAGCGCACCTTTTCACGGATTGCGTCACGCAAATGCATGCGCTCCCCATCATCGGTCGTGCGGCATTGAACCAGCACTGCGGGGGTTTCCTCGCCATTGGCTGTGGTTACGGAGAAGGCGGCGATGTCGCCAGCCTTGAATCCGGGAAGCTGTTCTACTGCCCATTCAATGTCTTGCGGCCAGTAGTTCTTGCCGTTGATGATGATCATGTCCTTGGCACGCCCAACAACGAAGACATAGCCTTCGGACATGTATCCCATATCGCCCGTATCGAGCCATCCGTCCTTGAGGCAGGCAGCTGTCGATATGTCATCGCGGAAATAGCTGTGCATGATCGACGGACCGGTAGCCCAGACCTTCCCGATCGCGCGTTCGGGCCTGGCATTGCCATCGGCATCGCGAATCTCGACCGCCATGTCGCGGCAGGGCCGTCCGCAATTGACGATCGCGCGAAAACGCTGTGGCTTGTCCGCTGACTGCGGATCACCCGAAAGCTCCCCTTCATCGACCAGTTCGACGACTAGGCCTTCGCCTGGCGGCATGATGGTGACCGCAAGCGTGGCCTCCGCCAGTCCATAGCTCGGAAGGAAGGCAGATGCCTTGAATCCGGCATCGTGGAAGGCATCGACAAATGACTGCATGACGTCAGGGCGAATCATGTCCGCACCATTACCAGCCACCCGCCAGCGCGAGAGGTCGAAACGCTCGGAAGCCTTGGTCTGGCTCGAAATGCGGCGGGCGCAAATATCATAGCCGAAGGTCGGAGAATAGCTGAGGGTTGTGCCGGGATTGCGGCTGATAAGATCGAGCCATGCAAGCGGGCGCCGGGCAAAATCCTCGGTCTTTAAATAATCGGCGCTGACCTGGTTGGCAACCGGTGAGAGCAGACACCCGACCAGCCCCATGTCATGATACCAGGGCAACCATGAAACGCAGCGATCCGTGTCTCGCAATTCCATACCGTGGCTGTGGGCGGCCAAGTTGTTGAGCAATGCATGATGCGTCACCGCGACGCCGTGCGGGAAGCGGGTCGAGCCGCTCGAATATTGGAGATAGGCTATATCGCCAGGCTCCGCACAAGGTAGCGCAACCTCCTTTGCGGGGCGCGCTGCGAAACTTTCCCAGTCGATAGCCTCCACGGCGCAGCTACGCGCTGCATCGCCTGCCATCGTGTCGAGTTCCGCTGGATAGAAAAGCAGTTTCGGGTCGGCACTCTTCATCTGCACTGCTAGTTGGTCGATATACGAATCGCGTCCGCCGAACGAAGTGGGCAACGGCAACGGCACCGGCCAGGCACCGGCATAGATGCAGCCGAAGAACAATGCTGCGAAATCGGGGCCGGTTTCGGCGATAAGGGCGATTCGATCTTGCGGCCGAACTCCTTCGGCAATCAGGCGGCAGGCCGTTTTCAGCGCTTCGTTGCGCAATTCCGAATAGGGGTAGGGCCGGGAAAGTACGCCACGCGGATCATGAAAATTCAAGCCGCGCTGGCCGCGCGCCGCGTAATCCAGCGCTTCACCCACCGTTTCGAAATCCGAAAAACGGCGGGGCAACGCGTCTTGTGTTGCTGTTGGAGTCAAACCGGTTGCCCATCCCATAAATCTGCGCGACGCAGACCGTCGATCTTTCCCATCAAAGCCGACTATGGCACAAATTTGACAGCATGAACGGCCAACAGCAAGCCCGAAGGCCCAAGCGGCCCCGTCCAGCCCTCGATTTGGCGACAATCCGCGCTTTGGCTCTGCATTATGTCGGTCGATACGCGACGACACGCGCCCGACTCAGGATGTATCTCGAACGCAAATTGCGAGAACGTGGTTGGGTCGAGAACACACCCTTACCGGACATCCAGTCGATTGTCGCCGAATTTGCCCGACTCGGCTATGTTGACGACGCCGCTTTTGCGAAAGCGCGCGCAAATTCGCTGTTGCGGCGCGGTTACGGTGCAAACCGCGTCAATGCGGCGCTGCGCCACGCCGGAATCGACGCAGAGCAAGCGAAAGCCGTCACGGAAATGGACTCCGATTCGGCTCAAGAAGCGGCAATGACGTTCGCCAAACGCAAGCGGCTCGGCCCCTTTGGTTCGCCGCTTGCCGACGCCAAGGCCCGTTCGCGGGCCTTTTCCGCATTCGTCCGTGCCGGACATAGCTACGAGTTTGCGCGGAAAATCCTCAATATTGAGCCGGATGACTGAAATCCCGCTGACACCTAGTGTCAATCAAATCTCTGGAAAACCTTGTTTTCTTTCCCGATGACGTCCATGTTGGACAGGTTGTTTCTACGAGGGGCTTGGTAAATGGAAGGAGCGCGGCACGCTGGCGCGCCTTGGGTCGATGATGGTGAGTCTGGAACGCAAACAGCAGACCACACACAATCAAATGTCTCGGATGGTGCAGCCGACGCGCCGCCCGCGCAGCTTTTTACTGGCCGTATCAAATGGTTCGACGCCACGCGCGGCTTCGGTTTCATCGTGCCTGACGATGGTACGCCCGACATCCTCATTCATTTTTCAGTGCTGCGCGAACACGGACGGCGCATGCTGCCTGAAGGAACCACGGTCGAATGCGAAGCGGTGGAGCGCAACCGCGGGCGCCAAGCCACGCGCATCACCAGCTTTAACCTGACATCTGCAACCGGAGTCGATTTCGACCTGCGGCCCGCCCTGCGTACCGAACGCGACGACGCGGTGCAGTTCGAGGGGGTAGGACCGATGGAGCCGGTGCTGGTCAAATGGTTCAATCGGTTGAAGGGCTATGGTTTCCTGAACCGGATCGACGATGATGCCGATATTTTCGTCCATATGGAAACGCTACGCCGCGCCGGGATTATTGACATCGAGCCCGAGGATCGGCTCAATGCCCGGATTGCGGAAAGCGGCAAGGGGTTGCTCGCGGTGGAGGTTGCCAAACAATGATCCTGCTGGCCCGGCTTGGGTGTGTTGCGTTGCTTTTGACTGGAGTTCCGGCCTGCAAGCCCGGCCCGATGATGGGTGAGGCACAGGCGCAAGGTTCGCTCGCCCCGCTTTCGATCAAGACGCCAAAGACTACCCTCAAATTCCGTGTCGAGGTTGCCCGGACTGCGGACGAACAGGCGCGCGGCCTGATGTTCCGGGAATCTCTCCCCGACGATGGCGGGATGATCTTCCCGATGAACCCGCCGCGGGTGGCGAGTTTCTGGATGAAGAATACGGTAATCCCGCTCGACATGATCTTCATCCGTGCGGATGGAACCATCGCACGGATTGCCGCTGAAACCATCCCCTATTCGCTTGAACCGGTCGATTCGGGCGAGCCCGTGGCCGCCGTGCTCGAGCTTGCGGGCGGGAAGGCGGCAGCGCTTGGCATTGCCGAAAACGATGTTGTGAACTGGGAAGGCAAATAGTCGGCCACGCCCCTCTGGACAGGCTCGCGGCCCGACACTAACGGCCTGCCATGTCGATCCAGCCTACAGACTCCATCCTCATCGTCGATTTCGGAAGCCAGGTGACGCAGCTTATTGCGCGGCGGGTGCGCGAAGCGGGCGTCTATAGCGAAATTGCCCCGTTCAACACCGCAGCCGAGGCTTTTGCGCGGATGAAACCCAAGGGCGTCATCCTGTCGGGTGGCCCCGCTTCGGTCACTGATGAAGGATCGCCCCGCGCGCCGCAGGCAGTGCTCGATTCAGGCCTGCCCATCCTCGCCATCTGCTATGGCCAGCAAAGCCTGTGCGTCCAGCTTGGGGGAACGGTCGAGGGCGGGCACGCCGCCGAATTCGGCCGCGCCGATGTCGAAATCCTGAAATCCAGCCCGCTGTTCGACGGTTTCTGGGAGGTTGGCGAGAAATATCCCGTCTGGATGAGCCATGGCGACCGCGTGACGGTGGCGCCCGAAGGCTTCGAGATCATCGGCACCTCGCCCAACGCGCCCTTCGCGATCTGCGTCGATGAAGCGCGCCGCTATTACACGACGATGTTTCATCCGGAAGTCGTCCACACGCCCGACGGGGCGAAGCTGCTTTCCAACTTCGTCCACAAGATCTGCGGCCTCGCCGGGGACTGGACGATGGCCGAATTCCGCTCGACCAAGATTGCCGATATCCGCGCTCAGGTTGGCGACGGCCGGGTGATTTGCGGGCTTTCGGGCGGCGTCGATTCTGCGGTTGCGGCCGTCCTCATCCACGAAGCGATCGGCGATCAACTGAATTGCGTGTTCGTCGATCATGGCCTGATGCGGCTGGGCGAGGCCGAACAGGTGGTCAGCCTGTTCCGCGAGCATTACGGCATCAAGCTCGTCCATGTCGACGCGGAAGCCCGCTTCCTTGGCGGGCTGGCCGGCCTCAGCGACCCCGAGGCCAAGCGCAAGTTCATCGGCGGCGAGTTCATCAAGGTGTTCGAGGAGGAAGCCGCAAAGATTGGTGGCGCCGATTTTCTCGCGCAGGGCACGCTCTATCCCGACGTGATCGAAAGCGTCAGTTTCACCGGTGGCCCTTCGGTCACGATCAAGAGCCACCACAATGTCGGCGGCCTGCCCGAGCGGATGCACATGAAACTGGTCGAGCCCTTGCGCGAATTGTTCAAGGACGAGGTTCGCGCGCTCGGCCGCGAACTGGGGCTGCCGGACATCTTTGTGGGCCGCCACCCCTTCCCCGGCCCCGGCCTCGCGATCCGCATTCCCGGCGAAGTGACCAAGGACCGCTGCGACATCCTACGCCTTGCCGACGCTGTCTATCTCGACGAGATCCGCAAGGCCGGGCTCTATGATGAAATCTGGCAGGCCTTCGCCGTCCTCCTTCCCGTCCGCACCGTAGGCGTGATGGGCGACTACCGGACCTATGACTATGTCTGCGGCCTGCGCGCCGTGACCTCGACCGACGGGATGACGGCCGACGTCTATCCGTTCGAAAGCGCCTTCCTCTCGCGCGTGGCGACGCGGATCGTCAACGAGGTGAAGGGCATCAATCGGGTGGTTTACGACTATACGTCGAAGCCACCGGGCACGATCGAGTGGGAATAATCCAATAAGGTTATTGTTGACTTGACAAGCGATCATTCGTTCTCTATATATTCCCACAGGAATAGAGGAAGGATTCGCAACAATGTCTCTCAGCTACGTAACCCTCGGCACCAACGATCCAGCCAAGGCCAAGCCATTCTACGCCGCGCTGATGGCGCCGCTTGGCGGCACGATGGCAGCGGATTATGAGGGATTCACTTTCTGCTACGAACTGCCCGATGGCGGCAAGATGTGGATCACGCGGCCGCAGAACAAACTGGAAGCAAGCGTCGGCAATGGCGTGACGATCGGCATCACGACCGACAGTGAGGCAAAGGTCGATGCCGCCCACGCAGCCGGACTCATGGCGGGCGGAATAAACGAAGGCGATCCCGGGCCGCGTCCGGATTTCGGGCCTGAATTCTACGGCGCCTATGTCCGCGATCTCGACGGCAACAAGCTGGCGCTCGTCCACTACCGCGCCTTATAGGATTGTCATGACCCGCACCCTCATCTCATCCGGCTCCCCCTTCGAAGCGCAGGTTGGCTATTCGCGTGCCGTCGTGGATGGCGACTGGTGCTGGGTGGCCGGAACGACGGGCTATGACCCTGTCACACGCGTGATGCCCGACGCGGTTGCGGATCAGGCAGCCAACGCTCTGAAAGTGATCAAGGCAGCGCTGGCTGAGGGAGGCTTCAGCCTGAACGATGTGGTGCGGGCGACCTATTACATCACCGATGCCACCTATTGGGAGCAGATCATTCCGCCACTGGGTGTGGCATTCGGAGAAATCCGACCGTCCGCGACGTGCATTGTCTGCGGGCTGATCAAGCCCGAAATGAAGATCGAAATCGAAGTCACGGCGAAGAGGCGCGGATGAGCATCGAACTCTACGGCATCCCCAATTGCGACACGGTCAAGAAGGCGCGCACCTGGCTCGAGGATCGGGCAATCGCCTACGCCTTTCACGACTACAAGAAAGAAAGCGCCGACAAGGCGAAGCTTGCCGCCTGGTGCAAGGCGGCGGGCTGGGAAACGCTGCTCAACCGCGCGGGGACGACCTTCAGGAAATTGGCTGATGAGGACAAGGCAGGGCTCGATGAAGCCAAGGCAATCGCGCTGATGCTGGCGCAGCCCTCAATGATCAAGCGGCCGGTTGTAGAATCTGCGGGCGGGCTCCTGATCGGCTTCAAGCCCGATCGATGGGAAGCGGTTCTCGGCAGTTAGTCCGGCTCGTCCCAACCGAACACCTCATCCAGCCGCTTGCCAAACACATCGGCGATGCGGAATGCGGCCTCAAGGGATGGCGGGTATTTGCCCTGCTCAATGGCCGCAATCGTCTGCCGCGTGAGGTTTACCCGGTCTCCCAGATCGCCCTGCGTCATCTCGCCGGCCAGAAAGCGGTGGAGCTTGACCTGATTGGTCACGCGCTTGGTTGTCACCTTCAAAACCCTCGCCTGAACCCACGGATCTCGATCGCACCTTTGACGACTTCAGCCACGAGAAAGACGAAGAGCAGGGCGTTGACCACGGCGAACCTCGTCCAGCCGAAATAGCTGCCACCAATGATTGTGACCACGCCAAACGCGATGATGTTGTAGGCCGCAAACGAACCACGATACTCTATCAGCCGTTCGCGTTCGTCCGCGTCCGCGCTCGCCTCTTTGGGATTTTGGATCGCTATGACAATTATTGCAGCCACCTGCACAGCCACACCGACGATGACGGCGAACACCATGCGGCCAAAGAACAGCCCTTCATCGATTGTGCCCATCTGCCAAGCACCGACTACCGACGCAAAATACCAGATCCAAAGCCCCAACGGCGCCAGCATGGCAACCCAGAGCACTTTTTCCCGAAATGACATCGTATCTTCCTTTATGTCCGAATCAGATAACTTTATGTTATATATATTTTACATTAAGTCAATAATACAGATCATGAAAATATCTCTTTGCCCTCAACCGAGTCTCGAACGCACTCGATTGTCCGCGCAATCTGATTGTGCCAAAGGGCCGCTATGGCAAAATTTACTCCTTTCCGCTGGGACGATCCCTTCAACCTCGATGCCCAACTGACCGACGACGAGCGGATGATCCGCGACGCAGCGGAAGCCTATGCTCAGGACAAGCTCCTGCCCCGCGTGGTTTCCGCCACACTTGAAGAGCGCTTCGACCGTGAGATCATGAACGAGTTGGGAGAACTCGGCCTGCTGGGTGCAACGATTGAAGGCTATGGCTGTGCTGGGGTCAGTCACGTCGCCTATGGTCTGATCAGCAGGGCCGTTGAGCGGGTGGACTCAGGCTACCGGTCAGCCATGTCGGTCCAGTCGAGCCTCGTGATGCATCCCATCCATGCTTATGGCACTGAGGAGCAGCGCCAGAAATTTCTCCCGCGTCTTGCGACCGGCGAAATCGTCGGCTGTTTCGGACTGACCGAGCCGGACGCTGGTTCCGACCCCGCGAGCATGAAGACCCGCGCAAAGGCTGTTCCGGGCGGATACAGCATCAGCGGTTCCAAGATGTGGATCACCAATTCGCCGATCTCCGACATCGCGATTGTCTGGGCCAAGGACGAAGGCGGAATCATCCGCGGCTTCATCGTCGAGCGCGGGATGGAGGGGTTTTCGACGCCCAAGATCGAAGGCAAGATGAGCCTGCGCGCCTCGATTACGGGAGAGATCGTCCTCGACGAAGTGTTCGTGCCCGAAGAGAATCTCCTGCCCAACGTCCAGGGGCTTTCGGGCCCGTTCGGCTGCCTCAACAAGGCGCGTTACGGTATTGCCTGGGGCGCTATGGGTGCCGCCGAGGATTGTTTTCACCGCGCGCGGCAATATCAGCTCGACCGCAAGCAGTTCGGGCGTCCGCTCGCCGCCAACCAGATTCCGCAATTGAAAATGGCCAATATGCAGACCGAAATCGCGCTTGGGCTACAGGCGGCGATCATCGTCGGCCGCTCGATCGACGCCGATGCCTGGTCACCCGAAATGGTCAGCCTCATCAAGCGCAACAATTGCGGCAAGGCGCTCGATATTGCCCGGATCGCCCGTGACATGCACGGCGGGAACGGCATCGCGGCCGAATACCACGTGATTCGTCACGCGATTAACCTCGAAACGGTCAACACTTATGAAGGGACGCATGATGTCCATGCATTGATCCTTGGCCGTGCAATTACCGGAATTCAGGCATTTTCCTGATAGTTGCGTTTTCTGCAATCATGATTGCGTGTAACACGCTTGCATCTTCTTAGCACTTGCAGCATAAGTTGCTCATTGAAACGGAATAAGCTGTTTCAGATAAGCAAGTGAAAGGACGTTGTCATGTTGACGATCGTACGCTCCGCGAGCCTTGCTGTCGCACTTGGGGCACAAATCATTTTTGTTGCCATCATCGTCGGCGCCTAACCGGCTCGCCAACCTCCCAACAGAAAGGCCCGTTGGCTTCCCGCCAGCGGGCCTTTTCACGTCCGGCGTTGCGCACGTCTTGCTCTTTTGTGCTTTCCCCGTTAAGGGCGCGCTCTTCCCGGCCATGGTCATCCCTGGAGGCGCGGTCGGGCGTAACCAACTGGAGAATCCAAAATGACCGATCTGCTGACTTTGTCGGCCGATGCGCGCGAACGGGCTGGCAAGGGAGCCTCCCGAGTTCTGCGTCGCGAAGGCCGCATACCCGCCGTCATTTACGGCAACAAGGAAGAGCCGCAAGGCGTCCATGTCGAGGAAAAAGCGCTTATGAAGGCGCTGATGACAGGCCATTTTTTCAACTCGGTCGTGATGATCGATGTCGGCGGCAAGGCCGTGCGCACCCTGCCCAAGGATGTGCAGTTCCACCCCGTATCGGATCGGCCGCTTCATGCGGACTTCCTGCGCATCTCGGAGCATGCGACGATTCACGTCGAAGTGCCCGTGCACTTCATCGACGAAGCGCTGTCGCCTGGCATCAAGCGGGGCGGTGTGCTCAACATCGTCCGTCACGAGCTTGAGCTTGTCTGCGACGCAGCGAGCATCCCTGAAGAGATCGCGATCTCGCTTGCCGGGCTGGACGTTGGTGACTCGATCCACATTTCGGCCGTCAACCTGCCTGCAGGATCGACCAGCGCGATCACCGACCGTGACTTCACCATCGCGACGGTCGTTGCACCTTCGGGCCTGAAATCGTCCGAAGGCGATTCGGGCAAGGAAGACATTGAAGCTGCTGCCGAGGACGCAGGGGAGTAATCCCCTCGGGCCCCGATGCAAATCTGGGCTGGCCTTGGCAATCCCGGCGCATCCTATGCGATGCACCGTCACAATATCGGCTTCATGGTCGCAGATCTGATCGCCGATATTCATGGTTTCGGCCCCTGGAAGCTCCGCTTTCAGGGGCTGACCAGTGAAGGACGGATCGGCGGCGCCAAGATCCTTCTTATCAAGCCCCAGACCTTCATGAACGAAAGCGGCCGCAGCGTCGGGGAAGCCATGCGCTTCTTCAAGCTCGAGCCGGAGGATGTGACGGTCTTTTACGATGAGCTCGACCTCGATCCCTTCCGGGTGAAGGTCAAGGTCGGCGGCGGCACAGCGGGACACAACGGCATCCGCTCGATCGACGCCCATATCGGCAATGCCTTCCGCCGCGTGCGACTGGGCATCGGCCATCCCGGCCACAAGGAACGCGTAACGAGCCATGTGCTGGGCAACTATGCCAAGGCCGAGACGGACGATCTGGCCGCGATGCTTGGCGCGGTCGCGGCTGAGGCGGCGTGGCTCGCCGACGGCGATGATGTGCGCTTCGTCAGCGATGTGGCTTTGCGACTGCAGGGTTGAACAGGTGCAACGCCTCCTGATCATCGGCCCCTGCGGTGCGGGCAAATCGACCTTGGCCTCGACATTGGGGCCGCTGCTTGATCTGCCCATTTTCCATATGGACCAGCTGAACTGGAAACCGGGATGGGTCGAGAGCAGCAAGGAGGAACTGCGTGCCAAGCTGCAGGATATTACGGCCACAAAACGCTGGCTGATCGACGGCACCTATGGCGGCACGCTGCGCGAGCGATTGGATCGGGCCGATACCGTTGTCTACCTCGATTATCCGGTTCGCCTCTGCGTCGCCCGGCTTCTTCGACGGATCTGGACCTTCAAGGGACGCACCCGGCCGGACATGACCGAAGGCTGCGCCGAACGCTTCGACCCTAGCTTCCTCCTGTATGTGCTGCGGTGGAACAGCGGCCCGCGCATACGCGCTGAAGCGCGACTTAAGGGCTTCGAGGAGAAAATCCTCCGTTTCAGCAGCCCCGCACAGCTCGAAAGCTGGCTCGATTCGCTGACGCTGGCTGCTGCTGGTCAATCGCGTTCGTGACGGCTAGGGACGCGGAGCATTTTTTGCGGAGTCAATCATGGGTTTCAAATGCGGTATTGTCGGCCTGCCCAATGTCGGCAAATCGACGCTTTTCAATGCGTTGACTGAAACGGCGGCGGCGCAGGCGGCGAACTATCCCTTCTGCACGATTGAGCCCAATATCGGCAATGTCGCGGTTCCCGATCCGCGCATGGCCCCGCTTGCCAGCATTGCGGGCAGCCAGAAGATCATTGAGACGCAGCTTGGCTTTGTCGATATTGCGGGGCTTGTGCGCGGGGCATCGAAGGGCGAAGGGCTCGGCAACCAGTTCCTTGCCAACATCCGCGAAGTCGATGCGATCGTCCATGTCCTGCGCTGTTTCGTGAATGACGACATCCAGCATGTCGATAACAAGATCGATCCGATTTCGGACGCGGAAACGGTCGAGACCGAATTGATGCTCGCCGATCTCGAAAGCCTTGAAAAGCGCGTGCCCGCCTTCCAGAAAAAGGCCGCGCAAGGCGATAAGGACGCGAAGATCGCAGCCTCCGTGCTTGGCCAGGCGCTCGACCTGCTGCGCGAAGGCAAGCCCGCCCGGCTGACCGTGCCCAAGGATGAGGAAGAGCATCGCACGCTTGGCCAGGCGCAATTGCTGACGTCGAAGCCCGTCCTCTACGTCTGCAACGTGGACGAGGGTTCTGCTGCGGGCGGCAACGCGCTTTCCGCAAGGGTCTTTGAAAAGGCAAAAAGCGAGGGCGCGGAAGCCGTCGTCGTTTCCGCCGCGATCGAGGCAGAAATCGTGACGATGCCCGCCGAGGACCGCGGCGAGTTCCTTGCCGACCTGGGCCTCAATGAAACCGGGCTGACGCGGGTCATCCGGGCGGGTTATGCGCTGTTGCACCTCATCACATTCTTTACCGCCGGGCCGAAGGAAACGCGGGCCTGGACCGTCACCAAGGGTTCGAAGGCGCCGCAGGCAGCAGGCGTCATCCACACCGATTTCGAACGCGGCTTCATCCGCGCCGAAACGATCGCCTATGACGACTATATCGCCTGCAAGGGCGAAGCCGGCGCGCGCGACGCGGGCAAGCTGCGTTCGGAAGGCAAGGACTATGTCGTGCAGGATGGCGACGTGCTGCTGTTCCGTTTCAACGTCTGATTGAACGCCCGGGCATTGACGGCGGGGGGACGGCAATCGAGAGGGGATGGACATAACTCCGCACGGGACTCGACCATGATCCGGATTGCCACCTTCTTCGCCCTCCTGCTCGTCGCGACATTGCCTGCCCAACTCAGGGCGCAGGAACGGCCCGTCACACTGCTCATCAGCATCGACGGCTTCCGCCCCGACTATCTCGATCGCGGCATCACTCCGCGCCTGTCGAGGCTGAAGGCCGAGGGCGTGTTCGCTCCGATGCGCCCGTCCTTCCCGACCAAGACCTTTCCAAACCACAACACGCTTGTGACGGGTTTGCGCCCCGATCATCACGGGATTGTCGGTAACAGCATGATCGACCCCGCCCGCCCCGGCCAGATGTTCAGTCTGGGTGATGCGAAGCAGGCGCTCGACCCGTTCTGGTGGGAAGGCGCAGAGCAGATCTGGCTCACCGCAGAAAAGCAGGGCGTCCGCACCGCGACCGCCTTCTGGCCGGGATCCGAAGTCGCCAACCACAACGTCCGACCGCAGGACTGGCTGCGGTTCGACCAGAACATCAGCGGCGTCCAGCGGGTCAACACCGTGCTCGACTGGTTTCGTCGCCCGTCCGCCATTCGTCCGCGCTTTGTCACTGCCTATTTCGACACGGTCGATATGACAGGTCACCGCTTCGGCATCGCCAGCGCGGAAGTGAATGCGGCGATTGCCGAGGTCGATACGCGGATCGGGGAGATTGTGGACGGCCTTGCCACGATGAACGTCCCCGCCAACATCGTGATCGTTTCGGATCACGGCATGGCGACGATAGACGAGGCCCGTGCGATCCAGCTCGATACGCTGATCGACCGGGCCAGCTATATCGCGGTCGAGAGCGGGCCTTATGCGGCGATCGAGCCGGTCACGGGCACGGACAATCGTGTCGCCGATGCGCTGCTCAAGCGACATGAGCATATGACCTGCCAGCGCAAGGAAGACATGCCCAAGCGCCTCCATTATGGCCAGAATGCCCGGGTGGCGGCGATCATCTGCCTCGCCGAACCGGGCTGGTCGATCCTGTCGGGCGTCCCTCTCTATCCGGTCAAGGGTGCCAATCATGGCTGGGACAACATGGTGCCCGACATGAACGCGCTGTTCCTTGCCACCGGCCCGACAATTGCGCGCGGCAAGGTGCTGCCGATCTTCGACAATGTCGATGTCTATGAACTCCTCGCAGCGCTGATTGGCATCAAGCCGCTGGCGAATGACGGAAACCCCCATCTGGTCGCCGATACGCAGGCACCGCAATAGGCCGCGAAAGGGCGATGCATGCAATATTATGAAGACATCGAAGTCGGTCGCAAAAGCAGTTTCGGACGTTACGAAGTCACGCGCGAAGAAGTGACCGCCTTTGCCGCGAAATACGACCCCCAGCCCTTTCATCTCGATGATGAAGCCGCCGCCAAAACCCATTTCGGGCGCGTGTCTGCCAGCGGCTGGCACAGCTGCGCAATGGTCATGTCGATGGTGGTCGAAAACCTCACGGCGCACAGACAAGCCGGGCTTGGTTCGCCCGGCGTCGATGAATTGCGCTGGGTGAAGCCAGTCTATCCGGGCGATACGCTCCGTTGCGAAACCGAAGTGATCGAGAAACGCCGCAGCGCATCGCGCCCTGAAATGGGCATTTTCCGCAGCCAGATGCGCGTCTTCAATCAGGACGACGCGATCGTCATGACCTTCATCTCGCTCGGCCTTGTGGCGACGCGCAATCCGGGCGGTTCCGACTGACCAAAGATTGCGAAAGTTAGGCTGACGCGCGAGCCCGGATGCGGGGATACGCCGCACAGTGTCAACTTTGAGTTGCCAATGTTGAGGGTAACGCAGACCCGCGTTTTCGTCATACCGTGCCATTCCATCGTCAAACCGAGCCCTCATGCACAAGGCCGGACAAACGACGAACGAGACCAGCATCCTCCAAATCCGCCCCAGAAAAACCACGCCCGAATTACTCCTTCCGCCTGCGGACCACAGCGCCTGCAACGTGGACAGGAGGCGAGCATTTCCTATTAGGAAAGCGATGTTTCGGGCGGGATGACCGCATCGGCCTGCTGACACAATTGAGTCTCCGAAGAATCTCCGAACCGACACATTGTTCGCATCAAAGCGTCATCTGCGCTGCCTATTCCGCCCCGTCAGTGTTGACCAATCAGGGAACAGAATATCATGCGCACATTTTCCATTTTTCTACTCGCCAGCGTGGCGGCCATTGCAACGCCGGTCGCGGCACAGGACACNNGGCACGAGCCCGCTAAAGGCGATCGAAAAGCTCCCCAGCGTCAATTTCCAGTCGGCAGACCCTTTTGGCACCTATGAATGGTCGCAGCGGGTTTCGATTCGCGGGTTCAACCAGAACCAGCTGGGCTTCACGCTCGACGGAATCCCGCTTGGCGATGGCACCTATGGCAACAATAACGGCCTCCACATCAGCCGGGCGATCACGTCGGAGAATATCGGTGTGACCCGCGTTTCGCAGGGCGCAGGATCGATCAGCACGCAGGCGACCAACAATCTGGGTGGTACGCTGGAGTTCTTCTCGCTCGATCCCAAGGGCGGTTTCGGCGTTGATGCCAACGTCACCTATGGCAGCGAAGAAACAAAGCGGGCATTTGTGAGGATCAGTGCTGGCAGCGAGGACGGCCCGCGCGGTTTTGTCTCCTATGCCTATACCGATGCCAACAAGTGGAAGGGCCTCGGCGTCCAGCGCAGCCAGATGATCAATGCCAAGGGCGTTATCCCGGTCGGCGACGCCGTGTTTGACGCCTATTTCAGCTTTTCGGATCGGGTCGAGCAGGATTATCAGGATCTCTCGCTCGAGATGATCAACCGGTTGGGCTATAACTGGGACAACATCACTGGCAATTATGCGTTGGCGGTGCGCATTGCCGATATCGGCGCCAATCGCGGAGAGACTGGTGCAACACCGTTCAATCCTGCGGCCGGACTAGTTTATCCCGCGCCCATCGCGACCGTCGATGACGCGTATTTCGATGCTTCGGGACTGCGCAAGGATGTGGTCGGATCCTTCGGTCTCACAACACCCCTGGCCGACGGCATCGAATTCAAGATCAAGACCTATTATCACGACAATACCGGCCAGGGCACCTGGTACACGCCCTATGTTCCAAGTCCGAACGGCGTCCCGATTTCGGTCCGCACCACAGAGTATGACATCCAGCGTGGTGGAGTGTTTGCGTCGCTGTCAGCCGAGATGGGTGACAATCATCTGAAAGTCGGGGGCTGGTACGAGCACAATGACTTCACCCAGGCGCGCCGCTTCTACGGGTTGGCCAGCCGCACCGATCCCGGCCGTAGCGCCCGCAATTTCCAGCGCAATCCGTTCTTTTCGCAATGGGCGTTCGATTTCAACACGAACACGCTGCAATATTATGTGCAAGACAAGCTGACACTGGGGAACGCCACGATCAATGTCGGATGGAAGGGGTTCCAGGTGAACAACGAGGCCGTCCCGATCATTTCGGGTGGCCGCGCACAGGGCAATATCCGCTCGCGCGACTGGTTCCAGCCCCATGTTGGCGTAGCATACCGGTTGAGCGACAAGGCGGAACTGTTCGGCGGCTTCACCCAGGTGACACGCGCATTTACGTCGTCTTCGACCAGTGGCCCCTTCTCGACAACGCTTGCCGGGTTCAATGCACTGAAGTCAACGCTCAAGCCCGAGGAGTCGGATACGTTCGAACTTGGCGCGCGCTACAATGACCGGCGGTTCAACGGTGCCCTTGGCGTCTATTACGTCAATTTCCGTAATCGCCTGCTGGGGGTGCAAACCGGCGCCGGGATCGTTGGCAATCCGACAATCCTCCAGAATGTCGGTGGCGTGCGCTCGATCGGCTTCGAAGCTGTGGGCGACGTCCGCCTTGGCCGCGGTCTGACGCTGTTCGCGTCTTACAGCTACAACGACACGACCTACCGGGACGATGTCGTCAATGCGCTTGGCGCGATTATAGCCAGAACAAATGGCAAGACGGTTGTGGACACCCCCAAGCACCTGCTGCGTGGCGAAATCGCCTATGACAGCGAAGGGCTGTTCGGGCGCGTGGGCGTCAACTATATGAGCGAGCGCTTCTTTACCTATGAGAACGACCAGTCGGTTCCGGCGCGGGCGCTGGTCGATGCCACGCTTGGCTACCGCTTCGATCTGGGACTTTCCAAACCGATCGAAATCCAGATCAACGCGACCAACCTTTTCGACAAGAAATATGTTGCCACGATCGGATCGAACGGCTTTGGCAATCGTGGTGACAACCAGACCTTGCTCGCGGGTTCGCCGCAGCAGGTGTTCGCAACGGTGAAAGTCGGTTTTTGATGGATCGGACGATCTTGCTCGGCAGCGCGCTCATTGTTGGCGCGCTGCCGGGCGTGGCACTCGCCGAGCCTGTCTTGATGATCTCGATAGACGGCCTGCAGCCCGCCGATGTTATCGAGGCAGACAAGCGCGGGATCAATATCCCCAACCTCAAGCGGTTTGTACGCGAGGGCAGCTATGCCGCCGGCGTGACCGGCGTCCTGCCGACCGTTACCTATCCCAGCCACACGACGCTTCTGACAGGAGCCAGCCCCGCAAGGCACGGCGTTGTCGGCAATACCACCTTCGATCCGATGCAGGTCAATCAGGGCGGCTGGTATTGGTATGCGCGCGACATCAGGGTGGCGACGCTATGGGATGCCGCGGCAAAAGCTGGCCTTTCGACCGCCAGCGTTCACTGGCCTGTCAGTGTCGGCGCAACGTCAATCCGCTGGAATATCCCGCAAATCTGGCGAACGGGTCATAGCGACGATGCAAAACTGATCAAGGCGCTCGCGACACCGGGGCTGGTCGAGGGACTGGAGGCTGAGCTTGGTCCCTATGCGGCCGGCATTGATGAAAGCATCAAAAGCGATGAAAATCGCGGCGCGTTTGCCGTACGCCTGATCGCGCAGAAAAAGCCCGAGTTCGCCACGGTCTATCTGACCGCGCTCGATCATGAACAGCATGAACAGGGGCCCGATACCAAGGCCGCGCATGCTGTTCTCGAACGAATCGACGCAATTGTCGGGAAACTTCTTGCGGCGCAGTTGGCTGCCCACCCCGACTCCGTCGTCGCGGTGGTGAGCGACCACGGCTTTGCCCCGACCACGATCGAAATCAATCTGTTCCGCGCTTTCGTCGATGCGAAACTCATCGCAGTGGATGCCGATGGCAAGGTAAAGACNNGTCAAAAGGCATGCACGGCTATTTTCCGGCAACGCCCGCGATGCGGTCAAGTTTCATGATGATGGGGCCGCATGTTCCAAAGGCACGCAACCTTGGTGAGATCGACATGCGCACCATTGCCCCGACGCTCGCGCGGATAATGGGAGTGGCTCTGCCCGAGGCAGAAATGCCGCCGCTTCCATAGGCATTTATCTCAACGGACAAGCCTACACTGCGCTTTTGGCCCTAACTCTTGGGCGGCGGTGCCACGCTGATCTTGACCGTTTCGCCAGAATTGCCCGGGAATCCGGTGAAGATCGCTTCAACCAGGTTCGGCACGAGGTAGGTCAGGTTGTCGTCCCGCGAGAGCGCCTTGGCGCTGCCTTCGAAGACGCGCTGGCCATCGGCCTTGCGGTTGATGACCATGCTGATGTTGCTGGTATAGACCGTATAGCTCTCCACCTGATCGAAGCCCGATCCGAACAGGAACGGATCGTTCCAGCCATAGATGAAGCCGCGACGGCCATATCCGCCATAATAGGGAAAGCGCGAATAGTAGAGGCGCCCGAACCCCGGCCCGAAGAAGGGATCATAGCCGAAACCGCTGCCGGGAACGGTGCGCAACTTTTCCTTGCCGCTATCCACGCCGTAATCGAAGTTGACGATCAGGCTCGCCGCGTCGGCAGTAGCAGCCGACTGATAACCCAGCGCGCCGAGTTTTTGGCCGACCAGCCCCGCGTATTGCGAGAATTCAAGGCTACCCGCGAGCCGGGGATCGTCCGCCTTCACAAAGTAGCTCTGGCCCTGCGGCGCGGGCATCGTCTGGAAACGGTTGACCTGCGCCTTGAACGGCGTCGCGGCGCAAGCCGACAAGGCGACCAGCGCAAGCGGTGCGGCAAAACGGGCAATCATATTGAAACGCGACATGGTTTTGGCCTTTCCGAACACGACTCGGGTGCAATCACCCTATCATCAATGCCAAGTGTCGGCGAGACGGGCTTAACGGCGGTTGAATGGATGCGCCACCGACCGTGCGACGCCAGCATCCGTGAAACCCCTGTGTCTTTTGTGCACTAGCAAGGGGCGAAAAGGCCATGACACGCCCTCTCCCGATTGACGAATGGCATGGACTGACTCACAGTCACAAAAATAATTCTGTCAGGGAGTTATCACCATGGTTTTCCAAGCCCTTCCCGCTCGCCGTCATGCGCTGATCGCATTTCTCGGCTCCACCATGCTGGCGACATCGCCCGCCTTTGCGCAGGCCGCTGCCGATGAAGGTGCCAGTTCCAGTGACGAAATCATCGTCACGGCGCAGAAGCGCGAGGAGAATCTGCAAAAGGTTCCGCTTTCCATCCAGGCCATCGGCACCGAAAAGCTCGACCAGCTCCAGGTCAGCGATTTCGAAGATTATGTTAAATTCCTGCCCAGTGTGACCTTCCAGACTTTCGGCCCCGGTTCGGCAAAGGTCTATTTCCGCGGTGTCGCTTCGGGCGAGAACGCGAACCATTCCACATCGCTGCCGACAGTGGGCATCTATCTCGACGAACAACCCATCACGACGATTCAGGGCGCGCTTGATGTCCATGTCTATGACATTGCCCGTGTCGAGGCGCTCGCCGGGCCGCAGGGTACGCTTTACGGAGCCTCCTCCGAGGCTGGCACGATCCGCCTCATCACCAACAAACCGGACAGCGGCTCCTTCTATGGCGCGGTTGATGGCGAAGTGAATCTCACGTCAAAGGGTGATCCTGGCTACTCGTTCGAAAGTTTCATCAACGCCCCATTGTCTGACTCGGCCGCGATCCGCGCGGTTGGCTGGTATGTCCATGATGGCGGCTATATCGACAACATTCCGGGCAGCCGCACCTATCCGACTTCGGGTATTGTCCACAACAATGCGGCGCTGGTCGAAAATAACTACAATGATGTCGATACTTATGGCGGCCGCATCGCGCTCGGCATCGATCTTGACGACAGCTGGACAATCACACCCAGCGTGATGGGTCAGGTCCAGAAGTCCCATGGCTCTTTCGCCCAGGAATCGGGCTTGCCCAAACTGCAGACCCAGCAGTTCAATCCTGAAAGCTCAAAGGATCGCTGGGTACAGGCGGCGCTGACCATCAATGGCCAGATTGGCAATTGGGACCTGACCTATGCCAGTTCCTATCTCAAGCGGAAGGTCAACACCCAGTCGGACTATTCCGACTATGCCTATTTTTATGACACGCTGGCTGGCTATGGCGCCTATTTCTATGACAATAATGATAATCTGGTCAGCCCCAACCAGTATATCATCGGGATTGACCGGTTTACCAAGCAGAGCCACGAATTCCGCATCGCATCGCCGTCCGACAAGCGGGTGCGGCTGATCGCGGGACTGTTCTACCAGCGCCAGGCGCACAATATCGAACAGAATTACATCATCGACAATATCGCGGACTCGCTGACGGTAACAGGCACGGACAGCAATATCTGGCTCACCAAGCAGCTTCGCGTCGATCGCGACTATGCAGCATTTGGTGAGGTGACGTTCGATGTTACCGAAAAACTGAAACTAACCGGCGGCATCCGCGTCTATCGCTACAAGAACTCGCTCCAGGGCTTTTTCGGCTATAGCGCCGGCTATAGCAGTCGGACCGGCGAGGCCGCATGCTTCGGCCCAGCGATCATCAGCGGTTCACCCTGCACCAATGTCGACAAGACAACGGCCGATACCGATTTCACGCACAAGCTCAACGCAACCTATGAGATTGACGAGAACAAGCTGATCTATGCGACATGGTCGAGCGGCTTCCGCCCTGGCGGCGTCAACCGGCGCGGTACATTGCCGCCTTACAACCCCGACACACTCGACAATTACGAGATTGGCTGGAAGACCACCTGGGCCGACCGCGCATTCCGCTGGAATGGAGCGATCTACCAGCTCAACTGGTCAAGCATCCAGCTTTCCTTCCTCGGCGCGAATGGTCTCTCCGAAGTCCGCAACGCCGGAGACGCGCGCATTCGCGGAATAGAGACCGACATCGGCTATCATAGCGGCGGGCTCACGCTCAATGCCGGGATGAGCTATAACGATGCCAAACTCACCACTCCGTTCTGCCTCATTGCGAACGCAGCATTCGATTGCACGTTGCCGGGGCCGCAGGGGCAGGTCAATTCCCTGCTTGCGCCCTCAGGTTCGCGCCTGCCGGTCACTGCAAAGTTCAAGGGCAATGCGCTGGCACGCTATGAGTTTCCGGTCGGCAGCTGGGACGCGCACTTCCAGACGGCAGTCAATTACGAAGGAAAGCGGCTGGGCGACCTGAGAACCGGCGTCCGCGCGATCGTCGGGGACTTCAAATCGTACACGACTGTCGATTTCAGTCTTGGCGCCAAGAAGGACAACTGGTCGGTCGAGGCCTTTGCGACCAACCTGTTCAACAGCAATGGCGTCATCAACCGCACGCTGCAGTGCAACGAACAGGTGTGCGGCGATCCGGGCGGCGTGACGGCCAGCGGTGGCAAGTTCTACTCGAATGTCATCCACCCGCGCACGATCGGGCTGAAGGTCGGCACCAAGTTCTGACGACACATTCCCCTCCCGCTTGCGGGAGGGGAAATTGGTGGGCATGATGCCCCGGCCAATGCAGACCTCCGAGAACCCGACTCCCAACGCGTCCGGCAAGCTCGGCTTCTGGATGTGCGTGGCGCTGGTCATGGGAAACATGATCGGCTCGGGCGTCTTCCTGTTGCCTGCAAGCCTTGCGCCCTTTGGCTGGAACGGCGTTGTCGGCTGGGCGATCACGATTGCGGGCGCGCTGGCACTTGCGCTGGTGCTGGCACGGTTGACGCTTGCCCACCCCGACGCTGGCGGGCCGGTCGGCTTCGTCAACCAGGCCTTTGGCCGCACCCCGAGTTTCCTTGTCGGGTTCAGCTACTGGGTCTCAATCTGGACGGCGAACGTGACGATCGCGGTCGCCGCCATAAGCTATCTGAGCGTGTTCGCGCCCGTGCTTGGCCAATACTCCGCCATCTCCACAATCGCGCTGATCTGGGCGGTCACTGCCATCAACCTGCGCGGCGCGCGCGCGGCGGGCGGCTTCCAGGTGGTGACCCTTGCGATCAAGCTCGTGCCGCTGATTGCGGTTGTCGCCCTTATTGCCATTGTTCTTGGGCGGGAAGGATCGAGCGCAATAGCGCCGCTCCCTGTCGAGGGGCTTTCCCTGTCCGCCGCCAGTGGTTCGGCGATCCTGACGCTGTGGGCGCTCCTCGGCTTTGAATCGGCCAGCGTCGCGGCCGACAAGGTGAGCGACCCTGCGCGGACGATACCGAATGCGACGATGGTTGGCACGCTGGCAACGGGCGCACTCTACCTGATCGTCTGCTCGGGCATCGCCCTCATGCTTCCGGCTTCGGCCGTCGCCAATTCGGACGCCCCGTTCGCGGTCTTTGTCGAAACCTTCTGGGCGCGCGAACCGGCGCTGCTCGTTGCCCTGTTTGCCGCAATCAGTGCCATCGGTGCGCTCAATGGCTGGTGCCTGATGCAGGGCGCGTTGCCCGCCGCTATGGCAAGACGGGGACTGCTTCCCCGATGGCTGGCGGGCGAGACAGGGAACGGAACGCCGGCACGTGCGCTCATCATTTCGAGCCTCCTGGCCTCGGCGTTTGTCGTCATCAACAGCAGCAAATCGACGGGCGACCTGTTTACCTTCATGGCCACGGTTTCAACATCATCGACGCTCTGGCTCTACCTCGCTTGCGCAGCATCCGCCCTGCGGCTCAATGTCGCCACGCCGGTTGCCACGCTTGGCATTGGCTATGCGCTGTGGACGCTTTGGGGAGCGGGCCTCGACGTCAGCGCGATGACGCTGATCCTGATGGTCGGCGGCCTTCCCCTCTATTGGTGGACGGTGCGATCACGCCCGGCGCAACAAGCGGCCGAATAGGCTCCTGTCGGCAATAACCTCGCGCGCGGCATTGTGCCCCGGTGCGCCGGTCACGCCGCCGCCGGGATGGGTTCCCGCGCCGCACATATAGAGGCCCTTGAACGGCCCACGATAGGCGCCATGACCCAGCACCGGCCGCGCCGACCAGAGCTGGTCGAGCGACATATTGCCATGCATGATGTCTCCACCGGCGAGCCCGAACTTGCGTTCCAGCCCCTTGGGCGAAAGCACCATCTGCCCGAGGATCGAGGCGCGGAAACCGGGGGCGTGGCGCTCGACCGTGTCGATGATCGTATCGGCGGCGGCACCTTCCTCAGCGTCCCAGTCGCGGCCGTCGGGCAATTCGGGCGCAAATTGCTGGCAGAACAGGCTCGCCACATGCTGGCCTGGAGGGGCAAGGCTGTCGTCGATGATCGAGGGGATCAGCATTTCGACGATTGGCGCTTTCGACCAACCCAGGGCCTTCGCATCGGAAAAGGCGCGATCCATATAGTCGAGCGTCGGCGCGAGGATGATCCCCGACTGGAGATGTTCACCCGGCTCAGGCAGGCACGTGAAGCGCGGCAATTCGGACAGCGCGACGTTCATCCGGAACGTGCCCGAACCGACCTTGAAGCCCCGGATGCGACGCTTGAATTCGTCGGTCAGATCGCCGTCCTCGAACATTTTCTCGTAGAGCAGCTTTGGCCCGACATTGGCGATCACGCGTTCGGCGGCAATCTCCTCACCACTTTCGAGCCTGACACCTGCGACCTTGCCGTTATCGAGCATGACGCGCGAAACTGGCGCTTCGAGGCTGATTTCGACGCCGGCGGCGACGCAAACCTTGGCCATCGCCTGCGTGATCGCGCCCATCCCGCCTATAGCATGTCCCCAGGCGCCCTTCTTGCCATTCACTTCGCCAAAGACGTGGTGGAGCAGAACATAGGCGCTGCCCGGCGTATCGGGACTGGCAAAATTGCCGACGACCGCATCGAAGCCGAACGCGGCCTTGACCGCTTCGCTCTCAAACCAGCTGTCGAGCAAGGTGCGCGCACTCTTCGTGAAGAGGTCGAGCACGTCGCGCTGTTTCGTGAGGGGCAGCTTCGCCAGCACCCTGCCCTGCAGCGCCCCATCGATCAGCGTCTTGATCCCGTCGCCAAGATTGGGCGGCGACTTCATCGCGAGGTCGCGCAGCACATCGGCGACCGATTCCAGCGATTCATAATAGGCGGGCAGGATGCGGGCGTCGTGTTCGGAAAACTTGCGGAACTCCGCCTGAGTCCGCTCAAGCCCGCCACCGAGTTTGAGGTAGCCGCCATCATCCTGCGGCAGGAAGTTGGAGATTGGCCGCTCGATCGCGCGGTAGCCATGATCGGCCAGCTTCATGTCCGCGATGACCTTGGGCTGGAGCAGGCTGACGGTGTAGCTCGCCACCGAATTGCGGAAACCGGGATGGAATTCCTCCGTGACCGCTGCGCCGCCGACCGTATCGCGGCGCTCGACAATCCTGACCTTCAGTCCCGCTCGCGCCAGGTAAAAGGCGCAGACCAGGCCATTATGGCCCGCGCCAATGATGACCGCATCATATTTCATCGGGCGCTCCCATAGCCGGCCGGCTTCGCGTCACTTCGCGCTTCGGGCAGAAGCGCGCGCAGTTTCCGGGCGAAGCTCCGCAGGCAGACTTCACTTTCCCCTAACGGCCCCGGCGAATAGCTGCTGCTCGCCATCCCGGCCTGCACCCGTTCAATCAATGCCGTGTCCTCGGCATTGACCTGCCGGTTGATCCGCCAGTTGAGATAGCGCGCCGCCTTCATCTCGCGGCGATCATCGGGAAGGGCATAGGAAATTTCGCGGATCAGCGTCTCGGTCGGCGAAACGGGCAGGAACTGCATGAAATCGACCTGGTCCGGATAGATGTCGAACGCCACATTGGGCCAGAGCTTGAAATAGAGCCAATGGCGCTGCCGATCCTCGGGCAGGTGGGCAACGCGCGGCAGGAATTTCTGGTATGCGCGTTCCGAGACATTGGCCGAGGGCCGCTCGACCAGATCGCCCCACATCCGGTCGACATGATCGTTCGCCTCAATCCCGTAACCGCGCCCGAACAGCCGCGTCAGGCCTGGATGGGCAACGGGAATGTGGAGCCCATCCGAATAATTGTCCGAAACATTCTTCCAGTTGACGGCGCGCGGCCGGAGCGTGACGCGACCCACGGCCTGCATCTCTTCGAAACGATAGGGCGCGACCATTGCCTCATAGGGTGCCATCATTTGCGCGATCGACGGCCCGCCGCCTTCCAGCCTCACGAAGACGAAGCCCTGCCAGACCTCCATCTCGACCGGCTTCAGGCCGAGCGTTGCCATATCGAGGCCGGAATAGTCGCTCTTGCCGGGAACGCCTGTCAGTTGCCCGTCCTTCTCATAGGCCCAGCCATGATAGGGGCAGACCAGCTTTTTCGCGCAACCAGCCGCGCCATCGACCAGCCGCGAGGCGCGGTGGCGGCAGACATTGTGGAAGGCGCGGGGCTGGCGATCATAACCACGGATGACGATCACGCTTTCGCCAAGATAGTCGAGTGAATGCCAGTCCCCCGCCCTTGCGATGTCGTTGACGTGACACACGACCTGCCAACTCGGGCGGATCACCGCAGCCATTTCGGCGGCAAAGAAATCGGGATCATGATAGAGCCAGCCGGGCAGGCTCTGCCCTTCGAGCGGGTCGATATTCGAATAGGTGGATTCAATCCTCGTTGCCATGTGCGATCCCTTGCTATACGATTGTATAACAACGATATGAGCCCGAGGCAATCCTACGTCCGCGCCGAGCCTGACGCGCGCCGCCAGAGCCTGATAGAGGCTTGCGCCCGATGCCTTGCGACAATGGGCCCAGGCGGAACGTCGGTGCGGACCATCTGTACCGAAGCCGGAGTGTCGCCCGGACTGTTGCGCCACTATTTCAGCGGGATCGATGCCTTGGTCGCAGAGACCTACCGCTGGACCGGTTCCCGTGTGGCAGCCTCGCTCGAAGCCGCCGTGGCACAGGCCGACCCGACGCCCCGCGCCCGCCTCCTGGCCTACCTCACCGCCAGCTTTCGCCTGCCAATCGCCAGCCCCGAACTGCTCGCAACCTGGCTGGCTTTCTGGAGCCTGACCAAGACCGACGCCGCCATTGCCGCCGTCCATGCCGACATATATCGCGACTATCGCGAGGGGCTGGAATTGCTGATTGCCGCGCTGGATCCCAATACCCGGGACTCCCGGCTTACCGCCATTGCCCTCACCGCGCTTGTCGATGGCCTGTGGCTCGAACTCAGCCTCGGTTCCGCGCCGTTCACGCCGGAGGAAGCTGCCGCGCTGGCGGAACGCTGGCTCGACACATTGCTGGGCTGACGTTTACGGAAACTTGTGATACGAATCCGGCAAGCAAGAGGAGTCGAAGCCATGGCCACCGCAGCAATGCCCGCAAATGACGATCATATCCGCAGCGCGGTCAGCGAAGAAGAGTGGGCGATCCGCGTCGATCTCGCCGCCGCATACCGGCTGGTGGCGCTTTATGGCTGGGATGACCTGATCTTCACGCATTTATCCGCCCGCGTGCCGGGGCCGGAACATCATTTCCTCATCAACCCCTATGACATGATGTTCGAGGAAATCACGGCCTCAAGCCTCGTCAAGATCGATGTCGAGGGCAATCCGGTGGTACCGACGGCGCATCCCGTCAACCCGGCGGGCTTCACGATCCATTCGGCGATCCATATGGCGCGCGACGATGCCCATGCAGTGATGCACGTCCATACGCCTGCGGGACAGGCGGTGAGCGCAATGGCCGAAGGATTGATGCCGCACACCCAGACCGCGATGATTGCCCGGCACGATATTGCCTATCACGAGTATGAAGGCATCGCGACCGACCTTGAGGAACGCGAACGGCTCGTAGCGGATATGGGCGAAAAGCATGCAATGATCCTGCGCAACCACGGCACGCTGGCGGTCGGGCAGAGCGTGGGCGATTGCTTCCTGCGCCTCTATTTCCTCGAACGCGCCTGCGATGCGCAGGTCAAGATGCTATCGGCAGGCCGCGAGAACCTTTGGAACCCGCCGCAAGGCACGCCTGAAAAGGTCGAGACGCAGACCACCCGCGAAGGCATGGCGATGGTCGCGCAGCGTCTCGCCTGGCCCGCATTGCTCAGGAAGCTCGACCGGATCGATCCGGGGTTTCGGGATTAGACGAAACTCGTCGCCGCCATTCGTGAGCTTGAACTTTACAAATTTGATCCAGGACAACATGCGCTTGCGGCGATTGGGGCATCTACCCAACCGGCCGCCGTATCTCATCAGAGCCAGATCGTTTCAAAGGACGTGAGCAATGAACGCAGCCCGCGCGCAAAGGCGCTATTCCGGCCTGAGCATCGCGCTCCACTGGGTGATGCTGCTGCTGATCGCGGCGGTCTATGCCTGCATGGAGCTTCGCGAATTCTATCCCAAGGGTAGTGACATCCGCGAAGGCATGAAGATGTGGCACTTCATGCTGGGGCTTTCCGTGCTTGCACTGGTGATCGTCCGCATCATCGTGCGCTTGGGCAGGGCGGCGCCAGCGATCACGCCTGCGCCACCGGCATGGCAGAATCTGTCGGCCAAACTCATCCATCTTGCGCTTTATGCGATGATGATCCTGATGCCGCTGGCGGGCTGGCTGATCCTGAGTGCCGAAGGCAAGGCGATCCCGTTCTTCGGCTTCGAACTTCCAGCGCTCGTCTCCAAAAACGAGGAGTTGGCCGAACTGATAGAGGAACTGCACGAAGCCGGTGGCAAGATCGGCTATTTCCTGATCGGCCTTCACACCTTGGCAGCGCTCTTTCATCACTATGTTGTAAAGGACGACACGCTGCGCCGGATGATGCCCGGACGGCGGCGCTAAGGGCTTAAACAACCCGGCCTGCGAGGAATTCAAGGATCAACAGCAGCAAGCTGCTTGTCAGGCCGACATAGGGCACCCATTGTGGACAGCCGAATATGTTGGCTGGCAATGCCTTCTCGCGGCGTTTGATCTGGATGAGCGCGAGATTGACAATTACGAATATGAGCAGCGTGCCTTGCGCCGCGAGATCGGCCAGACCCGCCAATGGCACCGTAACCGCCAGAATGAGTATTCCGCCAACGCCGATGGCCGTCGCCATGAGCGGTGTGCCCGTGACCGGGTTCAGGCTGGCAAGCACTTGAGGCAAATTGCCCTGATCGGCGATTCCGTAGATCACCCGCGCAATCATGATCATATGGACAATAACTCCGTTCAGCGTCGCAACGATTGCAATCATGCTCATCGTTACAAGCGGAAGGCCGGTCAGGCGCTGGAAGACGAGCGCCAGCGGCGCTGGGGAGCGCGCAAGCTCTTCGTGCGGAACCGCCGTCACGGCGACCCAGACGACAGCGCCGTAGAAAATCGCGGTGAGGCCAAGCGTCAGAAACAGGGCACGTGGTAAAGTGCGGCGGGGATCTTTCAGTTCCTCAGCAATGTTCACCAGATGCTCAAAGCCGATAAAGGCGAAAACCGCGATCAGCGAGGTTCCGGCAATCGAGATCCAGGCGGTGGCATCGCCCATCACAGGCAATATTTCCGGAATACGGGTTACGATATCGCTACCCTGCACCGACAGGCCCGCGACGACGATCAATACGAGTCCGCCCACTTCGATCAGGGTCATGATGCCGGCGAACGTCACGGATTGGACGGTGGCGAGGCACGCGACCAGACCCATTGCGAGAACAACTCCCACGATGATCGATCGCCCCGACATCGGCACGAACACGCCGATATAGCCAGCGCTACCGGCGCTAATGGTCGCTCCCGATATGGTCGCTGTTACGATGACGAGAAGCCCCACCCCAAGACTCAGCCATTTTCGCCGGAACGCGGCCTCCACATAGGCCGCTTCGCTGGCGCTGACCGGCATGCGGGTACCAAGTTCTGCAAACGATGCGGCGGAAAAGCCCATGACGACAGCGGCAAGGAGAAAAGCAAGCGGCGCATGCATGCCGCTCCGTCCAGCGGCGATCCCCACAAGAACGTAGATTCCGGCGCCGATCGTGACGCCCAGCCCGTAAAGCACGGCATGCGTCAAGGTGAGCGATCGCGTCAGGTGCTGCCTGGTTTCGGTCGCTTTGGGCACTCATTGCTCCTCGATCATTCCCGTGCTTAGCGCGAACTGCTCCGAAACCCTAGCCGAGTGCGTCGGTGGCGATCCACACTCTTCCCCCCGCGTCACCCCGGCGCTAGACCTCCCTGCATGACCGAAATGACCTATGGGCGTTACCTCGCGCTCGATACGCTCCTTGCCGCCCAGCACCCGCAGTCCGCGCTTGATGACGAGATGCTGTTCATCATCATCCACCAGACCAAGGAACTGTGGCTCAAGCAGATGATCCGCGAATTGCGGCTCGCCAAATCGCAGGTACAGGCCGACCACCTCGTTCCCGCCTACAAGGCGATGGCGCGGGTGAGCCGGATCCAGGCGGTGATGACACTGAGCTGGGACGTGCTCTCCACGATGACGCCTTCCGACTATACACGTTTCCGCCATGTGCTGGGGCCAAGTTCGGGTTTCCAGTCCGACCAGTTCCGCACGGTCGAATATCTGCTGGGGCTGAAGGACGCGGGCTTCCTCAAATATCAGGAGGATCGCCCCGAAGCGCAGGCTGCGATGCAGGCTGCGCTTGAGGAGCCGAGCCTGTGGGACGATGCCATAGCGGCGCTGGCCCGTGCGGGATTTGCCCTGCCTCCCGCCCTGCTTTCGCGCGACTGGAGCAAGCCGCACGAGCCCAGCCCGGAAGTCGAGGAGGCGTTCCTGACAATCTATCGCGACCCCGAGCGTTATTGGGAGCTCTACCAGCTCGCCGAAAAGCTCGTCGATCTCGACGATGCGATGGCGACGTGGCGGCACAAGCATGTCCTGACGGTCGAGCGCATTATCGGCGGCAAGCGCGGTACGGGCGGGACGGCAGGCGTTTCCTACCTGCAAACCACGGTTCCCAAGCGCGCCTTTCCCGAACTTTGGTCGCTTCGCACCCAGTTATGAGCTGGAAGCGGCTCTTTTCGCGGGCGCTCGCGGCCGATCCGGGCCGGTTGCATTTTGCCGCACACAGCCATCATTTCTGGCCCGATGCGAGCTTTGCAGGGCAGGTCGAGGCGTGGGAGGATGCGGCAGCCCTTGCCGATCTCAAATGGGGCAAGGTGATGGGCCCCGTCTGGGCGGAGGCGCAGGCTTCGGTGGCCGCGGAACTCAATCTGCCCGACTCCGCAACTTTGTCCTTCTCCTCCAACACGCATGATTTCCTCATCCGCATCGTATCCGCCCTGCCCCGCCGCCCGCTGCATGTGCTGGCGACCGACGGCGAGTTTCACAGCTTCCGCCGCCAGATGGCGCGCTGGGTGGAAAA
>CXWL01021690.1_pt1 | contig 46878 bp, 45 predicted proteins | sample 590931 | NCBI WGS metagenome assembly CXWL01 (sample SAMEA3498368, study PRJEB10139) | groundwater metagenome | biome: water well; material: biofilm material | place: Germany | collected 2015-04-27 | reverse complement strand
AACAAGCACTAATAAAATCGCGCTGCCAGCGCCTGATAACATGCCCATCACCACGCCACTGGTATTGCATTTCTTCCAGTAAAGCGTGAGAAAAATCGCAGGTAAATTGGATGATGCCGCAACTGCAAACGCCATGCCGACTAAATGCGCGACGTTTTGGCCCTTGGCCAGCATGCCTATAATAATCGCCACAATGCCCACGCCAATGGAGGCAATGCGCGCCGCTTTCATTTGCTGGGCTTGCGTAGCGTTGCCATTTTTTAACACATTTACGTATAAATCGTGCGCAATGGCAGAGGCCGAAGCCAGCACCAAGCCTGCTACTACGGCGACGATGGTGGCAAAGGCTACCGCCGCCACAAAGGCCAACATAAAATTACCAATAAGTGAATTTTGTCCGCCGCCTAAATATTGTGCCAATAAAGGTGCGGCCATATTGCCGCCTTTATCAATGCCGCCAATCACTTCTGGCCCTACATGCATTGCCGCGCCGAAGCCGAGAAATAGCGTCAGCACATAAAAGCCACCAATAATAGCCATTGCCCATACAACCGATTTACGGGCTTCCTGTGCGTTGGGCACGGTAAAAAAGCGCATGAGAATATGCGGTAAACCTGCGGTGCCAAACACCAAGGCCATGCCAAGGCTGATTTGGTCAATCGGGTCTTTTAAAAATAAGCCTGGCTCTAAAAAACGTTGCCCAAGCTCTTGCGGGCTCATGCTGCCAGCCGCCGTACCTAATAACTTGGCAACTTGTGTTTGTACTTTTGGGTCATCAACCACAGCTTGTAAAAACGCTGGCAGACTGAATCCATAAGGTAGCCAAACCAATGTGACTAAAACCAGCGATGCAATGACGAGTAATATCGCCTTTACAATCTGCACCCAAGTAGTGGCGACCATTCCGCCAAAAACCACGTAGGCAAGCATGAGCGTGCCAACCGCAATTACTGAGACTTCGTAATCGATGCCGATTAAGGTTTTAACCAACACGCCACCGCCGACCATTTGCGCGGTGAGATAGAAAATGGAGACGGTAATGGTGGAAATTGCCGCAATAATACGTGCCTTTTTGGGATCGTTGCGGAATGCTAAAATATCGCCTAGCGTGTATTTACCGATGTTGCGACAGGGTTCGGCTATGACTAGAAGCACCGCAATATAGCCCATGAGAAAGCCGACGGAATACATAAAACCATCGTAGCCATATAGTGAGATTAAGCCTGCTATGCCCAAGAAAGACGCGGCTGATAGGTAGTCGCCAGCAATCGCCCAACCATTTTGCAAGCCAGAAATTGAGTTGCCCGCTGCGTAAAAATCAGTGGTAGATTTTACTCGTTTGCTGGCGCGCCAAGTAATGTACATGGTAGCGGCAATAATGCTGCTAAATACTAAAAGCGTAAGCCATTTGTATTCATCGGCGACTGCACCTTGTGCGCACGCAAGTGAACTGAATAAGCATAAAATAATTACTAAAATTGCTTTCATGATATGCCTTTAATGTTGTGAGCATCGTCAATTAAGGCTTTGGCGCGCACGTCAAACTCAGTATTGGCGCGCTTGGCGTAAACAACGGCAATTACCCATGCCACGACAAATTGCGAAAGCGCAAAAAGTAAACCTACATTGATTACGCCCCAAACTTTTACTTTTAAAATGGTTTGAAAATATGCGGTGGTAATAGGCAGGCAAAAGAAAAAAAACAATGCAAACAACATCATGCACCATAAAAAGCGTGTTTTATCACGATGCAATTGTTGAAAGCGGGAGTCAGCCTCAATGGCTTCCCAATGTATGCCGGGCCTTTTTAAAGTCAAGTCTTCCAAGGTAAAATCCCCCATAATTTTTATCTGGTGTATTTATCTAAAATATATATGAAGTCGAATTGCAGCTCTTCGTTGTGATTGTATCCCCTTTGCGGTAAAATCAATTCCCGTCTGCAACAAAATCTAAGTACCTTTTCATGACCAAATATGTATTCGTAACCGGCGGTGTAGTTTCCTCTCTTGGTAAAGGTATCGCAGCCGCCAGCCTTGGCGCAATTTTAGAATCACGTGGTATCAAAGTCACCATGTTGAAGCTAGACCCCTATATTAACGTTGACCCTGGCACTATGTCGCCTTTTCAGCATGGTGAAGTGTTTGTGACCGATGATGGCGCTGAAACCGATCTAGATTTAGGACACTATGAGCGTTTTATCAGCCAGCGTATGTCTAAACGCAATAATTTCACTACAGGTCAAATTTACGAAACCGTCATTAAAAAAGAGCGTCGCGGTGAGTATTTAGGCAAAACAGTACAAGTTATTCCACACATTACCGATGAAATCAAAGCTCATGTAAAACGCGGTGCCGAGGGTGCCGATGTAGCGATTGTTGAAGTTGGCGGCACGGTGGGCGATATTGAATCGTTGCCGTTTCTTGAAGCCATTCGTCAAATGGGTTTTGAAGAAGGTAAAACCAATGCCTGTTATATCCATTTAACCCTATTGCCTTGGATTCCCACCGCTGGAGAGTTGAAGACAAAACCGACGCAACACTCTGTGAAAGAATTGCGCGAAATTGGTATTCAGCCAGATATTCTGCTATGCCGTGCAGACCGCAATATTCCTGATGAAGAGCGTAAAAAAATTGCCTTGTTCACCAATGTGCCATCAGAGGCGGTCATCAGCGCGATTGATGCTGACTCCATTTATAAAATTCCTGGCCTTTTGCACGACCAAATGCTGGATGAAATTGTTTGTCATAAATTAAATATTTTGGCTAAAGCGGCCGATTTATCAAGCTGGGAAAGAATTGCTGTTGCACTCGCAAATCCCAAGCATGTGGTGAACATTGCGTTTGTAGGTAAATACGTTGATTTAGCCGACTCATATAAATCACTCACTGAAGCCTTGATTCATGCAGGGATTCATACCGAATCTAAAGTGAAAATCCACTATATAGATTCTGAAGACATCGAAATAAATGGCACAGGCGCTCTCGAAAGTGTGGACGCGATTTTGGTTCCGGGTGGATTTGGTAAGCGCGGTACAGAGGGCAAAATTTCGGCCATTGGTTATGCCAGAAAAAATAAGATTCCATATCTGGGTATTTGCTTAGGCATGCAGCTTGCTGTAATCGAATTTGCGCGTAATCAAGCCAATTTAACTGATGCAAACAGCACCGAATTTAACCCCGCAAGCCCACATCAAGTGGTTGGTTTAATTACTGAGTGGCAAGCGGCTGATGGTAGTTTAGAAAAGCGCTCTACGGATTCAGACCTTGGCGGCACCATGCGTTTAGGCGCACAAGCATGCCCTATTGTGCCCAATACATTGGCTGCAAGTATCTACGGTAGCCAGGTGAATGAGCGCCATCGTCATCGTTATGAAGTGAATAATAATTACGTCGAACAACTAAAAGCCGCTGGCTTGGTGATTTCCGCCAGGACGCCTTCAGAAGACTTATGCGAGATGATAGAGTTGCCACAAAGTGTGCATCCATGGTTTGTGGCTTGCCAGTTTCACCCAGAATTTACTTCTAACCCACGGTCAGGACACCCTCTATTTACTGCTTATGTGAATGCGGCGTTGGCAAATAAAAAATAAAAAAATTAACTGTCATTCTGACGCAGGTCAGAATCTACAAAATGCTGAAACAAGTTCAGCATGACAGAATTGAAGGAATGAAATGAAATTATGTAACTTCGATGTTGGTCTTGAGCATCCTTTATTTTTAATTGCGGGTCCATGTGTAATTGAATCAAAACAAATGGCGATTGATACCGCTGGTGCGCTGAAAGAAATTGCGGCATCCTTAGGCATTCCGTTTATTTACAAGTCTTCATACGATAAAGCTAACCGTAGCTCAAACAGCACCTTCCGAGGCTTTGGTATGGAAGAGGGCTTAAAGATTTTAGATGAAGTGCGTCGCCAAATTGGCGTGCCAATTTTGACGGATGTACACACAGAAGAACAAGTGCCACATGTGGCGGCAGTGGTAGATGTGTTGCAAACCCCTGCATTTTTATGTCGCCAAACTGACTTTATTACCGCTTGCGCAAAATCTGGCAAACCAGTGAATATCAAAAAAGGCCAGTTTATGGCGCCAGGTGATATGCGTAATGTGGTGCAAAAAGCGCGCGAAGCGAATGGCAACCAAGACACGATTATGGTGTGTGAGCGAGGTGTGTCTTTTGGTTATAACACGTTGGTTTCTGACATGCGTGGTTTAGCTATTATGCGCGAAACCAATTGTCCAGTGGTGTTTGACGCAACCCATTCTGTACAACAACCAGGCGGTCAAGGTGATAAAAGTGGCGGGCAGCGTGAGCATGTGCCAGTATTGGCGCGGGCTGCGGTGGCGAGTGGTATTGCGGGTATCTTTATGGAAACGCATCCAGATCCATCAAAAGCGTTGTCCGATGGCCCTAACGCTTGGCCCTTGCATAAAATGAAAGATCTGTTGGAAGTGTTAGTTGATTTAGATAGATTAGTTAAAAAAGCTGGGTTTATCGAATCAACCTTATAAGACTCACTTATTAAAAACGTGTAATTAGAGATAGTAAAAAATTAATTTGTATATTTGAGGAGCAAGTCATGAGTGCAATTGTAGATATTATCGCCCGCGAAATTTTAGATTCACGCGGTAACCCAACGGTTGAATGTGATGTGCTGCTTGAAAGTGGCGTCATTGGACGTGCAGCTGTGCCGTCTGGAGCATCTACTGGTGCTAAAGAAGCGGTAGAGTTGCGTGATGGTGATGAGGACCGTTATCTGGGTAAAGGCGTACTTCAGGCGGTAGAAAACGTGAATACCGAAATTACCGAAGCGATTATTGGCTTAGATGCTGAAGAACAAAGCTTTATTGATAAAACATTGATTGAGCTAGATGGTACTGAGAATAAAGATCGCTTAGGAGCAAATGCAATTTTAGCGGTATCTATGGCTTGTGCCCGAGCTGCTGCAGAAGAATCTGGTTTGCCTTTATATCGCTATTTAGGCGGCTCTGGCGCCATGCAATTGCCAACGCCTATGATGAACATCATCAACGGTGGCGCGCATGCTGATAACAGTGTAGATATGCAAGAATTCATGATTATTCCGGCGGGATTGCCTTCATTCCGCGAGGCTATGCGTTGTGGTGCAGAAATTTTCCATCAACTCAAGAAAACACTGCACAAAAAAGGTTTGGCCACCACAGTAGGTGATGAGGGTGGATTTGCGCCCAATTTACCATCGAATGAAGCAGCTATTCAATTGATTCTAGAGGCAATTTCAGCTGCAGGTTACGAGCCTGGTAGAGATGTGTATTTAGGTTTGGATTGCGCCAGTACCGAATTCTACAAAGACGGTAAATATCATTTAGAATCAGAAGGCTTGGCACTTACTTCGGCTCAATTTACCGATTATTTGGCCACTTGGTGTGATAAATATCCAATTATCAGTATTGAAGATGGCATGGGTGAATTTGACTGGGATGGCTGGGATATTCTCACCAAACGTCTAGGCAAAACGACCCAGTTGGTGGGTGATGATTTGTTCGTTACTAATACCAAAATTCTGCGTGAAGGCATTCAACGCGGTGTGGCAAACTCTGTGTTGATTAAAGTGAATCAGATCGGCACTCTGACTGAGACCTTCCAAACCATTGAGATGGCTAAACGTGCGGGTTATACCGCCGTGGTTTCCCATCGCTCTGGCGAGACAGAAGATACGACGATTGCTGATATTTCTGTGGCAACCAACGCACTGCAAATTAAAACTGGTTCATTATGCCGTTCTGAACGCATTGCCAAATATAACCAACTATTACGTATTGAAGAAGAGTTGGGCGATGCATCAAGTTATGCGGGTATGTCCGCGTTTTATCAATTATTCAAATAGTTGAAAGCACTTACGTTAATATTTGTCATCCTGATTGCCTTGCTACAGTACCCACTGTGGTTAGGCAAAGGGAGCTGGTTGCGTGTGTGGGACTTAAGTCAGCAACTCGTGGTGCAGCAAGATAAAAATAATGCACTGAAAGCGCGTAACGATACGTTAGATGCTGAAGTCCGTGATTTGAAAAGTGGTCGTGCCGCGATTGAAGAACGCGCCAGAAGTGAATTAGGCATGATCAAACAAGACGAAGTGTTTTACCAAGTGCTTGAGAATACCATGCCGAAGAAGGTCAGCCCGTCCATTCAAGTACCTGCCGAAGCATCACCCAAATAGTATTCACTTTAATGATGGCGCCAATAACGCGCTACTGGCTATCATTTATAGCGTATGGCAATGCTTTAATTGTCAAAGCAATGTCGTTCCAATAGATGTTATTTTCTTGCAATTTTTCTAATCTACATTCCACTAACACATCAAAACCATTGTTAATTGATGGTGCGCAGCGCACGATTTTACCAATTGCCTGTTGGTTTGCATCTGTTACATTAGCGCCTGATTCTGGCATTGCGATGCTTGTGATGTGTGCTAGCTGTGTACGGCGTTTCACTTTACCCAAATAATGTGTTCGAGCGACAATTTCTTGCCCTGTATAACAACCTTTTTTGAAGTTAATTGCACCTAGTAAATCTAGATTCACCATTTGTGGCACAAACTCTTCTTGGGTTTTCAGGTAAATGTCTGGAATACCTGCCTGAATCTCAAGCCAATCCCAGCAGGGTTTACCAACAGGTTTACATTGTGCTTTGAGTGAGTGCCAAATTTCTTTTGCAAGGGCAAAGTCACAAATAATCTCATAGCGCGGAGTTGTGCCTGGTAAGCGTATTACTGTGCTGTTTTCTGTGCTGCTGAGTGCATAAACTTGTTGCGGAATTTGTGCAAAAAATGGGGCTAGTAAATTAGCGATATCATGTCCACATAAACCTATTCTAACCGTGTTGTCTGAGACATTACTGATATTGACTTTGGCGCGCATCACATACATTTCCAGGCGTTTGGTGATGGGCGCTAATAAAGGATGATTGATCTGTAAATGCAAATGATTGTTGTGCGAAAAGGCGAGAAATAAAGCAAGTAACCGACCTTTAGGGCTGCAATAGCCAGTATAGTGAGCGTTATTGCCACTCAGTAACTTAACATCATTGGTGACTTGCCCTTGCAAAAAAGAGACGGTGTCTTCACCGCTGATTTCAAGTAAACCAAGATGTGATAAATCGCACATAACATTTTGGACTGCAGTGTATGACAACTCTTTTTGTGTACTGCCAAAGGAGGTAATAGTGCCATTATTAAACACTGCACCTTGAATGAATAAATATTCTTGCCAGTCGTTGTTTGCCATGTGGTACTCTTAATTTGAATTTATTCTGAATATTATAACTTGAAGTTGAATCACTTGAAGCTAATCACACTGACATTACAACCTTCACGTACATTGCTTGCGCTATTAGTCGGTGCAGGGTTGTTTTTTAGCTTGATGCTGTTTTTAGTGCCATTGCCACTTATGTTGCGCTTTATTTTGCTGAGCATAATTTTACTCGCAACCGTTTATTTTAGTTTGCGAGATGCTTTATTAATACTGCCTTGGTCATGCGCATTACTCAAAACTAACGCTAAAAATCAACTGCAATTAGCGCGTAAAAATGGCAATTTGCTAGAGGTAACTGTGCAAGAAAATACCGTGGTGATGCCTTATTTAACGGTACTTAATTGCCAGTTTAAGGAAGCTACTTTTTTGCAGCGCTTATTTCCACAACATATTGTCATTTTACCAGATGCTGTAGACGCTGAAACTTATCGGCAGTTACGCGTATGGTTGCGCTGGGCCAAACTTAAAGTTGCCGGCTCGCTTGATGCTACTGGTGGCGCAAGTTGAGGTTTTATGTTGTGCATATTTCAGATTTCCAGTGGGGCTGCAGGTCGGGCTAAAGCCCGACCTGTGATTTTTGTTCAAGAGATGCTACGGTAATAGGCAGCAAGCAACAACAAGCCTGCAATCCCTGCCAATAACGATGAAATCGTCTGACGCAATATTTGCCTGGTGTAATCCAAATGGCTAGCAGGATGTATAAGTCCCTGTTTTTATTGAACCTGCTGATTATATTTTGATTTTAGCCAAAGCAGTAATGCGCTTTAAATGAGATGGTTGTCATGTGCAATGGTGGTTTCATTTACGCTGTGACGTGGTTTAAACAAGTCTTTTCTATATAGCCTAAGTGTGGTTTTAATTTGGTTAAGTGGATGTCGACCAACATAAGCGGCTAGTAATAAAAGAGCCGCGATCGAAGCCAATATCCAGCTTAAATCAAACGGTGCAATATCATGGCGTGCAGGTTTTTGGGTTTTCATGGCATTTAACAAGTTGTGGACATTATCGCCATGCACATAAGTGCCACCGATTTCTTTGGCAATAGACTTTAGGTATTCACTATCTAATTTGGAAATAAAACGGTCATTGGCACCAGCGACATTATCGTCCCTTACGCCTAGTGTAGATTCTGAAATTTGCGCAATACCAGGTTGTAGTGCGAAGCTCTCATTTGACCAAAAACCAATCAGTTGATTTTTGTCGCTGAGTTTTGGAATTGCTGTACCTTTTTCGGAACCAACACCCACTAATAACCAACCATCGGCACCCTGAAAGTTTGTTAGATCCTTTGTGTTAAACGCATGTAGTTTAGGTGCTTCTTCACCATCGGTAATCAGAACAACTTGCGCTGGCTCAGGAAAGCCGCGTACCGCTCTAGCAATACTATAAAGGCTTTCGCGCACACGACTATTGCCAGACCAGGCGTTGCGCCAATCTAGGTGATCTATGGTGTCTTGAATGGCCGAAAAATTGGCGCATACTTCAATGGGTGTATAAAGTGCCGCTACGCTGTTGCCCGCAAATAAGCCTATGCTTACTTTTGTGCCACAAGGTAGAGATGAAACTGTTTCATGCAATAGTTTTTGTGTATGCGCAATGCGTGTGGCTGGCTTACCATTGATCTGCATGTCAGCAGCATTCATGCTTTGTGAAATGTCAGCGATGAGCAAATAAGTATAAATATTGTGCTTAACAGGGATGCTGGGTTGCAGTAGCGCGGCGAGTAAGCATACCATCGCGCCGCTAAGTAGGGCGGTGTCGCGGTTATTTTTGAAGTAATTGAGTAGTTTTTTCATTTAAAAAAGTAGTCGTTAGTCATCAGTCGTTAGTCATCAGTCATCAGTCATCAGTTTAAGCTTTTAACTACCCACTAACGGCTACCGACTAACGACTGGTCTTAAGGCAAGCCATTCGGAATATTACCCATAATCAAACCCGGAGAGTCAGACTCACCCACGCCTGGAGTAGGATTTTCAGGTAGCAGCGTGATTACACGGTCCATATTGCGACGCGTACCCCAGTTGCTATTATCTTGTTTCAGCGCTTGCTTATAAGAGCTGTGCGCTTGCATAAGCAGATATTCAACCTCGTCTCTTATTTTGGAATCGTTACCGCCGCTTACTTGTAGCGCTTTTAAGAAAAATATATTGCCAACGTTGTGTTGCACGGCTGCACGCTGGCTTGGTGTGCCTTTTTGCGTGAGTTGCGAGAATAGCAAGGTAGATTCTTTAAAGCGTTCATTTTTTGCTAGCCAGTAAGCGGTAGAGTATTTGGCTTCAAAGCTTTGCTTATCGGTTTGTGGATTTTTACCTGCGCTAATCGCTTGGTTAAATGCGTTAATTTGGCAGATTCTATTTAGCTCATACACAATACCTGCGGTAGAGGCAGTGGCAATCATCACAAGTAATAGAGTCAATTTTTTAACACTTAGAGATTTAATACTGAGAGATTTTAGGCTTAAGCTCATCATTTTGCGTTCCTGTTTTAACTTCTAGGTTATAACTTCCAGGTTCTGAGTTCTAAATATTTTACGCTGAGTAATAGAGCAATCATCAGTGCGGCGATTAAGTAACAAAGCTGAGTAAAATCATGTCCTGGAATTTTTTCCATATATTTAATGGGTTTTTTCTCTTTTTGGTTAATGTCGGCAATGGCCGCAGCGAGCGACTTTGGGTCTTCTGCCTCATATGCGTGAAAAGGCGAGCGTAGCAATTTAAAGTAATAATAAAGTTCAACTTCTGTGGGCAAAGCGGCTTCGTAATGGACTTCATATTTGGGGTCAAAAATTGTGACGCCACCAGGCTGACGCAACACAATCCAGTACAACGATATATTGTAGCGTTGTAGCCAGTCACGTAACTTTTGTTGTACTTCAGCACTGACGCGACCAGCACCATCTGAGATTAAAATAATCGCACGTGAGCCTGAATCCGGCACTTTTTCAAACAAACCAACGGCACTGGTTAAGCCGCCGCCGATGTTGGTTTGAAACAGTGAATTGCCCGCCGTGGCTTTAATGGCGGCTAAAATAGCTTCGCGACTCTCAGTGAGCGGTAATACGTACATGGCGGAGTTGCTAAAAGTAATCACGCCAGTCATGTCGTTTTTACGCGTATTCACAAAGTCTGTCATTAACCTGGCCGCCGCGACAGATTTGGTTTCACCTACGCGGCCTTCAGCTGTGCCGCCTGAAAACGGGTCATCCATACTGGCGCTTCTATCAATCACCATGCCGATTTGTGCACCGATGCCGATACGTTCTACTTTTTGTTCAAGGCTTTGCGGACCTGCCAAACCTAGAATGATGCAAAATAAACTGATTGCAGCCAGTATTTTTAGCAAGAGGCCGATTAAGTTAGAAAGCGGGTCTGGTGGCAACATATCCACCCAAGAATACGTACGGGTATTCGATCTCTCAAGCAGAATTGGCCGCAGAGCTAAGGGTAACAGCCATAAGACTAATGGATGTACAAAACCCATTATTGGCTCGCTTTTGATTTTAAGTCTGGTCTCAAACCACGTTCGCAATCGCGCAGTCGGCGGCAGAATTTTTGCAGCCAGGCTTTAGGGCTTTCGCCTAAATTTCTGCCTAAATTAGTCGTGCCAGATTCAGAAGAGTCTTCAAAAAATACCTGACGTGACAGACCAAAAAACTGTTCAATCTCTTGTTTTACAGGTGCAAATGCAGGTTTTGTTTGTAAAAAGTCTGCCAAGTTGCTGCTAAATAAACTGGTGCCAGAAGTTTTGTTGAATGATTCATGAATGCGTGCCACGGCTTTTTGCAAGCCTTCTGCGGTATCAGGCATTTTACGAATATCACGNNAAATTTTAAGATGCAACTTATTTTCATTCGCGTCTAATAGTAAAGGCGCGATAAACGGACTCATTTCTTCTTTAAGTTTAACCGAGCCAAAGACTGAAAGCGGTGAAATGCGGAAGCTGTAAGAAGGTATGCGGTATTGCAACACCCCTTTATTCGTCGTATTTCGCATTTTAACAATTTCGGCTCTAAGCGCCGCAGGTTTGGCTAGTTTGCCAGTCGTAAATATTTGATACCTCAAGCGCAGCACATGCGTCGTGCTATCACTATGTTTCATTTCTTCAGTGGAAATTTTAACAAGCTCAATGCCAGAAATTTGCCCTTTATAACGATGCTCATAACCCTCGATTGGTAGAGATTCTTTCACTAATTCATATGGTTTTTTGATGGTGAGCGTGATGGTTCTATCAAGTACATCACCCACTACAAAACCAGCATCGCGTGTTGGATTTTCTTCTTTAATTGAGACATACTTTGCATTAATGTCAGGCAGGATCATATCAGCCATCGCTGGCTGAATATCCAGTACTATGGCGAAGATTGGTAATAAAAAGCGAGTTCGCATAAATATACTCATCAGTTTAGGCTGCAACATATTGGTGGAAATATTCGGATAATTGGTCAGCATCAAAGCTGTTTTCAACAAAAAATGGGTGCATGTCATAACGCAGAAATAAGCTTTCAATGGCTTTGCGTCTATCAGTAAAGCTTTGTAAAATGCGGTTGCGATAGGTTTTTCGTAAAAACAGTGTACGTTTAGCGCCCGTTTCAGGGTCGGTTACATTGGTAATGCCAAATTCTGGTAAGTCGATATATTCAGAAGAATCCCATAGTACTACAGGCACAATGTGGTGACGCTGCATCAACACCAATGATTCTTCCAAGTCACTTATCGGCATGTGAAAATCCGACACCATAAAAATCAGCGAACGCTCACGTGGTAGCAACCTCACGGTTTCTACTATGCCGCGACTTCCAACTTCTAGCGCTTCGTAATTCCTCAGGTTTTCTGCCATCTCAATCGTGGTGTGTGGCCTGGCAGATAGCGTACAAAGCCAATCTTCACGTACTACATCATCAAAACCAATAAAACCTACCAAGTCTCGATTGCGCGTGGCGGATTGCGCCACGGATTGTGCGATATCTGCTGCAATTTCAATTTTTTTCTGCGTGCTGCCATCTTGTTTAGAAGCAGCATATTGCATTGAGCCAGACATATCGCACAGCACAAACACAGGGGTGACGCTCTTCTGGTTGAAAATTCGTACGTGTACCTGTTCCATCGGGTCGCGTATGGTTTGGCGGATGTCGATACGGCGTGGATCAGGGTATGAGAGCAACGTAGTATGACCGCGAAATTCCATGCCCATGCCGCGCTGGTTGCTCTTGTGTCTACCAGGTCTGCGTGAGCGTGAGCGCCACGCTATGTGGTAGCTAAACTCTTTGATGTGTTCAGGAAGCATGTGAATCCATTTTACGCATCGCCGCTTGTTCGTATATTTTGTTACCCCGTTCGTGGTGAGTCTGTCGAACCACATAACTTGACACAATCAATGTAAACTCACCCTTCGACCCTTCGACAAGCTCAGGGTTCAGGGCGAACGGTGGTCTTAATTTGAAAGTATTTTTCACGATTTAAGTGCGGCTATTTAAGGCGTGGCAATCGCGTTGATAATGCCGCTTAGCATTTCACGTGCGATTTCTGTGCGGCGCATTTCATACACGGGGCTAAATACCAAACGGTGTGCAACGGTTGAGTGAAACACCGCATGAATATCTTCAGGTAACACAGCAGTGCGCTCATTTAACCAAGCATTCACACGGGCGGCACGCAGCACCATAGCCATACCACGCGGGCTGGCGCCTGATAACACCAAACGGTTCATATCAACTCCTGAAACTTTAACGCCAAACTCGGTCGGTGTTTTGGTTGCGCGCCATAGGTTAAGCACATAGCTGCGCAGGGTAGGGCTGGCGGTAATGCTGTTTTGCAAGGTTGCTGCAAAGCTATTTAATTGGTCAAATTGCAGCACATCTTCAGGCACGTTTGCAACCAAGGCATCTACATCGTGAAAGCGCGTATCAAATACCAGCGATTCCATAATCGCCGCATCTGATGGCACCACAATGGGGATTTCCATCATAAAGCGGTCACGCGCGGCTGATGGAATGTCGAATGTCTCTTCTTTTTCAACTTGGTTACGGTCAGCAAACACTAACATGTGCGGAAAGTAATGCTCTTTGTTAAACGCCGTCAATGTGCGTTCTGCCATCACGCGCAGTAATAACGAATGCACCTGCGGACGTGCACGGTTAATTTCGTTAAAGAAAAAGATCGATAAATTCTCACCTGACATCAACAACGGCCCCGCGCTCACGTGCGGCTTGCCATCTTCACCCAGATAAGTGTGATACACCAAATCATTCGGCATCAAATCAATCGTGCCTTCAATCCGCTGATAACCGCCACCAATGCCGCGCGTAAATGCACGTAACAGCGTCGTTTTGCCCACGCCCACGTCACCTTCAAGCAATACATGGCCACGCGCAAAAATTGAGGTAGTAATCAAACGTATCGGTGATTGCTGACCTACCACGACCTTATTAACCTCAGATTCCAAAGTAAGTGCATGGTTGCGCCAATCGGCTAGTTGCGTATCGCTCATTTAATGTGCCCTAAGTAAATAATTTAGCCAAATGGTTAGTAGTAAGTGATTTGTTAAAATTTTGTAACAGAATGTTGCCAGTTTAATGCTTTTGTAGTTATTTGTGTATGGTCCAGTTTGCATCAACGACACACATCTTAACGCTAATATAAACGAAAATTTTAATAGTGTATACAGGTTTGTATACGCATTTTTGTGTTTAGTGATTTTAGTGCACTCGTTCGTAAAATAATGACTAAGAGAATCACTTGCTTATTCAATTCCGCCATTGCGAATCTGCATGGGGCTTCTCCACAGAATGTATGCGCTAAAGCACATTATTCTGAGTGAAAGCACGTTATTTCACACTTTACTTGCCGCTTCAGCGGCTTAGTAAAGTGGGGAAGCCAAATACTGGCTCATGTGCGAAGCGTAGCTTGGCAATCAAAAACTGGTTCAATTGATGGCGTCCAGGCTGCTTCGTTACACACGCAATGACTGCATATAGGTGTATTAGTTGCAACATAACTCGTTTCGGCGAACTTAATAATATCCAAGATTAACACTCCAATATATGTCTGAATGACACATAATTTGGCAAAAATAGTGGATAATTCAGCTTACGTTCTTTAGGTTAAAAACCTGAGAGTTTTTATAACTTGATAATGTTCCACACAAAAAATCAATGACAAAACAAAACAGCTTCACAAAAGAAGAGTTACTTAAATGCGGACGCGGTGAAATGTTTGGTGCGGGTAATGCGCAGCTACCATTACCGCCTATGCTGATGTTTGATCGGATTGTTTCTATCACTGAAGGTGGTGGCAAGTATGGTAATGGGCAAATTATTGCCGAATTGGATATTACGCCAGATTTATGGTTCTTTGAGTGCCATTTTACTGGTGATCCCGTCATGCCGGGGTGCTTGGGTCTAGATGCAATGTGGCAGTTAGTGGGTTTCTTCTTAGGTTGGATGGGCGGCCCGGGACGAGGTCGTGCATTGGGTGCTGGTGATGTAAAATTTACTGGACAAGTGTTACCAACAGCTAAAATGGCGACGTACACTATTGATTTAAAGCGCGTGATTATGCGTAAATTGGTGATGGGCCTGGCTGATGCCACCATGACTTTAGATGGTCGTGAAATTTATGTGGCCAATGATCTGCGAGTAGGTTTGTTTACACGTACAGATNNAATTTAAATCATGTCATACCGACGCAAGTCGGTATCTAGCGTCGTTAAAAGCCACTGGATTCCGACTTTCATCGGAATGACGGGCTAAGAAAAAAGATTTTAAAGGAGCACGAAATGCGTCGTGTTGTTGTTACTGGTATGGGAATTGTTTCCAGTTTGGGAAACAATAAGTCAGAGGTTTTAGATAGTCTGCGTCAGGGTAAGTCGGGTATTACATTTCAGCAAGAGTACGCTGATCACGGCTTGCGATCAAATGTGGCCGGATCAATAAAAAATCTGAACATAGAAGAGTTGATTGATCGCAAGTTGTTACGTTTTATGGCCAAAGGCCATGCCTACGCTTGGCTTGCCATGCAAGAGGCAATTGCAGATGCTAGTTTGCCAGAAGCGTTGGTTTCTAACGTTCGCACGGGTTTGATTGTAGGTGCTGGCGGTACATCCACTGAAAGTATGCTGGAAGCCACCAATACCCTTGCGGAAAAAGGAATTCGTCGCGTAGGGCCATATATGGTCACAAAAACCATGTCTAGCGGCATTGCTGCTTGCTTGGCGACAGGTGCTAAAATAAAAGGTGTGAATTATGGTATTAGTTCGGCTTGTTCTACCAGCGCGCATTGCATAGGTGCCGGTGTTGAGCAAATTCAACTGGGTAAACAAGATATTGTCTTTGCAGGTGGCGGTGAAGAAGAGCATTGGACCATGTCTTTCTTATTTGATGCCATGGGTGCACTTTCAAGTAAATATAACGAAACGCCAGATAAAGCTTCACGCACTTACGATGCGAACCGTGACGGCTTTGTGATTTCTGGTGGTGGCGGTATTGTTGTTCTTGAGGAGTACGAGCATGCCAAAGCGCGAGGTGCAAAAATCTACGCAGAAGTGGTTGGCTATGGTGCAACGTCTGATGGCTACGATATGGTGGCGCCAAGTGGCGAGGGCGCTGTGCGCTGCATGAGGCTTGCATTAAAGGGCGTTGAAGATAATATTGATTACATCAATACGCATGGCACCAGTACACCTGTGGGCGATACCAAAGAGCTTGAAGCGATTCGTGAAGTGTTTGGTGATAACGGATTAAAACAAAATCCTGCCATTGCATCTACCAAATCACTTTCAGGTCATGCGCTAGGTGCAGCTGGTGTGAATGAAGCGATTTATACATTGTTAATGATGGAGAATAACTTTATTGCAGCTTCCGCCAATATCGAGACGCTAGACCCGGTAGCAGAAGGTTTGAATATTGTGCGTACGCGTGTTGATAATGCAAAAATTGAAACTGCGTTATCAAATAGTTTCGGTTTTGGCGGTACTAACGCAACGTTGACATTTTCCTGTAAGAATATTTAGTAGCCATGCCCATTTGACGTTAAAGATCTAATTTGCTGATTCAATAATCAAGGCCGCAGCTACTTTGCGGCCTTCACTCATCAATATGTTATAAGTTCTGCATGCGGCTGAAGTTGCCATGCATTCCAGCGAAATACCTTGTTGAATGAGTAGTGCACTAGTTTTTGGATGTAGAAAACGATGTGTTTTGCCAGTACCTAGCAAGACCACCTCTGGTTTCAAGGCGGCGATTTTTTCAAAGTCATTTTCTGTCAAATTATCAATCGTCAACCGCTGGTTTTGAGTGGAGTTAGATGATGAAGTCCAATCGGTCATGAGCGTATCTGGCATCACGATTAAACTGTTTGAATACCACTGATGATTGATAGCAACATAATCATCCGTATAGCCAGTGATAAGATTTTGTCCTTCTGCGCGGGTAAGATGTAGTTTCATAGTCGTTAATTCAACCCATTATTCTTATCAAACCTTTCATAAAACAGTACGGTTTGATTGCCTGCAAGCCTGCTAGCAATGTAAGATAGCATACTTTACAAAGCTGCTTTGGTCCAAGTAAAAGTAGATTGAAAATTTAGTGCTTAAACACCCAATTCCATATATGAAACCATTAGAAAAATCAAATAAGCTTGCCAACGTTTGCTACGATATTCGTGGCCCAGTGCTGCAACGTGCGCGCCAAATGGAAGAAGAAGGCCAGCGCATCATTAAACTCAACATTGGTAACCCTGCCGCGTTTGGTTTTGAAGTGCCTGAAGAGATTCAGCAAGACGTGATTCGCAATATGGCAAAAGCCGGTGGCTACACTGATAGTAAAGGCTTGTTTGAGCCACGCAAAGCAATTATGCACTACACGCAAAGCAAGCATATTCAAAGCGTGACGGTGGATGACATTATCATAGGTAATGGCGTTTCTGAGCTTATCGTAATGGCTATGCAAGGTTTATTGAACAATGGCGATCAAGTATTGGTGCCGATGCCAGACTACCCTTTGTGGACGGCGGCCGTGACGCTGGCCGGCGGCACGGCGCGCCATTACATGTGTGATGAGGCTACTGGTTGGATGCCAGATTTAAAGGATATTGAAGCAAAAATTACTGCCAATACGCGCGGTATAGTAGTGATTAATCCGAATAATCCTACCGGGGCGCTGTACCCGCGTGAAATTTTAGAAGGCATCATTGAGATTGCGCGTCATCATGGTTTGGTAATCTTTGCCGATGAAATTTACGATAAAGTTTTATACGATGGCAATACGCATACGTCAATGGCCTCACTCGCTGATGATGTCTTATTTGTGACATTTAATGGTTTATCCAAGAACTATCGCACTTGCGGTTATCGTGCAGGCTGGATGATATTAAGTGGTGAGAAAAAACACGCAAAAGACTACATTGAAGGCTTGAATATGTTGGCCTCTATGCGCTTGTGTGCCAATGTTCCTGGACAATTAGCCATTCAGACCGCACTAGGTGGTTATCAAAGTATTGATGATTTAGTTGCTCCTGAAGGCCGTTTATGCAAACAGCGCGATCTGGCTTATGATCTGCTTACTGCAATTCCAGGAGTGAGTTGTACCAAGCCCGCCGCTGCGATGTATTTGTTTCCGAAATTAGATCCAAACATCTACCCGATTAAAGATGACCAGCAGTTTATTTTGGATTTATTGTTAGAAGAAAAAGTATTGCTTGTACAAGGTACGGGTTTTAATTGGCAAACGCCAGATCATTTCCGCGTGGTATTTTTGCCCAATGTAGATGATTTAACTGAAGCGATTCACCGTATTGCAAGATTTTTAGAAAATTATAGAAAAAAGCATGATTCAAAATCAGATGGAGCAAAAGTTTGAAGCAACTTAATGTAGGAAAGCTTAATGTTGGTCTTTTGGGCATTGGCACAGTAGGTAGCGGCACATATACCGTATTAACGCGTAATGCGGCAGAGATTACACGCCGCACGGGTTGTGCTATCAACATAGTGCAAGTGGCAGACAGAAATATTGACCATGCAAAAACCGTTACAGGTGGCAAAGTAGATGTCACGGATGATGCCTTTGCTGTAGTCAATAATCCAGTGGTAGATGTGGTGGTTGAACTCATAGGAGGCTACACACTAAGCCGCGAGCTGGTGTTAGAAGCGATTGCTAATAATAAACACGTGGTGACCGCCAACAAGGCGTTGCTGGCCTTGCATGGCAATGAGATTTTCACAGCAGCACAGGCTAAAGGGGTGATTGTTGCATACGAAGCGGCTGTGGCTGGTGGCATCCCCATTATTAAAGCCTTGCGTGAAGGTTTAGGCGCTAACCACATTGAATGGGTCGCTGGAATTATTAACGGAACAACTAATTTTATCCTTACAGAAATGCGTGAAAAAGGTTTAGCATTCGCGGATGTTTTAGGTGAAGCGCAACGCTTAGGCTATGCAGAAGCTGACCCTACGTTTGACGTAGAAGGCATAGATGCCGCGCACAAGCTCACCATTATGTCTGCTATCGCCTTTGGTATGCCGATGAAGTTTGAACAAGCCTATACTGAAGGCATTACCAAGCTACAACAAACCGATATTAAATATGCCGAAGAACTCGGCTACCGTGTAAAACTGCTGGGCATTACTAAGCGTACTGAAGCTGGTGTGGAGTTACGTGTACACCCTACCTTGATTTCAGAAAAACGCTTGGTTGCCAATGTGAACGGCGCGATGAATGCAGTCGTGGTAAAAGGCGATGCAGTAGGTCCAACGCTTTATTACGGTGCTGGCGCAGGCGCCGAGCCAACAGCCAGTGCGGTAGTGGCTGATTTAATGGATGTAGCACGATTAAGTAGCGCAAGTGTAGAACAACGCGTGCCGTATTTAGGCTTTCAGGCAGGGCAGTTGAACGATTTGCCTATTTTGCCTATCAGTGAAATCAACAGCGCTTATTACCTGCGTTTACGCGCTTCAGATAAGCCTGGTGTGCTAGCCGGGGTTACGAAAATTCTGGCAGACCGAAACATCTCGATTGATGCCATGTTGCAAAAAGAGCCGGACGATAACGAAACTGAAGCGGATATTGTGATTTTGACGCATGTTACCGTTGAGAAAAACATGGATGCAGGGATTGTTGAAATTGAAGCCTTGCCAGCCATAGTCGGTAAGATTGTGAAGATACGCATGGAAGAGTTGGGTAAATAGCCCGTTAATTGTCATCCCGACGAAAGTCGGGATCCAGAAAAATGCAGGCATACGTTTACATATCAGCAAGTCAAAAAATGGCACACTTTACACAGGCGTAACATCGAATTTAATCAAACGTATATGGCAACATAAAAATGATGTGATTGAAGGTGTTAGTCAAAAATACAATGTGCATGCACTTGTATGGTTTGAAGTGCATGATGAAATTAATAGCGCAATCGTAAGAGAGAAGCAAATTAAAGAATGGAAAAGGGTATGGAAGTTGGAGTTGATAGAGAAAGTCAATCCAACTTGGGAAGACCTCTATAATGAACTTGTTTAACTGGATTTCGACTTCCGTCGGAATGACAGATGGCGGATGGTTGAGAGATTAAATGAAATACATATCTACCCGCGGGCAATCACCCGCATTGAGTTTTAGTGAAATTTTACTCGGCGGCCTGGCGCCAGACGGCGGCCTGTATCTGCCAGAAAGCTATCCGCAATTTACAGATGCTGACTTAACAGCTATGCGCGGTATGTCATATGCAGATTTAGCTTTTGCAATTTTAAGTCGCTTAATTGATGACATTCCAGCTGTAGACTTAAAAGCGATTATCGATAAAACCTATCGTGCCGATGTGTATGCCTATACACGTGCAGGCCAAGATGCCTCAGATATTACGCCAACAGTAAAGCTAGAAGATAATTTGTATCTGCTTTCATTATCTAACGGTCCAACGCTTGCCTTCAAAGATATGGCGATGCAGTTGTTGGGTAATCTGTTTGAATACGTGCTCACTAAAGAGAATAAGACTACTAACATTTTAGGGGCAACTTCAGGCGATACCGGCTCTTCGGCTGAATATGCCATGCGTGGTAAAAAAGGCATACGTGTATTTATGTTATCTCCGCATAAAAAAATGAGCCGCTTTCAAACTGCGCAAATGTTTAGTCTGCAAGATGAGAATATCTACAACATTGCAGTGAATGGCGTATTTGACGATTGCCAAGATATGGTAAAAGCGGTGTCTAACGACGCAGCCTTTAAATCGCAGTACAAAATCGGGGCAGTTAATTCTATCAATTGGGGTCGTATCATTGCGCAAGTGGTGTACTACTTCAAAGGCTATTTTGCAGTTACACAACTCAATAGCCAAAAAGTGAGTTTCGCAGTGCCATCAGGCAACTTTGGCAACGTATGTGCAGGCCATATTGCTCGCATGATGGGTTTGCCGATTCATAAGCTGGTAGTTGCTACCAATGAAAATGACGTACTGGATGAGTTTTTCAAAACAGGTGTTTATCGCCCGCGTGGCTCGGCCAATACTTACCATACCTCCAGTCCTTCAATGGATATAAGCAAGGCCTCTAACTTTGAACGTTTTGTGTTTGATTTAGTGGGGCGCGATGGAGCAAAAACCCGCGTGCTATGGAATAAAGTTGATGCCGGTAGCAGTTTTGATTTAAAAGCAGATGGTTATTTTGCAAAAATTGCAGATTACGGATTCGTGTCTGGCAGTAGTAATCATGCTGGTCGCATGCAAACGATTCGTGAAGCTGCCAGTAAATATCAGGTAATCATTGATACACATACTGCAGATGGACTAAAGGTCGCCTTAGAATATCGTGAGGCTAATGTGCCTATGCTGGTGCTAGAAACTGCATTACCCGCCAAGTTTGAAGACTCGATCATTGAGGCGTTGGGTCATGCGCCAGAGCGTCCAGCAGCCTTGAACGGAATTGAAAAACTGCCGCAGCGTTTTGATGTGATGGAAGTTGATACTGCTGCAATCAAACAATATATTATGGATAAAACGAGCTAGATCAAATGCAGATTTATCACGATTTACTTAATCATGTTTTGCAACATGGGAATAAAAAAGAAGACCGCACCGGTACGGGTACGCTTTCTGTATTTGGCTACCAAATGCGCTTTAATTTGGCTGAGGGCTTTCCGTTACTTACCACTAAAAAAGTACACTTAAAATCTATTGTTCACGAACTGCTTTGGTTTTTACAGGGCAGCACTAATATTGCCTATCTCAAAGAAAATGGCGTAAAAATTTGGGATGAATGGGCCGATGAAAAGGGTAATCTAGGCCCGGTATACGGTTATCAGTGGCGTAATTGGCCAAGGCCAGACGGCACGCACATCGACCAAATCACGCAAGTAGTCAACAGTATCAAGAAAAATCCTGATTCACGTCGCTTGATAGTATCAGCCTGGAACGTGGCGGATGTTGACCAAATGAAGCTGCCACCTTGCCACGCGTTTTTTCAGTTTTATGTGGCACCCGCATCACCAGATGATGCAGACCAAAGATCAAAGTTGAGTTGCCAGTTGTACCAGCGTAGTGCAGATATATTCCTGGGCGTACCATTCAACATTGCTTCTTATGCGTTACTCACTATGATGGTGGCGCAAGTATGCAACTTGAAACTAGGTGATTTTGTGCACACGCTGGGCGATGCACACATTTATATGAATCACTTGGAACAGGTGAATGAGCAGTTGTCACGTGTACCCAAAGCGCTCCCTACGATGCAAATCAACCCATTAGTAAACGACATATTTAGCTTTAAGTTTGAAGATTTTTCCTTAGAGAATTACGATCCATTTCCCGCTATAAAAGCGCCAGTCGCGGTATGAAAAATAATCTTTCTATTATTGTTGCGGTTGCGCAAGATGGTGTCATTGGCCAGAACAATACCTTACCTTGGCATCTGCCTGAAGACCTGAAACGTTTTCGTGCGCTGACTACAGGCCATCATATTATTATGGGTCGTAAAACTTATGAATCGCTTGGTCGGTTGTTACCAGACCGTACAACCGTTATTGTGACGCGTAATCAAGATTACAAAGTTGAAGGTGCGCTGATAGCAAATTCATTGCAAGCAGCAATTGCCTTATGCCAAGATGATAATGAAGCCTTTGTGATCGGTGGGGCGGAGTTTTATCAAGATGCGCTTAAATTTGCAAACAAACTTTATATTACCGAGATTGCACTAGAGGTTGCTGGGGATGCATTCTTTCCACAAGTCGATGTGAGCCAATGGCAAGAAACCTCACGCGAAGCTCATACTTCAGCGCAAGGTTTACCATTTAGTTATATTACTTATGGACGTAAAGCATAGTTACTTTGGCTATAATTACTTTGGCTTAAGTTATTGTTCTACACAATCCACATAATACACAGCCTTACCATCAACTATTTGTTTTACTAAACCGTGATTATCTGTTTCAAAACCGGGAAATTTTTCGTTGAATTCACGTGCAAATTTTAGATAATTTACAATCACCTTATTGAATTGTTCACCCGGAATCAACAGCGGAATACCAGGCGGGTAGGGCGTTAATAATACAGCTGTGACGCGACCTTCCAAATCATCGATCGACACACGGTCTATCTTGCGGTGCGCCATTTTAGCAAACGCATCGGTGGGTTTCATGGCTGGTACCATGTCTGACAAATACATTTCAGTAGTCAAGCGTGCCACATCGTTGGCCTTATACACGGCATGAATTTTCTCGCATAAATCACGTAAGCCTACTTTTTCGTAGCGCGGTTGTTTTTGTATAAATTCTGGCAATACTTTCCAAAGTGGCTGGTTCTTGTCGTAATCATCTTTAAATTGCTGTAGGGCAGCTACCATGGTGTTCCAGCGGCCCTTGGTGATGCCGATGGTGAACATAATAAAGAATGAATACAGCCCTGTTTTTTCTACGATTACACCATGCTCAGCTAAATATTTAGTCACAATGGCGGCAGGTATCCCGAATTTATCAGAGAAATTACCCTTAATGTCTAACCCTGGGGTAATAATTGTCGCCTTGATAGGGTCAAGCATATTAAAGCCTTCAGCAAGGTTGCCAAAATCATGCCAAGCATCGTTGGCTTTAAGCATCCAGGCATCGCGTTCTTCCAGGCCTTCTTCAGACAGGTCATCAGGCCCCCACACCTTAAACCACCAATCTGCACCCCATTCTTCGTCCACTTTACGCATGGCGCGGCGAAAATCCAGGGCTTCCATCAGGCTTTCTTCTACCAATGCGGTGCCGCCTGGCGCCTCCATCATGGCAGCCGCCACATCAATGCTCGCTACAATTGCATATTGTGGGCTGGTCGAGGTATGCATCAAATAGGCTTCATTGAATATATCGCGGTCTAATTTATTGTTCTCAGCATCTTGCACCAAGATTTGCGAAGCTTGACTTAGGCCTGCGAGTAATTTGTGTGTAGATTGCGTAGAAAACACCATGCTTTCTTTACAGCGCGGACGATTTTCACCAATTGCATGGTAATCGCCATAGAAATCATGAAAAGTGGCATGTGGCAACCAAGCCTCGTCAAAGTGCAAGGTATCAATTTTACCATCGAGCATTTCTTTAATTTCTTCCACGTTATACAACACACCATCATAAGTAGATTGGGTAATAGTAAGCACGCGCGGTTTAGCATTTTTATCGATGATGAACGGATTGCGATTAATTTTCTTTTGAATGTTTTCCCATTCAAATTCGCTTTTGGGGATAGGGCCAATAATGCCGAAATGGTTACGTGTAGGCATTAAAAATACAGGTATAGCCCCTGTCATAATAATGGCATGCAAAATTGATTTGTGGCAGTTACGGTCTACCACCACTACATCACCTGGGGCTACGGTTGAATTCCACACCATTTTGTTTGATGTAGAAGTGCCGTTGGTTACAAAGTAAAGATGGTCACAGTTGTAAATACGCGCTGCATTGCGCTCAGAAGCCGCTACGGGGCCGGTATGGTCGAGTAATTGACCCAGCTCATCGACCGCATTGCACACGTCTGCACGTAGCATGTTTTCACCAAAAAACTGGTGGAACATTTGCCCGACAGGTGATTTTAAGAACGCTACGCCGCCAGAGTGACCTGGGCAATGCCAAGAGTATGAACCGTCAGCCGCGTAGTGAACCAATGCGCGGAAGAAGGGCGGAGGCAGGCTGTCTAAATAAGTACGTGCTTCTCGTAAAATATAGCGAGCGACAAACTCAGGCGTATCCTCATACATGTGAATAAAGCCGTTGAGCTCGCGCAAAATTTCATTGGGGATATGGCGTGAGGTGCGGGTTTCACCATGCAAGAAAATGGGGATTTCTTCGTTACGGTAGCGAATTTCATCGACAAATTTACGTAAATTGTCCAGGGCGTCCTGGTTTTCTTCAACAAACTCGTTATCGTCGATTGAAAGAATAAACGCTGAAGCACGGCTTTGTTGCTGCGCGAACGAGGTGAGGTCGCCATAACTGGTCACACCTAGCACCTCAAAACCTTCATTTTCAATGGCCTTTGCGAGCACGCGTATGCCTAAACCTGAAGCGTTTTCAGAACGAAAATCTTCATCGATGATGACTACTGGGAAGCGAAACTTCATTAAATAAATTTCCTAAATTAAATCTTTGGTAAAGTCACGCCAACTTGTCCCTGATATTTGCCGCCACGATCTTTGTAGCTGGTTTCGCAAACATCATCTTCATCTGCCTCAAAGAACAGCACTTGCGCGCAGCCTTCATTTGCATAGATCTTGGCGGGTAGTGGAGTGGTGTTACTGAACTCGAGTGTGACATAGCCTTCCCACTCTGGTTCAAATGGAGTTACGTTCACAATAATGCCGCAACGCGCATAGGTTGATTTTCCAAGGCAAATAGTCAGTACATTACGTGGAATGCGGAAGTACTCTACGGTGCGTGCTAATGCAAAAGAGTTGGGCGGAATAATGCAGTAGTCTGCATTCACTTCTACAAATGAATTCGGGTCAAAATTTTTGGGGTCAACAATGGTGCTGTTGATGTTGGTAAATAATTTAAATTCTTTACTGCAGCGAATATCATAACCATAGCTAGATGTGCCGTAAGAAACCATACGCTGACCATCTGGTGATGTTTTTACCTGGTTAGGCTCAAACGGCTCTATCATGCCGTGCTGTTCCGCCATGCGGCGTATCCATTTGTCTGATTTTATGCTCATATTGCTTTATTCCTACTCTGCCATTCCCGCGAAAGCAGGAATCTAATTTGAATTTAATGCGATTTAAAAATGGATTCCCGCTTTCGCACCACAAGGGTACTTCGATTTACTAAGCGCTGAAGCACTTGCAAAGTCGTATGCGGGAATAACGAGGTTGATGTGTTAATGCTTATCCCCGCCCAATTCAATGCTGTAACGCCAAAACTGATCTTCAGATTCAAAAATAATGCTAGATTCTTCAGGATCGCGGTTGCCAGCACGGTATTGATGTAACGATGTTTTATCATTGCCCCAAGTTTTAACAATAGGGTCTACTAAACGCCATTGCGCTTCTACCTCGCTAATGTGTAGATATTGCGACGGGTCACCTTCCATCAGGTTTAACATCAATGTTTCGTAAGAGTCAATGCTTTCGTCGCCTGACTGGCGTTGCGGCCCGTCTATGCTTAAGGTGCGTGTGGCAATGTCTAAACCTGGAATTTTAGATTCAATTTCCAGCTTGATGCACTCACGCGGTTGAATGTTAATGGTCAGCCAGTTGTGCTGTTGACCATCTACCAACTGCATAGGCGCTTGTTTGAAGCGGATAGAAATCGCGGTGTTGCCTTCATGTAAGCGTTTACCTGTGCGCACGTAGAACGGTACACCCTGCCAGCGCGGGTTGTCGATGAACAGTTTCACGGCGGCATACGTTTCAGTAATACTAGAGTCAACGCCATCTCGTTTAAGTTCTTCCAAGTAACCATGCACGCTTTCACCATGACCATCGCCCACGCACACACGCCCTGCGGCATATTGCGCGCGGAAGGCTTGTTTGTTGATGTTGCTTACATCGATTGGCCGAATGGATTGTAGTAACTTAATTTTTTCATCGCGTATGCTTTCTGGGCTTAAGTCTTTTGGTTTTTCCATCGCAGTGAGTGCTAATGTTTGCAATAAATGGCTTTGAAACATATCACGGAGTGCGCCCGTCGCATTGTAAAAAGTGGTGCGGTCGCCCACGCCCAAAATTTCGTTATTGGTAATTTGCACGTGATCAATGTGCTGGTTATTCCAAAGTGGCTCAAACATCGCATTGGTAAAGCGTGTGAGCATAATGCCTTGCACTGCCGATTTACCTAAATAATGGTCAATACGGTAAATTTGACTTTCTTTCAAGTATTTGGTGATTTTGCTTTGCAAGTCCTGTGCGCTTGCCAAGTCGGTGCCGAATGGCTTTTCGATTAACACACGGCGCCAGTATTTACTTTCATCTAATAACCCTACGCCTGAAAGCTGCTCTACAACTGGAGCAAAGTCAGTAGGGCGAACTGATAAGAAATAAGCGAAATTTTGTGGGAATGTTTTTGTATCACCTAAAGTGGCACTCATTTTTTTGTAAGCGTCAGGGTCGCCAGAGGAGTTGGCAAAGTAATGATTACGCGCGATAAAACGTTCAAAAACTTTAGTATCGTAGCCATTTTTAAATTTAGCATCGAGCATACCTTTAATGTCTGCAAGCCAAGTTTCGCGTGCAACTTCACTACGACCTACTGAAAGAATGGCCATTTCATCTGGCAGGCGGCCAGCTGCATCTAAGCGGAATAAGCCTGGCATCAGTTTAACGCGCGATAAGTTACCGCTAGCGCCAAACAACACCAGAGTACAGGGATCAATTTTTTTCATTTTTGAAAACCTTAGAAAGAATATTTGCNNAATCAAACCTAACTAAAAAACTAAAGGCCGCACAAGTTAAGCACGGCCTTCTATTTTACTTAAAACTTACCATATTGAATGGTATTTTTTATGGGTGTTTGCTATTTAGTGACGACTCTCAGCCTGTGCGCCATCTGATTCAATATCCAAATCACCAAAACCTAAGCGACGATGGAATAGCGCTAGCAGCAAGTTCCAGCTTTGCAACACCAATTCAGGGTCGTAGCGATGACCTTCGTCACGCATAAATGCATGCTGTCCATTAAATTCGTGCCATGTATAACGTGTACCCAGTTCATCCAGGCGCGCTTTAATCATATTGCGACCTTCCATCGGTACATGCGGGTCTTGTTTCCCCCAAATATGCAAAAGCTCGCCTTTAATTTCGCCAGCACGCTCTAGTGAGTTATCATTTTTTCCTAGACCTAGTGCTTTCTTGTGAATATCAGTGGCGTAAAAGCAAACTGTGGCTAAAACGCCAGGGTTCATGGCTGCGCGGAAAGCTAAATGACCTCCGACACAAATACCCATTACACCTAAGCGACCAGTGCAATCTTCACGTGATTTTAAGTACGCAAGCATAGCGCGTGCGTCGCTATCATAAGAGGTAAGCTCTTTAGTGATTTTGTGTGCATTGCCGCGCGTAGTCCCTTCTTCATCGTAAGGAATAACTGAGCCAGCAGGCTCTAGTTCGTGATAAATCTCAGGGCAAGCGACGATAAATCCATGTCCAGCAAGCATTGCGGCAGTACGGCGAATCGGCCCCGTGACTTGAAAAATCTCTGAATACATTAAAATAGCAGGATATTTTCCAGGTGCAACTGGGCGAAAAATGTGCGCGCGCATGTCTCCAGTTGGGGTGTCAATACTCACTATTTCGTCATCTTTGATCAGCATGTTGTTGTCCTTTTACGTAACCCGTTATAATAATGCAAGGTGGTGACTACACACAATGATCTGGCGCAAAAAAAATCATAAAAAACATGACAATTTTTACGTTTTCATGTCAAATTCGGCCTAACTTTTTTGATATGAGAAATAATAATGAGTAAGGCCAAAAATATTCACAAAAATACTCGATGGAAGTACTTTAAAAGCATTGAAGCTTTAAGGCGCAGTGTTTGCAAAGCAATTGTGCAACAAGCAGAAGAAGCAATCACCAAGCGCGGTCAATTTTCAATCGTGCTGGCGGGCGGCAATACGCCGCGTGCTGTTTATCGATTGCTACGTGATATAAAAATGGATTGGTCCAAGTGGCATATATATCACGGCGATGAGCGCTGTTTGCCGATTGACCATGAAGATCGTAATAGTTTGATGGTAGAGCAGGTTTGGCTACATTATGTAGCTATTCCAAAAGGCCAGATTCATGATATTCCCGCTGAATTAGGGCCTGTAGCAGGCGCAAAAGCTTATGCTGAAACCCTAAAAAACGTAGGCACATTTGATATGGTGATTTTGGGGTTGGGTGAAGATGGACATACCGCATCGCTATTCCCAAACCATGTAGTCGATAACAGCACGGATGCTGTACCGGTATTCAATTCTCCCAAGCCACCGGTTGAGCGCATCACTATTAGTCAAAGCCGCCTAAACAACACACATGAAGTGATTTTTATAGTCACAGGTGCAGGTAAGCAAGAGGCAGTAGATAATTGGCGCAATGGTGTGGCGATACCGGCAACTTTAATCTCACCGGAAAATGGTGTAGATGTGTATTGCTATGAGGTTGAGTTGAATTAGCACGACATTTCATGCTTCGGTATTCCATTTTGATATACACACCATTTTGATATACACAATAGAACGAAGTAGATGCGGATTGAGCTTTTGTCTATCGTCATTGCCTTATGTTTATGGTTATTCACATAACGTTTCATTAGCGTTTAACCTGTCTTTTTCATCTGCCGTGAGTTTGTAAGTGACCAATTTTGTATTTTTAAGAATGTTGCTACAAACACTTATTTTACTTGGCACCTTATGTTATTGTTCAGTTGTCAATACATTCTGGAATCAAAGTGCGCATCGCTGACAAAATATTCCCCAATTTATTTTTAACATTTATCGGTGTTTTAGTGGTTGGTTTTTCACAAGTAGCTATAGCAGAATCTTCGGACGATACAAAAGAAAGCTTAACGTTCCCATTAAATCAATTACCCCGTCCAGATCATATAGTCATAGTTGTCGAAGAAAACAAACCCTATAAAAAAATTATCGGCAACTTGGAGGCCAGGTATATAAATCAACTTGCTAATGAAGGTGCTTTGTTTACAAATTCATTTGCCATTACACATCCAAGCCAGCCAAATTATCTAGCTTTATTTTCAGGATCGACCCATGGAGTTTCAGATAACCGATGTCCAGCTTCTGTTTCTGGAGAAAACCTAGCCAGTCAACTACAGAAAAAGCAGTTAAGTTTTGGTATCTATTCTGAATCGATGCCTTCAATTGGTTTTAGTGGATGTTTGTCGACAAACCTCTACTACGCTCGAAAACACAACCCTGCTGTTAATTGGCAAGGCATAAACATATCGCCTAAAGTTAATATGCCGTTTTCAAAATTCCCATCAGATTACACAGGGCTCCCAACCGTCTCGATGGTTATTCCTAATTTGATTAATGACATGCACGGCGACAAGACTCGTCCAGGTTCAATCAGTCAAGGAGACTTTTGGTTAAAAAGCAATTTGGATGCTTACGTTCAATGGGCTAAAACAAACAACAGTTTGTTGATCGTAACGTGGGATGAAGACGATAGCTCAGCTGATAATCACATCCCGACAATTTTCATTGGCCCAATGGTAAAGCCTGGGGTATATAACAATAAAATTAATCACTTTAATGTATTGCGAACCATCATCGACATGTATGGGCTTTCGTTGGTCGGTGACATCGAAGATGTGAAGCCCATCGTTGAAGTTTGGGAAATAGAAAAGTAGTTTTCCAAATATTATATGGTTGTCACATGCGCTAAATTATCGGGAACTCGAAAAAATGGGGTGACTGGATTTTTACTATTAACCAAAAGAGTAATTGGTACATAGCGACTTAAATTAACTTGGGTTTTTCTCTATCAAGTTCCCCAATAACCTTAACTGCTCCTTTTGAATAGCGATCAGGTCGGCCCATTGGCCTTCGCGTAACAAGTCTACTTTTTCGTGCAACAACATAATTTCAAGTTCCGCCTTTAGATTAACTTCATAATCATGCTCGGCATTTAAGCGGTCTTTTTCCGCTTGTCTGTTTTGCGACATCAAGATGATAGGTGCCTGAATAGAGGCTAGCATAGACAGGAATAAATTTAAAAGAATGTATGGGTAAGGATCAAAGTCTTTGCCGTAGTTCACGAGAATATATGAGTTCAGAATCACCCAGCAAACCAGAATAACACCAAATAAAATAATAAAAAACCAAGACCCGCCAAATCTGGCCACAGCATCCGCTGCGCGCTGCGCAAAGGTGATAGCCTCGTCATATTCCTGTGAGGTATTTCTTGAGATGTGCTTTCGTTCGGTGATATGACGCGCGACTTTTTTGGTGCGCTCATCCATGGCTTCGTAAGATGAGCCGATGAGTTTTTCTGCAATGTCGTGGTTTTTTTGTGCCATATTCAGTTAATGATTAAGTATTCTGAATCACAATATTAGGAAATTTACTGCTGTGATCCAAGCTTGAGTTGGCAATTTTAATTGCCGCTTTGCGTGCTATCTGTTTATAAATAGCAGCAATTTTGCTGTCAGGCTCGGCGATTACGGTTGGCTTGCCGCCATCTGACTGTTCGCGAATTTTAATGTCTAGTGGCAGGCTGCCCAGTAAATCTACGTTGTAGTCTTTACTCATCAATGCGCCGCCCCCTGTGCCAAAAATATGTTCTTCATGGCCACATTTGCTGCAGATGTGTGTACTCATATTTTCTACAATGCCTAAAATAGGAATGCCGACTTTTTCAAACATCTTTAAGCCCTTGCGCGCGTCAAGCAATGCGATGTCTTGCGGTGTGGTAACGATAATCGCGCCAGTGACAGGAATTTTTTGCGCGAGTGTGAGCTGAATATCACCTGTACCAGGTGGTAAATCAATTACTAGATAATCCAAATCTTTCCAATTTGTATCACGTAATAACTGCTCTAGCGCACCTGTCACCATTGGGCCACGCCATACCATGGGCGTATCGGCATCTACTAAAAAGCCAATCGACATGGCTTGTATGCCGTGTGCCGTCATCGGGTCCATGCTTTTACCATCAGAACTTTCTGGGCGGCCGTTAATGCCTAACATTTGTGGCTGGCTTGGGCCGTAAATATCTGCGTCTAGCAAGCCTACGCTTGCACCTTCTGCCGCCAGTGCTAAGGCTAAATTGACTGAGGTGGTTGATTTCCCCACGCCACCTTTACCAGAGGCTACGGCGATAATATTTTTAACATTCGGCAATAAAGTCACGCCCTGCTGCGCCTTGTGCGCCACTATGCGGCTACCAATGTTCACAGTCACGTTTCCGATATCAGCCAGTTTTTTTAGATGATTGACGACTAAAGCCTGAACTTCTGCCATCACGCTTTTTGCCGGGTAGCCTAAAACAATGTCTACGCTAATGTTGTTGCCGCCAATTTGGATATTTTTGGCAGATTTGCTGGTAATAAAATCTTTACCAGTATTAGGGTCAACCAGCTCTTTTAGCGCGTTTTGAATAATTGATTCTGTGATTGCCATGGTTATTCTTAATTTACACAATAAAACCCCATTTTATCTTATGTAGAGTCCACCGTCTTTGCTAAAATAGCCTATTCAATACAAATTAAGCTATTTTCAAATGAGTCGAAAAATACTGGTCACATCCGCATTGCCGTATGCCAACGGCAGTATTCATCTTGGGCACTTGGTTGAATATATTCAAACTGATATTTGGGTGCGCTTTCAAAAGATGCAGGGCCATACCGTGCATTATGTTTGTGCGGATGATACACACGGCACGCCGATTATGCTACGTGCAGAGAAAGAGGGCATTAGGCCAGAAGCCTTGATAGCTAATGTGCATAAGGAGCACAGCGCAGATTTTGCGGAATTTTTAGTAGAATTTGATAATTACTATTCCACCAATGCGCCTGAGAATAAAGAGCTATCACAAGGCATATATAAAAAGCTAAAAGCCGCTGGAAAAATCGCTACAAAAACTATTGAGCAGTTTTACGACCCGGTTAAAAACATGTTCTTGCCAGACCGCTTTATTAAAGGCGAATGCCCGAAATGTCATGCCAAAGATCAATATGGCGACTCATGCGAGGTATGTGGCGCTACTTACAACCCTACCGAGCTCATTAACGCTTACTCGGCTGTTTCTGGCGCTGCGCCTGTACGTAAAGAAACTGAGCATTACTTTTTCAAACTTTCAGAATGTGAAGCATTTTTGAAAGAGTGGACGCGCTCAGGCACCTTGCAAGGTGAAGCTGCTAATAAAATGGGTGAGTGGTTTGAGAGTGGCCTTAATGATTGGGATATCTCACGTGATGCGCCGTATTTTGGATTCGAAATTCCCGATGCTCCAGGCAAGTATTTTTATGTATGGCTGGACGCCCCTATTGGCTACATGGCGAGCTTTAAGAAGTTGTGCGCAGATAAAGGTTTAGATTTTGATGAATACTGGAATAAAGACTCAAGTACTGAGCTTTATCATTTTATTGGCAAAGATATTCTTTATTTTCATGCACTGTTCTGGCCTGCGACCCTTGAATATAGCGGTCATCGTAAGCCAACTAAAATTTTCACACATGGTTTTTTAACTGTAAATGGCGAAAAAATGAGCAAGTCGCGTGGTACGTTTATCACCGCGCGTAGTTATTTAGATCACATAAAAAGCCCTGAATATCTACGTTATTACTACGCGGCTAAATTGAATAGTACGATGGAAGACATCGATTTGAGTTTGGATGATTTTGTAGCACGNNTCAGCCGATAATGAAGTGATAACAGAGCTAAAATTAAGTGCAAATATTATCGCAGATGCTTACGAGACACGTGAATATGGCAAAGCTTTGCGTGAGATTATGCGCCTTGCAGATAGCGCTAATGGTTATGTAGCTTCCATGGCACCGTGGGTGATTGCGAAACAAGAGGGGCAAGATGCAGCGTTACAGCAAGTATGTTCAGATGCGCTAGAGATGTTCCGTTTGCTGACACTTTATTTAAAGCCAGTATTACCAAAGTTAGCTTTTGAAATAGAGCAATTTCTCAATATTGTGCCATTAACGTGGGCTAGTGTTGATGTATCGTTAACACATGATCACATCATTAATGCATATGAGCATTTAATTACACGTATAGACCCTAAACTGATTGAATCTATGACAGAGGCGAATAAAGAAAACTTACAAGCCACCGCAACTCAAGTGGTAGCACCAGTAGCTGCCAAAGTCGCGGCTTCTGCTACAGTAGCTCTACCTGAAGCCGAATACATTAGCATTGATGATTTTACCAAGGTGGATTTACGCATCGCCAGAATTGTGAATGCTGAGCATGTAGAAGGCGCTGAGAAATTACTCAAACTCACTCTGGATATCGGTGAAGACAGTCCACGCCAGGTATTTGCAGGCATTAAATCTGCCTATGATCCTGCGACATTAGTTGGGCGACTAACAGTGATGGTGGCTAATTTAGCGCCTCGCAAGATGAAATTTGGCATGAGCGAAGGCATGGTATTGGCTGCTAGTGATGAGCGCGGCGGGCCATTTATACTCAGCCCAGATGCTGGCGCGCAGTTAGGTATGCGCGTGAAATAGTGTTATGATGTGCCAAAATTCAACTGTGGGAAAATATCACACATAAATATCATATATATTACAGTCAGTCGATACACTTGAATTTTTAATCTTGTAAGAGGTACTAACAGAACTCTATTTTTGTGTAAGGAAAGGAAGTTGCAATGAAACTTATCAATGCTCCATTATTGGCAATTCTATTATTTTCTAGTCACGTGATGGCTGAAGATAGCAATGCAAAAACCGCCGTGGGTGGCGGACTTGGCGCCGCTGCAGGTACCGCAATAGGCAGTGTACTTGGAGGTAAAACTGGAGAAGTAATAGGTGGTGCTGTAGGTGGTGGAGTGGGAGGTGCTGTCACCACTAAAGGTGAAGGTCAAGCTGGTGCCGTGATTGGTGGTGCTGCAGGTGGTGCAACAGGTGCTGTTGTTGGACGTAAGGTAAGTGGTAGCAGCACTGGTGCAGTCATCGGCGCAGGTGTAGGCGGTGCAGGTGGTGCGGTAGTAGGTAAGGTGATTGCTGAGCCAGGAAAGTCTTCTGGACATAACAACTACAAGCGACACCATAAACATAAACGCGGCAGGGGGCATGCTTATGGGCATGACAAACATTAGATAACCACGAAGATTAACAAGGTTAGCCAAATAAAACGCCCCAGTTTGAACTGGGGCGTTTTATTTGGAGCTGAGCCTAAGCTAATTACTTAGTTTTTGCTTTTGTATCAACTGCCGGTGATTTATCAGTTTTTGCGGTTTTTTTCGTTTCTGCGGCAGCTTTTTTATCTGCGGCATTTTTAGCAGCCTTAGCTTTTTTGGCAGCTTTTTTCTCATCTGCTACAGCTTTTTTATCGGCTTTAGTTGTGTCTACTATTTTAGCTGCTGGTTTGGCTTCTGTTGTTACTCCGTCAGCTTTAGCTGGTTTTTCATCTTTCATGTCTTTTTTAGTTTTAGATTCTTTGACTTCTTTAGTATCGGCTGTTTTTCCGCTAGAAGCAGCTTTTTCTGACCCAACTGCTTTAGTATCTTTAGCTGGTGCGGTTTTTGCTTCTTTGGCTTTCATTTCTTTAGCGGGTTTGCTTTCAACCGGTGTTGCAACTGTGGTTTTACCACTTACAGATACCTCTTTACGCACGTTTTCTAGTGTAATTGCACCAATACCATCTACTTTTTCAAGTTCATCGACAGTTTTGAAGCCGCCATTTTTCTTACGATAATCAATAATTGCTTGAGCTTTTACTGGGCCAATACCATTTAGACTTTCAAGTTCAGCTTGTGTGGCTGTGTTGAGATTAACGCCAGCTAATGCGCTAAGACTAAAACTTAAAAAGGTAACTAATGCTAATAACATTTTTTTCATATTAATTCTCCGAGGTTTTGAAACTAAAAATTAACTAATTTATTGTTTTGATTATTAAACAATTCGGCGCGTATCATAGCTCAAGTAATCCGTATATTACAAATCGTTATTGCAATTTAAGACTCCACCATGCCACGCCAAAGCTTACATCAACATTACAGCATTGAATTAACACATTCAGAATAAATAGCTTCCAATGCCTTAAGCGGCTCGACTGCTTGCGTGATTGGCCTACCGATAACAAGGTAGTTTGAACCCATACTTAGGGCATCTGCAGGGGTGACGACGCGTGATTGATCATCTTGGTTGACATTTGCAGGACGTATACCTGGGGTCACTAAACAGAAATCATTGCCTAGCAGGGTACGTAGTGTGCGCGCTTCAAGCGCTGAACATACAACGCCGTCTAAACCAGCTTGCTGTGTTAGCTTGGCAAGGTTGAGTACATGGGTTGCCAAGTTTGTTGTAATACCAATTTGATTTAACCCAGCTTGATTCATGCTGGTAAGCACTGTGACTGCAATTAATAGTGGTTTTGTATCGCTATCTTGGACAGCTTGATGTGCTGCTTGCATCATTTCCAACCCACCACTGGCATGCACATTGAGCATCCATACACCTAAGTTGCTTGCGGCTGTGCAAGCTTTTGCCACGGTATTTGGAATATCATGAAATTTTAAATCTAAAAACACGCCAAAATTTGCACGGGTCAATTCTTCAATAAGTTTTGGCCCTGCTGCGGTAAAAAGCTCTTTACCAACTTTTAGCCGACAAAGTGCAGGATCTAATTGACGGACTAGTTTGAGCGCGCTTTCGGCGTTAGCATAATCAAGGGCGACAATGATTTTTGGATCAATAGTATTGTTGTTTAGAGTTGATTGATTTTTTATTGTCATTTGTTTATGTTCATTCATATCAAACAGTAGTGGGTTCAGCAGGCAATGCTTCCCATGCGTTACAGGCCGGACATTGCCAGTGGTGATACTTGGCCTTAAAACCACATTGCTCACAATAATATGCAGTTCTGTTGCCGATTGCATGGCGTACTGCTTGTTGCATTAACTGAGTATCCTGTTGATTTGTGTTTTGCTGACTATTGGTTTCTACAATCGCCCGTGCTTGTAATAACTGGTCAAGGGTGTTCAAACTAGGTTTTTTAATTAATTCGTTGCGTGCTAACTGAGCCGCGCTTGTCGCGCCTTCTTCAGCTAGTGTTGCTTCGTACAATACGTTGAGCAATGAAGGTAGCTTATAGGTTTGCAGATAAGTCTGTAATAAGTTTAAGCCATCTGAGGTTTGGTTCAGGGCGCGATAACTACCCAGTAATTTTGGGGCAATTAAGCCCAGGTATTCAGGTTTTTGAAACTCAATGCGCTTCCAAGTAGAAATAGCCGCTTTGTGTGCATCGGCCTCGAACTCTAAATCACCCAATAAGACATTGGCTCGTACACAGTTTTTATTAGCATTCAGTGCTTGGTCCAGTTCAAATCTGGCGGTATGAGTATCATTCGCTAATTTAGATTTAACGGCCATTTCGCAGTAATAATGCGAGATTTCAATACGAAACGGTACGCCAGAAAGCCGTTCTAATTCGGTTGCAGCTTTAACTGCACGTTCCCATTCACGTTCACGCACGTAGATTTCGAGCAGCGCGCGAAGGGCAGGCTGGCGATAACGGTCATCATCTAGTGATTCAAACAGTTCTTCTGCGCGGTCAAGCAAGCCAGCCTTTAGGTAGTCTTGAGCAAGCTCGGCAGTTACTGCAAGTTTTTGTTGCGGTTCGAGTTCTTTTTTTTCAAGCAGATTTAAGTGTAGATGAATAGCGCGATCTACTTCACCACGCCTTCTAAACAGGCTGCCCAATGCAAAATGTAGTTCAAGTGAATCGGTATTAGCTTGTACTGCCTCGGTAAAAGCTTCAATAGCTTTGTCGTGTTGATCGGTGATGAGGAAATTTAAGCCTTTAAAATAGGCTGCAGGTAAGGTAGTGGACTCAGCGAGCAGCTGTTTAAGGTCTACTCGTGCAGCCAGCCAGCCAAGGCTGAAAAACAGTGGCAGTGCTAATAACCACCAAAATTCAAATTCCATGATGCTTCACTTTGTTATAAAGGTAATTTAATTTGAAATGACTCACGTTGACTGAGTTAAGCATTAAATGATGATATTGCATATTGTGTAATTTTAGCTTAAATCAGTGAATATGTAAGGCTTTCGGCGTTGCTGATGTATTAATACAATAAAAAACGGCAGCTGGAAGCTGCCGTTTTTTTAGAACTTAAAACATTCAAACTTAAAGCAAGAGCTGTTGGCCAAACCCTTTATTCAGAAGAATTTAACCCAGGTCCACACGCTCACGTAACTCTTTGCCAGCCTTAAAGTGAGGTACGTGTTTTTCTGGCACCTGTACTTTACTGCCAGTTTTAGGATTACGACCCAAACGAGGTGGACGGTAATTTAAGCTAAAGCTTCCAAAGCCACGTATCTCAATGCGCTCGCCAGTGGCAAGGTTATCAGACATTGCATCTAAAATCGCCTTTACAGACAGTTCAGCGTCTTTCACAACTAATTGCGGAAAACGCTCTGCCAGTAAGGTAATTAGCTCAGATTTTGTCATGCTCATATGCCTCTTGTTGGATACACACTAATTTTCACTATCAAGCTTATTTCTTGCTGTCTAATTTGGCTTTTAATAAAGCGCCAAGGTTGGTTGTGCCAGCAGTTGCACCATCATTAGGTACTTGTGGCGCAACATCTTTAGTTTTAGCAGATTTAGCTTTAGGCTTAGCTTCTACTTTATCATCAGTGGCAGCACCAGAAGGATCAGCAGATAGTTGTTTTACACCTAGTGAAATACGCTCTTTTTCTACATCAATTGCCAAGATAACTGCTTGTAATTCGTCACCTTTTTTGAAGTTACGAATCGCTTCTTCGCCAGTTTGTGACCAAGATAAATCTGATAGATGTACAAGGCCATCAATGCCACCTGGCAGGCCAATAAATACGCCAAAGTCAGTGATTGATTTGATTTGACCTGAAACTTTGTCACCTTTGTGATGTGTTGCAGAAAATTCATCCCATGGGTTTGCTTGACATTGTTTCATGCCCAATGAAAGGCGACGACGCGCTTCATCAATTTCAAGAATCATCACTTCTACTTCATCACCTAGTTGTGCAAGTTTGCCTGGGTGAATGTTTTTGTTGGTCCAATCCATTTCAGATACGTGAACTAAACCTTCGATACCTGGCTCGATTTCAACAAATGCGCCGTAGTCAGTCAAGTTTGAAACTTTACCAAATAAGCGTGTGCTTACTGGGTAGCGGCGTGTTAGTGCAACCCATGGGTCATCGCCTAATTGTTTAATACCTAGTGAAACACGGTTTTTTTCTTGATCGAATTTCAAGATTTTAGCTTCAACTTCTTCGCCTACTGTTAACACTTCTGATGGGTGCTTAACACGACGCCATGCCAAATCAGTGATATGCAGTAAACCATCAATGCCGCCCAAATCAACGAACGCGCCGTAGTCAGTAATGTTTTTAACGATACCTTTTACAACAGCGCCTTCAGCTAACGTGCCCATCAGAGCATCGCGGTCTGCGCCCGCGCTAACTTCCATTACAGCACGGCGTGAAACAACGATGTTGTTGCGTTTGCGGTCAATTTTAATTACTTTTAAGTCACACTCTTTATTTTCAAATGGAGTTGTGTCTTTTACTGGGCGTACATCAACCAATGAGCCAGGCAAGAATGCCATGATGCCGTTTACAGATACACGTAAGCCACCTTTAACTTTGCCGCTGACAAAACCCTTGATGATGCGGCCTTCGTTCATTGCATCTTCCAGGTCTAGCCATGTTTCCATGCGTTTTGCTTTTTCGCGTGAAAGTAATGTTGAGCCAAAGCCGTCTTCTAGCTTTTCAATCAACACTTTTACAAAGTCGCCTACTTTAACTTCAAGCTCGCCTTGAGCGTTGTGGAATTCAGTAGCTGCGATAACGCTTTCAGATTTAAGACCTGCATTAACGATTACGTGATCTTGGTCAACAGAAATAACCTCAGCGGTGATTACTTCACCAGAACGCATTTCTTGGTGAACTAAGCTTTCTTCAAAAAGCGCAGCAAAAGATTCCATGGGTGAAGCAGTAGATTTAGAAGTAGAAGCCATTAAATAATATTACCTAAAAAATAATCCCACCTAGCAGTGGGGTAATTAAAAAAACTGCGAATCAATGTGATGCACAGACGAAAAAAATTTACTAAATTTCAAAGAATAGAATTATAACTAAAACATTGAAAAATAAAAGACTATTTGTAAATTTTATGCTGATAATTTTGTAAAATATCTTTCACTGCTTCTGAAATGCTTAAATTATCGGTTTCTAGCAAAACTGCATCATTTGCCATTACTAATGGTGCGCTTGCTCTATTTTTGTCTCTAGCGTCACGTTCTTGTAAATCCAGCAAAATATCACCATAGTTAGCAGGTTGATTTTTATTTAACAACTGTTGGTAGCGGCGCGTGGCACGAACCTCTGTGGACGCTGTAAGAAAAACCTTTAATTGCGCGCTTGGAAATATCACTGTACCCATATCTCGACCATCTGCAACCAAGCCAGGCGCTCGGCAAAAACTATGCTGTAAACTTAGCAGGGCAGCCCGTAGCTGCGCATGAATGGCTACTTTTGATGCGCCTTTACCTATGGCTTCAGTGCGAATTTCATTGGTAATATCTTGGTTATTTAAAAAAACTTTTTCGTTACCAAATTCAATCGTGAGCGTTTTTGCACATTCAGCAACGGCTTTCGTGTCATCCCAATCAATATTTTTTTGTTGCGTTGCAAACGCCACAATGCGATAAAGCGCACCGGAATCTAAATAATGAAAACCAAGTTGCGCCGCAACCAATTGGGCAACCGTGCCTTTGCCTGAAGCGGAAGGGCCATCTATTGCTATAACAGGAATTGAATTGTTCATGGCTTCACGATTTCTGAAAAGCGTTGAAAATAATCGGGAAAGGTTTTATTAACGCATTTTGGGTCGTTAATGGTAATCGGCACGCCGCCTAACGAAACTAGTGAAAAGCACATCGCCATGCGGTGGTCATCATAGGTATCAATTACCGCATTTTGGGTGAGCTTGGCAGGGGATGTGATTTTGATGAAATCTGACCCTTCAACAACAATCGCGCCCACTTTACGCAATTCGGTTGCCATTGCCGTGAGTCTGTCAGTTTCTTTTACGCGCCAACTGGCGATATTTCTGAGTGTGGTCGTGCCATCAGCAAATAAGGCGACAATCGCTAAGGTCATCGCGGCGTCGGGGATGTGGTTGCAGTCGAGGTCGATTGCTTTGATTTTAGCGGCTTTGTGAGAGGCAATATAGTTTTCACCATACTCAATGTTGCCGCCCATCATAGCAAGCGCTTCGGCAAAGCGTACGTCACCTTGTATACTATGTTGGCCTATACGATCCACACGGACATTGCCGCTTATCACGCCAGCCGCCAAGAAATATGAAGCACTCGAAGCATCGCCTTCAACATATATTTCTTTTGGACTAACATATTTGCTGTTGGCTTCGACGGTAAAGCGCTGCCAGCCTTCACGCCGCACAATTACGCCAAATTTAGCCATTAAATTGAGCGTAATTTCTATGTAGGGTTTGGAAATTAATTCGCCAACTACTTCAATGGTGACTCGTTGCTTGGTTAGTGGCAAGGCCATTAGTAGCGCGGTTAAAAACTGACTAGAAACATCACCACGTATTTTTAACGGCTCGCTTAAATTTAGCGTTGCAGGAGTTATTTTTAGTGGAGGAAAGCCTTTGTTCTCTAAGCAATCAATTTGAGCGCCTGCTTGGAGTAAGGCATCCACCAAATCGCCAATGGGTCGCTCGTGCATACGTGGCACACCAGACAATTTGTAATTGCCATTAGAAAAAGCCAGCGCAGCAGTGAGCGGCCTAAACGCCGTGCCAGCATTACCTAAAAATAAATCAGCGTTTTTATTAGGAAAGTCTCCGCTGCAGCCAGTCACGCGCCATGCGTTTTCGGCAAAGTTTACTAACTTAACGCCCAGTTTTTCTAAGGCCTCTAACATGCGCGCGGTATCGTCAGATGCTAATAAATCACGAATTTCTGTAGTGCCAGTCGCAAGTGCAGCGAGCAATAAAGTGCGGTTTGAAATGCTTTTAGAGCCGGGTAAGGTCATGTGACCTTCAGCGTGGCTGGCGGCGGGGAGGGTTAATTGTTCTATATTGCTTGGTTGTTCCATAGTGACTTCTTTTTTTATATTTTAGATTGTCATTCCGTGCTAGACACGGAATCCAGCGACTTTAACGCCACTAGATTCCGACTTTCGTCGGATGACGAGAAGCCCAGGTATTACGGGCAACACTGGCGCGCTCAAACAGAGCTTGTAGGCCGGCAGCGTCTTCATTCTGCAGCATGGTTTGTAATGTTGAGAGTTCAGATTGATAGGCATTTAACTCAATTAGCAATGCGTTTTTATTGGCTAAGCTAATGTCGCGCCACATTTCGGGGTGGCTGCCCGCAATGCGGGTAAAGTCTCTAAAGCCGCTGGCAGCAAAGCCAAATAACTGTGCTGCGTTGGGGCGCGCTGCGATGTCATCCACCAATGCAAAAGCCAGTAGGTGCGGTAAATGGCTCACGGCGGCAAATATACTGTCGTGCGTTTCAGCAGGCATCTCGCTTACTTGAGCACCACAGGCTTGCCAAAGTTGGGTCGCTATTAGAATGGCTTGTTTATTTGTTTCAGTCGTAGGTGTTAGCACTACATTTTTATTGACATATAAATCAGCAGTGGCCGCCGTTACACCACTTTTTTCAGCGCCAGCAATCGGGTGGCCGCCAATAAACTGGTTAAACTGTTCGCCTAAAATTTCCTGTGCACAGCGCAGAACATCACTTTTAGTGCTGCCTGCATCTGTAATCACGGTATGTGCACTCAAATGCGGTTTGATAGAAGTGAGTATTGCGGGAGTTTGTGCCACAGGTGCAGCAATCAACACTATGTCTGCATCTTTTAGCGCATGGGCAATGTCGATGGTTACAACATCGATCACACCTAAATCCAGCGCAGTTTGCAAGCTATTCTGGCTGCGACCAACGCCAACGATTTGCGTGGCACGACCTGCTTTTTTCAAAGCAAGTGCAACCGAGCCGCCAACCAGTCCTACACCAAAGATCACTAATTTTTTCAAGGTAGGTATATTCTAAAATTCGATAGTGGTGATTGTAACATTGTTGGAATTGACAGATTGAGGCCGATTTTCTTTTTGCTTGGCTAAACTGACGATAATTTACTTGATCCATTCGTCATTGATTAATTTTTCCTGTGGCTTAAATTTTTGTTTATAAGCCATTTTTGGGCTGTCTTTAATCCAGTAACCTAGATACAAATAGGGCAGGTTGAAGCTTTTGGCCCATTCGATTTGCCATAGTATGTTATACGTGCCATAACTGGCACGCTTGGTAGGGGTGCCGTAACCAGCACATTTTATCGAGTTACCATGACTCGTTTTAGCATCGCCAGTATCGTAGAAGGTATAAACGGCTGAAATACCATCTTGCACAATATCAATCACGCTGACCATTTTGAGTTGATCGCCTTCTTTAAACTCAACCAATACGCTTTCTACATTGGTTTGGCATAAAAAGTTTCGGTATTGCTCGGCATCGTCTTGGTCAGGCTTGTCTTCTTGATTTAACTCTTCATTAGCGTGCCGCGCTTCCTGGTAGGCAGCGTAGAGCGCATAATGCTCCTCATAAAACGCCACAGGCAGAATAGTGGTAGTGAGATTTTGATGTTGTTTGTAAGCGCGCTTTTGACTGCGGCTGGGTACAAAGTCTTGCAGAACGACCCTTACAGGCACGCACTCTTGGCAATTTTCGCAATGGGGCCTGTAGGCAAACTTGCCGCTGCGTCTGAAGCCTTGTTGTATGAGGTCGCTATAAACAACGGAATCAATTAAATGTTGGGGTGAGGCGATTAAACTTTGTGCGAGTTTGTTGGGTAGGTAGCCGCATGTGTAACCTGTTGTCACGTAAAATTGTAGCTTGTGTAAGGATGGTTCGCTTGGCAAGGTCATAGCAAAATTATAAACCTAAATATTGTCATTGCGGGCTAGACCCGCAATCTTGTTTAATTTACGAGATTCTGACATGTGTCAGAATGACAGAAGACGTGTTAAATGGCTTGTAAGTTAGCTTTCGTCCGCATTAATAATTGCTTAATAAAATCATCCCGCCCAATCTCCCTCGCACCAAAGCTCGCTAAATGTGCTGTTTTCATTTGGCAATCTATCATGCCAACGCTTTCATTTTTCAATCTTAGTACCAGCATGACAAAGGCAACTTTTGAGGCATCTGTTACGTGGTGAAACATGCTTTCGCCGTAAAACATTTTGCCAATTTTAACACCGTAGCAACCGCCTACCAGCTTGTTATCAAGCCAGCATTCGGCGCTTATTGCATAGCCTGCGTCATGCATAGTGCAGTAAGCATCAATGATGTCTTCGGTAATCCAAGTACTGTTAATCAAAGTGCCTTGCCGAGTTTCGCGTGGCGTATTGCTACAGGCGGTAATCACTTCACGAAAAGAGGTATTAAAGCGTATTTCAAATGCGTTGTTCTTAAGTGTTTTTTTAAGCGAGCTTGAAATTTTTAATTCATCTGGGAATAACACCATACGTGGATCAGGGCTCCACCACATAATAGGTTCGCCATCGCTGAACCAAGGGAATATTCCTTGTTGGTAAGCCGCCAAAAGACGTGTGAGTGACAAATCGCCACCAATCGCGATTAAGCCGTTAGGTTCTGTCAGGGCATGAAAAAGTGGCGGAAAATCGCAGTCACCATCTATGCTTGCGACAAGACCATTAGGTAGTTGATAGTAAGCGTGGCTCATATTCTATTCAACAACAATTAACATTCACAGGCCAGTGCTACTTACGCTCACGTAACACAACCGCCGCAGGCCATTCCTGTAACTGCATGTGGTTTGGCTAACATCATTATTGTGGCGTGAGAGTTACTTGTAGCTGATTGCCCTGTACTTTGAAATCAGAAGGTTGGTAAGTGGTGTTGCCCATTTTCAGGTCGTCTGCCTTAAGTGTATACAAGGGTATGTCTTGCAACGTCTCACTGTCGAGTTGCCTGGTAAGCGCGTTTAAGAATTCGTTAGATTTGCTATCAAGCCCATCTAAATTAAGTGATTCAATTTTTATTTGTGATAATACCACTGAGTTAGTAGCGGCATCATAACGCGGTAAGCCGGAAATACGTGCTTGCCCTTTAATCGCATCGCCAAAAGGGTTTTTTATGTTGGCGTCTAGTTGCGTGCTGAGTCTGTTAGTTGTAGCGTCTAGCTTAACTAAGGGATTGCTCAATTGCATATCAAATACTTTGAGCAGGGTGATTGGTACGCCGAGCTTTTCAGCGAGCCTGGTTTGTATGTCCGCTTCTGAAATGCTGACGGTGCGGGGGCCATGCGTACTGCAGGCAGCAAGTGTTAAAGCCAATACTGTCACGCAGGTTCTAAAGAGGTTTTTAACGTTTAGGTATCGAGTTAAATTTAACATGAAGGTCTTAAATGTAAGTGATTAGGTAGAAATTCTGTTAAGTTTAACGTTATTTTTGAAGCCAGGTTAACCAAACTTTAATCACTTAAAAAATTACAGAAAAAAGTATTTATTATCAAACTATTAGCGCGCATATAATCAATACTGACAATTTCAATCGAAAGGCAAAAAATGCAATATCTTATTATGAAATATCTGATTACCGCTGGCGTGGTAGTGCTGGTATCAGAGTTTGCAAAACGCAGTGATAAATTGGGTGGGCTAGTCGCCGCTTTGCCTATGGTCACAGTACTCACGCTTATTTGGCTTTATGTGGAACAGCAACCGCTAAGCAAAATTGCTAATCATGCTTACTATACATTTTGGTATGTGCTGCCTACCTTGCCTATGTTTTTGCTTTTTCCTTATTTATTACCAAAATGGGGCTTTGTACTGACGTTAATAACTTGCGTGATATTCACCATGCTGGTCTTTTTGGTGTTTGCTATTGTGGTGAAACAATTCGGTGTAGACCTATTGTAAGTAGGGTTTCTACAACTACTATTTTTTTAGAAAAATCTTCTTAATCATACAATTAGCGCGTAAAATGCGCGGACTTCATCCCTCATAGTAGAAATCTTGGAACAATATTCAACAATGTTAGTAAAGCCGATTTATACCTATCGTCCGTACTGGGCGAAGCGGTTTGGTGCTGCGCCAATTCTGCCGATGAATCGCGCCGAGATGGATGCGCTCGGGTGGGATAGTTGCGACATCATTTTGATTACGGGCGATTGTTATATTGACCACCCAAGCTTCGGAATGGCGCTAGTAGGGCGCTTGTTAGAAGCCCAAGGTTTCCGCGTGGGCATTATTGCGCAGCCTGATTGGCAAAATGCCAATGCCTTTAAGGCGTTAGGCAAGCCAAATCTGTATTTTGGCGTAACCGCTGGCAATATGGATAGCATGGTGAACCGCTACACAGCCGATAGAAAAATAAGAAGTGATGATGCTTACACGCCAGATGCAGCGCCTGACAAACGGCCAGACCGCGCGGTTTTAGTATATAGCCAACGTTGCCGTGAGGCTTATTCGGATGTGCCATTGGTGATTGGCAGCATCGAGGCTAGCTTGCGCCGTATTGCACACTACGATTATTGGAGTGACAAAGTTCGCCGCAGTATTTTGGTGGATTCTAAAGCCGATATTTTGCTTTATGGTAATGCCGAACGCGCCCTGATTGAGTTGAGTCATCGACTCGCCAAAGGTGAAAAAGTGGCGGATATTCAGGATATACGCGGCACGGCTTTTTTGCGTAAGCGTATTCCAGAGGGCTGGAGTGAAATTGAAAGCACTAAGCTAGATCGTCCAGGCGCGGTTGATAAGCCTGTAGACCCATATGAAATGAAGTTGGGTAAAGCCGATGCCGGTTGTGCAACTGCAGATGCTAATGCTAATGCTAAAACAGTATTGGCAGAAGGCACAAAAGCGATCGAGATTGTGCGCAAACCTAAAGCGGATAGAGCCAAACAGGTAGTACGTTTACCTGACTATGAAGCCGTAGCCCGAGACCCTGTTTTGTATGCGCATGCTTCTCGAGTATTGCACTTAGAAGCTAATCCTGGCAATGCACGTGCACTAGTGCAAAAGCACGGTGACCGTGAAGTTTGGTTGAATCCACCACCGATTCCGCTCACCACCAAAGAGATGGATTACGTGTATGACATGCCGTATGCGCGTAAGCCACATCCAGTGTATAAAGATGCAAAAATTCCCGCGTGGGAGATGATTCGTTTTAGCGTTAATATCATGCGCGGTTGTTTTGGCGGTTGCACGTTTTGCAGTATTACCGAACACGAAGGCCGCATTATTCAAAGCCGTAGTGAGGCCAGTATCTTAAAAGAAGTAGAAGAAATTCGCGATAAAGTCGAAGGTTTCACTGGCGTGATTTCTGACCTTGGCGGACCCACTGCCAATATGTACCGTATTGCTTGCAAGAGTGAAACGATTGAAAACTCTTGTCGCAAAATGAGTTGTGTATACCC
>CXWL01104103.1_pt1 | contig 46907 bp, 38 predicted proteins | sample 590931 | NCBI WGS metagenome assembly CXWL01 (sample SAMEA3498368, study PRJEB10139) | groundwater metagenome | biome: water well; material: biofilm material | place: Germany | collected 2015-04-27 | reverse complement strand
GCGGGAAACGGATGATGATCGAGCAATGCGGCGGGCGGACACCATCCGGCGGCGGCTTGGGTGGGGCGCGGGGATAGCGAACCCGGAAGGCGGCAAACCCAAGGGGATGCACTGGCGCACTTTTGAACGGCTGAAAGCCGAGCATGATGCTTTCGTGAATATCTCGCTGATGGGCACGGCACGGTGGCTTGGGCTACGGAATATCAAAATTCTCTAATAGTCGAATCTCGCGCGCGAGTGTTGAAAGCCGGGCGGAGGCTCGTTACAGCGCGGGCTGACGAGTGTTGAGTGCCAGCATTCTATGTTGAGGGATGTTGAGGTCTCACTGTTGCGAGCAGCAACTATGCGGTTTGCCTGCCAACCCATTTTCTGCGACGCGCTGTAAAGCCCAGCAACCCAAGACCGGCCAGCAACATGGCGTAAGCTTCGGGCTCTGGGACGGCTGCTGGAACTGGGGGGTTGGTGGCTATTACGGGGCTGATTATAAGGCTCGTTATGCTCATAAACCCGTGGTCTATTGCATTGGTGGAGTCCCAGTAGCTAGAGGGGCCATTGCCGCCGATACCCCACCAACCGTAACCCAAGTTACCTGCGTTCTGAGTAACCAACTTAAACCATGCTCCACCAGTGCTAGTGAATGTCCACTCTTTATGGTTGAACGTCGTCGGATTCGGTGTCGGTGATGTGTAAATGGACGATATATTTCCAAAGCCTGTAACGCTACCCTCAGGCTGATTAAATCGAGCGAATTCATCCGATAATGTTCCTGACCAACCCACCAAGCTGGTTGTAATTGGCTGGTTTATCAGAGAGTAAATCAAGCCATTTGCGTAGTATGGTTGATATGTTTGCTCTGCGTCATCAAACTTAAAGCTAAAACTGAATGTGTCGCCCACCTTTACTGGCGTGTTGAGGAATTCAGGTCGCTTGCCGCTTATGTAACCTGAAAGCTCAATGGTCATAATTGCAGCATTCGCTGAATGAGCCACGCCGATACCCATCAAAATGAGTGTTGCGCAGATGGTGAATGATGGAGTGAGTTTTGTCATGTGCCTGACCTCCCGTTTTTTTTGTAAGTTTCGAGTATGCACCGTGACAGAGTTCGTCAGCCTTGTCTATTGTACTTTGGTACAGGTGCGAGAGCCGAAAGGCCAACGCCTTGTTAGTGTATCTTCGCCACTGCCTCTTCCACCCGCTCCACCGCGATGACCCCATGCCGCCAGAAATAGTCCAGCGGTTTTTTATTTGTGGAAATGATGCCCCAAACCAGCCTGATTGAAAAAGTGTGGTGATATATTGGTGACATGGCGTATGGTTAGCAGGTAAAGAAAAAGGTCTGCATCGCTGCAAGCCTTGTCTTTGTTGGTAGGTCGTGCCAGATTCGAACTGGCGACCAACGGATTAAAAGTCCGCTGCTCTACCGGCTGAGCTAACGACCCGCACCCCGGAAAATCGGGAAGCGCGCATTATACGGATTAGCCGCCCACTGTCAACGTGAAGCCTTGTTTATCGCAATTTTTCGTGTCTTTCATGGGCAATTGAGTTTTTAAGGTCCAGTGTTATTGCTCCGGCAAATATTGCCCCCAGCGCATATAATCCGCGCCTGTCGTTTTCCAGAAACATAGCGGTGAAGAATTCAGGGCTGGCAACCGTGGCGCAACTGCGCGAATTTGACGAGATCGTGGATGTACGCACGCCTTCCGAGTTCGCGGAAGATCACATCCCCGGCGCGCTCAATTGCCCGGTATTGAGCGACGAGGAGCGTGCGCGCGTCGGCACGCTGTACCAGCAGCACTCCCCCTTTGAAGCGAGGAAAATCGGCGCGGTGCTGGTCGCGCGCCACATCGCGCGCCACATCGAAACGCGCTGGCTGGACAAGCCCAAATCCTGGCACCCGCTCGTCTACTGCTGGCGCGGCGGTCAGCGCAGCGGGGCGATGACGCACATCCTGCGCCAGATCGGCTTCGCCGCCGAGAAGCTCGACGGCGGTTACAAGAGCTACCGCCACCACGTGTTGCAACAGCTTCAAGCGTTGCCGCCCCAATTCTCCTTCCGCGTGGTGTGCGGGCTGACCGGCAGCGGCAAGAGCCGCCTGCTGGCCGCCTTGCAGCAGGCGGGCGCGCAGGTGCTGGATCTGGAAGAAATCGCGCGGCATCGCGGCTCGGTGCTGGGCGACGTGCCGGAAACGGCGCAGCCGACGCAAAAAAACTTTGACAGCCAGGTGCTTGCACGGCTGGAATCCTTTGATCCCGCCGTTCCGGTGCTTGTCGAATCCGAGAGCAAGAGGATAGGCCAGTTGCGCGTGCCGGACGCGCTGATCGCGGCGATGTGGGAAAGCCCCTGCCTGCGGCTGGATGCGGCGACGGAGCTGCGCGTGGCGCTGCTGCGCGAAGATTACGCCCATTTCCTGCGCGCCCCCGCCCTGCTGCACCAGCAGCTCGAACGCCTGAAGGGCTTATACCCCGGCGAGCTGCTGGAACACTGGCGGTCATTGTGCGAAGCGCGTAAATGGGATGAGTTCATCGCCGAACTGCTGGAGCAGCACTACGACCCGGCTTACGGCAAATCCATACGCGGCCATTACCGGCATTACGACGAAGCGCACCGCCTCACCCTCAACGCGTTGAGCGAAAAAGACTTTCGCGCGTTGGCCGACGAGGCGCTTGCCTTGTCCGGCAAATTTATCAACAATGGCGACACTGTTTAAGGAATCTTCATGCTTGGTCAAGTGATAGACGATTTTGAGTTGCCCGCCACCGGCGAAACGACTTTCAAGCTTTCTGCCGCGCGCGGCAAGCCGCTGGTGATTTATTTCTACCCCAAGGACAATACGCCGGGCTGCACCGCAGAAAGCCAGCAATTCCGTGACCTCTACCCGGATTTCCGGAAGGAGGGTTGCGAGGTGATCGGCGTCTCGCGCGACAGCATCCCCTCGCACGAAAAATTCAAGGCCAGGTTCACGCTGCCGTTCGCCTTGCTGGCGGACGAGGAAGAAACGGTGTGCATGCAGTTCGGCGTGATCAAACAAAAGAACCTGTACGGCAAGCAGGTGCGCGGCATCGAGCGCAGCACCTTCGCGCTCGACCGCAACGGCGCGCTGTGCCGCGAATGGCGCGGCGTCAAGGCGGACGGCCACGCCCGCGAGGTATTGCAGTTCGTTCAAACTCTCAAAGATTCCTGAGGAACACCATGCCCCCCCGCAAAGCAGCAGCAACCTCCCCAGCCACCAACGGGCAAGCCCGTTCCACTCTCCCCGGTACTCTGGGTGAAACAACTAGCCATTCAGAAACCGCAGCCAAGCCTGCCCTGAGCGCAGTCGAAGGGTCGCCGGTTATCCCGCAAGCGGGCGAGGGGGGCAAAGCCTCGCTACGCGAGCCTCAAGTTAAATTGTTCGTGCTGGATACCAACGTGCTGATGCACGACCCGACCAGCCTGTTCCGCTTCGAAGAACATGACATCTACCTGCCGATGTTCGTGCTGGAAGAGTTGGATAACGGCAAAAAAGGCATGTCCGAAGTCGCGCGCAACGCCCGCCAGGCGAGCCGCTTTCTCGACACCATCGTCAGTGAAACTGCGCACGACATCGGCCAGGGCATCCCGCTGCAAACGCAAAGCAGCCAGGCTGCCAGCGGGCGACTGTTCCTGCAAACCCAGTTCATCGCTCACGAATTGCCTCCCACGCTGGAGCACGGCAAAGCCGACAACGCCATTCTCGGAGTGATGCTGTTCCTGCAAAAACAGCAGCCCAGGCGTGCGGTAATCCTGGTCAGCAAAGACATCAACATGCGCATCAAGGCGCGCGCGCTGGGGTTGTCCGCGCAGGATTATTTCAACGACAAGGTGCTGGAAGACACCGACCTGCTGTACAGCGGGGTGCTGGCGCTACCGCAGGATTTCTGGGATAAACATGGCACCGACATGAAATCCTGGCAACAGGGAGGCCACACTTTTTACGAAATCAAAGGCCCGCTTTGCCGCGATCTGCTGGTGAACCAGTTTGTTTACCAGGAAAACGGCGGCAACCCGATCTATGCCGTGGTAACCGCGCAGGACGGCAACACCGCCATGCTGCGCACGCTGACCGACTACACCCACCACAAAAACGCCATCTGGGGCATCACCGCGCGCAACCGCGAGCAGAATTTCGTGCTCAACCTGCTGATGAATCCGGAGATAGATTTCGTCACCCTGCTCGGCCAGGCGGGCACCGGCAAGACATTGCTGACGCTGGCCGCTGGGCTGATGCAGACGCTGGAGCACAAGCTGTATTCGGAAATCATCATCACCCGCGTCACCGTGCCGGTCGGTGAAGACATCGGCTTCCTGCCGGGCACCGAAGAAGAAAAAATGTCGCCCTGGATGGGTTCGCTGGACGACAATCTGGACGTGCTCAACAAGCCGGACGAGGAAAGCGGCGAGTGGGGCCGCGCCGCAACGCGCGACCTGATCCGCAGCCGCATCAAGATCAAATCGCTCAACTTCATGCGCGGGCGCACCTTCCTCAACAAATACCTCATCATTGATGAGGCGCAAAACCTCACCCCGAAACAGATGAAGACGCTGATCACGCGCGCCGGCCCCGGCACCAAGGTGGTATGCATGGGCAACGTCGCGCAGATAGACACGCCCTACCTCACCGAGGGCAGCTCCGGCCTGACCTACGTGGTGGATCGCTTCAAGGGCTGGGCGCACAGCGGGCACGTCACGCTGATGCGCGGCGAACGCTCGCGCCTGGCCGACTATGCGGGCGAAGTGCTGTAAAAGAAAGAATCTATCACCATGAAAATCCTGTTTGATCTGTTCCCCGTCATCCTGTTTTTTGCCGTCTTCAAACTATTCGACATCTATGCCGCAACGGCAGCGGCGATTGCCGCCACTCTGGTGCAAATCGGCTGGGTAAAATGGCGGCACGGCAAGGTGGACACCATGCTGCTGGTGAGCTTCGCCATCATCGCCGTATTCGGCGGCGCGACGCTGCTGCTGCACGACGAAACCTTCATCAAGTGGAAACCCACCATCCTGTACTGGGTGTTCGCCGCCGTGCTGATTTTTTCCAACCTGCTGTTCAAGAAAAACCTGATGCGCGCGCTATTGCAGGAAAAGCTCGCGCTGCCGCACCGGATCTGGAACCACGTCAACTTGAGCTGGGCCATGTTTTTTGCCGTGCTCGGAGCCCTTAATCTGTATGTCGCGTTCAATTACTCCACCGATGCCTGGGTCAACTTCAAGCTGTTCGGCGCGACCGGCCTGATGCTGGTATTCGTGCTGCTGCAAGGCATGGCGATATCGAAATATGTGGAAGAAGACAAGGAGCAGAACTGATGCTTACCCTCTCCACAATCCTCTCCCGCTTTGCGGGAGAGGAAGCAACCGTAACCAAGGGTTTTTGATGTTATACGCCATCATCGGCGAAGATGCTCCGGGCAGTTTGGAACAACGCCTCGCCACCCGCCCCGCGCACGTGGCACGGCTCCAGGTTTTACAGGACGAAGGCCGCCTGCTGCTGGCCGGCCCCTTCCCCGCAGTGGATGCGGTTGATCCGGGCAGCGCGGGTTTTTCCGGCAGCCTGATCGTGGCAGAATTCGCTGCTCTGGAAGATGCGGAGGGCTGGGCGCGAAACGACCCCTACCTGGCCGCAGGAGTGTACGTTGAAGTGACCGTCAAGCCTTTCCGGAAAGCATTTCCGGCATAAACGGGCCAAACTCGGCGCAGTTGCGCAACTCACCCACCTTTTTGAAAAGGAAAGTTTCATGAAAAAAATTCTGATGCTGGCGCTTCTGCTTTTACCCGTCGCCGATTGTGCGGCAGCAACACACATGGGCAAGGCGCACAACATGATGGACCGGAGAATCTCTCTCGGCCTGTCAGACGAAATGAGGCACCACCAGCTCAGCAACATGAGGGGACATCTGGCTGCGGTGCAAAAAATCAGCGGCCTGCTGGCCGAGAAAAAATTCGATCAGGCCGCAAAAATCGCCCGCTCCCAGCTCGGCCTGACCGAAGAAATGCAGCGGATGTGCGGCATGTTCGAAAACGAGGAATTCAAAGCCCTGGGGCTGGCTTTCCATACCAGCGGCGACGAACTGGCCGATGCGCTGAAGGCCAGGAACATGAGAAAGTCGCTGAAGGCGCTGAACAAGACTCTGGGCTATTGCGTGCAGTGCCACGAAAAATTCCAGCAATAGCCCTGCACCTCCAGGATCTCTGTGCTGCCTGACCGGTGAGCTGCCGCATTCGGGCAACCGGTTGATCCTTGAAACCGCAACTCAAGCCACAGAAAACATAGAGCAACTGCGGTACTCGCCACCTGGCTCCCCCCGCACTTGTGGGTGAACAGTTACCCGACTACAGCGCATTTCGCCGCATTGCAAATGCACGGCATATGCGATGTGCAGCGAAGAAGTTTTCGCACGGTGCGGAAGCTGACGCAGCAGGAAGTGCGGAGCCGACCAAACAGCCCTGCTGTTTTTGCGAAACAGGCTGACCAACAGTATCGGTCCGACAATTTTCTGCTCAAGTATTTCCTGAAGAAACCCGGCCTGCCCGCCAGCCGGACGCCATATCCCAAAACGAAGAAACGGTAAACCCTCGCGGACAAGCTTCCCGTGCGGGCGCTACTTGCCCATTTCACCCCCATGCACCGCCAGGGTTTTCCTGTCTTAAGGTTCGCTTAAGAATGGGTTGCCAAACTGGCCATAACAGCCTGGAGACAGAAAAAACAGGCAGACCGAAACGCCAACATCGTGAACATTTTGAAAAACTTCATCGCCTCTTCGTATTTGCCCGGCGCCTTGTCCAGATTTGAAGGCGTTGCGGAACGCGGTCAGGGTTTTCATGCCAACGTGGCTGGCGTTTGTTTACAGTTTCATTCAAGGCACTAATTACCATCATGGGAAAATTGAGCGTAGCGGAAAAAGTCGGTCGCAACTACCCGTTCCCCAACGTCGGCAGCAGCGTTGCACCGCTCGTAACTATCCAGGCTGCGCTGGAGCATCACCGGGCCGGGCGTCTGCCGCAAGCAAAAGCGCTCTACCAGCAAATTCTTCAGATCGAATCAAACCACCCTGATGCGCTGCACTATCTGGGTGTCATCGCCATCCACGAAGGAAACTCCGAAACCGCTGTCGAGCTTATCGGCAAAGCAGCGCGCATCCGGCCTTCCCGTACCATGCACTACAACCTTGGCAACGCACTCAAGACGATGGGCGAGTTGGACCGGGCCGCAGAAAACTACCGCAAGGCGATCACGCTCAAGCCGGATTATGCTGAAGCGCACGTCAACCTGGGCAACGTATTGCAGGCGCAAGGCAAGCTGGATGAAGCCATCCGGCATTACCGCAGCGCGCTCGTGTCAAATCCGGCATTGGCTGGCGCGCACGTCAACCTGGGCAACGCGCTCAACGAGCAAGGCAAACCTGGCGAAGCGGTAGCCAGCTATCTTCGGGCGCTCCGGATCAAATCGAGCCAGGAAAGCGAGATCGGGTTTGCACAATCCGTGACGCGCCTCCGGTTCAGCCAGGAAATTGCGGGCGCCCGCTCCAGCCTCATCCGCGCCATATCCGAGCCGTGGGGGCGCCCGGGCGATTTTGTGGTGCCTGGCGTTTCGCTGGTCGAGCTTGACCCGGCCATCAAGGGGTGCGTTGACCGTGCTGTCGGCGCATGGCCGACCCGGCTGCCCGGCACGGAACTGTTTGGAGCCGATGGATTCACGGCGCTTGCCGGCGACCGCCTGCTGCAATGTCTGTTGGAAAATGCGCCGATAAGCGATCTGCGCATGGAACGGCTTCTGACCTCGGCCAGGATTGCCCTGCTCGACGCCGCCTCTGCGGCGATTTCTTCCGATGCAACGGACGAAAAAGCGCTGACCTTTTACTGCGCGCTCGCGCGGCAGTGCTTTATCAACGAATATGTTTTTGCCTGCACGGACGAAGAGATCGAGCGGGCCAAGTTGTTGCAGCAGCGGCTGGTTTCCGCTCTCACCTCCGGATCGCCGTTCCCGGCTTTGTGGCTCGCGGCGGTTGCGGCTTACTTCCCGATGTATTCCCTGCCATCCGCCGAAACGCTGCTGGAACATCCCTGGCCCGAACCAGTGGCCGCATTGCTGGTGCAGCAGGTGCGCGAGCCCGCAGAAGAGCGTCGGCTTCGCGCCGCCATCCTCAGATTGACCGCTATCGAGGACGAGGTTTCCCTCCTGGTCCAGCAACAATACGAGGAAAACCCTTACCCGAGGTGGGTGAAGACGCCCTCCGGCATCAAGGCCGCCTGCACCGACGATTTCGCGCAGGTCCGGTCTCTCGGCAAAGGCGACGGACTCAAGATTCTGGTTGCCGGGTGCGGGACAGGCCAGCATTCTATCCAGGTGGCGCAACAGTTCCCCAACGCCAAAGTGCTTGCGGTTGACCTCAGCCTGGTCAGCCTCGGATACGCAAAAAGAAAGACGCAGGAGCTCGGTCTGACCAACGTCGAATATGCGCAGGCCGACATCATGCAACTGGCCGGGATCGGCCAAGCCTTCGACGTGATCGAATCGGCGGGCGTCCTGCACCATCTGGCGGATCCGCTGGCGGGGTGGAAGATTCTGCTTTCCTTGCTGCGGCCAGGCGGTTTCATGCGCCTGGGCTTATACAGCGAACGGGCGCGCCAGCATATCGTTGCGGCAAGGCGGTTTATCGCCGAGCGCGGTTATACCCCCAGCGCGGAAGGCATCCGCCAATGTCGCCAGGAGTTGATGGCCGTAGAGAACAACCCGCTGCTCAAGCGGCTGACATCGTCCAGCGATTTTTACGGGGCCAGCCCTTGTCGCGACCTGATATTCAATGTCCAGGAACACCGCTATACGCTGCCCCAGCTCAAAGATAATTTTATGGAGCTGGGCCTGGATTTTATCGGGCTTTCCGTTGACCCCGGCACACTGAGCCAATACGGCAAACATTTTCCCGCAGATCGCGCCAAAACCGATCTCGACAACTGGAATATTTTCGAGAACGAGAATCCCGGTGCATTCTTTGGCATGTACCAGTTCTGGGTGCAAAAGCGCGGGCGATAACCGCCCTGTGGAATTCGCTGTGACATGCTTTGACCTGCCAAGCGGACGCCAGCCATTCAGCCTGGCAACGCTGCACGTCACATGGCATAACAGGCTACAACAGCTACCGCGCAATACGCTCAAGGCGAGAGCGCGCAGATTGGCGATCCGCGTCAACAGCCCCCCCCATGGACGCAACCTCGCTATAAGATTTGATTGCCCCGTCCACATCCCCCATCCTCGCGCGAGCATCACCCACATTCAGCAGTATTTGTCCGAGTAAATTATATGCGTTAGGGAAGTCTGGCTGAATCGCAATGACCCGGCGTATGTTTATTTCAGCCATCTCCCACTTCCTGGTCTGCAAATATATCTGCGCCAACAAATCGTAAGGCGCCGCCCAATTGGGCGGCGCTAACGGTATGGTGCGAAGCGCCATGTCCTTCGCCAGATCGTAACGGTTGAGAGCATATGCCCGCTCCCCTACCAATAAGTAATTATTGAGATGTGCGTTATGCGAATTTCTTAAAGGAAGAAACGCGATCACGCCTGCAACTACGCCGGTAATGGCACATGCCAATTTCCGGCCACTCATGGATGCGAAGGCTGCCGCGCCCGATCCTGCCACAACAAACATGAACGGCGCCGCCGCATAGCGGTACCGACCGAACACAAAAAACAGCATCACCCCACATAGAATTGCCGTTGATGCCGCTATGATTGGGCGCGACTCTACTTTTGCGTTCCACAAGGCAACGGCTCCGATGGCAAAAAGAGGAAGCAGCATGCCAAACCGGAGTATTCCGCCCAGCGTGTTTAATATGCGTGACTCGGCAATGTAGGCGCCATATGCATCTTCATCCGGCAGCTCAAAATCGAGCAGGGCCAACCCTGCTTTTTTCACCATCAACCTGAACCATGCAGCCGGTTGTGCTGCGATTTCGTGCAATGCCCTGTTGAGCCACCACCGGGATGCCTCACTGCCGGACACTTGTCTGCCGAGAGCAGTGCTAGCAATTCGCATCGAGTCCTGTTGCTCGAATTGAATGTTACCCGGATTGGAGGCGATGCTACGGTAATGCCCGCTGGCTCCTTGGCCATTTCCGATCCAAAAATTCAGGCCAGCGCTGGAGGATGCAACAACCGGCTCTCCGGCCACCCAGTAGTTTCTGGCAATAAACGGCACTTGAACCAGCGAGACGCCGAGCAGCAGGCCGCAGGCCCAGCGCATTCGTTGCTGCCATGCAACCGCCCGGCACATGAGCATCCAGGCGACCATTACCGGCACGACTATCAGGTAGTGTTCGATTGCCATTGCCGCCAATGCGGTAACGCCACCCACGGCCACTGTCGCCAGTATCGTGCGGTTGCCAGCAATGAACCGGGCGACAAAGAAAACGATCAGCGATCCGAGCAGCAGCGCAATTCCGGATTTGTGGACCAGCAGATCGTAGAACACGCCCGGCGCATACAAGGCCGCCAGCAAACCCGCGATCCAGCCCGCACGCCGCCCGAAAAGGCGAAACGCCGACAGGGCCAGCAGCATGCAGCCCGCCCCGGCTAATATGGCTTGCGCCACCCGCGGCGTCCACGGATCCGGGGAAATCGTCCAATAAAGCGCCCCGAGAAAATAGGGGTATAAGGGAGCTTGAAAAAAAACAGACTTGTCGCTCTCGCCAGCCGCCAGGCGCAAAGCCCATTCGTGATAGTAAAGGGAGTCCCCCACATAGAGATCAAACAGCGGTGAACCGGATAGTTCAATTGCCACGAGCAGCCTTGCCACCACCGCAATGACGAAAATTACGCCCGCCATGAAATACGGGGTTTGCTGGTTTGTGGTCACTTGAGGTTCACCCGATTTTTCGCCGCCCCAAGAACGGGGTTCACACTATGCGGCTATTTGGGAGTCTCTATAAATTCAAAATACTAAGCGAGACAAGGCGCGAAGAAAATTTTAGCGCGCCGCATATGTTTGATATGTAAGCGTTAAAATTTTTTGAGTAACGCAGTATCGCGACGTAGTTTGGATTTATAGAGGCTCCCATTTGTGATTATTGCGCACGATGCCTTTATTGCTGATCTTCGTCCGCTTCCCTTTTGGCAAGCTTGATGCCGAGCTGTTTCAGCTTGCGGTACAGGTGGGTGCGCTCCAGTCCCGCCTTTTGCGCCACCCGCGCCATGTTGCCGCCCTCTTGCTGGATGTGGTGGTTGAAATAAAGGGTGTCAAAAATATCGTGCGCCTCGCGCAACGGGAGATCGAGCGATAGCATGGAACGATCCGCCGCTCCGGCCCCGGCTTCGCTTTGCCCGGTATCGGGTTGCCGTTGCGGGTGCGGCATGCCCTTCTGGACTGCCCGGGCAACGGTATCGAGCAATTTCTGCAGCGCGACGGGCTTTTCCAGAAAATCCACCGCACCGATGCGCGTTGCTTCGACCGCCGTTTCTATGGTGCCGTGGCCGGACATCATGACCACCGGCATGGTCAGCAAACCCTGCGCGACCCACTCTTTGAGCAAAGATACGCCATCGGTATCCGGCATCCAGATGTCCAGCAGCACCAGATCCGGTTCCTGGCGGCTGCGGAACTCGCGCGCCTGCGCGGCATTTTCCGCCAGATGCACCTTGTATCCTTCATCAAACAGGATTTCCGAGAGCAACTCGCGTATGCCCACCTCGTCGTCCACGATCAGAATTTCCCTGGCAGCCATCATGCGACCTCTTCAAATAAAGGCAGGGTGACGCTCACCCGCGTTCCGCCCGATGTGACATTCTCGATGGCGATGCTCCCGCCATGTTCTTCCACGATTTTTTTCACGATGGCCAAACCCAGCCCGGTGCCCTTGGGTTTGGTTGTCATGTAGGGCTCGAAAGCGCGCGCCAGCATGTGTTCCGGAAACCCGCTGCCGTTGTCCTGCACGCGCAGCTTCAGGGTATCCGCCTCGTCTGCCGTGCTCAAAATAATTTCCGGGCGGTCTATTCCCTGCAACGCATCCTGCGCGTTTTGCAGCAGGTTGTGGATCACCTGGCGCAGGCGCGTCGCATCGCCCTTTACCTTGGCGTGGCGCGCATCGAGGCGCAGTGTGATCGGATGGATGTTCGCCTCGTACAGCCCCATCACTTCGCGCAGCAGGGAATGCATGTCCAGCGTCACCAGCTTGAGCGCGGGCGCGCGGGCGTAATCGGCGAAATCCATCACCATGTTTTTCATCGCCGCCACCTGGCTGACGATCGTTTGGGTGGCGCGCTGCAGCAGCAGCGCATCGTTTTCTTCCAGCTTGGCGCCCAGCTTGTGCTGCAAGCGTTCCGCCGAAAGCTGGATGGGGGTGAGCGGGTTCTTGATTTCGTGGGCCAGGCGGCGCGCCACTTCGCCCCACGCGGCCTGGCGCTCCGCCTGCAGCAAATAGGTGATGTCGTCGAACACCACCACGTAGCCGCTCTCCGCTGCCGCAGCAAGCCGGGTGCCGCGTATCAGCAACATCTGGTTGCCGTTCTTGCTGAGCCGCTCGATCTGGCGCTGCCACTCGCCGCCTGGCACGCCGTTGAACGCCCCGATAACAGCCTCGAAAAAAGGGCGCAGCAAGGGGTGTTCGGCGACGATTTCCTGCAATGGTTTTCCGGACATGTTCAGCAGCGGCGTCCCCAGAATCTGTGCCGCGCTGCTGTTGGCGGAGCGTAGCCTGAACTGCTCGTCCACCACCAGCACCCCGGACGACAGGTGCGCCAGCACGCTTTCCAGGTAGGCCTTGGCGTTTTCGGCCTGGAGTTGCTGCCGCTCGCTCGTTTTCCTCGCATCGGACAGTTGCAGCGTCATCTGGTTGAACATGCCGGTCAACGTGCCAAACTCGTCGCTGCTTTGCACCGGATATTTGCCGGTAAAATCCCCCTGCGCCACCGCGCGCGTACCCTCGGCCAGCGCGGCGAGCGGGGCGCTCAAGCGCTCGCTCAGGAAAATTGCTGCCGATACCGCGCTCAACAGCACAATCAGCAGCGACAGGGTGAGGGTGATGCCGTACAGCCGCTTCAACCCGAGGCGCGACAGCGACAACTGCCGGTAGTCGCGATAAACCGCCTGCACGGTTTCCGCGTCGCTGGAGAGCTGTTTCGGTATCGGCTGCACGAATTGCAGGATGCGGGTTTCCTGCGTCAGGCGTTGCGGGTTGACCGGCACCAGCACGCGCAGCACCAGGCTGTTGTCGGGCAAGGTGTCAACCATGCCGTACCAGCCCTGCCTGCGCGCCTCGCGCAGCATGGTGGCATCCGGCATATCGGGTGACAGCTTGCTGCTGCCGCTGGCGAAAGCCAGCAGGTTGCCGCCAATACCGAACAGCGCCACTTCCTGCGCCGTTCCCTCGTCTATCAGTTTGCCCAGCGTGAGCGCGTGTTGCTCGGGCGCCTGCTCGGCCAGCAGCAGGGAAACAAACTGCCCTTTCTTGCTCAATTCCTTAAGGCCGTTTTCCAGCGAACTTTTGCCCAGGTTCAAACCGCCTTCCAGCGCTTTTTCCACCCGGACGTCGAACCACGATTCGATACTCTTGCCGAGAAACTGCACGGATACGGCATAGACCAGCAAGCCCGGCAATACCGCGATCAGGGTAAAAAACAGCGCCAGGCGCAACGCGAGTTTCGAGCCGAACACCCGCGCCCTGATCTTGCCGCGCAACTGCCACAACTGGTATCCCACCAGCGCCGCCAGGCACAATGCCAGCGCGCCGGTCAACGCCAGCAGGCCGTAATAGTTGCGCGAAAACAGATCGGTGTTGTCGCTGGCGCGGGATAGCAGGTAAAGCAGCAGGCTGCCGATCAGCGCACAGAAAAAGATCAGGTACTTCACGGTGCGTTCATCTCTGCTGCGCGGCGGCGTCTGGATGCACGATCCAGCGATACCAGCCGGAATCGATGTTCCAGTCGTTGTTGGTCAGGGCGTTGACTTGCAGCGGCTTGGGCAATTGCGACACGTCCAGATGCATGCGCACCGCCGCAATGTAGCCGCTGTCTTTTTTGAGCAGCTTTTCCGCAAGAAAATTATCCCCCCCTGCGAGCTGCCCCGCCTGGATAGGCTCGGCGGACTGGCGCCGGATAGTGTTGATCGCGGCGTCCAGGCTCGCGAAATTCTGGAACAGCGAGCCGCGCGTGATGCGGTACTGGCCCGTCAAGCTATTGTAGGAAAGCTTGACGGCTTGTTCGCTTTGAGCGACCGTCTCGTCCAGCCAGTACCACCGCGGGCGTGTCAGCGAAAATTCGCTGACGAAATACAGCGACACCCCTTGCGTGAGCGCCTGCTCCACGACAGAATTGAAGCCCACATCAAAATCGGCGGAAAGCTGGTAGCCGCTATCGGAAAAATACGCATCGGCTTTGCGCACTGTGATGCCCTCCGCATATACGGATGGCAGAAGACAGAAGACAGCAGACAGAAGGCAAAGAACAGAAAACAGAGAACGGAAAACAGCCGACACCTTGCTTTTTTCTGTCCTCTGCCCTCTGTATTCTGTCTTCTGATCACGCATTTTTGTGCAATAAAGCGTAGTAGAAACCATCGTGCTGGTCATCGGGCAGAAACTGGCCTTCATCCAGGATGGGCGCGGGCAGAGGCAACTGTTGCGCGTCATCGTGTTGCTGCAAAAATTCGCCGATAACCTGCCGGTTCTCGCGCGCAAAAATCGAGCATGTTGCATACAGCAATTTACCATCACTTTCCAGCAGCCGCCACAGCGCTTCGAGCAACTGCAACTGCTGCCGCGCGAAACTCTCGATATCCGCCGCACGGCGCAGCCATTTGATATCCGGATGGCGTCGCACCACCCCGGAAGCGGAGCATGGCACATCGGCCAGGATGCGCTGGAAGGGCTTGCCATCCCACCAGCCGCCGGGTTGCCCCGCATCTCCGCACTGCAAGTTGGCATGCAAACCCAAGCGCCGAAAATTTTCGTCCACCCGCCGCAAGCGCGCTTCATCCTTGTCCAGCGCCAGCAGGTCAATCTGCGCCAGCTCCAGCAGATGCGAAGCTTTGCCGCCCGGTGCGGCGCATGCGTCCAGCACGCGCAAGCCGTCGCGCACATCGAGCAGATGGGCCGCATATTGCGCGCCCGCATCCTGCACCGACACCAGCCCATCAAAAAATCCCGGCAGCTTGTCCACCGGGATGGGGCGCTCCAGCATTATCGCGTCCGGGGGAATCGGGCTGGCCGCGATATGGTGCTGCGCGAGCAGCGACAAATAATCGGTCGGCGTGGTGCGGCGGCGGTTCACCCGCAGCGTCATCGGTGGATGCCGGTTGCCCGCCAGCAGTATCGCATCGGCGCGCGGGCCATATTGCGCCCTGACTTCATCCACCCACCATTGCGGGTAAGAATAGCGCCCTTCATCCGTGCTGGCCGCTGCGGCTAGCGGTTCATTGCGGTTGCGCAGAAAATTGCGCAGCACCGCGTTGACCAGGCCTCCGGCTGCCGCGTTGTGCCCGCGCGCGGCACGCACGGCGCGATCCACTACCGTGTGCGCTGCCGCCTTGCTGTGCTGGAGCTGGTACAGCGCCACCAGCAGCAGGCAACGCAATACTTCATCCCTGACCGGTTTGTGCAGCAACTGCTCCAGCACGCGCGCCAACTGGCCATAAAAACGTAGCGTACCGTAGCTCAAATCCAGCAGCGCGCCGCGCTGCTGCGGCGACAACCCGGGCGAGGAACGCAAAAAATTTTCCAGTTCCTGATTCAGGCTGCGCCCGATCAATACCTGGTGAACCACCTTGCTGGCGCCCAATTGCACGATATCCATCAATTGAACCGATCGCCCGTTTTCACTGCAAACCCCTGCACGAACTGCGCTACAGGCATGGCTTTGGCGTTAGGCCGCTGCAACACTTCCAGGCGCAGCGCGCCCTTGCCGCACGCGACCACGATGCCGTTTTTTTCAACTTTCAGCACAGTTCCGGGGCTTCCCCCCGATTCGTCGAGCGCGGTAGCCTGCAAAATCTTTAACGGTGTCCCAGCAAACAGGGTATGCGCCACGGGGAAAGGGTTGTAGGCGCGCACCGCACGAGCGTTATGCGCAGCATATTCCGCCCAGTTGATTGCGGCCTCCTCTCTGGTCAGCTTGGCGGCATATGTTGCCAGCGCGCCATCCTGCTGCACCGGCGCCAATTGCCCCTGTTCCAGCAAACGCAACGCGGCGACGATGGCCTCCGCCCCCAGCGGAGCGAGCTTGTCGTGTAGCGTTTGCGCGGTATCGTCCTCGCCGATCCGGCACGGTTTTTTCAGCAGCATGTCGCCGGTGTCCAACCCGGCATCCATCTGCATGATGGTGATGCCGGTTTCGGCATCTCCCGCCAGCATGGCGCGCTGGATCGGGGCAGCACCGCGCCAGCGCGGCAACAGCGAAGCGTGGATGTTCAGGCAGCCGTATCGCGGCAATTGCAGCACCGCCTGCGGCAGGATCAGGCCGTAAGCCGCGACCACCATCACGTCCGCCGCAATAACCGCCAGTTCGCGCTGGATATCCGGCTGCTTGAGAGAAGCGGGTTGCAGCACGGGCAAGCCGCGCGCCAGCGCCAGTTGTTTGACCGGGCCTGGCGCGAGCCGCATGCCGCGCCCGGCAGGCCGGTCCGGCTGGGTCAACACTGCGGCCACGTCAAAATGATGCGCCAGCAACGCCTCCAAGGCGGTGGCAGCAAACTGCGGGGTGCCGGCAAAAATGATTTTCAAGAGGTCGCCCGTTACAGCGTTTCGCGGCGGCGCTTGATTATTTTGGCGCGCAAGCGAGATTGCTTGAGTTGCGACAGATATTCGACGAACACCCTGCCCTTGAGGTGATCCACCTCGTGCTGCACACAGGTTGCCAGAAAACCATCCGCCTCCAGCGTAAACGGGCTGCCTTGCCGGTCCAGCGCGCGTACCGTGATGCGCTCGGCGCGCCGCACTTTTTCATATATTCCGGGAACCGACAAACAGCCTTCTTCGTGGACGCTTTCGCCGCTGCTGGAAATAATTTCCGGGTTGATCAGTACCAGCAGTTGGTCGCGCGACTCGGATACATCCACCACGATGACCTGTTGGTGGCTATCCACCTGGGTGGCGGCCAAGCCCACTCCGGGGGCGGCATACATGGTTTCAGCCAGGTCTTCGACAAGTTTGCGGATCGCGCCATTCACTGCCGGCACAGGTTTCGCGACCGTATGCAGCCGCCCGTCCGGATAGTGCAATATTTTGAGTAGCGCCATAAATGCTTGCTAATTTAAAGGACTGGATGCAGAATTTGACCTGCCGCGCGCCCGTTATACAGGCTGGAACGTGCGTCCCTCCATAATTCCGCTGGGGTACCCATGCAAAAACTAATTATATCGCTGATTTGCTGTTTGTTGCCCGTCGCCGCCCTTGCCGCCGCGCCCGAAATCCGCGACAACGCGCCGGATCGCCACATCGTGGTCAAAGGCGATACGCTGTGGGACATTTCCGCAAAATTTTTCAGCGACCCATGGAAATGGCCGCAAATCTGGGGTCTGAACAAAGACACCATCAAGGACCCGCACTGGATTTACCCCGGCAACGTAGTTTTGCTGGATCGTGCCACCGGCACTCTGCGCATCGGCGCGGAAGGTGATGCCGGATCATCCGGCCAGTCAGCCTCATCGGGCGCTTCCGGCGCCGTCGTCAAACTTTCCCCCCGGATGCACTCGCAGGAAAGCACGCATAGCGCCATCCCCAGCATCCCGGTCGGCGACATCGAACCTTTCCTGACACGCTCTCTGATAATAGAAAAGGATACCTTCATCAAGGCGCCAACCTTAGTCGGGACATATGAGAAGCGCGTTATCCTGGGCAACAATGATATTGCTTACGTGCAAGGGCTGAACGAAGCCGATGGAACGCACTGGCAAATCTATCGCGCGGGCAAATCGTTTCTCGATCCAGACACCAAAGAAGTGTTGGGTCACGAGGCCATCTACCTCGGCGAAGCGCAGGTCGAAAAATTTGGCGATGTCAGCACCATCCGGATCACCAGATCCATTCAGGAGATCAGCAAGGGCGACCGCCTCATACAGCCTTCCGGCGAAGCCCCCAATAACTATGTGCCGCACTCCCCGGCAAGCCAGGTCGCCGCGCGCGTGATCTCGATTTACGGCGGCGTTTCGCAAGGCGGTCAGAACACCGTCATCACCCTCAACAAAGGCAGTCGGGACGGACTGGAAAACGGGCATGTGTTGGCGCTGACCCGCAAGGGCGAAACGCTGAAGGAAAAAGACAAAACAATCCCTCTTCCGGATGTGCGTTACGGCCTGACCTTCGTGTTCCGCACCTTCGACAAGATGTCCTATGCGCTGGTGATGCAAACCCGCCTGCCGGTGGCGTTGCACGATAGCGCGCTAACCCCCTGAAAAGCGCCTGCATCCGCAGATGGACGCAGACCTGGCGTCGTGGCTTGCCTTAAGCCAGGTTTCAGGCCTGGGCAACGAAGGTGCGCGCCGCCTGTTGCAGGCCTTCGGTAGCCCCGCCCGGATTTACACCACACCGGCGCACACCCTGAAACAGGTGGTGCAGCCCGCCGTGGCGGAGGCAATCGCGCAAGGGCGTGACGAAGCGTTTCTGGCGACCGTTGCCGCCTGGCTCGAAGACCCGCTGAACAGCGTCATCACGTTGGCCGATCCCGGCTACCCGCAAGCCCTGCTCAATATTCCCGACCCGCCCCTGCTGCTGTACCTGAAAGGTCGCCGCGAACTGCTCGACCGACCGGCGCTGGCCATCGTCGGCAGCCGCAACGCCACAGCGCAGGGTGCGAGCAACGCGGAAGCGTTTGCTCGGGCGGCGAGCGCTGCGGGGTTGTGCGTGGTCAGCGGCATGGCGCACGGCATAGACGCCGCCGCGCATCGTGGCGGGCTGGACGAACAAGGATCCAGCATAGGCGTGGTCGGCACCGGGCTGGACAAGATTTATCCTGCCGCCAACCGCGAGCTGGCGCACCGGCTCGCGCTGCACGGCGCGCTACTCTCGGAGTTCCCGTTGGGTACGCCGCCGCTGGCGGCCAATTTTCCGCGCCGCAACCGCATTATCAGCGGTCTGAGCCTGGGCTGCCTGGTGGTCGAAGCCTCGCTGCAAAGCGGCTCGCTGATTACCGCCCGCATGGCGCTGGAACAGGGGCGCGAAGTGTTCGCCATCCCCGGCTCCATCCATTCCCCTCAGTCTAAAGGCTGTCACCACTTGATCAAGCAGGGGGCGAAACTGGTGGAAAGCGCACAGGACATCCTGGAAGAATTGGGCCATTTTTCCGTCCGCTCTTCCGGGCCGGATACGGCGCAGGAAGCCCATCCGCTGCTTGAGCACCTGGGCTTTGACCCGGTGGGTTTGGACAGTTTGAGCCAGCGCAGCGGCTTGACGATTGAGGCGCTATCCGCCATCCTGTTACAACTGGAGCTGGAAGGTTGCGTTGCCACCTTGCCGGGCGGGTATTACCAGCGCATAGCTTAATGACTTGACGGGGCACCATGTTTGACATTCTGATGTTTTTATTTGAAAGCTACTTTAATGCCGGCAGTTATCCGAACCACGACAAACTCTCCCTCAAATTGAGCGCTGCCGGATTTGAAAACGAGGAAATCCATCGCGCGCTGGATTGGCTGACCGGCCTGAAACAATTGAGCCGGGACGACTACCCGGCCACCATCAACGACAGCGGCAGCCGCTGCTACTCCGATATCGAAACTAGCCGCATCGGCCTGGAAGCGCGCCGGTTCCTGCTGTTTTGGGAACAAACCAAGATGATTACCCCGGTAGAGCGCGAGATGATTCTTGACCGGGCCGTCGCGCTAGGCCGCAACAATCTGACTCTGGATAAAATCAAACTTATCGCGCTGATGGTGCTGTGGAACCAGAACGACGATCTGGACCCCCTGATAATCGAAGAGCTGATCACCCCGGTTGAACCCGGTCGTTTTCATTAACCTGGCTGGTACATTGCTACATGGCGCTTAATCTGCTGATCGTCGAGTCTCCGGCCAAGGCCACCACCCTGAAAAAATATCTGGGCAAGGATTTCGAAGTACTTGCCTCCTACGGTCATGTGCGCGACCTGGTTCCAAAATCGGGGGCGATCGATACTGAAAACGGCTATGCCATGCAGTACGAAACCATCGCGCGCAACAGCAAGCACGTGGATGCCATCGCCAAGGCCGCCGCCGATGCGGAGCACATCTACCTGGCGCCCGACCCGGATCGCGAAGGAGAGGCCATCGCCTGGCACATCGCCGAACTGCTGAAAAACAAGCGCGGCCTGAAAAAGAAATCCTTGCAGCGCGTGGTTTTCTACGAGATCACCCAGTCCGCGGTGCGCGATGCGGTCGCGCACCCGCGCGAAATTTCCATCCCTCTGGTCAACGCGCAACAGGCGCGACGCGCGCTGGATTATCTGGTGGGCTTCAACCTGTCGCCGCTGCTGTGGCGAAAAATTCGCCCCGGGCTGTCGGCGGGCCGCGTGCAAAGCCCGGCACTGCGCATGATCGTGGAGCGCGAACTGGAAATCGAGGCGTTCCGCACGCAGGAATATTGGAGCGTACATCTGGACAGCCAGAAGAACGGCCAGCCATTCAGCGCCAAGCTGTTCCAGTATCAAGGGAAGAAGCTGGAACAGTTGAGCATCGGCAGCGAAGCGGAATACGGAAAGATTCTTGCCAAGCTCGGCGATGCCAAGCTGCCGCCCAAAGTGGTGCGCGTGGAGAAAAAAGCCAAGCAGCGCCATGCTGCGGCACCCTTCACCACTTCGACCTTGCAGCAGGAAGCGGTGCGCAAGCTCGGCCTGTCAGCCGATCGCACCATGCGCACCGCCCAGCAACTTTACGAAGGCAGGGACATCGGCGGCCAGACCGTCGGCCTGATTACCTACATGCGCACCGACTCGGTCGCGCTGGCCAAAGAAGCAGTGCAGGAAATCCGCGACTACATCACGGAACAATTCTCCTCGGAATACCTGCCCAAAGCCTCCCCCGTTTACAAGAGCAAAACCAAGAATGCGCAGGAGTCGCACGAAGCGATACGCCCCACCTCCATCGCGCGCACCCCGGAAAGCGTGCGCGGACACCTCACCGCAGACCAGGCGCGGCTTTATGAAATGATCTGGAAGCGCACTCTGGCCTGCCAGATGGCCCCGGCGCGCTTCGATACGGTCAGCCTGGATATCCGCCTCGGCGGCGACGACACGCTGTTCCGCGCCAGCGGCCAAACGCTGGTGTTTCCCGGCTTCATCGCCGTCTATCAGGAAGACACCGACGACAGCGAAGAGGAAGAAGGCGGCAAGCTGCCGCCGCTGGCCGAAGGGGAAGTCATCCCGCTGGGCAAACTCTACGGGGAGCAGCATTTTACCCAGCCGCCGCCGCGCTACTCCGAGGCCAGTCTGGTGAAAACCCTGGAAGAGCACGGCATCGGTCGCCCGTCCACCTATGCCAGCATCATTTCCACGCTGCAAGCGCGCGAATACGTGGTGCTGGACAAGAAGCGTTTCCAGCCCACCGATGTGGGCCGCGTCGTGAACCGCTTTCTCACCGAACACTTCACGCGCTACGTGGATTATGGTTTCACCGCGCAGATGGAAGACGAGCTGGATGAAATTTCCGAGGGCAAGCGCGACTGGATCCCGGTGCTGGACGAATTCTGGCGGCCCTTCGATGCGCTGGTAAAAGAGAAAAAAAATATCGAGCGCAAGGATGTCACCCAGGAATTGCTCGACGAAGCCTGCCCCAAATGCGGCAAACCGCTGGCCAGCCGTTTGGGCAAGCGCGGGCGCTTCGTCGGCTGCACCGGCTACCCCGAGTGCGATTACACGCGCAACCTCAATGGCGAGGCCGATACCGGGGAAGCGCGCAAGGAGTTGGGCAGGGATCCGGTCAGCGGCCTGCCGGTGCTGCTGCTGCGCGGACCTTACGGCTACTACGTGCAGCTCGGCGAAGCGGAAGCGGGCAGCAAAACCAAACCGAAGCGCATCTCCTGGCCCAAAGAGCTGCCGCCGGAAAACGCGGATATCGCTACCGCCACCCAGTTGCTGCAACTACCCAAAGAATTGGGCGCTCACCCGGAAACCGGCAAAAAGGTCATCGCCAATATCGGGCGCTTCGGCCCTTACGTCGGCCACGATGGAAAATTCAAATCCATCCCCAAGGGCGATAGCGTTTTCACCATGCAACTGGAACGCGCGGTGGAATTGCTGGCCCAGGCCAAAACCTCCAATACCGTGTTGCGCGAGCTGGGCGCACATCCCGCCGACCAGAAACCGGTGGAAGTCTGCGCTGGCCGCTACGGCCCCTACGTGCGCCACGGCAAGATCAACGCCACCCTGCCCAAGGATGTCACACCGGAAGAGGTGACGCTGGAAGAAGGGTTGGAACTGCTGGCCGCGCGTGCGGCAAAAGGCCCGGCAACCAAAAAGGCCGCAACCAGGAAAACCTCGCCCAAGAAGGAAGCCGCCAAGAAACCTGGTGCCAAGAAAGAAGCTGCCAAGAAACCTGTCGCGGCAAAATCTGCCGAGAAAAAACCGGCCCTCAAAAAACCCCGCGCTCCCAAGGTCGGCTGAAGCTGCCCGCCCAGTTTTTTGGTTTGCACCAAACTTCGTTAAAATAGCGGGTAAGCAAGCTGGCTTGCCCGAACCCACTTAATTTTTTCTTCAGAAGCCATATAACCCCATGACACCAACTCTGCTAAACAGATATTCCGCCGCCTCCCTGCTGGCTCTAACCCTGCTTTCCGGCTGCGACAAGCTGGTTCCGGTGTACGTGTTCGACCTGACCCGCCTCGCCGCCGACGGCAGCGATTACAAGGGCAACAACAACTTTCAGGAACAGCCGTGGCCGTGCGTGCGAGATAACAAATCCGGTCTGATGTGGGAAGTCAAAACATCGGCCCCCGGCTTGCACGCGGCCACCAACACTTACACCTGGTTCAGTAAAGATAACGCCACCAACGGCGGCTGGGAAGGAAAACAGAACGGCGGCGCATGCACCGGCAGCAGGTGCGACACCGAAGCTTTCATCGAGGCGATTAACGCGGAACGCCTGTGTGGTTATAACGATTGGCGCCTGCCCAACAGAGTAGACTTGAGCTCTATCATAGACGTGACCGTGCGCATGCCCGGCCCCACGCTGGCCGTGCAATATTTTCCGAATACGCAAAGCGGCCTTGCCGGTTACTTCAGCTCCACACCTTTCCGCATGCACGAATCCGGCGCCTGGGCATGGCGCTTCGACCAGGCCTTCGATTTCGTGGCGATGAAAGACAAGCCCGCCTACGTCAAGCTGGTGCGCGGCACCGCCAAAGTCACCGGAAACGAAAAATCTTCGTCGCCGGATTGAGCGGTTTTCGCTATCCGGCTGCCCGTGAGAGAAGCTCCAGCCGCCATTACCCGCAACTCCATGCGCGCCAGGATTGCCACAATTTGCGAGTTGCCGCTGGGTGTCCGGCGGCTTTGCCGCCACCCTTCCGCACGGGGAGGGGGGAGGTTTGATGGGGCTACTATTCGGTGTGGAAATACGCTACACACAAAAACCATTAGCCGTTGCACTTCGAAATTGAATCCGCCGGGGTTAAAGCCGCCTGTTATGCAAAGCGCCAAAATTGAACTGGTATCTCGGAAAATGCCTGTGGGGAGCCACGGGTTGCCTGCATATGGCGGGTGGCGAACGGAGCCTCAACCCACCTGCCTTGGCAGGTGGTAGTTGAAGCTTGTCAGGTAAGCAATCTTTTCTGCTACGCGAAATTTCCGGCTGCGAAATCCCAGTTCACCAGGTTGTTGAAGAAGGTCTCGACAAATTTGGCGCGCAGGTTGCGGTAGTCTATGTAGTAGGCGTGTTCCCACACGTCCACGCACAACAACGCCTTGTCGCCAGTGGTGAGCGGGGTGCCGGCGGCGCCCATGTTGACGATGTCCACCGAGCCGTCCGCCTTCTTCACCAGCCAAGTCCAGCCGGAGCCGAAGTTGCCCACAGCAGAAGTCTGGAAGGCTTTCTTGAATTCGTCGAGGTTGCCCCATTTTTTGTTGATAGCATCGGACAGAGCGCCGCTTGGCGAGCCGCCGCCGTTAGGCTTCATGCAGTTCCAGAAGAAAGTGTGGTTCCACACTTGCGCGGAGTTGTTGTAGATGCCGCCTGAAGATTTTTTGATGATGTCTTCCAGAGATGCGTTTTCAAACCCGGTACCCTTGATCAGGTTATTCAGGTTGGTGACGTAAGCCTGATGATGCTTGGCGTAGTGGTATTCGAACGTTTCTTTCGACATGTGCGGCACGAGTGCGTCCATGGCGTAGGGGAGGGGGGGCAGGGTGTGTTCCATCGATGTTCTCCTTAATTAAGGTGTCAACAGGCTTATAGCGGAGGCAATTTTAGCCAAACAACCCTCAACAAACAATGACCGGCGTCACTTGTTTTTCGCAGGATGCGGGTTGGTGCACTGGCGTGGTTCGCACCATGAATGCTTGCGCGCCAAGCTCGCCAGGTGGCAGGCGCACTGGCCAATACAAACCGCTTAATTCACCATGCGGCCAGCATGTTGCCACGCAAACTACCCGAAAGAACTAGTTCTTTTTTCTCGCTCGCCCTGTACCTTAGAAGGGTAGGCATTTCGCCTGCATGGGCTTATTGTCCGTCCTGGCTGCAAAAATAATATTTTTAAAGCAGGTCGGGAGGAGAATATGGCATCGCATAAATACCAGGCTTGGTCGGTGGTGATCATGAGCACCTTTGCGTTTACGGTGTGCTTCATGATCTGGATGATGTTCGCGGTGATCGGCATCCCGATCAAGAAAGCGCTCGACCTCAACGAGACCCAGTTCGGCCTGCTGATAGCCATGCCGGTTCTGACCGGATCGCTGATCCGGTTGCCATTGGGCATGTGGACCGATAAGTTTGGCGGACGCATCGTATTTTTTATCCTGATGCTCTCCACCGTGATCCCAATTTATTTCATTTCCTGGTGCACCGAGTACTGGCACTTTCTTGTCACCAGCCTGTTTGTGGGGGTGGCAGGTGGTTCGTTTACCGTAGGCATCGCCTATTGCGCGCGCTGGTTCCCGAAGAACCAGCAAGGTCTGTCCATGGGCATCTTCGGCGCGGGCAACACCGGCGCGGCGGTGACCAAGCTGGTGGCGCCGATCATCGTGGTGGGGTACGGCTGGACCATGGTGCCGCAGGTTTATGCGGTGCTCATGCTGGTCACCGCAATCGCGTTCTGGTTCTTTACTTATACTGATCCCGGCCATGTGGTGGGCAAGAGCGTGACGATCGGTGAACAGCTCGCAGTGCTCAAGGATCCCGTGGTGTGGAAGTACAGCCAGTATTATTCCATCGTGTTCGGCGGCTATGTGGCCATGGCGCTGTGGATGACCAAATACTACATCGGCGAGTACGGTTTCGACATCAAGACGGCAGCGTTCCTGGCCGCCGCATTCAGCATACCGGGTGGCGTGCTGCGCGCCGTGGGCGGCTGGTTTTCCGACAAGTTCGGGGCGCATACCATCACCTGGTGGGTGATGCTGGTGTCAATGGTGTGCCTGTTTCTCCTGTCCTTTCCGCATGCCGAATTCACCATCAAGACCGTGACTGGCCCGGTCACTTTCAATGTGGGGCTAGACGTGACCGTATTCACCGTCATCATGTTTGCCATGGGTATCGCTTTTGCGATAGGCAAGGCTTCGGTGTTCAAATATATCTCGGACGACTATCCGCACAACATCGGCGTGATTTCCGGCGTGGTGGGATTGGCTGGCGGCATGGGCGGGTTCCTGCTGCCTATCATGTTTGGCGCATTGGTGGATCTGACGGGTATCCGCTCCAGCTGTTTCATGCTGATGTTCGGCATCGTGTGGGTCTCCCTGATGTGGATGTACTGGACCGAAGTGCGCAAGCGCGACAAGACATCCCCAAAAAGAGAGCTGGCGGACGCGCTTGAGTAAACGGGCCAAATATGCAATAAGTGGCGAAGGGCTGTCCTACTTGGAAGCACGGCTTCAATTTAACGATCTTCAGAAGTAAGCGGTATACGTTTTTGCTTTGGCGCAATATGTTTGGATGTAAAACTGTAAGACAACTTCAGGGAGTGTTTGGATATGTCGAGATTACCAAGGTGGGAGCCGGAAGACCCGCAGTTCTGGAAAGAGACCGGTAGCGCGATTGCGTGGCGCACATGCGGCATCACCACGTTTTCGCTGATATTTTCGTTCGCTACCTGGTTTGTCATGAGCGCGGTAGTGGTGAGGTTGCCCGCCATCGGCTTCAAGTTCACCACCATGGAACTGTTCTGGCTCGCGGCGGTTCCGGGGCTCGCCTCCGGCACCTTGAGGCTGATCCATTCCTTCTTTATCCCGGTGCTCGGCACCCGGCCGGTGGTGAGCATCGCGACCATCATCAAACTGATCCCGATGGTGTGGCTGGGTTACGCAGTGCAGGATCTGAACACAACGTGGACCACGTTCATGATTATCGGGTTCCTGACCGGCATGGGCGGGGGTGACTTTTCCTCTTACATGCCTTCCACGAGCATCTTTTTTCCGAAGCGGCTTCAGGGCCTCGCCATGGGTATCCAGGCGGGCTTGGGTAACTTCGGGGTGTCGGTGGTGCAGTTCGTGACACCGTGGATCATCGGTACTGCCATTCTCGGGGCGGTGGTCGGCGGGCCGCAGGTTTTTACCAAGGGTGATCCGATCAAGGGCGCAATAACGATAGTCAGGGTGGATCCACAAAATAAGACCAGCTTGGTCAAGGATGTTGTGATCAACAAGGACAACAAGCCAGAGCTGGCCGCTCTGGCCGCCGCGATCATCGTCACAAGGGATGAAAACGGTGCCCTCAAGGATGTTACCTTGCAGGAATCAGAAACAATAAAAGCCATCAAGGCGGACATCAAAAAGGATGATAAGGGCGTTATCACAGAAGTGGTGCCGACCAAGGGTGTCAAGGTGGACGTCGTCAGGAACCCGAAGGGGGAGATCACCGACGTGACGGTCAAGAACGTGATCAAGAAGGGGATGTGGGTGCAGAACGCCGCATTCTGGTATGTTCCCTGCCTCATCCTCTCTTTCATCCTCTGCGTGCTGTTCTTGAGAAGCGTTTCGGTTCCCGTGAGGGGATTCAAGGGTCAGTTTGAAATCTTGAGCAACTTGAACCGGGCGAGGACGCACTCGTGGAACTGTTGCGTCACCTATATGTGTTCGTTCGGCTCGTTCTCGGGCTATGCGGCCGCCTTTCCGATGATGATCAAGACCGTCTACGGCGGTTTTGACGGCGCGCCGGACCCGTTGGCTTACGCTTTCCTCGGCCCGCTGATTGGCGGCCTGGTGCGCGTTGCTACCGGCGGCATCTTCGACAAGATCGGCGGCAGCAAGGGTATGCACTGGACCACGCTGGGCCAGATTGCAGGCTGCATGTTCCTGGTGTTTGGCGGCTACCTGACGCCCACTGGCGTGGAACAGTTCGGTGGTTTCCTGTGGGGCATGCTCTTCATATTCCTGATGACCGGCACCAACAACGCGGCTACTTTCCGCCAGTACCCGATCGTGTTCGCCTATTCGCCCGCCAAGGGCGCGCAGATGCTCGGTTGGACCGGAGCGTGGGCGGCGTTTGGGCCGTTTATCTTCACCTCGCTGGTCGGCGCATCCATCACCAATACCGGCAGTGCCATCACGTTCTTCGTCGGCGTTTCGCTGTTCTACGCCTATTCCTGGTGGGTCAACTGGCATTACTACACCCGCGAGGGGGCCGAGCGGTTCGACTACGGCAACTCCGGCGGCACCTGGTGGGACAAGCTCTCCGAAAAAGAGAAAGCGCATATGAAGCACGTGGATTTGCATCAACCCGATTGACCCGCGTGCGGGAAGGCTGCGGCCTTCCCCTTTGCTGGTTTTTTCGAAGGGAAAAAGTATTGCCGTGAAAAACCTGGATACCGTTGTTAACTTGATAGGCGTAGCATACGGACTCTTACTGGTGCTGACGGTCTTCGTCCGCACCAGGGTTACCGAGACTATGCGCGTGGATGCCATGTTCATGAGGCAACCTACCGAGCAGACCCGGCCCTTGAATTTGATCGTCGGCCTTGTAGTTGCGGGGTACGCCATCTATTCGCTGGTGTGAGTTTCGTTTGCGCGTTTGAGATTCAGTAGGGGTAGAGGCGGGAAACACTCGCCCGGGTAGTAGCAGGGAGGGGGCGGATTCTTGTCGCCCTTGTGGCAGTAAGGGGTGCGGGTTGGCCGCGTTGCGGCCAGCCCGCATTGTGTCGGTTGTGGTTACGGGCTTGGGGAAAAAAACCAGAACCCGATCCGGGAATTTTTAGAAATTTTTACAGAGGAGCAGGAAGAACCATGAGTCACTTTCTCGATCGCTTGAGATTCTTTGAAAAGGTCAAAGAGACATTTTCCAACGGCCACGGTGCGGTTACCAACGAGGACCGCAAATGGGAAGATGCCTACCGCCACCGCTGGCAGCACGACAAGATAGTGCGCTCCACGCACGGCGTGAACTGCACCGGCGGCTGCTCCTGGAAAATTTTTGTCAAGAACGGGCTGGTTGCATATGAAATGCAGCAGACGGATTACCCGCGCACCCGCGAGGATCTGCCCAACCACGAGCCGCGCGGCTGCCAGCGCGGCGCATCGTTTTCCTGGTACCTGTATAGCCCGCACCGGATCAAGCATCCGCTGATCCGCGGGCGCCTGCTGGATCTGTATCGCGCCGAACGCAAGTCCGGCAAAGATCCGGTAGAGGCGTGGGCGGCAATCCAGGCCGACCCGAACAAGCGCAAACAATATGTTCATGTGCGCGGCCTGGGCGGTTTCGTACGCACCCAATGGGACGAAGTCAACGAAATTATCGCCGCCGCCAACGTCTACACCATCAAAAAATGGGGTCCGGATCGGATTTTCGGCTTCTCGCCGATCCCTGCGATGTCGCAAATTTCTTACGCATCCGGTGCGCGTTACCTGTCCCTGATCGGCGCAGCCTGCGGTTCGTTCTACGACTGGTACTGCGACCTGCCGGCGGCCTCCCCACAAACCTGGGGCGAGCAGACCGACGTGCCGGAATCTGCCGATTGGTACAACTCTACCTACATCATCGTCACCGGCTCCAGCCTGCCGACCACGCGCACGCCGGATTGCCACTTTGCAGTAGAGGCGCGTTACAACGGCACCAAAGTCATTGCGATGAGCCCCGACTACGGCGAACACGTCAAGCTGGCCGACCTGTGGATGCCGGTCAACCCCGGCACCGATTCCGCCGCCTTCCTGGCGATGGGACATGTCGCATTAAAAGAGTTTTACGTTGACAAGCAGGATCCGTATTTCCAGGAATATGCGCGCAAATATACCGACCTGCCGATCCAGGTGCTGTTGCGCAAGCAAGGGGACGGCTATGTGTCGGATCGTTGTCTGCGCGCTTCCGATTTTGCCAATAATCTGGGCGAGTCGGTCAACCCGGAATGGAAAACCATCGTCTATGACGAGAAAACCAAATCGTTTGTTGCTCCGAACGGCTCCATTGGTTTCCGCTGGGATGTGGTCAAGGGTGGGCAGGATGGCAAGTGGAACCTGCTGCCGAAGAATGCCGCCAACCAGCAGGAGATACTGGCCGAACTGACCTGTATCGGCAGCAAGGATGCGGTGGCTTCAGTTGGCTTCCCGCACTTTACGCAAGGCGAAGATGATCTGCTGTTCCGCAACGTGCCGGTGCGCAAGCTGAAACTGGCCAGCGGTGAAGAAGCTCTGGTTACTTCTGTGTTCGATATGCAGGTCGCGCAATACGGTATTGATCGTGGCCTGGGCGGCGCTAATGTCGCCAAGGACTATAACGATGACAGCGTGGCGTATACGCCGGCATGGGCATCCAAGGTCACCGGCGTCAAGGCCATGGACCTGGAGCGCACCGGGCGCGAGTTTGCGAAGAATGCTTCGCAAACCCATGGCAAATCCATGGTCATCATGGGCGCGGCGATTAACCACTGGTATCACAACGACATGACATACCGTGGCGTGATGAACCTGCTGCACATCTGCGGCTGCGTTGGTCAATCGGGCGGTGGCTGGGCGCACTATGTGGGACAGGAGAAACTGCGCCCGCAGGCAGGCTGGGCGCCGATCGCATTTGCGCTGGATTGGCAGCGTCCGCCACGCCAGATGAATTCGACCTCCTATTGGTATTTCCATACCGATCAGTGGCGCTACGAAACCGTCAGGGGCGACGACATCACGTCGCCTGCCGGCAAGGGCAAGAACAAGGGCTACTCGCTGGCAGACTACAACGTTGCGGCAGTTCGCATGGGCTGGTTGCCGGGCTTCCCGCAATGGAACGCCAACCCGCTCGACCTGGCGGATGAGGCCATTAAAGCTGGCGCCACCGACGAGGCCAGTATCGCCAAGCATGTCACCGGCAAGCTTCAGTCCGGCGAGTTGGATATATCATTCGCCGACCCGGATGCAGAGGGTAACTGGCCACGCAATATTTTCGTCTGGCGCGGCAACCTGATCGGCACCTCGGGCAAGGGGCAACAGTACTTCCTCAAGCATCTGCTGGGCACGCAAAACAACGTGCTGCAGGAGGGTGGGGACGGCAACAACAACAAATTGATCAAGTGGCGCGACGAAGGTCCCGCAGGCAAGCTGGATCTGTTTGTGGATATCAACTTCCGTCTTAATTCCACAGGCGCTTACTCCGACATCGTTTTGCCGACCGCAACCTGGTACGAGAAAAACGACCTTAACACCACCGACATGCACCCCTTCATCCATCCGCTGTCGGAAGCGGTATCGCCGGGTTGGGATTCCAAGTCGGACTGGCAGATATTCAAGGAACTGGCCAGGGTCTTCTCCGGTATTGCCGCTAAGCATCTTGGCAAACGCAAGGACATCGTGGCCTTCCCGATGCAGCACGACTCGCCGTTCGAGCTGGCTCAACCGTTCGGGCAGGTGACCGATTGGCACAGGGAGGGCATTGAGCCGATTCCCGGGAAAACCATGTCGCTGCTCAAGTTGGTGGAGCGCGACTATGGCAGCACCTATAACAAGTACATCGCGCTCGGCCCGCTGATGGTCAAACTCGGCAACAACGTCAAGGGGCTGGACTGGAACACCGAAGCGGAATACGAGGAGCTGAAGCTGTGCAACTACACGGTGAGAGTGCCGGGCGTTTCCATGGGCATGCCATCGCTTGAGGAAGATATCTACGTGTGCGATGCGGTGATGCGCATGGCGCCGGAAACCTGCGGCCCGGTGGCGCACAAGTCGTGGTCTGCCCTGTCCAAGAAGACCGGTATAGACCATCACCATCTGTATGCCGCACGCGAGGAAGACAAGATCACCTTCCGCGATATCCAGGTGCAACCGCGCAAGATCATTACCGCGCCGACCTGGTCGGGGATCGAGTCCGAGCATGTATCGTATACCTCGTGTTACACCAACATTCACGAGCACATACCGTTCCGCACCCTGACCGGTCGCGCCCACTTCTACCAGGATCATGAGTGGTTCCAGGACTTCGGCGAGACTTTCTGCGCATACCGTCCGCCACAGGATATGAAGTCGTTCAAGAATGTGCCGGCGCAGGTACTGAAAAAACCGCACCTCAAGCTCAGGTTCCTTACCCCTCACGGCAAGTGGGGCATCCATTCGAGCTACCAGGATACGCTGCGCATGTTGACCCTGTTCCGCGGCGGTCCCCATATCTGGATATCGGAAATAGATGCCCAGCAGGTCGGTATCAAGGACAACGACTGGGTGGAGCTGATCAACAGCAACGGCACCAGCATGTGCCGTGTGGTGGTCTCGCAGCGCATTGCGCGCGGCGTGTCGGTGATGCACCATTCACAGGAGAAGAACGTGAACGTGCCGGGATCGGTTACCACCAACAAGCGTGCCGGCACCCACAATGCGCTGACGCGGGTCATCATCAAGCCGACCAACATGGTCGGCGGCTANNCGCAACCCAGTCGGGATCGGCTCGCGCTGATCGCCGCGTAAATCGAACTAGGATAATTAGGAGAGCCTCATGAAAGTACGAGCACAATTCGCTTTGATCTTCAGTCTGGACAAGTGCATCGGTTGCCACACTTGTTCTGTGACCTGCAAGAACACCTGGACCAACCGCAAGGGCGTGGAATATGTCTGGTTCAACAACGTCGAGTCCAAGCCCGGTATCGGCTATCCCAAGGACTGGGAAAACCAGGAGAAATGGAAGGGCGGCTGGACGCTGACCAACGGCAAACTGGAGTTGAGATCCGGCGGGCGCATGTCGAAGCTGTTGAACATCTTCGCCAACCCGGACTTGCCGCAGATTGATGATTATTACGAGCCATTTACCTACAACTATGCGCGCTTGCAGAACGCGCCGCTGTCCGAGGCGACGCCGACCGCGCGCCCGCTTTCGCAGCTTACCGGCGAGCCCATAGACAAGGTCAAGTGGGGGCCGAACTGGGAAGATATCATGGCGGGGGAGTGGTCAGAGCGCAGCGCTGACAAGAACATGGACAACGTGGGCCGGGAAATATACGGCCAGTTCGAGCAGACTTTCCACCTGTACCTGCCGCGTATCTGCAACCACTGCCTGAATCCGGCCTGCGTGGCTTCCTGCCCGTCCGGCGCTCTCTACAAGCGCGAAGAAGACGGCATCGTGCTGGCCGACCAGGATCGGTGCCGCGGTTGGCGCATGTGCCAGAGTTCCTGCCCGTACAAGAAGGTGTATTACAACTGGGAATCCGGCAAGGCCGAAAAATGCATTGCCTGCTATCCGCGCGTGGAATCCGGCATGCCCACGGTGTGTTCCGAATCCTGCGTCGGGCGCATCCGTTACAACGGCGTCATGCTCTACGACGCCGACCGCATCGAAGAAATGGCCAGCACGCAAAACGAGCAGGACTTGTATGAGGCGCAATGCAAGCTCTTCCTTGACCCGAACGACCCTGCGGTGGTTGCCGCTGCGCGCGCGGAAGGTATCAACGAGGACTGGATCATCGCGGCGCAGAAATCGCCCATTTACAAAATGGCGATAGACTGGAAAATCGCCTTTCCGCTGCATCCGGAGTACCGCACGCTGCCGATGGTGTGGTATGTGCCGCCGCTGTCCCCGGTGCAGAACCAGATTGATCAGGGCAAACTGCCTACCGGGCCGGATGGCGTGATTCCACTGGCCAGCGCGATGCGCGTGCCGGTCAAGTATCTCGCCAACCTGATGACCGCCGGCAAGGAGGCGCCGATCGTGAGCGCGCTGAACCGCATGATTGCGATGCGCAGCTACCAGCGCATGAAACGCGTGGATGGCGTGGTTGACACCAGCGCTCTGGAAGCGGCGGGCATCAGCGAGCAAATGGCCCAGGACATGTACCGTTATCTGGCGATCGCCAACTACGAAGACCGTTTCGTTATTCCCACCAGCCACGAGGAAGAGCGGTTGGACGATGCGCACGGCTTCCAGGGCCAGAACGGGTTCACATTCGGCAACGATACCTCGACCGGTATCAGCAAGGTCACGCTGTTCCCGAGGCGCCGAAAAGAGTCCATGGAGCCCAGGGAAAAAGCCCCAGTTGCCGGCGATCGTTGAGAGGAATGAGCCATGCAAATTTATAAAATCCTGTCGTTGTTGCTGGAGTACCCGGATCGGGAATTGCTCGACAACCTGCCGGAGATCCGTTCTCTATCCGATAAAAGTGCAGACATTGACGCGGAGGAGAAGGCGGCGCTGCGGAAGTTTTTTGATTACCTGTCAAGCAAGCCTCTGATTGACCTGCAGTCGGACTACGTGAAGACCTTCGACTTTACGCCGGAACACAGTTTGCACATCACTCATCATATGTTTGACGATGATAGTGACAGGAGCCGCGGACCGGCTTTGATAGATTTGGGTGAGATGTTCAAGGAATATGGCGTGAAGACGGTGACCAACGAGCTGCCGGATTATTTGCCGCTGATCCTGGAATTTGTCGCCCATCTGGACGAAAGCGAGGCGACGGTATTCCTGTCCGATGCCGGGAAAGTGTTGAGCATGCTGGCCGATAATCTGGCCAAGGCCGAAAGCCCCTATGCTGCGCCGCTTTCCATCATCAAAACCCGGGCAACCCTGACTCGCCTGGCCGCATAACCCATTAAGGAGAACCGAGATGAAAGAGAGTTTATTTAGTTTTCACAACCTGATCTTCGGCGTGTACCCGTATATCTGCCTTGCAGTGTTCTTTATCGGCAGTTGGCTGCGCTTTGATCGGGAGCAATACTCCTGGAAGACCGATTCAACGCAACTGCTTTCCAAGGCCAATGTGCGCTTGGCGAGCAACCTGTTCCACATCGGGGTGTTGCTGATTTTCTTCGGGCATTTTGTGGGGCTGCTGACCCCGCATTTTATCTTTGCGGCGATCATGCCGGATATTACCCACCAGTATCTGGCAATAACGGCGGGCACCATTTTCGGCCTCACGGCTCTCTTGGGTGGCGTCATTCTCTGGTTCAGGCGGTTCTTTAATCCGCGCATTGCGCTTACCGGGCGCTGGTCGGACAAGTTCGTCCTGACCTGGGTGATGCTCACATTGATACTCGGCCTGTTCACCATTCCGACCTCCATCGGGCACGCCGGTCACGGCGATCCCCGCGTGGTCACATCCCTGGCGGAATGGATACAGAGCATCGTTTACCTGTATCCCAACCCGGCCTTCATCGAAGGTGTTGACCTGATATTCAAGCTGCATCTGTTCTTCGGCATGACAGTGTTCCTGATATTTCCGTTTACCCGCCTGGTGCATATCTGGAGCGCGCCGTTCAGCTATCTGACCCGCGCCTACCAGCTCGTGCGCACGAAGAAGCTGAAGTACCAGGAAGTTGACCGGTACGACCTCGGCAAATCGCCGGAGCAGTAAGCGGTATCAGGCTGTTCGAGTTGGCCAGTCGGTCGTTCGCCGCCTTGCTTCGGCCCCTCTCTCTCGAAGCGAGGTGCGAACGACCGATGAACCACGTAATGATAGTGCATGAAGCAAAACTACCTTTGAAGGGAAGCGGTGGCGCGCCGGTCGCGCCACCGCTTCATCTGCTGGTATGGCGGCCTGTCATGGCCTTACCGCAGATTGCAGCATATCTGGCATGGCAAAATCTGGTTTGAAATAGCAGCGGCGGGAAAAGACATCTGTGGAGAGCAGGGTGGAAAAGACGGGTGATGTCACCAAATTCATGAAAGGCTTCAGGCGCTTTCAGGATCACTATTTTGACCGGAACCCGGAACTGTTCAACCGGTTGTTTATCGAGGGGCAGAACCCGCGTGCCCTGGTGGTGGCCTGCTGCGATTCGCGGTGCGACCCCGGTGTGCTGACTGACAGCGATCCGGGCGACATGTTTGTGGTGCGCAACGTCGCCAATCTTGTCCCGCCCCATTTGCAGGCCGCATCCTACGCAGGTACAACGTCTGCCGTCGCATTTGCAGTATGTAATCTGGAAGTGGAGCATGTCATCGTCATGGGGCACGCCAAGTGCGGCGGCATACGCGCGCTGATGGCAAACAAGAACCCGGAGTGCGACGAAGAGCGCCTCATCGCGAGATGGCTCGGGATCGCCACCGATGCCCGCCAGCGGGTGCTGACAGAGCTGCCTGGGAAGTCGCCCGAAATCCAGGCGCGCGCCTGCGAGCAGGCATCCATACTCGTGTCGCTGGAAAACCTGATGTCATACCCGTGGATTCGCAGACGGGTAGACGAAGGCAGGCTGGCGCTGCATGGCTGGTATTTCGATATGGGGAACGGTTCGCTGATGCAGTATGACGATGCCGCATCGGAATTTCGCGTACTTGTGCCAAATAGCAGCAACTGCGATTCGCACGCGTGATTCGCGAGCTGCTTCGCTGCAAACCCGGAAACGGGGCGGGTTAAATGCGTGCTTATCCGGTTGTCACCCAAACCCACTACCGGCAGTATGCCGCGAGAACCAGTCATTACAAGCCATCCCGGCCTATATTACCGCAACGGCCCGTGCCACGTGGCTTTCAGGCAGGTCATCAATTCGCAGCCAACCCACTACATTTAGTAGTCTTGGGTGACAACCGGATAAGCACGCTCTGATGTAATTACTAGCCATTCAACTAGGCTGTCAAGAAACGCCAGCCAAGTCGCTGGTTATGTGACCAATTAAGTTTTTCAGGATCAATCCTGGAGCGACACCCCCGGCACCGGCAACCCGATATGTTTCAGCGCTTTCATGATTTCTCTGGTGGAAAGCGCCAGGTCGCGGATCGCGGAATCGTAGTCCTTTTGTTCGGCTTCTTCCTCCGCCAGCTCTCGCAATTTCTTCGCGTTGTTGACGTTGCTGTTGTATTCGTCGTCTGCTTTCGCGTGCAATCGCTCCAGCGCTGTGTCCAGCAACCCGAAATGCGCCTCGTTGTAGGCGAGCTCGTCCGCATATTTCAATTCCCTGGTCGAGAAGGTATGGTCGAAAGTCAGTTTCTTGCCGCCACGGGCATCCTTCAGCAATATTTTCATCGTAAAGTATGCTTGGTTAGCGATGGCAAGAGCCCTGGTTGGATCTTTGGCGGCTTCAGCTTCTGCGAGTAGCGACTTCACGCTTTCAATCTGGCCGGTTTTCTTTATTTCGTTTTCCTGGTCAATCGCTTCGAGCTGCTTCAGCAAGGCTTTGATGCTTGCCGTCCTTGACGCCATGGCGCTCTCATTACGGGTTTTATTGCTCCCCTGCTGCGTGGCCCTCACGGCATTTTGATAGGTAATCCACGCCTGGGAATACAGCTTTTCGGCGGTGGCCGTGTCGTTCGCCTTCAGCGCGACTTCCGCTTCTTCGGCCAATTGCCTGATTCTCGACAACTCCGCTTCGTCGAACTTGTTTCTTGACGCATTGGACAGGATGGTTTCGAAATTGTGGATCTTTTGTTCGAGCGATAGCGGTGCTGGTTTTGCCGCTACAGTAACCGGGGCGAACAGTGCCAAAGAGAGCAAGCCGAGCAGGAATGCTCGTTTCAGGCTGGAATCATTAAACATGGCGTACTCCTTTTTTCGGACAGGCATACACAGAATACGGCAAATTAAAATTTCACGGTTGCGCCCGATCCTGCCTTAACCAGATCACCCAGTTTGCCAAACAGGTCACTCCCATCCCGCCCGCTTGTCCACCGGCCATCACGGTAAGAGTAATGGAATCCGCCGGATTTGGCAGCAAGCCAGATTTCCCGGTTGGGGCCGTGCCGGTTGACAATGAGTTGCGAGCCATCCGGGCATTCCAGCTCCAGCACCGGGCCGTTGATGTTGCATTCGATATCCGTACCGCTGGCATCCACTGCTTGTTCGATGTGCTTGAACACCGCATCGGCCAATTCGTTGAATTCGCTTTCCGTCATATAATCCTGCCTGCTTTGCTTTTTGGAGACTGATCGTGCGTGCGCTAGTTTCTGTTACAGCCTGCATTATGTTGCTGCTGGCCTTGTTAGTGCAAGGCTGCGGCCACAAAGGGGCGCTGTTTTTGCCGCCGCCTGTCGGCCAGAGCAAATAGGCGTGAGCAATTATTTCATTTTTCGGGACAACCGGCTCTGCGCCGAGCAGGTGCCGCTCGCCGATATTGCGCAATGTTTCGGTACGCCTTGCTACGTGTATTCGCTGGCCGCGCTGCAAGACGGCTATCGCCAGTTCGAGTCTGCTCTGGCCGGCTGTGAGCACCTGATTTGCTATGCCGTAAAGGCCAACTCCAACCTTGCCATCCTCCACCAGTTTGCGCAGATGGGAGCGGGGTTCGACATTGTTTCCGGCGGCGAGTTGCAGCGGGTGCTGGCGGCGGGAGGCAGTGCCAGCAAGGTGGTTTTTTCCGGTGTTGGCAAGACGGCGGCAGAAATGCGCATGGCGCTGGATGCGGGAATATTGTGCTTCAACGTGGAATCGGAAGCGGAATTGCTGCGCTTGAATGAGGTGGCGCGCGATATGGGGCGCACGGCTCCGGTAAGTCTGCGCGTGAACCCGGATGTGGATGCCGGAACGCACCCTTATATTTCCACCGGATTGAAGCAGAACAAGTTCGGTGTAGCTTATACCGAAGCCTTGGCGCTGTACCGCATGGCGCACGAATTACCCAACCTGCGCGTGACCGGCATGGATTGCCATATCGGCTCGCAACTGACCGACATCGCCCCATTCGTTGCGGCAACCGAAAAAGTGCTGGCGCTGGCGGAGCAGCTTGCGTCTGAAGGCATGGCGCTGGAGCACCTGGATCTGGGCGGCGGATTGGGCATCCGCTACAACGACGAAACCCCGCCTTTGATCGCAGAGTATGCCGGGGCGTTACTCGGTGTTTTGCGCGGGCGGCACGAAAAGATCATCCTCGAGCCGGGGCGGGCGTTGGTAGGGAACGCGGGGATGCTGCTCACCCGTGTGGAATACCTCAAACACGGCGAGGAGAAACACTTTGCCATCGTGGATGCGGCAATGAACGACCTGATGCGACCGGCCTTGTATGACGCATGGCATCTCATCCAACCAGTGCAGCCGGGTTCGATGCCGCCACGGCAATACGAGGTGGTAGGACCGGTGTGTGAAACCGGCGATTTCCTCGGACATGCCCGCAGTCTTGCCATATCGCAAGGGGACTTGCTGGCGGTGATGTCGGCTGGCGCATACGGCATGAGCATGAGTTCCAACTACAACTCGCGTTCGCGCGCAGCAGAGGTGATGGTGTCGGGAACGGTCGCGCAACTTGTCCGCGAACGCGAAACGGTGCAGCAATTGTTTGCAGGGGAAAAAGTTTTTTCGCTGTAAAACGCAGAAATGTGTTGCACTAAAATTTTAATCGCGCATAGAATGCGCTCACCAAGCACATTGCCGGAATACAACGATAGGGAGCGCGTGTTTGGGAGTGCAACGGTCGCACGCGATGCAGTGCCTGGTTCAGTCAAATAATTTCACAAGGAACGAAAATGGCTACAACAGCAAAGAGCACTACTGCAAAAAAACCCGCTGCAAAAAAACCTGCCGCCAAGCCCGCAGCCAAAAAAACAGCAGCCAAACCCGCAGCCAAACCCGCAGCAAAAAAGGTTGTCGCCAAGAAACCTGCCGCCAAGCCCGCAGCTAAAAAGGCAGCAGCAAAACCAGCAGTTAAAAAAGTGGTAGCAAAGCCAGCAGCCAAGAAGGCTGCCGCCAAGCCCGCAGCCAAAAAAGCAGCAGCCAAGCCAGCAGCCAAGAAAGTTGCCGCCAAGCCAGCAGCCAAGAAAGTTGCCGCCAAGCCAGCAGCTAAAAAAGCAGCAGCCAAGCCAGCAGCCAAAAAGGTTGCCGCCAAAAAACCTGCCGCCAAGCCCGCAGCTAAAAAAACGGCAGCAAAAGGCATTCTCGGCGCCTGATTGAACGCGATTGGTGGGAGCGGATTTGCGTTTCCACCCTTTCTGCGTGCTTCCCTGATTTTGCGGCTCGCGCGGGTGAGGCGGGGTGCTTTGCCTTGGCTGTTGATCCTGTTCAGCAGCTTGGTTGTATCGTATTTATTTCTGGTAGGCCAGATACGGTTGTCGTGCCTTGCGTCCAGAACAAGTCTGCTGGCTCCATTCGGAGACCGCTTGCGAGCGGTTGCGCCAGCCTGACATCTTATGGTTTTTGAGAATTGTCATTCCAGCGAGAGCGTGAATCCAGCTCGTTGATTTGACATGACTCCGCCTGCGCGGGAGCGACAGAACATGAATTCTTGAAGTGCCATCAAGTCAGGAGCAGGGTAGCAAGGCCAAGGAAAATGAAAAAGCCACCGCTGTCCGTTATGGCGGTCAGCATCACGCTGGAGCCGATGGCGGGATCTCGCCCCATGCGCTGCATGGCGAAAGGGATGAGCATCGCGGCGAGCGCGCCGAGTAGCAGATTGAGCAGCATGGCACCTGTCAGGACTAGGCCGATCAGCACGTTTTTGTACAGGAAATAGGCAAACAGTCCCGCTACACCGCCCCAAACCAGCCCGTTCAACCCGCCGATCGCCAGCTCCTTGCCGATCAACCGGCGGGTGTTGGTCGCGGTGATCTGCCCCAGCGCCAGCGAGCGGATGATGATGGTGGTAGTCTGGTTGGCGGAGTTGCCCGCAATGCCGGCGACGATGGGCATCAGCGTGGCGAGGGCGACGAATTTTTCTATGGTGCTTTCGAAGCCGCCGATCACCCGCGATGCGAAGAATGCAGTGCATAAATTGAGCGCGAGCCACATCCAGCGGTTTTTTGCGCTTTTCCATACCGAGGCGAAAATATCTTCCTCTTCGCGCAGGCCGGCCAAATTCAGCACGTCGCTTTCCGATTCCTCGCGGATGTAGTCCACCACTGTGTTTACTGTGACGCGACCGACCAGTTTGCCGTCTTCGCCCACCACCGGCGCGGAAACCAGGTCGTAGCGCTCGAATGCCTGTGCTGCCTGCTCGGCCTTGTCATCCGGGTGCAGCACGATGGTGTCCGAAACCATCAGCAGTGCGACCTCCCTGTCAGGTTCGTTCACCAGCAGCAGGTTGAGCGGCAGCACCCCCTTGAAGATATCGTCCCTGTCCACCACGAACAACTGATCGGTATGGTCGGGCAGATCGTCGAAGCGACGCAGATAGCGCGACACCACTTCCAGCGTCACGTCCTCGCGGATGGTTACCATGTCAAAATCCATCAGGGCGCCGACCGCATCTTCCGGATAGGAGATCGCCTCGCGCAATTGCTCGCGTTCTTCGATGGGCAGAGACTTGAACACATCGCGCATCACCGCCTGCGGCAGATCCGGCGCGAGGTCGGCGATTTCGTCCGCGTCGAGCTGTTCGGCTGCCTCGCGCAACTCTTCGCGGCTCATGGCGGCGATCAGCGATTCGCGCACCGCATCGGAAACCTCGATCAGGATTTCGCCGTCGCGGTCGGCCTTGACCTGATCCCACACCAGCAAGCGTTGCTCGATGGGCAGCGCTTCCAGAATGTAGGCGATGTCTGCGGGGTGCATGTCGGACAGTTTTTCGTGCAGCTCGCTCAAATGCCGCTTGTGCAGTATCTGGTCAATCAGATCGTGGCGCTCTGCGCGCGGGATTTCCTGCTGGTGGGCCACCGTTTCCACCAGGGCGTGCTTGTCCAGCAGGCGTTGCACCTGCAGCAGATGCTCCTGCACGTTTTCGGTGTAATGCGGTTCGTGGTTATCGGTCATGGCGTGCCGTTCCGAAGAGCTTCAAGCAAGCGGCCATTGTAAAGAAATCCATCGGACGGCGTGAAAGAAATGGAATACGCGGGTATTGTCTGTACCCTGGCTGCCGTTCTCTATAAAATCGGGTTCAATCCCGGAAGGAAACACGCATGCCATTGCTTGAAATCAGCAGCATTACGCGCCGAGCCGCTCAAGATTGGCGGCACGACCAATGGCGGACGCTACGACGAAGTCGGCAGGGTGTTGCTTCGTGAATAAATTGCCGCCGATGCTGCTGACCGCGAAAAGGAATTTGGCGGATATGCGGTGCTTTCTGCGCTTTGTCGCGGCGCGCTTCAGCCACGATCGCTGTTCGCAGATGGCAGCCAGCCTGACGTTTACCACGCTGCTCTCGCTGGTGCCGCTTATTACCATTGCGCTCACACTATTTTCAGCGTTCCCGGTATTCGACGATTTCTCCACCGAGATCAAACGGTTCATCTTGTCCAACATGATGCCGGAAACCGGCGGCAAGATGATTACGCGCTACATGACGCAGTTTGCCGATAGCGCCGCCAACCTTACTGCGGTGGGCATCGTGTTTCTGGCGTTGACCGCAATGCTGATGATGCACACGATAGATAGCGCCTTTAACACGATCTGGCGCGTGTCGCACCCGCGTGCCATGGTGCAGCGCGTGCTGGTTTACTGGGCGGCGCTGACGCTGGCGCCTTTGTTGATCGGCGGCAGCCTGTCGCTCACTTCCTGGCTGGCCGGGGTATCGGCGGGCCACGCCAGACAGATTTCGGCAATCGGCGTAATCGTGCTGAAAGTGGCGCCGGTGGTGTTGACGACCATTGCCTTCAGCCTGTTGTTCCGGGTGGTGCCCAACCGCCACGTACCGCTCTCCCACGCTATTATCGGCGGGGTAGCAGCATCTGCGGCTTTCGAGTCCATGAACCGCACGTTCGCTTTCTACATTGCGCATTTCCCGACCTATAAGCTGGTCTACGGCGCATTTGCCAGCATCCCGATTTTCTTGCTCTGGGTATATTTATCCTGGCTGACTATTCTGATGGGCGCGCTGATTGCGGCATCGCTTTCCAATTGGCGCGGAAGCACAATCGGACACGCTTCTCCGGCGACGCTGTTTTATTGTGCTTTGCGCGTTCTGAAACAGATGAGCGACGGCTTGCGCGACGGGACCGTGCAGACTGTGCCAGCGTTGTCTGCGCGCCTGAACACCGGGTACGATGTGCTGGAAGAGGTTCTGGGAAAACTGGCGCAAGCCGGCGTGGTGCGCAAGCTGTCCGGAAACGGCTGGGCGATGATACGCGATACGGAGCACGTGCAGCTTGCCGAACTGTACCGCTGCTTTGTGCTCGATACGGCCACTCTGCCTGCGGCAGGATCCGGTGAGGATGAAAAGATTCGCGCCTGGATCGAGCGAACCGAGCAGCGCATCGCAGATGATGCGGCGGCCACATTGCGCGATCTGTATGCCGGAATTGCGCGTGATGCTTGAGTTGGTATGCCCTGGCGGATTATCCGGGTTTGTGCCGCTATGTATAATGCGAGCTTATTTCTCGTTTGCGGCAAAGGAAGGCAATGAAATTTCTGGAAGGCCTGTTTGAGGGGTTCCTGTGGAACAGCCGCTTCGTTATCATAGCGGCGGTAATTGGCAGCCTGTTTGCGGGCTTCGCTATTTTCTACATCGCCACGGTGGACGTGGTGTATCTGGTGCAACATACCCTGCATTACGCCGATCCGGCGTTGACCGGCGATGCGCGCAAGGCCTTGCACGACAGCACGGTGACGCACATCGTCGAGGTGGTGGACGGCTACCTGCTGGCGACCGTGATGCTGATTTTTTCGCTCGGCCTGTACGAGTTGTTCATCAGCGACATAGATCAGGCACACGGCAGCCGGGCATCCAGCAAAATACTGGTAATCAGCAACCTGGATGATTTGAAATCACGCCTGGCCAAGGTGATTATCATGATCATGATCGTCACGCTGTTCGAGGAGGCGCTGAACATGAAAATGACCTCCCCGATAGACCTGCTCTATCTGGGCGGCAGCATCGCCCTGGTCGCGCTGGCCCTCTACCTGACCCACTCTTCTGACCATGGCAGCAAGCCCGCCCAAGAGGGGAAGGAAGGCGGGGGAAGCCATTGACCGGCTGGCGTGTGTCGTGGCGCTTGCTGCTGCTTGCGGTAGTGCTGCTGTCTCCGGCCTGTGCGGCGGCAACCGATTTTGCCTTCAAAGATTCCCGTGGCCAGATGCAGAGGCTGTCGGATTATCGCGGCAAGTGGGTACTGGTAAATTTCTGGGCGACATGGTGCCCGCCTTGTCTGGACGAGATTCCAGACCTGATCGCACTGCATAACGCGCGTAAAGATACCGATCTGGTGGTGCTCGGCATCGCGCTGGAATACGTCTCGCCCAGAGGGGTGACGGATTTTGCCGTCAAGCACGCCATTACCTACCCGATCATACTGGGCGATTACAAGATGGCGGCGCAAGTAGGCCAGGTGGGGGCGCTGCCCACTACAATTCTGTTTGATCCGGCGGGCAAACTGTCGGGCTACCAGGAAGGGGCGATCACGCGCGCCGCCATAGAAGAATTTATCAAATCCAAGAGCAAAGACAACAGCGCGAAATGAATAAACCGGCATGCCGCAAGGCCAAACCGCTTGCGCCGGAACTGCTGACCAGATTTCCCGTCGGCAAACCGGACGAGGAAGGCCGCGCGCCGCAGGGTTCGATCAACTATCTGGTGGCGGCGCAGTTGATGCAGCTTTCCATGATGCGCCAGGCTTACTCGGGCGCGCTGCAACAGCGCAGCGCGGCGCGCAGGAAGCGCGCCGCGAAATAGATTGCTCTGGGGGCCAGCGACTTGCCGGCGCACCCGCAAAATGCAATTGGGTCTGTGCAACCGGGTTTCCAGACTGATTGGCACAAGTGAAACTGACCAACTATCACGCGAAATACTTTGCCTACGAGCTCACCCGGCGCTTCCCGGCAGATAGCGCCGAAAAGCTCGCCGGTGCGGTAGCCAGCGCCCAGGTTGACCTGAACCCGCACCAAGTTGATGCGGCGCTATTTGCCTTCAACTCACCCCTTTCGATGGGAGCAATATTGGCTGACGAAGTCGGCCTGGGAAAGACCATCGAGGCAGGGCTGGTGCTTTCGCAGAAATGGGCGGAGCGCAAGCGGTGCATTCTGGTCATTACGCCATCAAACCTGCGCAAGCAGTGGCATCAGGAGCTAACCGAAAAATTCTTTCTGCCCTGCCGCATCCTCGAAGCCAAGCCCTACAACGCCGCAATCAAACAGGGGCAGTTCCGTCCGTTCGAGTCCTCTGAAATCATCATTTGTTCCTACCAGTTCGCCAAAAGCAAGGCTGCAGATGTCCATGCGATGCCTTGGGATTTGATCGTCATTGACGAGGCACACCGGTTGCGCAATGTCTATAAACCATCCAACGTCATCGCTAATACGCTAAAGCTGGCGCTGGCTGGAAAACACAAACTGCTGCTCACGGCGACACCGTTGCAGAATTCTCTGCTGGAGTTGTTCGGGCTGGTGAGTTTCATTGATGAGCACACCTTCGGCGACCTGAAAAGTTTTCGGGAACAATTTGCCAACCTGAATCAGGAACAGGTGTTCCAGGCACTCAAGGCGCGGCTCAAGCCAATTTGCCATCGCACCCTGCGCAGACAAGTTACTGCCTATATTCCCTATACCAAGCGTTTGCCGCTGGTGGAAGAATTCACCCCGGCGGAAAGCGAAGACCGGCTCTATCAACTTGTTTCGGAATATCTGCAACGCGACAACCTGCAAGCGCTCCCGGCCAGCCAGCGTTCCCTGATGACACTGGTGCTGCGCAAGTTGCTGGCCTCATCTACTTTCGCCATCGCGGGCGCGCTGACATCTATTTCAAATCGGCTCAAGCTCAAGCTGCGCAAACAGGAGCCAGCAGAATCGCTTCCAGAAGAAAATCTATTGGCCGAGCTGGATCAGGACTATGAAGCGCTCGACGAAACTGCCGAGGAATGGGCGGATGACGAACCTGTCGAACTTCTTACCGAGGATGACCGCAAGGCTCTCGAACAGGAAATTGTCGAGCTTGATGCCTTCGCCGCGCTCGCAACTTCAATAGACCATAACGCCAAGGGCAAGGCATTGCTAAAGGCGCTGGATATTGCCTTTGCCAAGGCCAAGGAGCTGGGCGGGGCTGAAAAAGCCATCATCTTCACCGAATCGCGCCGCACCCAGAGCTATCTGTTGCGCCTGCTGGCAGACAGCCCTTTTGCAGGAGACATTGTGCTGTTCAATGGCTCCAATACCGATGACCGATCCAAGCTGATATACAGCCAGTGGTTCGAGCGCCACCAAGGCACCGACCGGATCAGCGGCTCGCGCACCGCTGACATGCGTTCCGCACTGGTGGATTATTTCCGCGAAGAGGGGCGCATCATGATCGCCACCGAGGCCGGGGCGGAGGGTATCAACCTTCAGTTCTGTTCGCTGGTAGTGAATTATGATCTGCCCTGGAATCCGCAGCGCATCGAGCAGCGCATTGGCCGCTGCCATCGTTACGGGCAAAAGCATGACGTGGTGGTCGTGAACTTTCTCAACCGGCAAAATGCGGCGGATCAGCGCGTATTCGAGCTGCTGGCGGAAAAGTTTCAGTTATTTGAAGGCGTCTTCGTGGCCAGCGACGAAGTGCTGGGTGCCATCGAGTCCGGCGTAGATTTCGAGAAGCGCATCGCCGCCATCTATCAGCGCTGCCGCAAACAGGAAGAAATTCAAACTGCCTTTGACCAACTCCAACTCGAATTGAGTCTGGAAATCAATGAATCCATGACACGCACCCGCAAAAATTTATTGGAAAATTTTGACGACGAAGTGCGCGAAAAACTCAAGGTGCAAGACGAAGCCTCCAGGGCTTACCTCGGTCGCTATGAGCGCCTGCTCATGCAACTTACTATGCATGAGTTGGACGGCAAGGCCGAATTCCTGAGCGATGCATCATTCCGCCTGAATTCACAACCGTTCCCGGAGCAAACCACCACCATTCCACTTGGCCTGTATGAACTTCCACGCCGTTCCGGTGAGGCACATCTTTACCGCCTCAACCATCCGCTTGCCGAGGCGCTGATCGCGCAGGCAAAAGATCGCGTCCTGCCTGCGGCGGAAATCCATTTTGATTACGAGCAACACGACGGCAAAGTTACGCTGTTGGAAGAGTTCATCGGCAAATCAGGCTGGTTGACGCTTTCATTATTCAGTGTCGAGTCCCTCGACCAGGCCGAAGATCACCTCATCTTCTCGGCCATGACGGATGATGGACAGATGCTGGATGAAGAAGTCGCCGCAAGGCTGCTGACGCTGCCATCAGCATCGCCCCCTCGCCCTCTGGGAGCACCAAAGGTAGGCAATCCGCTATCCGGCAAACCGGATGCGGAATTGACACAGGGCTGGGGTGAGGGTGGGGTCACGCAACAACTTGAAACCATCACCCAGCAGCGCCAAGCGACCATTCAGCGTGATATTTCGGAGCGCAATGCCCGCTTTTTCGAGGAAGAAGCGGACAAGCTGGATGGCTGGGCAGATGACCTCAAGGTTGGGCTGGAGCGCGAGATCAAGGAATTCGACCGCCAGATCAAGGAAGCCCGCCGCACCGCCACAACCGCAATGACGCTGGAAGAAAAACTCGCAGGCCAGAAGCAGATCAAGTCGCTGGAATCACAACGCAACTTGAAGCGGCGGTCATTGTTTGACGCGCAGGATCAGGTGGATCAGCA